>ERZ724569.107-NODE-107-length-23004-cov-3.967391_pt1 | contig 23004 bp, 19 predicted proteins | sample MGYA00375863_ERZ724569 | MGnify/ENA primary metagenome ERZ724569 (study PRJEB28725, sample SAMN03264850) | marine sediment metagenome | biome: marine pelagic biome; feature: marine oligotrophic desert; material: marine snow | place: Pacific Ocean:North Pacific...
TCAACGGCATCATTGCCTTAAGTGGCGTAGTGGTGAATGATAGTTTGTTATTGGTATCTCGCTTTAATGATATTCGGCATGATTATGATGATATTAAACAAGCCATCAGTATTGCTTGCCGAAGTCGCCTACGCGCGGTTTTGTTAACCTCAGTAACAACTTTTGCTGGACTGATGCCACTATTGAGTGAAACGTCACGTCAGGCACAATTTTTAATCCCGGCAGCCGTTTCCTTGGGCTACGGTATTATGTTTGCAACAGTCATCACCTTAATTTTTATTCCGAGTTTATTGATGATTCAAAATGATGTTCTCGCATTATTTAAACGAAAACCAGCTACACCAGCTACTGAGGTAAATTAACCATGTTTCATGTTTTATTAATAGAGGATGACCTCGACCTAGCTGAAACAGTCATTGATTATCTCAGTCTTGAAAGTATCGAATGTGATCATGCCAGCAATGGTATCGCCGGCTTACAGTTCAGCCAACAACATCAATATGATGTTCTATTACTGGACTTGAATCTGCCAAGAATGGATGGATTGACGGTCTGTGAAAAGTTACGTGAACAAGGCTATGACGTGCCTATTCTGATGCTAACAGCGCGAGATCAGCTCAGAGACAAAATCACTGGCTTTAATGCGGGTACTGACGATTATCTGGTTAAACCATTTGAACTGGATGAACTGGTTGTACGCATTCAGGCTCTCGCACGACGTCGTAGTGGTCAAGTTCAACGCTTACAATGTGATGATCTCATCATGGACCTTCAAGCTAAAACAGTCTCTCGCCGAGGACTAAGTTTAAAACTCTCTCCCACCAGCTGGCAGCTATTAGAAGTATTAATGCGCGCCTATCCTGGTGTGGTGACTAAACAAAAATTAGAAGCGGCTATTTGGGGTGATACACCACCAGATAGTGATAGTCTGAAAGTGCATATGTTTCACCTAAGAAAAGCAGTAGATGCACCTTTTCATAAAAATCTTATTCACACCATTTCCGGACATGGATTTGCATTAAGAAATGAAACTTAAGCTCAGCCTCAAGCTCTCTATTGCATTATCTTTTCTGATTTTAGGGATGACTATTGTCAGTGGTTACTCCCTGCTCAGTGTCCATTTCTTTTTTCGTGGCATGGATAACATCATTTCAGCCAATATGGAGAATGCAGCTGAAGAGTACCTCAATGCCCATAAACAAGGAAATATGAATCCAAGTAATCTTGATAATTACACCGTCACTCAAACTTGGGAAGCGCAAACCGAACAAATAAAAACCTTATTTAAAGAACCCAAACGGCTTGGGGTACTAGAAAAGCACCATCAACACAGTAAGCAAGGAAAACGTTCTCGCGTGATGTATTTCCTGATTAAGTTGAGAGTAGAAGGTCAAAGTTATTATGTCAGTCGTGTTTTTACCAAAGCAGACGCATCCCCTCTAGTTGGTCAAAATGCCAGACAAAGCCGCCAATTTATTCTGAGTCTGAGTATAGGTATCACGCTACTCCTTGCTTTAGTGACATGGTTATTAATGAAACGTTTATCTCAACCCGTATCAAAACTAGCCAATTGGACACATGAACTGACCCCAGAGACATTAAAACGCCCGCCTCCTGACTTTGCTTATCCCGAACTCAACGAGATGGCCGCCTTAATTCAAGGGTCATTATCATCCGTTAATGAGGCTATGGAGCGAGAACAAAACTTCTTGCGTTATACCAGTCATGAATTACGCACCCCCATCAGTGTTATTCGTAACAATATTGAATTAATACATAAACTGCAGCAGAAACAGCCCGCTGACCTCAACGAAAAACAACAAGACATTATTGAACGCATCGATCGTGCTAGCCTCACTATGCAACATCTATGTGAAACCCTGTTATGGCTGAACCGAGAAGAAACAGAGTCTCTGGCAAAACAAGATTTCCGTCTCGATGAGCTGATTCATAGTCTTGTTGATGAAATGCGTTATTTGCTGAAGAACAAACCCGTTGATGTCAAAGTTGAAACGACTGAATCGACGCTATATGCATCATCCGCGGCAGCCAGAATCATTATCGGTAACTTAATAAGAAATGCGTTCCAGCATACCTGGGATGGTCATGTGGTGATTCATCAACACAAACATACAGTCACTATCCGTAACCAAAGCTCGCCATCTGACAAGGAGAGTGTTGAAAATGATCAAGGGTTTGGTCTAGGCCTGCAGCTAACGCAGCAACTGTGTAAAAAATTGGACTGGCCATATCAAAACCAAGTGAATCCTGACGGACACTATGTGACCCTTACGATTGTGACGATGAATCCACATCAACAAGAAGTAACACAATAAACGTCGTACCCTGACCAGGTTCAGAACTCACGCTAATCGATCCCTTTAACACCTGGGTCACCCACTGATGGCAGAGATGTAACCCTAATCCTGTATGACCGGCTCCCCTCGCCCCTGTCACAAAGGGATCAAAAATCGTTGTCAGCTGCTCGACATCAATCCCATGACCATCATCAGACACACTGACAGATATATCATTCATAGACGTCTGTATGACTTCAATGTGGATATGTCCATTATTACGTCCAGCAAACCCATGTGAAATGGCATTGCTAATAAGGTTTTCGAATAACTGCGAAACAATACCAGCGTAACTCTGTATCACTAACTGTTTCGGTCCCACGATATCCAGATGGATGTGCTGCTGTTTCAATCTATGCTTAGACGTGGTGGCGACATCATTTATCACGGTCATCAAATCAAATTCCGTTGGTTCATCCGTGTGTCTATCAACGGCTAAACGTTTAAAGCTCTTCACAAGTTCCGCCGCTTTAGCGATGTTTTTCCTGGCCAAGGCAATGGTCTCAGCTGAATGGGTCAGATAATCTTCTAATTCGCTCTTTCTCAAGCCATCGCTCATGGCCTGTTGTAATTGCTCACGTGCAGAGTCAAGGCTGGATAATGTCAGGGCAGCACCACCAAGCGGGGTATTAAGCTCATGTGCTAAACCGGCCACCATCATCCCCATTGACGATAGTTTACGTAGCTCAACCAGGGTATCCTGCATTTGCTGTTGTTGCTCATATGCCAGTTGCAGTTGCTGATTAGACTTGGCTAATGCTTCTTTCTCGACAGCCAGCTGTCTGAATAAATCATATTGCTTACGACCATCATAGAGAAATCGCCCAATCAGAAATAACAGAATAATGAGCACTAAAAAGGTCGGAATAAATACAATCAGAGCAACCCTTTGCTTCAGAGAGACTAGTAAATCAGGTGCTGAGCTATCAATAAAAAATAGACGATGCCGATTAGCTGAGCCATTTTCACCGATATCTATCACGCTATAGCTTATTAATCTTGAGCCGTGGATGAAGTTATGTAATTGCCGTTGTTCAAGTATGCCCTTAATCACTTCCGGGCTTAGTAGTCGTTCTGTTCTGACAACATAGTCAGTATAGGATCGGAATGCCATCGAAGGGTTGGGGTGCATCACCCAATAACCTTCATTATCGATAATACGCAGTTTATTATCTTGCTTTTGATTCAATGACTCAAACATGTCATTCAACAGAAAATTAATGACAAGCACACCATCATATAGACCATCTTGCTTACCTGTTCGCATGACGGCTCGGATCGTTTTTTCGAGAGGTAATACGATTTGTCCATTTTCAATATTTGGATTGATGGCAGAGATATAAACTTCATCCGGTTCCAATCTCATACCAGCCTTCACATATTGCCGTTTCGATTTATTTTGTAATGCTTCAGGAGCAACCTTAATCACATCCTTATCAGATATGTTCATTCTCAGCTTTTCAACGCCATTTTCATCGAGCCATCTCAATTGACTGATATGAGAAGAAACGTTGGAAAAATCAGTAAACACATTTTCCAATGACTGATAATCAACCGGCATACCAGCTTGCAATGCTTTTTCAAACTGTTGGTTGTAACGAAGTAAGCGAATCAGCTGATGGATATGGCCCAGCTCTCGCGAGAAAGTATTCACAGCATTGTCCAATCTGCTTTGCTGTGATTCAAAATAAGGCTGGTAGTTGGACTCAAAAATATGCCAATAAATGTGATAACTGAAAAAACCAGCAAGCCCCAAAATAGGAATATAAATAAGGATTAAGCTGCGCCATACATATCTGAAAACATATGGCACACGAAAAGAGGCCGATTCAGTCATGGCTAAGAATTCGCCATTGCCCATTGAACTGCCTCATCAATGGGCATAGGACGAGCATAGAAATAGCCTTGTCCAATGGTGCAGCCTAACTCAATAAGCTTATCTCTTTGTAATGCTGTTTCCACCCCTTCAGCAATGACTTTCATACCAAAGCGTGTAGCTACCCGAATGATCATATCCACGATATGTTCAGAAGAAGATTTTTCACCGAGATACTGCACAAAAGATTTATCAATCTTGAGTGTGGTGGCTGCTAATTCTGTGACATGTGACAGGGATGAAAACCCAGTACCGAAATCGTCAATACTGACATCCATGCCCAGCTGGATCAGCTTGCGTAATGTGGCGGAAACCTCTTCGTAATTTATCATTGCCAAGGTTTCTGTAATCTCCATATCTACTTGCTGTGGAGCCACATTTTCGGCGGCTAAAACCTCGAGGATGGAACTGGAAAAATCACTTAATAATAGTTCATGACATGAGACATTAAAGGAGATGGGTACCTGAATTCCGGCAGCTTCTAACTGTTTTATGGCTGAACAGGATTTTAATAAGATAACTCTATCGAGTTGCTCCACTAGCCCTGATGCTTCTGCGATAGGAATAAAAACACCAGGTGGCACCATCTCACCATTCGGTTTAAACCAGCGTGCCAAGGCTTCAAAGCCAACCAGTTTTCCTGTGTCCATATTGACTTTAGGCTGTAGATAAGCTTGTACTTCATCTCTGGTGAGACCAAGATTAAACTCATTTAACAAACGAATATGCTTTGAAAATATGGCCTCATTATCGAGAGAGACATGGTGGAAATGGCTACTACTTGTGGTGCGTAAACGTAATAAATGACTCTCCAACTGACCTAATAAACGCTCAGGACTGTGATTTAATGAGGGCGTGAGCTGCGCGGATACCGCCTGAGCAATCACTTTATGCTCAAGGTGTTGGATATGATTTTTTTTGCCTAAAATTTGTTCGAATTTTTCTGCCGTCAATAGCTGTGATTTTTCCAATAAAATGGCAAAAGCATCCCGACTGATGATGGCTATGGCTTGTATGCCAGTTATGTCTGACAATTCAGCATAGACAGTCTCAAGTAACTGAATGACAAACTTTTCTCCGAATGTCACCGTGATATCACTCAGCCTATCGATCGAGATCAACACGATTTGAGCATTATCATTCCAATAAGCTTCATTCTCAAGCTGTTTGCAGAACCAATTACGGTTATAGATACCTGTTTGCCAATGTTTGAATGCTAACTCATTAAGATAATCAGTGAGTGCAATATTTGAAAAGCCATTCGCAATGTTTTCAGCAAACACTTTCAGAAGATGAATATTAGACTCAGTCAACACATCTGTTGATTTCACAACAATAACGTAATAGCCAGGGTTGGGCTCTTGGAATGAAAAATACAATAAAGAAGAATGGCCATCAAATATATGCTGCTTTTGCTCTAACAGTTGTTGTATTCGTTTTAATAACAAATCATTTTCAATAGAAATGACGGGCTGGCCAATGTAAGGTTGATATTGGCCGGTAGCCGCTAAAACAGCAGAATCATTGTTAAGGTCAAGTGGATCAGACATCTTTAGACTCATAATGCCACCATCACTAATACCAATAATTTGATCAATCTGCTCCAGCACGGTTTGAGAGAAAGGTGATAAATCATGTTGACATGAAATCTTTTGTGACGCAGTCACAACTCTCTCCAAGCCCTGATGTGCATTTTTTAGCTCACTCATACGTTGCCAGGTCTTGAGGTTGCCATTCATAACATTAAATAAATGCTCTTCTCCCAGTTCAGTTTTACACCAGTAGTCATCAATATCATATTGCTCCATCACTGAGCGGTTGGGCGCCATACCAGGCTGCCCTGTTAATAAAATAATACGAGTGATGGGGTTCTGTAAGGTAAACCGAATATGATCAATCAGGCGTAAACCGGCATCGTCAGTTTCCATGACAACGTCAAGTAGGACAAGGTTAATATCGGGACGTTGTTCAAGCACGACTTTAGCTTGTTTCGCAGAGGAAGCGGTGAGGATTTCCAGTGTTTTGCCTTGAATAATCATTCTCGACAAAGCACTCACCAGAGACTGCTGAAAAATATCATTATCTTCAACCGTCAGAATTAACCAGCGTGACTTGGGTGATGTCGAGGAGTAATCAGTCTCTGTATCAAACTCGAAAAAAGAATTGTCTCGACTCATTTCGGATCATCCTTTGTGCAATTCAAGCCACGCTGTTTTTTAGGATTGTATTAATTCACTATTATTCTTATCGTCACAGTTTGTTACGTTCGTTATTTATCATTTCTACTGTAGAGCTTAGTTAGCCAAAATTGCATACAACAATCAACCAAGCATTTATGTGGTTTTGTTAAAACTGAGCACGATAGTACTGATAAAACTGCTTAGCCGTTCTGCCACTGTGACTTCCTCGCCCCATGGCATATAGGCGTGCCGCTTCGTGTAATTGGCTCTTATCAGTATTGATATCGGCAAATAGAGTTTCAACTATAGCGAAATAATTTTCCCAGTTAGCAGGATAAAAAGATAAGGTGAGTCCGAAGCGGTCCGATAAAGCCAGTTTATCCTCTAAACTATCGGCATAATGCACTTCACCATCCACTACCCCGCTCAGCTGGTTTTCAGACTGTTTCTCTGGTAATAAATGACGGCGGTTTGAAGTCGCATACAGACGCACATGCTCTGGGGGTAACTCAAGGCCACCTTCCAATAATGTTTTGAGTGGCTTATAACTGGATTCGCCGGCTTCGAAAGATAAATCATCACAGAAAATGATAAAGCGAAATTGCTCACTTTCTTGTTCTAGATCATCCAGAATTTCAGGTAAGAAGCCCAGATCATCTTTATCAATTTGTATAATTCGTAGGCCCTTTGGTGCCATTTCGTTCAGTAAGGCTTTAATGACAGAGGACTTGCCCGTACCTCTGGCTCCCCACAACAATGCGTGATTACTGGTTTTGCCTTCAAGAAAATGTTGCGTGTTAGCGATAATCGCTTGCTTTTGTCTGTCTATGCCTTGAAGCTCATCCAGACGAACAGGATCGAGGCGAACAACAGGTTTTAGTTTTTGACTTTTACTTCGCCAGATGGCGGCGTAAACCTGATGCCAATCAATGCGCATAAGCTATCCTTCATTTATTCAAATAAAGCTAGCATAGCATCATCTATGCTAGCGAAGAGAAGAAGACATATTTAATGCTTGATTGGTTCTCGTTGATACTCTGGCTCGACGTTTTTTGGCCCAGATAATGATGCCTGTGACACTAAAAATAGCTATCATCAATCCCATAATTGAGACCATAATTCGACCAGGCAAACCCAAAATACGACCAGAATGTAGAGGGAACTGGACTTGAATGAAAATATCACCTGCCGTGCCTTGCCCAGGTATCTTACCGCCGAGGTAGTCACCACTTTTACCATCGAAATAAAGCCACGGATTGCCTAAACCACCATCGCCATGATCATTCTCCGGCTTATAAAATCCCACGCCATAAACATCGTAATGAGACGCATAAAAAATCCCGCCTGCAGGATCTGAAATGCCTAACTTGTCGGCTTGTTGGCGTGCAATCGGCAGAATCTGTTCACGACTCAACTCGGCATTGATGGGTTCATCCAATGGTGTCGGTGTACGCTCATCAAAGGGTGTAGGCGTCAGCTCGGAGAAAACGGATAATACTGGACGCATCACCTCATTATTTAGATTCATCGAGATAGATGTCACCGCTAAAATCAGCACAAAGCCCCATAACCAGACGCCGCCAGAGCGATGAAGATCAAAGTTTAATTTGTAGCCGCCTTGTTTCCAACGGAACCGTAATGACTTCTTCCAGCTTTTTGCTTTTGGAAAACTTATCCATAAGGCAATGAAACTATCTATTGTCCAGACAATAGCAATAATCCCCATAAATAGAATACCGAGTTCCAAACCAAAACCATCCGGTATATGCATGCTGTAGTGAAGCTTATAGAGAAAAGGTAGGATGTTCTCGCGCGCTAGCGAAATCTCCCCCCACATTCTATTTGCCTGAACCTCAGAGGTCGCAGGATCGATGGCTACCTGATTAAAATCCACTGCAGCCGCTTTGCCAGTTTCAGGAACAGGTCTGGGCATGACTGTCATCATTAAACTATGCTCAGCCTCAATATTGAGCGGCATAAAGCTGACCATTAACTGTGGATTGTCAGCTTCAAACTTATTAGCAAGGGATAAAGCATCAATTGCAGCAAAGTCCACATCTTGTGTTTTGGCTTTATATAGCTGTGGATTGAGCCATTCGTCCAGCTCATGGTCCCAGGAGATAATCGCGCCGGTAAGGCCGGCTATGAATAAAAACACAGCACTGGTCAGTCCAAACCAGCGGTGAATAAGTACTCCGATTGATCGCATATTAACCACCGTGAAACATATTAAAGCTGAACTTATGTATTAAGCTGGAAAGCAATCGGCACATTCACCTCAAGCTGAGACTGCAACATGTCATCCGGAAACGAAGGTAACGGTTGGGCTTTTTTTAACATGCTTATAACCGCTTCATCTAAACGCTTTGACCCCGAACTTTGTGTAATACGAAAATCCAACACATTGCCATCACGATCAACCACAAAAAACAGTTTGACGATCCCTTCTTCACCACGACGTCTTGAAGCCATGGGATAACGTTTGTGCTTGGCCAGTGTTGCAGCCAGCTCACTGTAGTAAGATTTTTGCGCTGCTATCTGACCACCACTCAACTGTGCACTTGCTTGCCCGGTTGTTTTCTTCTGGGCAGTCTGTTTATTCACGTTTGTACTGGTCGTTGTTGTCGCGACTGTTTGTTTTTTCACCGGCTTTTCTGCTGTGACTTCTTTTTCGATAAGCTCTTCAACCACTTTTTTTGGTTCTGGTTTAGGCTTGGTTTGTGCTTTTACCTTTGTTTCTGTTTTTTGTTTTGCCTCAACTTTTTTTGGCTCAGGCTCTACAACAGGTTCGGGTTCAACCACAGGTTCAGGTTCAACGACAGGTTTTGGCTCGACAACAGGTTCAGGTTCCGGCTCGTTTTCTGGTTCAGGTTCGGGCTCTGACTCCGTCGCTTTTTCTTGCGTTTTTTCTACGTCACCAAGGTCACCAAGCATACCCAGATCAATTTCTACACCTTGTAAGCCAGTTAGCTCAGCACCATCTTCTTCTTCAGGCTGATAGGTAAAAAAGACGAAGCCAGCGGCATGAATAGCAACGGCCACCAAAAGCGCAAAGATCCAATAACGATTTTTTGTCATGTTAGTTCTGCTTGTTTTTGTGTCGCCAATGAGACACGCTTGATGCCAGACTGCTTGATTATGGTCAGCACATCTTGAAGCCTTTCCACCGGCAGATTGCCATCCACTTTAACTAAGATATGAAACGTATCTTTATCTTCTGTCGCTTCAAAACGTTTGTTGATGGTGGGTAATAGCGCCTCATCATCTGTAATTGCCTGCTCAATCGCTACTTGCCCATCTTCAGATACGATAATAACTAAGGGTTCTTCGACTTGCTTTGTTTCACTCGCAGATAAAGGCGGCTGTACTTTAATAGGGTCAGATTGACTAATGTGTCCTGCGACCATAAAAAATATGAGCATCAGAAACACAATGTTAATCAACGGCACCAAGCTGTCATCTTGATCAGGCTTTTTATGTTGAATCGACTGTCCGACTTTCATCAATTTATCCCTGCCAGGCTGACAGATTTAGCGCCTGCCTGTTTAAAGGCATCAAGCAGATCAATCATACTTTGTGTTTGAATACCTGATTTAACCTCAATGACATAGACAGCATCAGGATCTTGATTAACCACCGTAACCACAGAGTTTGCATCTTTTAAAGACAAGGTCATATTACCAATTTTGTATGTACCGTCATTTGACACGAGAGTGACGACACGCTGCTCACGAGATTCTGCCTGTGATTCACTTGGTGCCGACACATCAATTTGTCGCCACTGGATAAAGGTCGAAGACAACATAAAGAACAGCAACAGAATAAACACCACATCAATAAGCGGTGTCAGACTAATGGCTCTTTTATGTCTTGGCGGTTCTGTATTAAGCAGCATGGCGCATGGTATTGTTTTCAGCAGACACTGGCTTAGCAGGTGCTGTTGTGAAAATTTGGGTGACAGTGTCATTCATCAGCGATGCAACACGCTCAACTTTACGCTCCATCCAGTTATGTACTGTCACAACCGGTATGGCCACAGCCAGACCAACTGCTGTTGTTAATAATGCTTGCCAGATACCACCGGATAAAACAGAAGGGTCCACCTGATTCCCTGCAGCTTCCATTTGTTGAAAGGCGATAATCATCCCCAACACGGTACCTAACAGACCTAATAAAGGACTTAATGTAGCGATAACCTCCATTGGGCGAAGGTAGGCACGTAATTGATTGAGGCGCAGCGTAGCAACACGATCAAGCTCTTCTTTTAAGGTCGCAAGATCCATTTTATGTTGAGTTAGACCTCTAATCGACATCAGCACCAGCTCATCCACTGGTCGTTTTGGATTCAACATCATCATGGCTTCGGCAGCATCGCCTTTTTGCCAATGTTGAATAACAGACTTAAGGTGTTTGGAGGATTCTGGTCGCGTTGACATGAACTGCCAGAGTTTAATGAGTGTAATCGCTAATGCGATTACCGAAAAACCTGTCAGAATCCATACAACAGGTCCACCTACCTGCATGAACTCCACAAACTGTGTCATCGCATCTGCTTGCGGAGCCAACGTTGTTGGATCTGTACTAGTTAAAGCATCGGTCATTGCTGGCGAGACTGTACTTGGATCGGTATTTACGTCTGTCACTGCAGCGCCGTTATTACTGATATTCTCAGTTGTACCTAATGCGTCGTTTTCTTGAGCCATAAAATTCCCCTTTTCGAGCCAGCAATGATAATCGTTATCATTTACCTTATCAAGAGAGTTATGCCATATTTACAGCCGTGATTGTGTGAATTGACCTATATCTCATCCGTTAGAAGAAATTTTTTACTCATGCATAAAAAAAGCCCCGCAGTGCGGGGCTTTTTTGCGAAGTAGCGCAGAAGATTTACTCTTCTTCTTTCACCTCTTCGTTAACCGCTTTCATACTAAGACGGATACGGCCTTGACGATCAACTTCCAAGACTTTGACTTGGATTAAATCACCTTCAGACAATTTATCTGACACATTCTCAACACGTTCTTCTGAAATTTGAGAAATATGTACCAGACCGTCTTTACCAGGCAGAATGGTCACAAACGCACCAAAGTCCATTAGTTTAGCCACACGACCTTCATAGATCTTACCGACTTCAACTTCAGCAGTAATATCTTCAACTCGACGCAATGCTTGTTGTCCAGCATTGTAGTCAGAAGAGAAAATCATCACGGTACCATCGTCCTGAATATCGATAGTAGCACCTGTTTCTTCAGTGATGGCACGGATAGTGGCACCACCTTTACCAATCACGTCACGAATTTTATCTGCGTGGATTTTGATAGTAATAATGCGTGGCGCGAATTCAGACATTTCCTGACGGTGCGTGTTAATAACCGCATTCATCTTTTCAAGGATATGCATACGACCATCACGCGCTTGAGCTAACGCAGTACGCATGATTTCTTCGTTGATACCTTCGATTTTGATGTCCATTTGCAATGCAGTGACACCTTTATCAGTACCAGCTACTTTAAAGTCCATATCACCTAAATGATCTTCATCACCTAAGATATCCGTCAATACGGCATAACCATTTTCTTCTTTGATTAAGCCCATCGCGATACCGGCAACAGGTGCTTTAATCGGCACACCCGCATCCATTAACGCCAAACTGGTACCACAGACTGAAGCCATTGAACTTGAACCGTTTGATTCGGTGATTTCAGAGACAACACGCACTACATACGGAAATTCTTCCGCAGAAGGCATAACAGCCTGAATACCACGTTTGGCTAATTTACCGTGACCGATTTCACGACGTTTTGGTGAACCAACAAAACCTGTTTCACCAACACAGAATGGAGGGAAATTATAGTGAAGCATAAAGCGATCACGATATTCACCTTCCACAGCATCAATCATTTGCGCATCACGCTCGGCGCCCAATGTGGCCACAACGATAGCTTGAGTTTCACCGCGAGTGAATAATGCTGAGCCATGGACACGTGGTAAGACACCTGTTTCAACGAAGATTGGGCGAACACTTGATGTGTCACGGCCATCGATACGTGGATCACCAGCAATGATCTTACCGCGCACTAATTCTTTTTCTAACTTGGCAAAAACGCCTTTCACATCATCTTCAGAATATTCTGAATCTTCTGTAGCAATAGCTTCGACGGCTGCTGAACGAACATTACCTAACTGTTCTAAACGCGCTAGCTTGTCGCTGATAGCATAAGATTCTTGAATACCAGCATAGGCAGTGTCTTTCACTTGATTATATAAAGTGACGTCTTTTTCAGGTGCAGTCCAATCCCAGGCAGGTTTGCCGACTTCAGCTTGTAACTCTTTGACCAAGTTAATAGCTGTCTGCATTTGCTGGTGACCGAACATGACCGAACCCAGCATCACTTCTTCAGGTAACTCAGAGGCTTCAGACTCGACCATTAAAACAGCGCTTTCAGTACCTGCAACGACCAGGTCTAATGCGCTTTTATCCAGAAGAGCTTTGCCTGGGTTTAATACATAGCTGCCATCAACATAACCAACACGCGCAGCACCCAGTGGGCCATTAAATGGCATACCTGAAATAGCCAGTGCAGCTGAAGCACCAATCATTGAAGGAATATCCGGATCAATTTCTGGATCCAGTGCAACAACCGTTGCAATCACTTGCACTTCATTGACAAAGCCTTTTGGAAACAAAGGACGTAGTGGGCGATCGATTAAGCGAGACGTTAATGTTTCTTTTTCACTTGGACGGCCTTCACGTTTGAAGAAACCACCAGGGATTTTACCGGCTGCGTATGTACGCTCCTGGTAATTAACAGTTAAAGGAAAAAAGTCTTGGCCTGGGTTGACATCTTTTTTACCAACAACGGTTACTAACACTGACGTTTCGCCAAGACTGGCAATAACGGCACCACCGGCTTGACGTGCGATTTTTCCGGTTTCAAGACTTAATAAATGGTCACCGTACTGAACTGTCTTTTTTACTGAGTTCACTCTTTTCTTCCTTCTCTTCTCTGTTGTCAGTTATGAACCCGTTTCACAACTGATATAAAAATCATAAATCTAAAAACGAATATGCCCCTGAAACTGTTATAGCTTCAGGGGCATATTTTATATATCCTGCCTTGAGGTCGCCGATTTTGCCGGCCACATTGGCTGCATATAATGAGTCACCAAAATCAACTTAGCGACGTAAACCTAATTCAGCAATCAATGCACGGTAACGTTCGATATCTGTCTTTTTCAGATAGTCCAACATTTTACGACGGCTGCTAACCATTTTTAACAGACCTTGACGTGAATGGTGATCGTGAATGTTTGTTTTGAAATGCTCTGACAAGTTTGTGATACGCGCTGTTAACAAAGCAACTTGTACTTCAGCAGAACCAGTATCACCTTCTGAACGTGCAAATTTAGTGATCAGTTCTTTCTTTTGTTGTGCAGAAATAGACATTAAATACTCCAACTTTTTGTAGCTTTTGCTACTAGTTAAATTCTGAACTGCCCCAGCAGATACATACCAGAACAGCCAACCTTTTGAAGGTAGGGATTCTACCGACTTTCTTATTATGAAACAAGGCGTAGTTTAAGCCACCGCATTTGCAAATAAACGCTTCGGTGATACCACACCTTCTGCTGACATTTCGCCTAAACCAATAAACTCATTATTCACATTAAATAATCTGACATTTGCGCTTATAAAAGGCTCATGTACCGAAATAGAGCGTCCAAAACTAATATTTTTTGTTCCCTCTTCATCAAGCTGAATGCTTGGCCAGTCGGGTAATGCATCTTCTGCTTGTTGCAATAGTTCATCAAGTGCTGTGATGCCCTGCTTATCCGATTTTTCCTGAAGAGACGTTAGTGTAATGGCGTCTGATAAATCATAACCAGCGACTGCTGTTCTTCTCAGCATTGTGACATGGCCACCAGTGCCTAAGGCATGGCTAATATCTTCTACCAAGGTACGAATATAGGTACCTTTGCTACACCTTACTGATAAAGTAAAACTCTGTTTTTGGTAATCGAGCAATTGAATCTCATAGATCGTAATTCGACGCGCTTTTCTTTCTACATCGATACCTTGTCTTGCAAGTTTATATAACGGTTGTCCCTGATGTTTTAATGCGGAGAACATAGGTGGAACCTGATCAATCTCACCGATAAATTGCTGGATGACTTTATTAAGCGTAGATTCAGTAAATTCGGGAATGGGCAGTTCTTCAAGTACATTACCGTCAGCATCACCACTGTCGGTGATAATACCCAGCTGACAGGTAACGTGATATTGCTTATCTGCGTCTAATAAGTAACTGGATAATTTTGTCGCATCACCCAAGCAAACAGGAAGCACGCCTGTAGCAAGAGGATCGAGACTGCCTGTATGTCCAGCCTTTTTAGCATCGAACAGGCGTTTGACTCGTTGAAGAATGTGGTTTGAACTTTGTCCGGTAGGCTTATCAATAATGACAATGCCGGTAACATCCCGACCTTTTTTATTTCGTCTTGCCATCAGCGTGATAAATTAGTCTTCGTCTTCCCGACGAATATCTGCATTCGCTTTGGCAATCAATTCATCCATGTGGAACCCGTGTTCCAGGCTTTTATCATAAAAGAATTGCAATTCAGGCATGTTTCTTAGCTTGACCCGTCCAGCCAGACCTCTTCTCAGATAACCAGCAGCACTATTCAGACCTGCTAAACATTCTTTCATGTCCTGCTCATCTTCAAAGCCATTAAAACGGGTGACATAGACTTTGGCATACTTAAGATCCGACGTCACATCGACGTGTGAGACAGTAACCATTCCCACACGTGGATCAGAAATCTCGCGTTGAAGCATCAACGCGAGTTCTCTCATTATGACTTCGCTAAAGCGATTTGTACGACTAAATTCTCTTGCCATTACAGGGTCGGCTTCATTAATACACGTTCATACACTTCGATTTGGTCGCCTGGTTTGACATCTTTGTAGTTCTTCACACCGATACCACACTCAGTACCCGCATTGACTTCATTAACATCATCTTTAAAGCGACGTAATGATTCGAGCTCACCTTCGTATACCACTACGTTATCACGTAGTACACGAATTGGGTTGTTGCGTTTAACTGTACCTTCTACAACCAAACAACCTGCGATATCACCAAACTTAGGCGATCTAAATACATCGTCAACTCTAGCCAACCCGATGATTTCATCTCTGTATACAGGTTCAAGCATACCTGTCATGGCTTTAGTAACAACGTCTAATAGGTCATAAATGATGCTGAAGTACTGAACATCCAGACCTTTTTCACTGATCACTTTACGTGCTGCATTATCAGCACGAACATTAAAGCCAATCAGAATCGCATCGGAAGCGGCAGCAAGTTGAGCATCGGTTTCATTAATACCACCAACACCTGAACCGACAACACGGACTTTTACTAAATCTGTAGACAGTTTCTGCAACCCTTGACTCACTGCTTCAACAGAGCCGTGAACGTCACCCTTAATAACAACATTAAGTGTTTTAACGTCACCTTCTTCCATCTTGTTGAACATTTCGTCCAATTTAGCCGCTTGTTGTTGAGCCATTTTTTGCTCACGGGCTTTTGTTTGACGGAAGTTGGCAATTTCACGTGCGGTGCGGTCATCAGGCGCTGCCTGAAGTTCATCACCGGCAGCGGGTGTACCAGATAAGCCAAGTAACTCTACCGGTGTTGAAGGGCCAGCATGTTTAAGTTGTTCGCCTGTCTCGTTAAACATAGCACGAACGCGGCCATACTCTTGACCAACAACGACGATGTCGCCCTTGTTTAAAGTCCCTTGTTGAACCAGTACCGTTACCACCGTACCACGACCTTTATCCAGTCGCGCTTCAATGACAGTACCGTGAGCAGGTCCTTGTTCAGGTGCTTTCAGCTCCATAACCTCTGCCTGAAGCGAAATAGCTTCCAGCAGATCTTCAATACCTTGCCCCGTTAATGCTGATACAGGAATAAACTGAACATCACCACCCCAGTCTTCTGGAATGACTTCGTGATTAGCTAATTCTTGCTTCACACGATCAGGGTTAGCATCCTGTTTATCTATTTTGTTAACAGCAACAATGATGACTGAATCAGCGGCTTTAGCATGCTGAATAGCTTCAATTGTTTGCGGCATAACACCGTCATCTGCTGCGACCACCAGAATCACGATATCAGTCACTTTTGCACCGCGTGAACGCATTTCTGTAAATGCAGCATGGCCCGGTGTATCAAGGAATGCGATTTCACCACGACTGGTTTCGACTTTGTAGGCACCAATATGCTGAGTGATACCACCTGCCTCACCAGAAGTCACTTTGGTGCGACGGATGTAGTCCAATAACGATGTTTTACCATGGTCAACATGGCCCATGACAGTAACAACTGGCGCTCGACCAATTGCTTCGCCCTGATGCTCATCAGACACTTGAAGTGCTTGTTCAACTTCATTCTCGATGATAGGTTTTGCAATATGCCCCATTTCCTCAACCACAATAACTGCGGTATCTTGATCAAGAACCTGGTTGATGGTGGCCATGGTGCCAAGTCCCATCAGAGCCTTGATAACTTCACCAGCTTTAACTGACATACGCTGAGCTAGATCAGAAACACTGATGGTTTCCGGTACGTTTACTTCATGTACGACGGGTGCAGTAGGTTTTGAAAAGCCGTGTTCCTGATCTTTATTAACAGCGACTTTCGCTGCCGATCCTTTTTTCTTCTTACGGCGCCCACCTTTGCCTTCGGTCACGTGAAGTTCTTTACGCTCAAACTCATCATCGTTACGACCGCCTTTGCGGCTAGATTTTTCACGATTATGTTTCGCTTCGGCATCTTTCGTCTTACGCACACCTGCTTTTTGTTCTTTTGCTTGCGCTTCTGCAGCAGCAGCACGTGCTTTTTCCCTTTCTTTCTCAAGAGCCTCTTCTTCTTCACGTGCTTTTTTCTTGGCTTCGAGTGCTTTTTCCGCTTCAATTCTAGCCAGGTTTGCAGCACGTCTCTTTGCATCAGCTTCTTCAAGCTTTTTATGTGCAAGTTGAGAGGCCGTTAAGGATGATGTTTCTGTTTTCTGCTTTGGTTTAGGTTTCACTGTTTCTTCAATCGCTTTTTCAGCTTTCTTAGATTTAGCTTCTTCTTCCAGGGCTTTTTTCTCTTCTTCTGCTGCTAACTTGGCTTCTTCTGCCGCTCTATTCTCTGCTTCGATTGCCGCCGCTACAGCCGCTGCTTCTTCTTCAGATTCTTTAAGACGTCGAGCTTCATCATCCTGTTGACGGCGCTTGGCTTCTTCTAATCGAAGCGCTTCAAGTCTCGCCACCTCAGCAGCTTGTTGTTCAGCCACACTCATCTGAGCGGTTTGCTCTGTATTGGTAGTGCTGTCTTCAGTTTCGTTACGTTTTACGTATGTACGTTTTTTCCGTACTTCAACACTAACACTTTTACCACCACGCGCTGTACCACCTAATTTAATTTCACTAACTGATTTACGCTTTAGTGTAATTTTTTTAGGCACTGCGGTTTCACCACCACCAGACTTACCATGACGCTGTTGCAAGAATTGTAATAACGTCTGTTTTTGATCTTCAGTAATGAAGTCATCAGGCTTTGAGACGTTAATCCCTGCTTCGTTCAGCTGTTCGACCAAGCGTTCAGCTGTAATTCCGACTGTGCCAGCTAGGTCCTTAACCCTCATGTCACTCATTGGTTACTCCCCTGCATCTGTTTGTTCATTAGCAAACCACGATTCTCTGGCTTTCATGATAAGTGCAGCAGCTTGCTGTTCTTCCATACCACCTATTTCAACTAACTCATCGACGGCGAGTTCAGCTAAATCATCAAGATCAGTGATACCTTTACTTCCCAAAGTTAACGCGAGATCACGCGTCATCCCTTCCATATTTATCAGCTCTTGAGTTGGCTCTGCTGACTCCAGCTGTTCTTCACTTGCAATCGCGCGAGTTAAAAGTACATCTCTAGCTCTCGAACGAAGTTCAGCAACGATATCGGCATCAAACTCTTCAATGTCGAGCATTTCATGCTCTGGAACATAAGCGACTTCTTCAAGTGATGAGAAGCCTTCTTGGGCTAGAATTAATGCAACATCTTCATCAACATCAAGATCCGCCATGAAGGTTTTGATTAATTCGCCAATTTCAGACTCTGCTTTTTTGTCAGCATCAGAAGCTGACATCACATTGAGTTCCCACCCCGTTAATTGGCTGGCTAAGCGCACATTTTGTCCACCGCGACCAATCGCTTGAGATAACTGAGCATCTTCAACAGCAATGTCCATGCTATGCGCGTCTTCATCAACAACGATAGATAAAACTTCAGCTGGCGCCATGGCATTAATAGCAAATCGAGCAACATCTTCATCCCAAAGGATAATATCAACACGCTCTCCAGCTAGCTCATTAGTGACTGCTTGAACACGTGATCCACGCATACCGACACAGGCACCAACAGGATCTATACGTGACTCTTTGGCCAGTACAGCGATCTTAGCTCGCAAACCAGCATCACGCGCCGCCCCTTTTACTTCGATCATGCCATCACTGATTTCAGGCACTTCTAAGCGGAAGAGTTCGATTAATAACTCAGGAGCAACACGGCTGACGATGAGTTGTGGACCACGACCTTCTGGTCTAATTTCTTTTAAGTAACCACGAATACGATCACCCGTTCTGAAACTCTCACGCGGGATCATTTCTTCACGTGGTAAAAATGCTTCTGCATTACCACCAAGATCCAAAGTCACATTGCCACGCTCAACACGTTTCACTGTACCGTGAATCATTTGACCGACCTTCTCACGATATTGGTCGACTACCTGTGCGCGTTCTGCTTCACGTACTTTCTGGACAATCACCTGTTTAGCAGTCTGTGCCGCAATACGACCAAACTCAACAGACTCCATAGGTTCGCGAACATACTCACCCACTACAGCATCAGGATTGCTTTCTTGAGCATCTTCTATTGTAATTTCTGTCTCTGGTGACTGATAGTCTTCATCTTCGACGATCAACCATTGACGAAACGTTTCGTAATTACCTGTGACACGATCGATCTGTACATGTGCATCCAATGCCATGTCATAGCGTTTACGTGTAGCCATCGCTAACGCCGCTTCAATTGCCTGAAAAATCACTTCCTTGCCCACGCCTTTTTCATTAGACATGGCATCGACAACCAATAAAATTTCTTTGTTATTCATCACGCCCCCAGTGGATTACGTAGCAGACCAAATCCAGCTCAGTATTCAATATATTAACCGCTAATAATACGCTTGTTTTAGGCAACAAGTCTTGCTTTTGCTAACTTTGCCAAAGGCAAGGCATATACCTCACCATCCACTTCTATTAAGATCTCACCATCACTAAAGCCCTCTAATACGCCCGTGAAATTACGTCGGCCAGCGACAGGTAATTTCATTGTTATTTTGGCTTCAGCACCTTTAAATCTTTCAAAGTCCCGAGCCTTAAATAAAGGTCGATCAAATCCTGGGGATGATACTTCCAGCACGTAAGCACTTCGAATTGGCTCTTCTACATCAAGAATACCGCTCACTTGATGACTCACCCTTTCACAGTCTTCTATACCAATGCCTTGCTCAGCATCAATGTAGATTCGTAAGATAGGATCGGGGCCGCCCTGGATATATTCAATGCCTACCAATTCATATCCAAGAGTCTCAATGGAAGACTCAACAAGTTGTTCAATCTGATCAGTAATGGCCATAAGTATGTATTAAGCCTTGCGGCCTAAATCAATTCTCCAGAAAAACAAAAACCCCATACAGGGGCCCGGAATTCAAAATATTGTCATGCGGCTAATCTACACCGCTCTGCCATAAGCATCTGTGCTGGAACAAGCTTGCTTCCAGTACTGATTGCTCTCCAGAAAGCACAGAATATTAACAGAAACCTACCCGTCACAGCAACTTAAACTATTTATAGCCACAAACTCAGTTTTACTTGCTTCAACCACACAATCATGAATCAACTGACATTCATGCTATGAAAATTACCTTTATATCTTTCTTGGGAAAACTTTCATTCCTGCAGTCAGGTCAGTTTGTTTTCTGTAAACACAGGAAAAGGAACTCATGAAAATATCACTATCTCGTTTTATTCTTTATTTTTTATGTTCTATAAGTGTCAGCCATCCTCTCTCTGCTGACAGTGAACATGCTTCAGATTACATAGTGTTTAAAACAATAGAAGATGAAGATACTAGTAGTGACTGTACACAACGAGGCGGATTACGTATCTATGTTGAGAATATTCATCCAAAAAAAGTAATCGATATCAGTTTAGATCGTTATTTTTCCGATGTAAGGCAAGCTGGTCGCTCCATGTTTGCTCTGCAAAGCGGTCACATGCAAGCACTAGGCTGCAACGTTGTTATGGAGAGTCAGCAGCATTGGCAATTAGTTAATGCCAGATTTATAGAAAAAGAAGATGCGATTAAGAGATACGGTGAGGTGTATTAACGCCCAATAAAAAAGCTCAAAACAACAAGTTGTTTTGAGCTTTTTATATTCTATTGGTAGCGGGGGCTGGATTCGAACCAACGACCTTCGGGTTATGAGCCCGACGAGCTACCAGGCTGCTCCACCCCGCACCTGATTAAGCAATGCATTATACATACCAGTTCATGGTGACGCAAGCCTTATTCTAATTTTCTTTTAGTTTACGCGTCAGTGTGTTTCTACCCCACCCTAATAATTTAGCTGCTTCCTGACGTTTACCTGCTGTTTTCTCAAGAGCGACTTCCATCAGTAAATGCTCGATAAGTGGAACAACATCTGCCAGTGCACCTTCCTGTCCAGTCAAAGCCTTGTTTGCTGCCCATTGTCTGAACAACTGTTGCCAGTCACCGCCTTGTCTACCATTATTGGCATCTATTGTTTCTGTAGAGAGTTCGACAGGCAAATCATCCATCTGAACGACTTGCCCAGGTGACATAACCGTCAGCCAACGACACGTATTCTCTAATTGTCGAACATTTCCTGGCCATGGTAATTGGGATAAATACATCTCCACATCAGTTGCAACTGATTTCGTTGACATATTTAATTCTTTAGCAGCCTTATTCAGAAAATAAGCAACCAAAGCCGGAATATCCTCTCGACGTTCACGAAGTGATGGAATATGAATACGAATGACATTCAGCCGATGAAATAAATCTTCACGGAAATCGCCTCGCTCAACAAGCTTTTCAAGATTTTGATGGGTTGCGGCAATGATTCGAACATCTACTTTTACTGCACTGTGTCCACCAACCCGGAAAAACTCACCATCCGATAGCACCCGCAAGAGTCGTGTTTGTAGCTCGATGGGCATATCCCCGATTTCGTCTAGGAATAAGGTACCGCCATTAGCTTGTTCAAACCGACCTTTTCGCTGGACATGCGCGCCGGTGAAGGCCCCTTTTTCATGCCCAAACAATTCTGATTCGAGTAGCTCTTTGGGGATTGCAGCCATGTTTAAAGCAATGAAAGGACCATGCTTTCTCGGGCTATGACGATGCAGTGCTTGAGCAACTAATTCTTTCCCTGTTCCTGACTCCCCATTCACCATGACGGTGATATTTGAACGCGCCAGTCGTCCGATCGCTCTAAAAACCTCCTGCATTGCAGGAGCTTCACCAACAATATCTGTGCCGATATTTACATTTTCAGCGGGCTCGCTATTCTGTTCACGACTATGACTGATGGCACGTTGGACTAGCTCAACCGCCTCATCAACATCAAATGGTTTGGGTAAATATTCAAACGCCCCACCTTCGTATACAGATACGGCACTATCCAAATCAGAATAGGCCGTCATAATAATCACCGGTAACTCTGGGTAGCGTTCTTTAATTTCAGATAGAAGTTCAAGACCATCAATACCAGGCATTCTGATATCGCTGATTAATACATCCGGTCTTTGTTCACGACCTTGTTTTAGCTCATTAAGTGCGATATCACCGGTTTCAAAAGCGCGAACTGTAATATCAACCACTTCCAATGCTTTTTGTAAAACCCACCGAATTGATCGGTCATCATCAACAATCCAAGCTATCGCTCTGCTAGCGCTCACGTCCAAACTCCAAAGGAAATGTTACGGAAAAAATAGTTTGTCCAACTTTGCTGGAGCAACTGACTGTTCCACCATTGCGTTGCACTAAGTTCTGTACCAAATACAACCCAAGTCCTGTTCCATCAGCTCTTCCAGTAACTAAGGGATAAAACAAACTATCTTGAAGAGATTCGGGGATGCCAGGGCCATTGTCTTCAACCTCAACTAACACCCCTACACGGTAATATTGTTTTTCAATGGTGATATTTCGCTGTATCCGGGTCCGAAGGATAATTAAACCTACGCCATGCATAGCTTGAACAGCATTTCTCACAATATTGAGAAAAATCTGAATCAGCTGGTCAAAATCAGCGAAAAGATCTGGAATACTCGGGTCATAATCAATCTTAAACTTAAGTCGTTCATCAACTTCAATATCCACCAATTGGCGAACATGCTGAAGAATTTCATGAATGTTGGTATGTCGTTTTTCAGGTTGCTGATTTGGTCCCAGCATTCTGT
>ERZ724569.118-NODE-118-length-21208-cov-4.391348_pt1 | contig 21208 bp, 19 predicted proteins | sample MGYA00375863_ERZ724569 | MGnify/ENA primary metagenome ERZ724569 (study PRJEB28725, sample SAMN03264850) | marine sediment metagenome | biome: marine pelagic biome; feature: marine oligotrophic desert; material: marine snow | place: Pacific Ocean:North Pacific...
ATCCCCACACAAAAATCACCACTGGAAAAAGCGGTGGTGGAAGACAAGCCCAAAGAAGTCAAAAAGAAAGACCGTAAAAAAACCAAAGCTGACAAGGGCAACAAGAAAGACAAAAAGTCCAAGAAAGAAAAGTCCGCTAAAAAAGACAAAAAGAAAACAAAGAAATAAGGTTTTTCGATTACCCCAAAACATAAGAATGTAAAGCTAAAGGATGTAAATCACAGCGGCTTTTAAGTACTAAGACTGACAGCGACAAATTTCATTATTAACTCTGGATTACTTATCTTTACACAGATAAAGTTGACTGATAGTCATCTATTGTTCAGCCTGATAGAGCTATTAACAAAAAATTAAGTTATCTAAGAGAGACATATAATGAGAAAAACGTTTTTATTACTACCTTTAGCGCTCTTTGCACAACTCGCTTTTGCTATCGACGCTAATGACGTAGAGGCTTACAAAAAAAATTACAGTGAACAGCTTCGTCCAATGGTGATGAAAAAACTGGGCATGGATAGACCCGATCTGACTGCCGGTGCCATTAAAAGAGAAGCGGATGCTTATGTTGCAAAAATGGCGGGCTGCCAACTCGAAGGCTTAGCGATTTTTCCAGAACAGTATCGTGAAAAAGCCATTTTACCTGTCGCACAAGGCGGTGATGTTGCTCAAGCGACGCAAGCTTTGAATGAAGAACTCAAAAAAGATATTGATGGCGGCAAAATTACAAAAGATGAAGTCATGACCATTATTCAATCAGCACAGCAAGCTGTGCAAATCTGTGCGAATTCTTGATTCACCTACACCACACAAATAAAAAAGGGCCTTTCGGCCCTTTTTTGTTATGCGGCTATTCCTGAATGTCTTAACAGAGCATCAATTTCAGGCTCTCGTCCACGGAAGGCTATGAATAATTCCATCGGTTCTTTTGAACCACCCTGCTCCAGAATATTATTCAAAAACGCCAGCCCGGTTTCACGATCAAAGATACCTTTTTCTTCAAATTTAGAAAACGCATCGGCTGATAACACTTCTGCCCACTTATAACTATAGTAACCAGCCGCATAACCGCCAGCGAAGATGTGACCAAAGCTATGAGCGAAACGATTAAATTTTGGCGGTTTAACGACAGCTACCTGATCACGCACTTCGGCCAGAATTTTATCCACTTGATTGCCGCCTTCTGGATCAAACTCCAAATGCAAACGGAAATCGAAAATAGAAAACTCCAACTGACGCACCATCATCATCGCTGACTGGAAGTTACGCGCCGCGATCATTTTTTCATAAAGGTCATCAGGTAGTTTTTCACCGGTTTCATAATGACCTGAAATCAGATCTAGTGCTTCCCTTTCCCAGCACCAGTTTTCCATAAACTGACTGGGTAACTCGACCGCATCCCAAGCAACACCGTTAATTCCTGACACACCGGCATAATCAATTTTTGTCAGCATATGATGCAGACCATGACCAAACTCATGGAACAAGGTCGTGACTTCATCATGAGTGAATAAGGCCGGCTTATCACCGACAGGCTCAGAGAAATTACAAGTCAGGAAAGCCACCGGTGTTTGCAGACCTTTGGCTGTTTTTCGGCGCACCAGACATTCATCCATCCATGCGCCGCCACGTTTGTGTTGGCGAGCATATAAGTCCAGATAAAACTGGCCACGTAAGTTACCGTTTGATTCGCGGATTTCAAAAAAACGTACGTCTTTATGCCAGGTATCGATATCCGTCCGTTCACTGATAACCAATCCGTATAAGCGGTTTACCACAGCAAACAAACCATTAACGACTTTATCTTCTGGGAAATATGGTTTGAGCTCTTCCTGAGAGATACTATAGCGTTGCTGGCGTAGTTTCTCGGCAAAATAAGTGACATCCCATGCTTGTAACTCATCCATGTTAGCTGTTTCTTGTGCGAAGGCTTTTAATTCTTCAAATTCTTTAATAGCAATTGGTTTACTACGCTCAGCCAGATCATTGAGGAAATCCATCACCTGTTCTGGGCTTTGTGCCATTTTTGTTGCTAAAGAACGTTCAGCATGGTTAGCAAAGCCGAGTAAATTCGCTAGACGATGACGAAGCTTGAGAATATCAGCCATGACCTGAGTGTTATCCCACTGGCCGGCATTCGGTCCCTGATCAGAAGCTTTGGTCGCAAAGGCGGTGTACATTTCTTCGCGAAATTCACGATTATCCGCATAAGACATCACAGGCATATATGAGGGGAAATCCAGCGTAAATACCCAGCCCTCAACATTGTCACGTTTGGCAAACTGCTCTGCCATGGCAATGGTCGACTCAGGTAATCCAGATAACATGTCTTTATCCGTAATATGCTTTTTCCAGCCGTGTGTCGCATCCATCAGGTTTTCTTCAAACTTAGCACTCAGTTCGGTCAGTTTTTGCGTGATGTTTTTATACTCATCACGATCAGCCTGATTAAGTTCTACCCCGGATAAACGGAAGTCTCTGACGGCATTATCAATGACTTTTTTCTGGGCAGTATCCAGCGACGGGTACACCTCACTCTCAGCCAGCTGTTTATAAGCACGGTACAAGTCTTCATTTTGTCCCAGTTCTGTACCGAACTCACTCAACATCGGCAAACAAGCGTTATAGGCTTTTCTTAATTCATCCGAATTCACTACAGAGTTCATATGACTGACTGGAGACCAAACACGATCGATTGACACATCAATGTCTTCCATTGGTTCAACCAAGGTTTCCCAAGTGGGATGGCTCACCTGTGTCAGTAATTTATCTACGGCTTGTCTAGCCTGACTTATCGCTTGTGTTACAGCAGGCTCTACATGCTCAGGTTTGATTTCAGAGAAAGGCGGTAATGGGTAATTTTCTAATAATGGATTGCTCATTGGGCGTCTCATTTTGGCTATTGTTTAATGATACGACAATTAATTCAATAAGTTATCGTCATCATTCTGCAACAAAATATTCATGATGCTGCAATATAAGTTCGTTAGTGTGCCCTCAAAATACTAAGGAAACGACACATTATGCAAACACAAGTGAGTCACAAAGAGAAGTTAAAAGTTCGCAGCGTCTGGATTTCTGATATCCACCTGGGGTTTCGAGGCTGCAGTGCTGACTTTTTACTCGATTTTTTGCATAAGGTTGAATGCGATTATTTATATCTCGTCGGTGACATTGTTGACGTGTGGGAAATGAAAAAACGCATGTTTTGGCCTCAGGCGCATAATAATGTAATCCGAACCCTACTTGGTAAAGCTAAACACGATACCAAGGTTATTTATGTACCAGGCAATCATGATGAGTTACTCCGTGACTTCGACGGAGCCGTTTTTGGCAATATCGAAATTCAGAACGAGATAGTCCATACCACCGCTGAAGGTAAAAAATTATTAATCTTACATGGCGATCAATTTGATAGTGTCGTCAAAATTTCCCCACTACTTGCCAAAATTGGTGGGCGGCTCTATGACTACTTACTCAGAGCAAACCGACTTGTTAATTATGTTCGCCGTAAGATGGGCTTTTCATACTGGTCTCTGGCGGCATTCTTAAAACACAAAGTGAAAAATGCGGTGCAATACATCAGTAATTTTGAAGAGGCCGTAGCACATGAAGCGGCTAAGCAAGGGGTCGATGGTGTCGTCTGTGGTCATATTCACCGCGCTGAAATTACCCGCATCAACAATGTCGATTACTTCAACTGCGGTGACTGGGTAGAAAGCTGCACCGCACTTGTTGAACACCCTAACGGTAAAATGGAAATCTTATACTGGGCCGATATTATCGAGCAGCCTCACGCTATTGCTCAGGCAGCCTAATGAAGATTGTCATCATCACCGATGCCTGGGAGCCTCAGGTCAACGGGGTTGTGCGTACCCTGAAACAGACTCGTCAATATTTAATCGAGTTGGGGCATGATGTTCATCTGATTACGCCACAACAATTTAAGACTATTCCCTGTCCCACGTATCCGAGTATTCCTCTCTCTTTATTACCAGGCAGGAAAGTCAAAAAGTTACTCGATAGCTATCAAGCCAACGCCATCCATATCGCCACTGAGGGACCTCTGGGTATGGCAGCAAGACGATGGTGTCTTAGAAATGGTATTCAGTTCACAACGTCTTACCATACCCAGTTCCCTGAATACATCAGACTTAGGCTGCCTATTCCTTTGAGCTGGAGTTATGCCTGGCTTAAACGCTTCCATGGTAAAGCCGTACACACTTTGGTCCCTACAGCCTCACAAAAACAGCGCTTGCTTTCACATGGTTTCCAGAACATTGAGGTTTGGGGGCGTGGTGTAGAAACAGAAATTTTCACTCCTGAAAACCCTCAACAGCTGGGATTAACTGGCCCCGTGTTTATGAACATGGGGCGGGTCGCCGTTGAGAAAAATATTGAAGCCTTCCTTCAATTAGATATCAAGGGTAATAAAGTCGTTGTCGGTGATGGGCCCGATCTTGAACATCTTCGCCAAAAGTATCCTGATGTCATTTTTACCGGAGCCAAATTCGGCAAGGAGCTTGCCTCTTATCTCGCCGCAGCAGATGTGTTTGTGTTTCCAAGTAAAACAGATACCTTTGGTCTAGTTTTATTAGAAGCGATGGCCTGCGGCGTTCCTATTGCTGCCTATCCTGTTACTGGCCCTGCTGATATCGTTCAAGAAGGCATTACAGGCTATCTTGATGAAGATCTTACGATAGCAGCAGAAAAAGCACTTAACTTGTCTGGAGACAAGTGTATTGAATACGCAAAAAATCATAGTTGGTTAGCCTGCACCAAAGTCTTCTCGGACTTTATGTTTAACAACCGACACAATAAAAAGTTAAAAGATACAGACATTACCAATCAATCTTTTTGGTGTCTGTAAATAATCACCATGTTGTTTTTTTGCCACTTAGTTCACATTACCATGTCATAAACGCAACAGATGACTTGCATTGCCATAACTCGGCGTGCGATTATTTCTCGGGTCGATAAGAATAAAATTAAAAGGATCATAATTCGATGTCTACCCTGCGCTCAGTTTTCAAACTCGGTTTTTTGGCGGCAGTATTGCTGTTAACTGGCTGTGCTACCAGTAATAATCCTAAGGATCCGCTTGAAGGATACAACCGTGCAATGTACAAATTTAACGACACGGTCGATAAAGCTATCCTCAAACCCGTTGCAAAGGGCTATGACACAGTGATGCCAGCCCCCCTCAGTCAAGGTGTCAGTAATTTCTTCAGCAACTTGAACGACATCACTGTCATCATCAATGATCTTCTTCAGTTCAAATTTAAACAAGCAGCCAACGATACAGGTCGGTTTGTTCTCAATACCACCGTGGGTGTTGCCGGTATTTTTGATGTTGCCAGTCTGAGTGGGAACCACAAAAATAACGAAGACTTTGGTCAGACACTTGGAGCCTGGGGCGTAGAGCCTGGTGCCTATATTGTTCTACCTTTCTTTGGTCCCAGAACAGTGCGTGACTCATTTGGTTTAGTGGGTGACTATTACACCGACCCCGTTACTTATGTTGAGGGACCCGGTGCTCGTAATGCTTTCCGTGGAGTCAGATTAGTGGATACTCGTGCTAACTTATTACGTGCTGAAAAAGTGTTAAACGAGGCTGCTACAGACGAATACAGTTATGTACGTGATGCTTACCTTCAGCATCGTGAATATCTCGTTCATGACGGCAATCCGCCAAGTAACGATGATGAATTCGATTTGTTTGAAGAATGATCTAACGACAACTCACAAACGAATCCTTATAATGAAGAGCCGGGTATATCCCGGCTTTTTCATATCTCACATTTAATCAACGTGGAAGCTAATGACAACTATTCTGTTTATATCAGCCATTATCGCGGGTTTCGGAATTTTAATCTGGGGAGCAGATCGATTTGTTGATGGCGCAGCGAATATTGCCACCAATTTTGGTGTATCCCCCCTTATCGTTGGTTTAACGATTGTGGGTTTTGGCACCTCGGCTCCTGAAATGCTGGTCTCAGCATTAGCAGCAATCGATGGTGCGCCAGCACTGGGTATTGGTAATGCTATTGGGTCAAACATCACTAATATCGGTCTGGTGCTGGCTATTACCCTGCTCATTGCCCCACTCACCGTCCACTCAGATACGTTAAAACGTGAATTTCCGGTATTACTGTTTGTCATGGTGTTGTCGCTATTGTTATTACTAGACAATGATCTCAGCCGGGGCGATGGCATTATTCTGTTTAGTGGCTTTATGCTGACCTTAGCTGGGATGGCTTGGTTAGCAATCAAAGGTAGCAATAAGCAAGACCCCATGGAAGCGGAATTTGAAGCAGAATACGGCAGCGCCAAAATGACCGCCAAACAGGCAACGTTCTATTTTGTCATTGGCCTTGTCTCTTTACTCATTGGCTCGAAATCACTCGTTTGGGGTGCAACAGGCATTGCTCATCTGCTTGGTGTGAGTGACTTGATTATTGGACTGACGATTGTAGCCATAGGTACCAGTCTCCCTGAACTTGCTGCTTCTGTGATGTCTGCATTAAAAAATGAACACGATATTGCGGTCGGTAATATTCTTGGATCGAATATCTTTAATATTCTTGCCGTGTTAGCTATGCCTGGACTGATTGCACCTTCGCACATTGATCCGATGTTACTGTACAGGGATCTTCCATTCATGATTGGTTTGTCTGTAGGCTTATACTTATTTGCTCGCTACAGTGCGAATGGACGCATAGGCCGGGTTGCTGGTTTATTGATGCTCTTTGTCTACGTTTCTTACAATGGATTACTTGTTTATCAAAATACGCCTGGACTCAGTTAATTGTGATTGATAAAGCCAAACTCAGCGCGCTCGCCCACGCTGTCATTGACACAGAAATCGAAGCCGTTAAAGCGCTTCACGAGCGTATTAATGATGACTTTATGCAGGCCTGTGAGTTTATGCTGCATTGTCAGGGACGCGTTGTCGTCATTGGTATGGGAAAATCAGGTCATATTGGCAGTAAACTCGCTGCCACATTAGCAAGTACAGGAACACCGGCTTTTTTTGTTCATCCCGGAGAAGCCAGCCATGGTGACCTGGGCATGATCACTGATAAAGATGTAGTGCTCGCCTTATCCAACTCAGGCGAGACCAGTGAGATACTGACTATCTTACCTTTGATAAAACGCCTCGGCATTCCATTTATTGCCATGACGGGCCGACCGGAATCGACATTAGCGACGTGTGCAACTGCACATATCGATGTCAGTGTCGCTAATGAAGCCTGTCCACTTGGTCTCGCACCCACCTCAAGTACTACAGCAGCATTAGTCATGGGTGACGCGCTGGCCGTCGCCTTACTCGAAACACGTGGTTTTACTGCAGAAGACTTTGCTCGCTCACATCCGGGGGGGCTGTTAGGTCGCCGTCTCTTACTTCGAGTCTCTGACATTATGCATACCGGCGATGCCATTCCGACCATTGATGAAGAAGCCTTGATTAGTCAGGCATTGATAGAAATGTCTAACAAAGGCTTGGGCATGACCGCAGTGGTCGATGATCAGTATCGCATTTTAGGCGTATTTACTGATGGTGACTTACGCAGAGTGTTATCACAGGAAATTAACATTCATACTGAAAAACTGTCAGCCTTTATGACACGTGAATGTAAAACGGGGCGTGCTGACATGCTGGCGGCTGAAGCATTAGAATTAATGCAACGCTACAAAATAAATGCCTTACTGATAGAAAATGAACATCAACAGCTATGTGGTGCCATCAACATGCACGATCTGCTTCGTGCCGGAGTGGTCTAAGAGAGAGTCATGCAGGATATTTTAGAAAAAGCAAAGAAAATTAAACTTGTCGTATTTGATGTTGACGGCGTTTTAACTAATGGTCAAATTATCATTGGTGATGATGGTGAAGAGTACAAGGCTTTTCACTCACGCGATGGTCACGGTATGAAGTTATTGCAATTTACCGGAGTTGAAATTGCCATTATCACTGGCCGGACCTCGCGCACGGTCGAACATCGCATGCAGAGTTTAGGTATCAAATATGTCTATCAGGGTCAGCGAGTCAAGCTACCCGTCTTTCAACAATTAATAAAAGAACTCAAATTATCACCAGAAGAATGCGCCTATGTCGGTGATGACTGGGTAGACTTATCCATCATGAGCCGTGTTGGATTAGCCATAGCCGTGCAAGACGCGGATCCTATTGTCAAAAAGCATGCTCACTTCATCACGACATCAAATGGCGGTCATGGCGCTGCACGTGAAGTGTGTGAGCTAATTATGGAAGGACAGGGAAACCTGCAAGACCAAATTGAACGCCATTTTTAATCTCCCTCGATATCTACGTATATTACTGCCTCTGATAGCTATCTTGAGCATCTGGCTGCTCTTGTCTGATGATAGCAAACCGGTTGAACCTGAAAATAATCAGATTCATCGTAGCAGTGATTACGCAATGACAGACTTCACAATGACAATCATGGATATCAATGGCACACCAGCAAGGGTCATCAAAGGTAAAGAAATGGCCCACTACCCAGCTGATGACAGTACAGAAATCATTGATCCTATTGCAGAATTCCTCAAGCCAGGTAGAGATTCCTGGGTCATCACTTCAGATCACGGTCACACTCAAGGCGATAACACAACTATCCTGCTGACAGGAAATGTTATTATCACTAATGAAAATAACCCGGCATTTAAAATGCTGACTGATGAGCTCACGCTTGATACACAATATAACACTGCATATACCGACCATGCTGTCACGATTAAAACTCCGAACGGAGATACTGACTCAGTTGGCCTTCATGCAGATATGAATGATGAAACCATTAACCTGCATTCCAGGGTGAAAGGACAATACGATGCACCTGCTAACTAAATTATTAACGGTATGTTTGATGTTGCCAGCAATCAGTTGGGCCTTGCCGAGTGACCGTGAAAAACCGATTAATATTGAAGCTGACCATGCACAGATGGACGATCAGGAAGGCGTCACCCAATACAAAGGGGATGCGATTCTCACGCAGGGCACATTAAAAATCACAGGTGATATCATCACTTTCCACTACGATGAAAATAAACAGCTCACCAAAGCTGTTTCTGTCGGTAAATTAGCTACATACGAACAAGTGCACAAACCCGGTGAGCCACCCGTTAAAGCGAAAGCTATTCGCATGGAATATTATGCCGACAAGCAAAAGATCTATCTGATAGGTGAAGGCCATGTCTGGCAAAATGGCGATGAGTTTATTGGTAATCGTATTGAATATGACATAGCCAGAAATGTAGTCAGTGCCAATTCTGCACCAGTTAATGTGGGCGGTGAAACGCACGACTCGGGTCGTATTCATATGATTATTCAGCCCATGACGCAGCAGAAAAAAGACAAACCAAGTCAAGCCAACCCCAAGAAAGATGAAGCGCCAAAAGCGGCAGTTAATGAGCCCAAACCCGCCGCTCAAACTGAAACAGCGACACCAACCACACCAAAACCTGCCGCAGAAGCACCATTACCAGCTAAAGAGTATCCAGAAGTCATCACCACAAGTCGTTTAAATGTACGAACTGGACCAGGAACCGGTTATCAGCGTCTAGGCACGCTTGATCAAAATCTTCGTGTGCTTGTGCTTACTCGCCAACAAGGCTGGGCACAAATCCGAGGAATGCTTAACGGCGAGACAGTTATTGGCTGGGTTAACGACTATTATTTACAAGCGATCGACGAGTAATGAGTATTCTTTCAGCGCATCAGCTTGCTAAGCAATATGGTGATAGGCAAGTCGTTAAAGATATTTCACTGGACGTAAACAGTGGAGAAATCGTTGGTCTATTAGGGCCAAATGGTGCAGGCAAAACCACCAGTTTTTACATGATTGTGGGTTTGGTACCGGTTGATCATGGTTATATTTATCTTGACCAGCAGGAACTGACTCATTACCCAATCCATGATCGTGCCAAACTGGGGATTGGATATTTGCCACAAGAAGCCTCAGTATTTCGCAAACTCAGTGTAGAAGATAATCTTTACGGCATTATCGAAACACGGACAGAACTGAACGATCTTTCCAAACAACAATTACTGGAACAACTGCTAAAAGATTTCCACATTGAACACATCCGTCATTCGAAAGGTATGGCATTATCAGGTGGCGAAAGAAGACGCGTGGAGATTGCACGTGCTCTGGCAATGGATCCTCAGTTTATTCTGTTAGATGAACCTTTTGCAGGTGTTGATCCCATCTCTGTTCTCGACATTCAGGGCATTATTCAAGAGCTGGCCCAACGTGGTATTGGTGTATTGATCACGGATCATAATGTCAGAGAAACCCTGAAGGTATGCCAACGTGCTTATATCTTTAACGAAGGCGAAGTGATTGCGCGTGGAACCCCTGAAGATATTCTGAAAGATAAAAATGTATTAAGCGTCTATCTGGGCCGTGACTTCAGGATGTGACATTACTGGCGGCAGAGTCATCTGTTCAGTTAACATAGACACTGTTCTGATTTGGCTATGTCTATGAATGTAAGATGGTTTTTCATATTTTTTGTATTTTTTTTCAGCAGCACAGCGCATGCCGAAGAAAATTCAAAAAATACCGATCTTAAGCATGTCACCATAAAACTACACTGGCAACATCAGTTTCAGTTTGCGGGCATCTATGCCGCCAAAGAAAAAGGGTTTTATCGCCAGGCAGGATTAGATGTTGAGATTCTGACCGGTTTCAACCATCCCTATGATGAAGTTGAGAATGGAAATGTAGATTTTGGCATATCCGGCACCGGGATAGTCATGGAATATATGAAAGGTCGTCCCTTTGTAGCATTAGGCGCTACCTTTCAAAGCAGTCCATATGTGTGGTTGGTCAAAGCTGACTCCGGCATTTATTCTGCAGCAGATTTTGTAGGTAGGACAATCAACCGGCAATCTGAGGCTGATGATTTAACGGCCATTTTTCTACAACAGCATGTTGATACGTCAAAGATTAATTTTGTTCCCCCCAGCAAAAACTATCTCAATGATTTGATCAGTGGTCGCATTGATGGCGTCACAGCCTATATTTCGAATGAACCCTTCTACATGCAAGAGCAAAATGAGCCGTATAGAGTAATTTCCCCCAGAGACTACGGCATCAATTTTTATAGTGACATTCTCTTTACAACGCAAAGCTATATTCAAAATAATCCAGAATTGGTGGATGCTTTTCGAAAAGCAACCTATCAAGGATGGACATACACGGCAGAACACCCCGACGAAATTATTGATCTCGTATTAGAAAAATATAATACGCAACACAAAACACCTGCACACGTTAATTATGAGGCGGAACAATTATTAAAACTCAGTCTCTACCCTACCGTAGAATTTGGTCATGTCACCCTCAGTCGTTGGAAACAAATTGCTGAGACTTATAATAAGTTAGGTATCAATGATCAGTCCCGAGATCTGGATGAGTTCATTTATACAGTACCTGATAGTGAGATCGTCCTGTTCAAGTGGTTAGTACTTATATTAAGCGGATTGAGTCTGACTATTATCTTTTTTTACCTGATAAAACGTCACCATAACCGAATATTGACCAAGGAAATCCAGGAAAAAACAGAGTCGATAAAAAAAGAGTTGGCCAACCGCTCAGCGCTGGAAGCCAAGGCCAAACAAGAAAGTCTCAGACTAAAGACATTACTAGACACCACGATCGATAGCGTCATCACGATTGATGCCTATGGCGTTATAGTCAGCTTTAATAAAGCTTCAGCACAACTCTATGGTTATACCCCGGAAGAGATAATTGGCAAAAATATTACTGAATTAATGCCAGCCAGTTATCGTGATATGCATAAACTAGGTATGGCTCGTTTCCTATCAACAGAAGATAGCCACATTATCGGCAAACCTGTTCAGCTTGAAGCTTTACATAAAAGTGGGAATCTGTTTCCAATCGAGCTGACCATCAGTCATTTCAAATGGGATGACAAACACTTTTTTACAGGTATTGCACGCGATATTTCTAAACAAAAGGCAGAACAAAAGGCCTTGATTCAAGCCAAGCTCGAAGCGGAACGAGCCAATAAAGCGAAGTCTGAGTTTCTATCAGCCATGAGCCACGAACTTCGCACACCTTTAAACGGCATCCTGGGCTTTTCTCAACTCTTGCTATCAGATAATGATCCCAGTCCTTCAGAACAACAACGACATCAAATCAAACAAATCATTGAGAGTGGCGAGCACTTACTTAACCTAATTAATGATGTGCTGGAATTATCTAAAATTGAATCGGGGAGCATCCAGTTATCAACTGAACATATTTCTATCAAAAGTATATTTGATGCGTGCCTGCCAATGCTGGAAACCATGGCAAAAAAATATGATGTGAAGATTACTGTCCCTGAACAAAATGATACGGTCGTGATTGCTGATCTGACCAAACTAAAACAGGTATTTATTAATCTGGTCAGTAATGCCATCAAATACAACAAAGCCGGTGGTCAAGTTATCGTTACAACACGCCTGCTGCCGCAAAGCGGTTGTCTAAAAATGACCATAACCGATACAGGACATGGTATTTCAGCTGATAAACAAGCCCATGTATTTACTGCTTTTGAGCGACTAGGACAAGAGTATGCCAATATCGAAGGCAGTGGCGTAGGGCTGAGTATTAGTAAACGCCTGATTGAAGCAATGGGCGGTAAAATCGATTTCGCCAGCACTGAGGGTCAAGGCAGCAGCTTCTGGATTGAACTGCCACTATCCACACAACAAACGGCATGGCATTCAGCTCAGCGCCCATCTTCAGAAATGAGTGATAAGTCAACCCCAACCCGTCGAACAGACACGCAGATTGAAACCTCATCACGTCATGTACTTTATATTGAAGATAATCCGGCAAATATTCGTTTAATTGAAGTGTTTTTTTCACGCTATTCGAATGTTAGCTTTCATAGTTGTGCCACCGCAGAAGAGGGGCTGGCATTTATTGAGGAACGACGTCCAGATTTAATACTTATGGATATCAACCTTCCCGGCATGTCAGGAATAGAAGCGACCAAAACGATCAAAGCCTCAGATGAGATGAAGACCATACCGGTGATAGCTTTAACCGCAGCGGCAATGCAGGAAAATAAGGACGCCGCGGCAGGCATATTTACTGCTTATGTAACTAAACCGATTGATTTCGGCCAGTTAACACAATTACTGAAACCTTACCTCTGAGTTATTTTAACTCTGACTCAGGTGGGAAAAATAAGCGTGGCTCTACTCGTTCGTCATTAAGACTCACACCCAAATGTAAGTGTGGCCCAGTCACCCGGCCTGTGGCCCCCACAGTACCAATAATATCCCCCTGATTGACTGCCTGACCATCCTTTACGTCTATACGGTTTAAATGACAAAACATAGTGATTAGACCTTGACCATGATCAATAAAGACCGTATTGCCATTAAAAAAGTAATTGCCTATCCCTCTGACAATACCTGACGCTGGTGCCTGAATAGGCGTGCCAGTTTTAGCAGCGATATCCATGCCGCTATGCGGCTTTCTTGGCTCACCATTAAAAACACGGCGGCGACCAAATAAACCACTTACGCGTCCTTTCACAGGCCAGATAAAATTCACTGTTTCACTATCAGTGTCAGTCCATGCGGTTAATGCTTGTTGAATACGGCTTGATTCCTGATTAATTCGTTTCATATCCAACGAGTTGGGATTCACTTTCCGCTTATCTTTTACCGTAATGTACTGTGTCGGGTACTGTTTATCTTTAATCGAAAATAACTGCGTACTTTTTTCTTCACCACGTTTTACAACGATACGCAACGTTCCCGCTTTTGCTGATAATGGAACTCCAACAACTGCCTGCCAAAGACCATCTGCTTTCACCACCATGACAGGTTTGTCTTCAAAACGTACATCAGGTTTCGTTTCTTCGATACTACCAACAGGCAAAATGACGACCCCACCGGGAACAGCTGATTGCTCTGGAAGCTTTGCCAAAACATCTGAACAAATTAACAAGAGAAAAGACAATATCCAGCCATTAAATTTCATCAACGTTTTTCACCTCACAACTTAGCTGCCCTTGATGCAATCGTACTAAGACCTTATCACCTGGAGCAACGGCTGATGCCGAGGTGATTACTTCACCTGAATCCGCCCTACTGGTAATGCTGTAGCCCCTATCCAGTGTATTCAAGGGACTTACCGCTGCAAGCGTCCGCACCTGTTGTGCCAGAAATTGTCTTGCTTTATCGAGATGCTGCCCCATTAAACGGTGGTGCTGTTTATTCAATGTATGTACCAGGTTTTGTTGTTCATGTAATCGAGACAGTGGCACCTGTCTCTGTAACCTGAACTGTAATGACAAAAATTGCTGATGCATGCTTTTTTGCTGAGTTCTGAACGCAGTTTGCAAACGATGAGACAAGCCCTCTAACATCGCGCGTTGCTTTTCGATCTGTGCTTTTGGATGTTTTAACCTGACTGATAAATAATCAAGTTTTTGCTGGCAATTCAGTATTTGTCGATGCCAAGCTGAATCCAATAGTCTTTTTTGTTGAGTAAGCCATTGTGTTTGTTGTCGTAAAAGCAATTCAGGCCGAGGAAGGGCGCGATGTAAATGTTGCAAATGTCGCTGTTCAGAAGTCAGACGCTGACGAATAATGTGTGTCATTTGCTGCTGATAGCGTTGAAAATTGAGCAAATACTGCTGGGCATCCGGCACTGCTAACTCAGCAGCGGCAGATGGTGTCGGAGCTCTGACATCAGCGACAAAATCACAAATCGTGAAATCAATCTCATGCCCGACGGCTGAGATAATGGGAAGTTCGCAGGCAAACAGAGTGCGTGCTAATTGCTCATCATTGAAGCTCCACAAATCCTCCAAAGAGCCTCCACCACGACCAATGATGATGACATCGCAGTCGCGTCTTTGATCAGCCAGTTTCACTGCAGCAATTAATTGCCCTGCTGAACTTTCACCTTGCACGGCTACGGGATATAAAATCACATCCACTGCAGGAAAACGACGTTTCAACACACTCACAATATCATGCACAGCTGCGCCATCTGGAGATGAGATAATGCCTACAGCTTTAGGTAATATCGGTAGTGTTTTTTTGTGCGCCTGGTCAAATAAACCTTCTTGACCAAGCCGGTGTTTTAAGGCTTCGTATGCACGCTGTAATGCACCACTTCCCGCCTCTTCCATATGCTCAACAATAAGCTGAAACTCACCACGCCCCTCATACAAACTGACACGAACACGCAATAAAACCTGCATGCCATTTTCAGGCGTGAAACGTAATTGATTATTGCGATTACGAAACATCGCACAGCGAACTTGCGCGGCTTCGTCTTTTAACGTGAAATAAATATGCCCTGAGGCAGGCATGGCCAAGTTAGAAATCTCGCCTTCCACCCAGAGTAATGGAAATGAGCCTTCCAGCAACACACGGGCTTCTCTGACTAAACGAGAAACTGGATACACATCTTTCACCGCGCGATTTGCTACTGCGCTTCTCTGATTAGATGTAGATTGTACTGCCATAACGCTAGATATTCCTGATATAATTGCAGGATCATATTACAGGTAATTTCAGGAACGTGCCCGATGAGAATTGCTCAAGAAGCCCTGACGTTTGATGACGTATTACTCCTACCTGCGTACTCAAACGTTCTCCCTCGTGATGTCGATTTAACCACCAAGTTAACACGTGACATCACCATCAATATCCCACTGCTTTCGTCAGCGATGGATACCGTCACCGAAAGTCGCCTCGCCATTGCGATGGCTCAGGAAGGTGGCTTAGGTATTCTGCATAAAAACATGACTATCGAACAACAAGCCAATGAAGTTCGTAAGGTCAAGAAATTTGAAAGCGGTGTTGTACGTGACCCCATCACTGTTTCACCGAATACCACCATTGGTGAAGTGGTCGAACTGACCCGCTCACACAATATCTCTGGTGTGCCTGTGGTAGATGGGGATGATCTGGTCGGTATCGTCACAAGTCGTGATCTGCGTTTTGAAACACATTATAGCAATCCTGTTTCAGAAATCATGACGAAGAAAGACAAACTGGTTACCGTCAAAGAAGACGCATCACGTGACGAAGTCCTGGCACTTTTACACAGTAACCGTATTGAAAAAGTGCTCGTCATCGACGACAACTTTCATCTTACGGGCATGATTACCGTAAAGGATATTCAAAAACAAACAGATAACCCACTGGCTTCTAAAGACGATCAAGAACGCTTACGTGTGGGTGCTGCAGTGGGTATCGGTGCTGAAAGTAATGCCCGTATTGAAGCCTTAGCTGCTGCAGGTGTGGATGTCATTGTTGTGGATACAGCACATGGCCATTCTCAGGGTGTTTTAGATCAAGTTAAGTGGGTCAAACAAAATTTCCCACAAGTACAAGTCATCGGCGGAAACATCGCCACAGCTGAAGCCGCACTAGCCTTAGTTGAAGCGGGAGCAGACGCGGTTAAAGTAGGTATTGGTCCTGGCTCAATTTGTACTACACGTATTGTTGCCGGTGTCGGTGTTCCTCAAATCAGCGCCATCAGTAACGTCGCAAAAGCCTTAGAAGGTACGGGTATTCCCGTTATTGCTGACGGTGGTATTCGCTTCTCTGGTGATATTGCTAAAGCCTTAGTTGCTGGTGCACACACCATCATGATTGGTGGTATGTTTGCCGGTACGGAAGAAGCACCGGGTGAAGTCGAGCTTTATCAAGGCCGTTCGTACAAGTCATACCGTGGTATGGGTTCAATGGGTGCCATGCAGCAAAAACAAGGTTCAAGTGACCGTTACTTCCAAGAGTCCAGCGAAGCTGACAAACTTGTTCCAGAAGGTATTGAAGGCCGTGTACCGTTCAAAGGCAGCTTGAGCGCCGTGATTCATCAGCTTATCGGTGGTATCCGTGCCAGCATGGGTTACACCGGCTCAGCGACTATTGAAGATATGCGCACCAAACCGCAATTCGTAAAAGTCACTTCTGCCGGGATGAGTGAGAGTCATGTACATGATGTCACCATCATCAAAGAAGCGCCGAACTACCGCGTTAATTAACCCTTTCACAACTGCCCCTCTCTGGGGCAGTTGTTATTTAACAGAGTTGAAGATACCTCAATGAGCAGCAACATCCACGACCACCGCATCCTTATTCTTGATTTTGGCTCTCAGTACACACAGCTTATCGCACGACGTATTCGTGAAGCCGGCGTGTATTGCGAACTGCGCAATCCGGAAATAACTGAAGCCGAAATCCGTGAGTTTAATCCCAAAGGTATTATTTTATCGGGTGGACCAGACTCAACGATTGGAGAAGCGGCACCTAGCGCACCACAAGCGGTATTTGAGATGGGTTTACCCGTCTTAGGCATTTGTTATGGCATGCAAACCATGGCTGCCCAACTTGGTGGGGCGGTAGAATCATCCAATCATCGTGAATTCGGTTATGCTCAGATTCGTGCTCGAGGTCATTCTGAATTACTTCGCGATATTGAAGATCACACTACCGCTGAAGGCTGGGGCATGCTCGATGTATGGATGAGCCATGGTGATCGCGTCGCTGAATTGCCTGAAGGTTTTAAAATTATCGCCAGCACCGACAGCGCCCCTATTGCTGGCATGGCCGATGAAGAGCGCCACTTTTATGGTGTTCAATTCCATCCCGAAGTCACGCATACCACACAAGGCCAGCGCATGATTGAGCGTTTTCTTGTAGATATCTGTGGCTGCGAGTGTTTGTGGACTTCAGCCAATATCATCGAAGACAGCATCAAAGCTATCCGTGAACAGGTCGGTGATGACGAAGTATTGCTTGGATTATCAGGTGGCGTCGACTCATCCGTTGTGGCTGCTCTTCTGCATAAAGCCATTGGTGACCAGTTAACCTGTGTATTCGTTGATAATGGTCTGCTTCGTGAAAACGAAGGTGATCAGGTTATGGCGATGTTTGCTAAACACATGGGTATTCGAGTGATTCGTGTCGATGCCGAAGATCGTTTCCTGAATGAGTTAGCGGGTGAAGCCGATCCTGAGAAAAAACGTAAAATCATCGGCCGTGTCTTTGTTGAAGTCTTTGATGAAGAATCCGCCAAATTAAAAAATGTGAAATGGCTGGCTCAAGGCACTATCTATCCAGATGTCATTGAGTCTGCAGCAGCCAAAACCGGTAAAGCTCACGTTATTAAGACTCACCATAATGTCGGTGGCTTGCCAGAGCATATGAAACTGCAACTGGTTGAGCCTCTACGTGAATTATTCAAGGATGAAGTGCGCAAGTTAGGTGTAGAACTCGGTCTGCCATCTGATATGGTTTATCGTCATCCGTTCCCAGGCCCTGGCTTAGGTGTGCGCATTCTTGGCGAAGTGAAAAAAGAATTTGCTGACTTATTACGTAAAGCCGATAACATCTTTATCGAAGAATTGCGTAAACACGACCTGTACGATAAGACCAGTCAGGCATTTGCTGTATTCCTTCCTGTGAAATCAGTCGGTGTGATGGGTGATGGTCGCCGTTACGACTATGTCGTATCACTACGCGCTGTAGAAACGATTGATTTCATGACAGCCCGCTGGGCCAATCTGCCTTATGATTTTCTGGATCTGGTTTCACGTCGTATCATTAATGAAACAGCCGGTATTTCTCGGGTTGTTTATGATATCTCAGGCAAACCACCCGCCACGATTGAATGGGAATAAAACAAAAACATTGTTTCATCAGTGGTCGGGTTCAAGGCGTCAGTTACCGCTACCCGGCCCAGCAACAAGCTCATCAACTCGGCGTAACGGGCTGGGTCAGAAACCTGACTGATGGTCGAGTTGAACTACTCATTCAAGGTGAAACCGAGCAACTGGAATGCATGCTCAAGTGGGCTAATCAAGGCCCACGATTTGCTGAAGTCACTTCACTTGACATCAGTGAGCAATCACCAGACCAAACATTCACTGATTTTGAGATTCGCTAATTAATGTTTCACTTGTCTACTATCTAGTGGAGAGCATTGCTAAACATAAAACAAACGCTATGATGTATTCCCAGTCTGCATACGATAAATAAGAAGGACACCACATGGCCCAACGCTTCAACTCCCAGAGTTTTTTTGTACGTTTTTTGTTTGCTTTACTTCTGGTCTTTGTCAGTTACAACCCGAGTGGTTATAGCTATTATCACTGGGCTCAGGATGCGTTTTTTGGCCAGGGAACGTTTAAAACACCACCATTTGCGATGACAACGGTGTTATTAATGATCGGCTGGACGATTTATCTGAGAGCGACGTTTCGTTCGCTAGGTGGATTTGGCTTATTACTCGCACTGGCGTTCTTTGCAATTATTATCTGGTGGCTGGTTGATCTTGGCTTACTGGGCATTGATGATTTCTCTATTCTCAGCTACATCGCCCTATTCCTTATCTCAGCGGTGTTAGCCGTCGGTATGTCATGGTCGCACATCCGTCGCCGTATCTCTGGGCAAATTGATACAGACGATGTGGATGAAGATTAGGATATAGCTGAACATTAAGGGTATTTTGCATTGTGCCAAAGCAACAAAATGATTTTACTGAAAGCGCGGCTGAACTAGCGTGGAATACCCTAACTGCAGAAGATGATGGCAGAGCGTGTAAAGACATACCGGAACAAGCCTGTGACGAACAACCACGAAACTTTTCAACACATGTTCTCTCTTTATCACTAACAAAGTCGGCTGATGCCTTTGTAAATCCTAAACTCATCTTAAGCTGGATTCTTACTACACTAGGGACACCGGCTTATTTCATCGGTTTACTCGTGCCCATTCGAGAAGCCGGATCGCTTCTACCACAATTATTTATTGCTGATACCGTACGTTCTCTGGCTCTACGTAAATATGTTTGGGTATTGGGGAGTTTGATTCAAGGTCTGAGCGCGGCAGGCATGGGCATAGCAGTGATGACGCTAGACAGTACGCTGCTCGGTATTGTTATAGTTTCACTATTAGGCGTGCTGGCACTTTCAAGAAGCATGTGTTCTGTATCTTATAAAGATGTTCTGGGCAAAACAGTCAGTAAGGCCAAGCGAGGCACAGCGACTGGCGCAGCGTCCTCTTTATCAGCCGGATTAGTGATTGCCTATGCGCTGCTTATTTCTCTTGAAGTCGTTGATAAATTAACGCTGGTAACCATAGGGCTGTTCTTTGCTGCAGGCTTCTGGATTCTCGCCTGTGCATTATTTTCAACATTAGAAGAACGAAAAGGTGCGACAGAAGGGGGTAAGAATCTTTTTATCGTTGCCAGAAAGAACCTTTCATATTTATACACTGATCATGAGTTGGGACTATTTATCCTGACTCGTGCATTACTGATAGCCACGGCACTTGCACCACCGTTCATGCTGGCATTGAATGCAAAGCAAATGGATAACTCTATCGGTGGTTTAGGCAGCTTATTGTTTGCCTCATCATTAGCTAGTTTGATTAGCGGTTATGTCTGGGGTCGTCTCGCCGATATTTCCAGCCGGAAAGTCTTGTTCTTTTCAGGCTTTAGTGCGGGTACAGCTCTTGTTTTCACGGTGATTGCGGCCAACTATCATCTACTAGAGACAAACTGGATATTGCCCTTTTTATTATTCGCGCTGATGATCGCTTATGAAGGTGTTCGAATGGGACGCTCAATTCACTTAGTCGATATCGCGGATCAGGATAAACGAGCTATATACACGGCTCTCTCAAATACCATCATTGGACTGTTTTTATTGCTAGGGGGATTATTTAGCTTCATTTCGCATTGGTATGGTGAACAAACCGTTCTATTGATTTTTGCTTTGATGAGTTTTCTAGCCATGTTACCGGCCTATCTGATGAAAGAAGCACAATAAAAAGCTTCTTTCATATCAATATACAGGGATGATTCCTTAGCCAAGTTTTCACTCATTGCTTATGCTTAGTTTTCTAGTCTTGGTGATACCGCCAAACCATAAAAAATAAAAGCGAAACCTTATGAGTGAGAGAGATAATGCCTTTTTTAACCGTGCGGATGCATTTATCGTACTGGCTAATGAACAGATGGAAAAAGGAGTAGCGGCCGGCGAAGTTAGTGCTTCATTTATGTATTCTCTGGCCCGATACACCGCCTGGTTCAGCGCATCAGGCTGGACTAAAAGTCAGGATATGGCTGATGCAAGAGATGAAACCATCGAATTTTTTGTAAAAGAATATCGACAAATGTTAGAAATGAAT
>ERZ724569.120-NODE-120-length-20873-cov-3.235226_pt1 | contig 20873 bp, 18 predicted proteins | sample MGYA00375863_ERZ724569 | MGnify/ENA primary metagenome ERZ724569 (study PRJEB28725, sample SAMN03264850) | marine sediment metagenome | biome: marine pelagic biome; feature: marine oligotrophic desert; material: marine snow | place: Pacific Ocean:North Pacific...
TAAATTTACTTGGTGGATTAATTGCCTATTGCCTAAAAGAGGAAAAGCCGTCATTAGATTTAACATCGCAAGAACTTGAAATTTTAGAGAGTAATAATCTAATGTTGGCTTAACCAGATCTCAGGTTAAGTAACAAGAACATCGCGCGGCGGCCGCGAACAAGATTAAATAATAATTCCTTCGCATTACTCACCATAGGCTTGAACTGCTCTAGTGCAGTGACTGGCTGACGGTTGACCGAGGTGATAATGTCATCGGGTCTTAGGCCTGCTTTCCAGGCGGGGCTGCCACGCTTGACTGAATACACCACCACGCCTTCAATCTGACCGTAATAGGGCGAGTCCTGCTCAATATCACCAAAGGTGGCACCAGAAAGCTTAGGATGCACTAAACCATCAGATGCTGTCTTACGCGTTTGTTTTACTGTTGCTTTAATGGTTTTGGCTTTGCCATTGCGAATAATATCGAGCTTCACAGTTTGACCAACAACCATCAAACCAATGGTATTTCTTAGACTATCCGCATTCAGCAATGGCGTGTCATCGACTGCTGTGATCACATCACCGACTTTCAAGCCGGCATCCGCGGCAGCTGAATCAGGAATCACATGACTCACAACGGCGCCTTGTTGACGCTCAATATTAAAGGCTTGTGCTAATTCAGGCGTAATATCCTGCATTTGAACACCTAAGTAAGCACGCTGCACTTCACCATGTTCTAAGAGCTGATCGGTAATTTGTTTAACGAGGTTACTGGGAATAGCAAAGCCGATACCGATATTGCCAGATGAAGCACCACCTGGTGAAAAAATAGCGGTATTGATACCCACCAATTCGCCACGCAGGTTAACCAGTGCACCGCCAGAGTTACCAGGGTTAATCGAGGCATCTGTTTGGATAAAGTTCTCATAGCCTTCAATCCCGAGGCCACTTCTTCCCAAGGCACTAACAATACCTGATGTGACTGTTTGGCCCAGACCGAATGGGTTACCAATGGCGACAACAAAATCACCAACGCGTAGTGAGTCGGAGTCTGCCAAAGGTAGGGCAGATAAGTTGTCATCTGGAATTTTAATGAGTGCCACATCGGTGGCAGGATCGCTTCCGACAATCTCAGCCTGGAAAGTCCTGCCATCATTAAGTGAGACCGTCACTTCATCGGCGCCGCGTATGACGTGGTTATTAGTAATGACTAAGCCTTCTTTGGCATCAATAATGACGCCTGACCCCAGACTTTGACGTTGTCTGACCCTTGGCTGCTCGGGCACATTAAAAAAGTGCCTGAAAAAAGGGTCATTCATGAAAGGGTTATCTTGAACTCTGACTTCACTCTTTGTCGCAATGTTGACCACGGCAGGTTTGCTGCGATCTAGCATTGGCGCCAGTGTAGGCATTTCATCTTTATCAGAAAACCAGTTAAGTGGAAGAGCAGCTGATGCGACTTGAGCAATCAAAACAAAAGCGGCTAACCAGACAATGGATGATTTAAAGCTGAACTTCACAATGCCTCCTGATACTTTATTCCAATGACTCACGCGGGTTAAATGCCATTTCTTCTGCCATTTGTTGATAGAGTTTTTTCGCTTTATCAGAGTCAGCAGGCGGCACTATTATCTGCAAGACCACAAATTCATCGCCAGGTTCTTTGCCTGGTAATCCACGACCTTTTAGGCGCATTTTTTGACCACTGCGTGCACCTGCAGGAATGGTCAGATTAATTTTGCCAGCGAGTGTGGGCACAGTAACTTTTGCACCTAATGCCGCTTCCCATGGGGCAATAGGTAAGTCGAGATACACATCTTTTTCTTCCAAACGGAAGTAACGATGTGGTGCTACATTCACTTCGAGATATAAATCACCTGACTTACCGCCACCGCCAGATTTTCCCTGACCGGACAAACGAATTTTTTTACCAGAGGCAATACCGGCTGGTATTTTTACATTAATGGTGCCGGACTGGCTGGCGCCAGCAGGACGACGAATAGTCTTGGTGGCACCGTTGAATGCATCTTCCAGTGAGATGGTAATTTTGGCGTTAACATCTTCACCACGGGCGAAGAAATTATCACCCATGCCGCCGCCCATACCTCCCATGCCGCCAAACATGTTTTCAAAGAAGCTGCTAAAGTTACCGCCACCACCAAAACCAGCATGATCATCCCAACCAGGTGGTGGGTTAAAGGATTGACCATGACGATAATTACTACCAAACTGGTCGTATTGTGCTCGTTTTTGTTCGTCACGTAAGACTTCGTAGGCTTCACCTACTTCCTTAAATTTGTCTTCGGCATTGGCTTCTTTACTGACATCAGGGTGATATTTTCTGGCCAGTTTTCGATAGGCTTTTTTTATCTCGTCCTGAGAAGCATCACGGGCGACGCCCAAAATTTTGTAATAGTCTTTGTATTCCATAAATGGATTCATTACCTGAAATTGATCTTGATCATGTAATTGGGGATTTCAATGTCTGTTTTCAATGGGTTTAGGGATTTTTCTGATGAATTAAAACAGCCTGTATGGGAAAATTTTCCCCAATCACGGGATTAATGAATATTTAAAAAGACAGAATTGGATTATGTTTTCAAAAAAACAACTCACATTAATGGTGGCGGCCGCAGCGACCACAATGTGGCAACCCGCTTTTGCTGAAGAAACCAGTGATAGTGAAGTCTCACTGGGTGGCATGGTGGTAACTGGCACACGTTCAGAAACACCTTTACTTGAACAAGCAGGTAACACAGGCAAAGTCTCAGAAGAAGAAATCGATCTTATTCGACCTGATCATGTAACCGAAGTCCTTAATAGGATTAGTGGTGTCAATATTCAGCGTGGTAATGGTCAGGAGCATTTGACATCGATTCGCTCGCCTGTCCTCACAGGTGGAGCAGGTGCGGGATCATTCCTGTATCTCGAAGATGGTATACCACTTCGAGCGGCTGGTTTTGCCAATGTAAACGGTCTATTTGAAGTTAATTATGAGCAGGCAGGAGGTATTGAAGTCGTTCGTGGGCCCGGCAGTGCACTTTATGGTTCGAATGCTGTTCATGGCATGGTGAATGTTTTGAGCCGTGCACCATCCTTAGATCTCGAACGTGAGATTGATATTTCAGTAGGTCCACATGACCTCTATCAAACAAAAGCCTCCATAAGCGATACAGTGGGCAATCATGGTTATCGTTTAAGCGTGAATGGTACATCTGATGGTGGTTATGCGAGTGACTCTGGTTATGACCAGCAAAAAGTCAGTTTTCGCCATGACTACTATGGTGAAAAGGATAGCTTCAAAACCTTGTTCAGCTATACCAATTTAAATCAAGAAACGGCAGGTTATGTTTATGGGTATGAAATCTATCGGGATGAGAGTGTTTCTCGAACAAACCCTAATCCTGAGGCCTATCGGGATGCGAAATCATATCGCTTGTCTACCGAATGGATTCACGAATTAAGTGATACTGCCTCATTCACGCTGACTCCGTATGTACGTCATACCGAAATGGAATTCTTGATGCACTTTTTGCCCGGTCAGGCGACAGAAACCAATGAGCATAGTAGTGTTGGTTTATTGTCCTCATTTACGAAACAGTTAGATGGTGGTCATAAAATCATTGTTGGTACTGACTTTGAATACACCGAAGGTGAACTGACAGAGATTCAGTATAACCCTGATAGATTTGGCCGGTTTCTTGAGGGAACCCACTATGACTATGATGTGGATGCTACAGTCATTGCACCGTATGTGCATAGTGAATGGCAAGTGCTTGAAAAAACACGTGTGACCGCAGGTGTTCGATATGAATACACCAAATATGATTACACCAACAATACCGATTCATTAACGTTTGGCCCTCGCTATCTAAGACCAGACAGCCGTGATGATACATTCCATAACGTCAGCCCTAAACTCGGGGTTGTTCAACAGTTGACCGAAGATACGGCGACATTTGTGAATTATTCACGAGGTTCTCGTGCTCCTCAAACTACGGACTTGTACCGTGCTCAAGTGGGTCCTTCTCAGACAGGACGTGCTGACTCTGAAAAGGTTGATAGCATTGAGGTTGGCTTAAGAAAAGTAGGGGAAGGTTTGCAGTATGAGATTGTTGCTTACCAAATGAGAAAACGTGATTACTTCTTCACTGATAGTGATAACGAAAATGTGCCAAATGGAAAAACTAAGCACACAGGTTTAGAGCTAGGCATGTTTTACCCTTTCAACAGCCAGTTTGATATCGCGGCTAATTTAACTTTTGCCAAACATGAATATGACTTTGATAAAGACAGTTCAGGTATCGAAAAGGGCGATTACTTAGTCACAGCACCGAGACAAATGGCTAATGTCCGTTTAGGTTGGAACCCAACAGCAAAAACTCGCACAGAGCTTGAGTGGGTTCATATGGGTGAGTATTACGTGAACGACGGCAATACAGCTAAGTATGATGGACATGATGTCTTCACGCTCAGAGCTTCTCATGAGTTGAATAACAGTGTCACGCTATATGGACGCATTCATAACTTATTCGATACCGAATATGCAGAACGCGCTGATTTTGGTGGCGGTGGTGCCGGTGATTACCGTTATTTTGTTGGTGAGAAACGTTACATTCATGTTGGTGCAAGTTACCGCTTTTAAATAAAGCGAGTTTGTCTCACAAAAAAGGCGCTGATTATCAGCGCCTTTTTTATTTGTGTGGAAAAAGATTAATGGCTGGCGGCTCGACGCTCTTCCAATCGTCTTAAGAACTCACGCATGATATCGTCATACAAGGCCATACCGAGATAATGATCTTCGACACCACTATCAATGCTGGGGTTGTCGTTGATTTCAATAATCACAATACGATTACCGCTTTGTTTGATATCAAGACCATATAGACCATTTCCTATCAATTTCGCTGCTTTTGTCGCGATTTTCAGGACTTTTTCCGGTACTTCACTGATAGGAATGGCGGAAGACTTACCACTGGAGGTGCCTTTTTTCGTGTTGTGGTTGTATATCTGCCAATGACCTTTACTCATAAAATACTGGCAGGCATAGATAGGCTTGTTGTTAAACATACCAATACGCCAGTCGTAGTCGGTATACATAAACTCTTGCAAGAGAATAATGGCCGACTGTTGGAAAAAGGCAGGCGCTTGCTCTCGAAGCTCGTCTGCATTGTTTACCTTAATCACACCTTTTGAAAAAGCCCCGTCCGGAATTTTCATCACCAATGGAAAGGTGGCTGTCTCACAAAGTTTGTCCAGACCAGCCGTATCATTGCGATACAGCAGGTGTGAATCGGGCATCGGCAGATTGTTGGCTGACAAGAGTTCTTTTAAATAAATTTTATTCGTGCAGCGGATGATAGAGGTAGGATCATCAATTACCACCAAGCCTTCACTCTCTGCCCGACGGGCAAATTTGTAGGTGTGATTATGTGTAGCGGTAGTTTCACGAATAAATAAGGCGTCATATTCTGCTAGGCGAATGTAATCTTTGGGGGTAATCAGCTCCACATCAATACCAATGCGACGTCCACTACTGATGAATTTCTTCAATGCGGCCATATCACTCGGCGGCATGGTTTCTTTAGGATTATGCAAAATGGCCATGTCATATCGAAACTGGCGACGCTTGGCCGGCTTCCGCCACAAGCGATGGCTGAAGTTATCTAAAGCTTCTGCAAAAAAATCTTGCTCGGTTTCTGTGAGCTTATTAATCGCACCGGCTTTTATCTGGCTGATAATCCAGTGTGCGTTAAAGCTAAACTCGACTTCCAGAATAGGGCAGGGGAATTGTTCAAAGATTTGTCGGGCCAGCTTCTGTAAAGAGCTGATAGGTGTTTGCCCAAAACAGATTTTCAGCACGAAGCTTTCACCTGAAGCCATGCTGAGCTGTTTATCAAGCTGAGTGGATAAATCCGACAAGTCGTAGGCATAAAGGCTTTTGCGAGATAAGTCATTAATAGTGCGAAGTCCGGGCAAAACACGGTGCCCCCTTGCTTCTGCCACCATCGAGCAATAATAGCCGCGACTGAGGTAGTCCAGACTTCGGCATAAATTAAGAATTTGCGCAGGGGCATGAGTATTTTGCGATAAGGATTGTAAATAGGTATCGACATCGATCACTTGTTCGCTGGGAAAGTAAGGACTCCAGTCATCAATATTTTCAACTATTATCAAATGCTTAGTCATGTCTGGTCCTTGGTGTTGGTAGTGTCAAAAGGCTTTCTAAAAGCGAATCATAAAGTGAATAGACAGGTGATGTGATAAAAATTTTTGCATCCCTTTTTATTTGCTGGTCAAAATGGCAAAACTCACATATCCTTCGCGAAAATTTTGCACAGGAGGCCCGTTAAAATGTATGCAGATGCCGTTTTAAGCGTATTTTCGCAGCGCTATTCCAGCGCAAGAGATAAATTTATCAATAATGTCGAAACCAGCTCGATTATTGAAAGATTAACGCATCATTCTCATCCACTTAAAGGCCCTAAAAACGAAAAGTTATTTTGTGATATTGCCTGGGCGGGTAATCCAAAAGCAGAAAATATTGTTGTATTAGTGTCCGGACTACACGGTGTGGAAGGTGGCGCTGGCTCAGCAATTCAAGCAGATTTTGTGACACGTTATCGTCGTCTGCCTCAGGATGTCTGTGTGGTCCTGGTTCATGCCATCAATCCATGGGGATTTGCTTGGGCAAGTCGTGGTGATGAGCAAGGTGTGGATGTAAACCGTAACTTTGTTGACTTCAATAGTGACTTACCGGCCTCAAAAGCAGCGAAAATCTGGCAAGAACTGGAACAAGGTAAAACCGATATTGCCACCGTCGCTCAGGATCGAGAAAAGTTTGATTTATTGTCAGAAGGTCAATATGAACAAGCTTCAGCCCCCTACTATGGTGGTAAAGAACCGACATGGTCACGCCAGCTTATTGAGCAGTTAGCCGCACAAATCAAACCAGCCAAGCGTAAACAAGTCATCGTGATCGATATTCACAGCGGTCTGGGACCATACGGTTTCGGTGAGCTTATCTGTGACCATCCAGTAGATAGCCAAGGCCATCAGTATGCGGTCGAATTGTTTGGTGCAACCGTTACAGAGCCATCATTGGGTACATCAAGCTCAGGTACAAAACTCGGTTTACATGATTATTTCTGGCATCAGCAAGGTGACAATGTGTGTTTCTTAACCCTAGAGTTCGGCACATTTGGTACTCAGCAGATGCTGCAAGTGCTCTCGGATGATCAAAAACTACAACAGAAAGGCAAAATTGACTGGTCTGATGATGCCACGATGGATGTAAAACACGCTATGCAAGATTTCTTCTGCCCTGATCAAAAACAGTGGCAAGAGTTAGTATTGTTCCGTGGTCGTCAGGTTATTGAAATGGCGTTAGACGGATTAACTGAACATGCCAATCAAAACTCCCGCTGAGTTTTTGCTGCGTGAAGCAACACTTGATGACGTTAACGCGCTCAGTGAGTTAGAAGAAACCTGCTTTGAAACGGATCGTATTTCAAGACGCAGTTTTAAATGGATGATCAAAAAAGGTCACAGCTTGTTGTTGGTGGCGACTACCAATGACACTCTGGTGGCTTATGTGTTGTTACTTTACTCACAAGGAACGTCACTTGGCCGGGTATATTCATTAGCGGTTGATGCGAATTATCGAAAAGCCGGTATTGCCGCTAAATTAATGCAGGAAGCCGAAACACAGGCGCTGGATGATGGGCGAAGCTTTCTGCGTCTGGAAGTACGGCCTGATAATCTCGGTGCCATTAAGTTATATGAAAAACTCGGCTATCAGCCGTTTGATATTGTCACTGACTTTTATGAAGATCATGCCGACGCTATCCGTATGATGAAAGTGCTGCATCATGTGCCTGAAGTCACACACCCTGAGGTTGCCCACTACTCTCAGTCAACCGACTTTACCTGTGGGCCTGCTTGCCTGATGATGGCAATGAAATGTATGGATAGTGAGTTAGCGCTCACTCGCCAACTTGAATTGCAGTTATGGCGGGAAGCCACGACGATTTTTATGACATCCGGTCATGGCGGTTGTAGTCCTCAAGGCCTGGCCTTAGCTGCCAATCATCGAGGTCTGAAAACCTCTTTAGTTTGTAACTCAGATGACATTCCTTTTATTAATGGCGTACGTAGCGAGGAAAAGAAGTCGGTCATTGAATGTGTGCATCAAGACTTTATCGAAAAAATTGCTGAATCTGATATTCAACAAATCAAAGCACCGGTTGATGCAGCGTTATTAAGCGAGTATCTGTCTAAAGGGGCACTGGCGCTTGTCTTGATAAGCTCATATCGTCTGAACCAAAGTAAATCCCCCCACTGGATTTTAGTCGTGTCTGTCTCTGATACCTTTGTGTATTTTCATGATCCGGATGTGGACTGGGATGATAATAAAAGCGTGACAGATAGTGGTTATATTCCCGTTACACACAAAGAATTTAACCGTATGATTGGCTACGGCAAACCCCGTTATCAAGCTGCTGTCATTGTCAGCCCATCCAATAAGAAATGAACTTTACTTCATTGCTGGCAGTCGGTTTTGCTTGCAGGAGATAACTATGATCGAAAAACTAAAACAAATGTTTTCATCCACCTTGGGTGATAACACCGATGTCTATTTAGCGAATCAACAGCAGTCTAAAGTGCTGGCGGCGGTAGCATTAATGATTGAAATTATTGCGGTCGATGATGAAGAGCATGAGACAGAAAAGGCCATGCTGCGTCAGATCCTCGCCAATCAATTTGATGTCAAAGACAGTGACGCTGAGAAATTGATTGCCGAAGCTGAAAGAGCACATGATGAAGCCACTGACTTTTACCGCTTTACTGCCGACATAAATCAGCAATATAACGAACAAGAGAAAATCGAACTCATCGAAATGCTTTGGCAAATAGCCTGGGCCGATCATGAACTACAAGATATTGAAGAACATGTGATTCGTAAGCTCGCCAGTTTGTTATACGTTTCCCACAAAGACTTTATTGCTACTAAGCTCAAAGTCGTAGGCGAAGCCAGTTAAGGCTATAACAGCCCAATTATACTTCATGCTTTTTTAAAATAATCCTTATAAATCAAACAGCCCGTTATTTTTATTATTGCTAAATTACTTCCAAAACGATAATGTATCTCAATAGCAATTGTCACGTAATTCTATTCATAATGGCTGTGCAATCGCTGGAATCGCTTTACACAGAACATCAAGACTGGCTTCAGGGCTGGATCCGTTCTAGTTTAAATCATGTTGAGCACGCGCAAGATTTAACGCAGGAAACCTTTATCAAGATATTGATGAAGGGGCGTGAGCATGAGTTGAACTCACCTAGAGCATACTTAAGCAGTATTGCGCATGGTTTGCTGGTGGATTTTTTTCGTCGTCGCACAGTAGAGCAGGCTTATCTCGATGCGCTGGAAATAGAACCAGAGCAACATACGATGTCTGCAGAGCAACACCATCTCATTATCGATACCTTGTTACAGATTGAACATATGCTGGATGCGATGAGTGAGCGCGGGCGACACATTTTTCTACTCGCTCAGCTGGATGGACTGTCATTTGCTGAAATCAGTAGGCGTTTAAATGTCTCCGTGCCGACTGTTCGCAAGCATTTTATTCGAGCGATGACACAGTGTTTGTTATTGCTTGAGGACTCACCATGAAACTCACCGAAGACATCCTAACGCAGGCCGCCAGTTGGTTTGTAGATCTTCGAAGTGCACAACCGGGTGATGCTATTTATGAAGCTCATCAGGCCTGGCTTGCTGCTGATAGTCGACATTATGATGCCTGGAAACGGGTGGAACGTTTACAAAAACAATTGAAAATTGTCCCCAATGAAATCAGGCAGAGCACACTGGAAAAGGCACGTCAATCTCGTCGTCAATTAATTAAAACATTGGTTGTCGTTTTAAGCGTGGGTGGTGCTAGTGGCGTGGCCTATAAGCAACGAACTTTTTCTACTTGGATGGCACAATATCGTACTGGGACGGGTGAACGTAAAACAATACAGTTGGCGGATGGTAGCCAAGTATCACTTAATACCGATACGGCTCTGGATGTGAATATCAGTGAGCATGCCAGAGAGTTAACACTCTATCGTGGTGAGATTCTTGTTGAAACAGGCAAACAGATGCCTGAGCAAGACTTTATTGTAAAAACGGCACAAGGAACAGTCAAAGCGCTCGGCACCCGTTTTCAGGTTCGATGTCATGATGATGCAACCTGGGTCGGCGTCAGCCAACATGCGGTGGAAGTTATGCCGGAAAAAGCCAGTAAAGCCGTCAAAGTTCAAGCCGGCCATTGCACGCGTTTTAACACATTGAAACACGGTTCGTTGAGTTTGATGCCCGTCAATATGGATACCTGGATACAGGGGATGTTGATTGTCAGCAACTGGCGACTGGATCAATTTTTAAACGAACTCGGCCGTTATCACAAAGGAACATTACATTGTGATGCTGGCGTTGCATCACTTCGTATCTCTGGGGCGTTTAATGTCAATGACACCCGTTCTGTATTAGAAAATCTCAGTAGCACTTTGCCAGTCAAAGTCCGTTATTTCACGCGTTTCTGGGCACAAGTTGAACCCGTCTGAATATTTTTTTGTTTAAGGGGTTAACGATTCTGCTGTGTCGTTCGGCCTGTTAGATAGCAGCGTTATAGCAACGCTAATATCCATTAACTAACAGGACTAGTGATGAAACACACCACTTTCTTACCTTTAACGTTGTCGCCATTAAGTCGACAACTCATCATGGCAGGGATGTTAACTACCGCCATGGTGAGTACTGATCTCACAACCAACATCAGCCATGCAGACAGTGTGACTCAACAACAAACTTTTCATATTCAAGCAGGCTCACTCGAGTCGGCACTCAATCAATTTTCTGTACAGAGTGGAATCACTGTCTCATTCAGCCCTGATGTGGTAGCCGGCATCCAAACCTCAGCTCATCAAGGGACTAAAGCCCCTTCCACACTACTTACAGAGTTATTAGCTGATACAGGCTTAGAGGCGACGTTACTCCCCAATGGCAGTTACTCTATCGTCAGAAAGTCAGCCCCCGTTGCTGTCACACCCAAGCAGAAAGAAAGTGTCGAGCTGGATGATATGTTGATTACCTCGACACGCTCTGACACCCAGCTAAAAGATTCGCCACAAGTTGTGACAGTGATTAACCGGGCTCAGATAGAGCAACAGATGGAAATGAGTAGTGACACCTCTCAGATTTTGAGTAATTTGTTGCCTTCATTTTCACCCAGTCGCCAGAAGCTCACCAGTGGTGGTGAAACCTTCCGTGGTCGTTCGCCGTTATTTTTGATTGATGGCGTGCCTCAGAGTAATCCATTGCGTGATGGCCAGCGTGATGGTCACACCATTGATATGTCGATGGTGGAACGTGTTGAGGTGATCCACGGTGCCAGCGCTATTCATGGTCTTGGCGCGACGGGTGGCATTATCAACTTTATTACGCGTCGTCCGAGTCAGGATTCACTCAAACAAAGTCTGAATGTACAAATGACGACACCAACCGGAGAGTTTGGTGATGAAACGTCGGGTTACCGAACGGATTACAATCTGAGTGGCAGCAAAAATGATTTTGAATATACGCTTGGTCTGAGTTACGAGAGACAAGGTGTGTTTTTGGATGCTGATGGCACCGAAATTGGTGTTGATAATGTCCAGGGCGACATTATGAATTCCAAGAGTTACGACCTGTTTACCAAGCTGGGTTACTGGATAAATGATGATCAGCATATAGAAGCTTCTCTAAATCGTTATCAAGTCAAAGGTGGCAATGATTACATTAGCGTCGACGGTGATATTGAGAAAGGTATACCCACCACCTCAGTCAGGGGAACCCCAGTCGGCGATGCGCCATATAACAGAGTCTTAACTACCAGCCTCAAATACCAGAATTATGATTTAGCAGGAATGGAGTTTACCGCCCAGGCCTATCGCCAGGAGTTTGAAGCTTTATATGGGGCACTAGCATCCAGTAGTTTTGAAGATCCTTTTTTGGCGCCTGATAGCATTGATCAAACGCAGATTGAGTCAGTGAAGAAAGGGGCAAAATTCACCTTTGTTAAAGATGGTTTATTGGAAGACAGATTGAAAGTCACGACTGGTTTGGATTTGATTGAGGACAGCTCATTACAAAATCTGGCCATGACAAACCGTAATTATGTACCGGAAGTGGTCTATAAAAATTATGCACCTTTCCTGCAACTACAGTTGCAACCTATAGACGCCGTTGTATTACATGCTGGGGTTCGTTATGAGCACTCGGAGCTGGACGTCGATGACTTCACTACTGTTTATGGCAAGGGCAGTGTTGATGTCAAAGGGGGGAATCCTGATTTCAGTGAGACCTTGTTTAATGGTGGTATCGTTGTTAGTCCTCTGTCCTGGATGAGTGTGTTTGCGAATTACTCAGAAGGGTTTGGTATGCCTGATGTGGGGCGTGTCTTACGCGGTGTGAGTGTCGCTGGCCTGAGTGTGGATAGTTTGCTGGATCTAGAACCCATCCTGACGACCAATAGAGAAATTGGTTTACGGTTTGACTGGGACACGGTTGACTTTGAGATCAGCTACTACGAGTCAGACTCTGACTTGGGCTCGCGTCTCTCTGCTAATGCCGATAAAACAGAATATTTTGTGAATCGTGAAAAAACTGAAATCAATGGTGCCGAAGCTAACTTAGGCTGGAAAGTGAATGATGACCATAAACTCAACCTGGCTTATTCCTATATTCGTGGCCGTTACGACAGCAATGATGATGGCAAAGTCGATACTGATCTCAATGGTCAAAATATTCCGCCTAACCGATTAATCGCCAGCTGGCAGGCAGAGTGGACGCCAAAATTATCATCATTTGTACAAGCGAGTTACAACTTCGATCGTAACTTTGATGAAGAGCCCGGGAAGGACGAAGAGCAATTCAAGGCCTATGGACTGATTGATGCCACCATGGCCTATAAACTCTCTACCGGTAAGATCCATGCTGGTGTCACCAACCTACTGAATAAGGATTATTTCAGCTACTCATCACAAACCAGTTACGGTTCAGATGCCCGAAACTTCAAAGGCCGTGGTAGAACCTTAACGGTAGGGTATTCAATAGACTTTTAATGAGAGTAAAAAAGCCACCACTTCTGTGGTGGCTTTTTTTAGAGGTTAACCTTTGATAAGAGGCTGTCAGTTGGGCGTCGTCATTAATGGCTAGTAAAGCGAGATGGTTCATTTAATCTGCTTGCCCAATGACCATTGTGCTGAAGTGTGCAGTTTTCCTCAGTATCGTAGCTCACATGATCGGCTAGGCGTTTTAACTTGATATCTTGCTTCTTAAGCTCTGATTCGATGAGTAGCAACAGGCGATCGTGCTTATCTGATTGAAGATAGGTGTCCAAATTCTGATTGGTATCAAAGATACAGATGATTCTCAGGCTGTTGGGATAATTGTCATAGTTCACCATGTGGGTTAACCACTCAAAGCCATGGATATCTTTTAATGCCTGCTCACATACTTCGGTGAGGAGTAGTCGTAAGGCATTGTCTAATTTTTTATCTGTTTTACGCATAATGTGGGTAAGTCTAATAGCCCTAGCTTGTGCTTAAAGATATGGTCTGCGACAAAGCTTACGCCTTGTCATCACCTGATTGAATATAGCTAAACCATTCTTCAATTGGCATGGTGCCCCCTTCTTCGGCTACCTGGTTTAATTCATGCTCACGTAATACATCTTGCAGGCTATCAATACGTTTCCAGGTGGCGATAGGTGTTTTGTATTCCTCTTTAGGAATATAACGTGACTCTTTCACTTTTTGATAACGATGAACATAGCGCGGGCAGTTTTGCCATAGTTCAGAAACGGTTACGCGTACCACCATTTCGGCTTCTTTCCATTCTTTTATCAGTGGATCGTTATTCGATGCTGTTGCTGTACCCTGCACACGAATGCGATGCGGTGTCTCAAAATTAATAAACAATAAACCGACTTCTGGATTGCCCTGAATATTGCCCATGGAGTAATACATACCATTGCCGTCATAGCTGGGAAACGCAATGGTTTTCTCATCCAACACTTTGATAAAACTGCCGGCTTCACCGCCTTTATAAGACACCGTTGGCCGACCACGCTCATCTACCGTTGTCAGAAAAAACATATCACGGCTTTCGATAAAGTCTTTGGCCATCTCATCCACTTCAGTGACAAGCGCCACTTCCTCTACCCGGTCCGCCATTTCCCGGCTATTAAATGCATCTTGCAGGGCGCGATGTTTATCGTTGTACAGTCTGCTCATCGTTTTCTCTCTGTGTTTCTATTTATTTTTTGGTAAGGTTTCACTGTACTGTACAAAAACAGTGGATGCCAATAGTGAAAACACGATCAGAAAACGTCGACAAAATGTCCTTTTTATACAGGGCGAATGGCTGGACGGTATGACCAGACGCTGTCGATGACTTGACTGTGATACACGCGTTGATAGGTTGCTTTGGCAAGCATGATAAAACTGGCAGCCATAATAAGTGCCACACTATCCACCATCAAAGTGTCCAGTTCAGTATGCATCCACAGCCCTGTTGATGGAATGAGGATGCTCAGTAAGCTGGTAAGTGGCATCGCAGCAGTAAGCATAGAAGCTAAGTACAGCAACTCAACCAAACTCCGGGCAGCACCACGTATGAAGCTCCATACGATTGCGGCAAAAAACATAAAGTAATACACCCATTGGAAATGGGCATAGGTGGCCTGAGACTCTAATGCTAACCATTTACTGCTGGCAAGCATCAAAGAAATGCCACAGACACTGCCCAGGCAAATGCCAACCGTGAGTGAGGCCATCACTTTTACATCTTTTCGTTGAGTGAATAATGTTCCATCGGGCTTACTTCGGCGACGGCGGTTTTCCACCCAGAGTAAATTACCAGTATAAAACAGCCATGCTCCGGCTAAACCCAGAATGAAATATGCCCAACGCATAGGTGAGCCGCCAAAAGTAGCAAAATGCAAAGCAAAAAAACTACTGACAGCTACCATTTCTGTCGGCTGCTGGCCTGGTAAATAATCGGTCGATTGCACTTCTCCCGAATATGGATTGATGGCAATGAAGCCTCCTGGCGCTCGGGGAGCAATGGCATGTGCTTCATGCCCCCAGATCATGACACTAGCTCGTGGTGTGGTTATACCTGAATATTGCAGCTGATAAGGTTCGAACGACGGCGCCACTTCTCTGGCGGTGGCCAGCAATCGTTCTGGTGACAACATCATTGCAGGATCAGTACTTTGTTCAGGATTCGGCTTCGGGGCACTTGAAAATAACGCCTGACGTAACTGGCCTTCATGAATGAGTTTATCCTGAGCGTCATAGATAAGATCATGGTAGGCAAAACCAAAAGCGGTGATCGCCATAATCAAGTGAAAGGGCAAACTGGTCACACCGACCACATTATGGGCATCGAGCCAGACCCGTTTTGGTTTTCTTCCCAGACGGAACGCAAACAGCTCTTTGACCAGAATAGGTAGCAGAATAATCAAGCCTGATACCAGTGCCAAGGCATATAAAACTGCAAAAACACCCATAATCCAGCGATTAGGATCACTATCAACCGGCAGACCAACCACCCGGTGCAGGGTATCAATAAATTGAGCAACAGGGGCTGGGCTGACTTCTTCAGTGACGAGTGTTTGCTGTTTATCTAAATGGGCGCTGAAGTAACGCAGTGAGGACAGATCATGATCGCCGCCTTTGTCACCTTCAACTGTCCACATGATCTGATGAGTGTGATGTGTTTCGGGGTCTAAATTCACTTGTATATTTCGTGCGGCGGATGGCTCTGACTCAACCAGCTGATCAAGCACAGAGGGGATTTTTTCTAGATCAATACGCTCTGATTGCTGAATAGGCGGTGTAGCCCAATGGGTAATGGGTTCTTTAAAGATGGTTAATGCACCAGCATAAAAAGCGATGAACAATGCCATGCCGCTGATAATACCCACCCAGGTATGCAGCGATTTATAGGTACGAATAATGTCTGCTTTTACTTTCATGTGGGAGTCATCTCAGAAGGATTTAAATAAAAAATACAGTGCATACAGCACAACATTAGTTAGTCCCAGCCAAAACCAGGCACGAGCACCAGAGCGAAACAAAAAACAGGTGCTGAGAATGGTGAGCCAGATAGGGCCAAGTAACCACATGATTAATTGAGCTTCACCACTTCGACCTATCTGTAGTGGCAAAAGAAAAAACAAACCGCAGATGGCCATCGCAGCAAAAAAACCTAAGACGATGCCGGCTAAAGACTTACTGATCCAGTCTGCGCGAAATGGCGTGCTTGTCATTAGCGTGCTCTCCTCAGTGATTTCCAGGCACCAATATAGGGGAATAAGACCAAGAGAAGCATTACCCAGACCAGCAGCATGAACACACCTGCTACAAGCTGCATGGTGGTGACCACTAACACCAGACTGATACCGAGCAGAATAAACCCTATATAGCGTAAATAAGGGGCAGGCCAGACCTTTTTCAGCCAAAGTTGATGACGTGAGGCTAAATAAACACACACACTTCCGCCGAACGACAGTATTAGCGCAAGATAAGGATAAATGCTCATACTTTGGGATCTCTAAAAATAAAAGCAGCCGTCAATAACGGCTGCTTGATTTTACCTGTGACTAAGGCTTAAAAGAATGAATACGTGGCAGAGATACCGACGTTACGCGCCTCAACAAAGTCTGCATACGCTACCGGGACTCTAGCACCAACAGGTTCACGAGAACGGCGAGCGCGTTTATCGGTCAGGTTGTTAACAAATGCAGACAACTCCAGATCAGCAATACGATAATTGGCGCGTAAGTTTATTAAAGAAAAACCACTGACTTCACGCTCTTTCGTATTTTCCACATCACTGAAGTAACCACTGGTGTATTGAATATTACCGCCGAGATCAAAATCATCAGACACATAATAGGTAGCAGCAAAATTGACCGTTTTATCGGGGGCTGAGTTAAGTTCATTACCATCAAGCCCTGTATAGTCGTCACCAGCATCTTTGATTTCGGTGTGTAATAAACCGATTCCTAGACGAGTTTGAAGATTATCCGTCACCCAGGCTGTACCCTCTATTTCGGCTCCGTAGGTTTCCACTTTCTTGATATTATCAATGCGGCGAAGCGAATTCACACCTTGATAACCATCAAAGTCATTGAAGAACACATTCGCATGGACTTCGTAGCGGTTATCATCAAAGCTGGTGCGAATAAATGCCTCGTAAGTATCTACTTTTTCTTCGTCAAAGTAGTAATAGGCATTATCCGTTACAGAGAGTGCACCACCGGCAGAGTTATAGCCTTTTACAGCACTGACACCGATCCGAGTTTCTGGCGTGATGTCATATTTCAACGCGACTTTGGGCAGCAAAATCGTATCGTCCTCTTTCAACGTATATGGTAGCCCACCATAAGTAAAATCACGCTCTTGAGATTCATCCTGATAACGCAATCCGGTTGTTAAAATTAACTTCTCAGTTAAGCCGAAGTTAAGTTCACTGTATATTGCTTTTGAGTCGGTGGTGTCGTCACCGTTATAGTCAGCAGAGCCACCAATACTATCGATATCTTGATCACGTTTGTAATAGTCGAGACCGATAAACCCGTTAAAGGCATGGTTACCTTCACCAAAATTTAATTTCACATCAATGTTTCTGCTTTTATCATCAATATCCAAATTTTGTGTATCAGCAGGATCCGCTTGATACGTTTCAAACGCATATTGGTAGTCTAGTTGAGCCAGCTTAATGTCTACAGAAGTACGCGTGTTGATTTGATAATGTGCATCAATGCTGTTCATCACACTTTCTGTGTCCATATCACGGAAAAAGGTTTTGAAATACGCATCGGTGTCAGTATCTTCAAAATAACGACGGCCTCCATCACCTTTTTCAGTGTATTGAGAGTGAGTGAACATTAACTCCAAATCATCAGTCGGTGTCCAAAGTAATTTGAAACGACCTTGTTTGGTATCAAGCTCATTCAAATCAATATTGGTTGGATTACTTTCATAGGGTTCGTTGCTGGTATCGGTTTGTCCATCAATTAACTGACCAGAAAAACGAAATGCCAATGTATCTTCTATAACAGGACCAGACAGCATGACCGCTTTGTCTATATAGCGTTCGTTATTACGGTAGCCCAATCTCACTTTACCTTCTTAATCAAACGTTGGATCAGCTGTCTTGATATACATGGCACCAGCGATACTATTACGTCCATTATTGGTAGATTGAGGGCCACGGAAGACTTCAATTTGCTCAATATCCCACAAGCCAGAATCACCGACTAAGTCAGCGATAAAAGGTTGGTTAACACCATCAATCAATGTTGAAAAACGGGCACTGGCTCCACCTGTTACGGCATTAAAGCCACCTGCAGCACCATTACCTAAAACACCACGAACATTCGCTACAGCACCGGTTTGTACAACAACATTCGGTACAGAAGAAATAGCATCACGCAAGGTGTGGTATTGGTTTGATTTCAATGCTTCTTGATCAATGACGGAAACGGAAGAAGCTGTGTCTTTCAGAGTCCGTGTTTGTTTTTCACCTTCAACAGTGATGCTGCCTAACTCAACACGGTTGCTCTGATTTGAGTTGCTGTTTACCGCGTCTTCAGCAAAGACTTGTGTACTCATACAGGCTGATATTGCGATGGCTAAGATATGTTTGTTCATAAATCCCCTTAACATTATGCGTAGACCGATTTTCTTGTTATTTTTTGTAAATGAAAATCATTATCATTATATAATGTGGCTATAGAGCAAGTTCCCAAAAAGAGTTATGAGCAAACGTCATAGTGTTATGAAATATCACCAGTCACTCGAAAGCGTGCAATTAAATGATGAAAAAACAGCCCTGACAGTAGCTGAACAGAATGACTATTCACCAAACAAACAAAATAATCAGGTGACAGCGAGACTGGATAATATGATTTATCTGTCTGAGCTGAATCGAATGAATGTGCGTTATGTCAGCTTTTCAGAAGACAAGGCACAGGATGAAGTCGTTTTAAAAGGCCTCTTTCATCATCATTTTGATCGACATGGTCTGTCTGTGCACGCTGGTAACTTAATAGAAATGGCGGATAGAACCAGCTTTGCAGAACTGCCTCCTGCGATCAGCATGACCATCTTATTTGATGGAAAAGTGTCATTCTCGCTTGGCTCGCAACGTTATCAGCTAGGTTGTCTTGGTGAGGGCCGTGTGGAGTGTTCCGCTTTTATTATTAATCAACCTGAAATGCTTAGTCGCCGTTTCGAACGCGGTATGCATGTGAATAAACTCAATATATTTATCGAACGACAATGGCTTGAGGAAAGAGCGACTACACCAGACGAAAGGCAGCATATTCAACAGCTATTTCAAGCTCATGCTGCTTTTTACCATTGGCAAGCTTCTGATGTGGTTGCAAAGCTGGCCAGTGATTATTTATTTAAAGCCCAACACACGACTATTCAGGATGAGTTACTGAAAGAGGCGATCATCTTTCAACTGATCGCTGAAAATTTAAAGGTACTAACCTCACTTCATCGAGCGGAAAGGTCACAAAAAACAGATAACTCCTATGCAACTGCATCACAGGAAAACCAACTAAGACATCAAATTGATGACATGCTGATGCAATCCATGACCGTTGCAGAAATGGCTTCAGCGATAGGGCTGAGTGTGAGCACCTTACAGCGTAAGTTTAAAACGACCTATGGGATGACGGTGAATAACTACTGTCGCCAACGACGTCTGGATATGGCAAAAAAAGCATTATTGGTCGACAAGAAATCCATTGGTGAAGCCGCCTTTATAGCCGGTTATGCACACCCCTCAAACTTTATTACGGCCTTTAAAAAACGCTTCAAACTCACTCCTTCAGAACTAGTTGCGATCACTTTTCCGAGTGCATGAATACATCTATACGACTCTTATCAATGAATTCTATTGGTGCAGCGAACAGATATAAAAATAAAGCTAGAGAAAAAGACACTCTGTCGTTACAGAGTCTGCTAGTGGTGAGGCCTTTCATATAGGAAGAGCATGATCACTAACGTTAATATTGTCTTAACAGGCAAGAAATCAATATGGTAACAATGAATAGATTACCCTATATATACCTAAGCAACTCTATATATTCAGTCTGTTGATAATTCTTGCTTGATTAGAAAATAGGTATACTGGCGAAGAGGGAAAAATCAATCACTCGCAAGGGTTTATAAACGATTTTGAGGGAGAAAATCATGGAGTGGGATGGTAGAAATGTAGCGATTATTGGTACGGGACCAACAGGTATCTATACATTTTACTCACTTATTAAAAAAGGGGGGCCTTTCTCAATCACACTTTATGAGCAAAAAGAAAAAGCCGGGGTTGGTATGCCATATAGTGAATCCAAGACCAATAGATTGATGTTAGCGAATATCGCTAGTATCGAGATTCCCCCTCTATTGATCACGTACCTTGACTGGTTAAAGCAACAATCTGAAGGATATCTGGCTCGTTTTGATGTTGATAAACACCATCTCGACAAACGCCAATTTCTTCCTCGAACTTTATTAGGTGCGTACTTCAGGAATCAGTTTCTCACCCTGTTGGAAATGGCATCTACTAATGGCCATCGTGTTTCTGTGAGGGAATCATGTGAAGTGACAGATATTGAGCATTCACCTGTTGGAGTGAAATTGTGGGTAAATGGCCTAGGGGCTGTTGATCTTTGGTGTACAAAATTTAATCAACCCACATCGGCAGCCACATCATAGTGAAAGCCAACATGAGCATACTGTAATAGTTACGCTCGAGCTTGTCATAACGCGTTGCAATAG
>ERZ724569.129-NODE-129-length-19198-cov-5.544806_pt1 | contig 19198 bp, 19 predicted proteins | sample MGYA00375863_ERZ724569 | MGnify/ENA primary metagenome ERZ724569 (study PRJEB28725, sample SAMN03264850) | marine sediment metagenome | biome: marine pelagic biome; feature: marine oligotrophic desert; material: marine snow | place: Pacific Ocean:North Pacific...
ACAGAACATCACCTAATGAGTATGAACGACAGTATTTTCAGAATCTGAAAAGTGTCTAGAGAACTCAGGCCTTACCAAAATACTCTCTTAATATGAGGGTATTCCAAAGCTTAAACCCAGAAAGCTTTGGAATACCGCAGTCAAAATAAGACGCTTTTTTATTTTGAATAGTAACCGGGACCCAGTGTTTCGGTCTCGTAGATCTATCAGAATGTTGATAGGCAAAGCCAAGGGATGATCAACTCCCTTGGAGCTCGTCACCCTTATTTTTCATTATTGGACAAATTATGAAAATTAATGACCAAAGAGCCTTCCTACAAGCTATGACTTTTTCAGATGTCATCAACTTTTATCTGGACCTTGGATACATCCATATCAAGACTAAAATTGAGAATTCTTTGGGTAATAAAATGAAAGCCCTAGAATTAGTAAAAATTGGAGAAACCCTGGTCTTTAATTTTTCATACAAAGCAGAATTTATACAGTATCGGTGGGGCAGTGAGGTCTTTATTCGGCAAAACCCTTGCTACGAATATTTAGTCTATAGAGGGGCTATGGAAGCTCGTTATGATAAATATGTTAAATCACAGAGCTAATATTTATAGAAAACCACAATAGATTCAGCAATTAAAATAGAAATTAGATATCTTGTAGATAGCTAAATAATATCTACATTATGAGTTTGTCGGACTTATAAAACCGACCTCAACCTACAAACAGTAAGCTGTTTGTTTATTTCAACCCCATAAGGGATCACGCCCCCTTATGGGAGGGGTGATCTCTAAAATTAGGAGAACGACATGAAAACACACTCCGTGCTTGATAAATCAATACCTTCTGATCGTTTAACCGTTCAAGATAATAAGAAGGCTAAAACACCATTTACTCTTGAAGTAACGGTGGAGAAAATACGTCACTTTCTTGAGGCAACAAAGCTTGAAGGCGGACTCGTTTTACTAGAAAAAGCGATTAATAAATCGAAAGTAGATGAAAGCTATGCATTGCGTATGGAGAATGCGTTATTACATGGTTCAACAGTTGAGTTCCGTGAGCTGTTTTCTGATTTCGGTTGTTACTGGGCCAGGACGAGTGATGTTTGCCCATATTATCCACATGGCGATGCAGTTGATAGTATTGATTCAGCAATGCTTAGCATTAGGCTAGGTGATGAGAAGGAAGCTATTGAGGATTATAATTTCTTACATAATCGTAAAAAGTAATTTAATTTGTTAACTCGAATAATCAGAGATAAGAAGTGAAGATGACTCATCTTCACTCCCTCCTCTCAACCATAATGAGGGGGGGATTATTAAGCTTTCGATAAATAGTTACTTTTATTTTTTTGTAAGCCGTAATGCTTTTTCTTTTACGATTTTCTGTCTTGCATTAGCTGCTTTCATTTCTTTGATGAATTTCATTGAGGCATGTAACATGAAAACTGCATCAACTATCTTTTTACCATCTTTAATGCTATTCATTTCATATCGCATTAATACACCGCTTTCAACTAACTCTTCTACGGCCATTTTCAATGTTTCGATACGACGAGTAACCAATCTGTGATGCATGAGACCTGAATCTCTATCTATTTCAGTAAAAATAACCTTGTAAGCTGGTGCATCAATACCTGCATTGATAAATCTATCAGCCAATCTTTTGAATAGCCATCTTGCTAAAGGTTGTTTCAAACTCATAGCATCAGCGTAGTTATATTGTCGATAATCGAATTTATTAATTGCTCTGCTTATAAGTGATGAGAACTTTACTGCAGATAGGGCATTACTGTTTGTTCTGTATGAGGCTCTATCTTGTAATAGCTTGTCAGAGAGGATATTCGAACTGTAGGCCTGCTTTCCGTTAACAGTAATAGTTAGACGGCAATTTTCCATTATTTCTAACGCTTGCTTAACTTCCTCATGACTTCTGACTTTACCAAATGCTTTTAACTCTTTCACTATCATGTTGATTGTGAACTTACACCAGGACTCATCACGATCAGAATCATGGAAACCATGTCTTTGTTGTAAGAATATCTTCCGTAAAATATCTTCTATTAATTCTTCTGACTCTGCAGGGTAAAAGTCTTTTTCTTCTCCACCAACTTCAATACGTGCAGGCTTTAACTCCATTTCACATATTTCACCAGCAGGTGTTTGAAATTCTTTTCTAAGAATAGGTAAATTACCGGCCTCATTTCGCATAGAAGCTTGGATTTGTCTGGATACGCTGTATCGTGGAATTGAATCCCAGAAACTTAGTAGGTTCGATAATTGTTCTGTATCGCCTGAAGGACCAAGTAAAGTAGCAAACAAATCATAATTTTGATTATTCTGTGGTAAAGAGGGTGCTTTCTCTTGAGTTTCTTGAATGTCGTCTAGGATAGAGCGAGCATTTTTTTTAGCAGCACTGTCTTCTTTGAAGTTATTACCTGACATTCTTGGTTGATACCTTTGTCCTGAAAAACTGTATTACGAGATGATGACATAAAAAGCTGGATACGCAACCCTTTATCAGATTGAAAAGATCTTTGCTTTTTTTTTAAAGAGGGATAGAGGAGAGGATAGAAGCTAAAAACTAAATATTTCAATTAGTTATAAGCCTAAAAAGCCTAAGAACCTCGAACCCCACTATTTTTAACAACTTTTCAATATCAAATATCCTCAAAACCTTGAAGCTAAATTACCAACTCTCCTAGAAACCTTGAGGGTGTCTCCTGAGAACCTCGAACATTTTAGTCAAATTATGATGTTTGTATTTAACATAACGTTGTGGATAACTACTGATATCCTCAAAACCTTGAACAAAAATCCTAGAAACCTTGAAGGGGGCTTTGTAAACTCTCCTGAAAACCTCGAACACACGCGCAAACAAAGGTATTAAGTAAAAATGTAAGTCTCCCGAAAACCTTGAACTGGTCTCGGTTAAGCATGGAAGATCCAGGGCACTAGTTTATCTCTTTGAACTCTCCCAGAAACCTCTATGATAAACGTAAGTCTCCTGAAAACCTCGAACCCTCTCAGATAGGTTATTCAGTATTAAGCCATTATTATGCTCAACTATCCGCAAAACCTCGAACAAAAGTCTATATATTTCATTGACATACAAAAGTGACGTGATAACTATACTAACTATTCGACAGTGTTGCACGTTAAATCTTATATTAATCCATCCATATTCAGGATCATATTAAGCAAAGGCTCGATATACTCACTCGTATCTTACTTTTTGCACCCCAACTATCCGCAATTCCTCGAATCTAATATTAATTAAATCAATAAGATATGAAACTCTCCTGAAAACCTCGACCATTTCTAATGGAATTGATTAAGCCGATAATTCTTTAATTCTCCGCAAAACCTCGAATCTTCAGGCAACATTTTCTGGATAAATAATTTCTGCTAATAGCTCAACTATCCGCAAAACCTCGAACTACAACCTATATAAATCAATGATATAGGTAAATGTCCTGAAAACCTCGAACCTGAAAAATTCCTAACTCTCCGCAATACCTAGAACTAAACTATATGATAAACAACAACTTATGAAAATATCCTGAAAACCTAGAAGGGTTTATAGTATTAACTCTCCCAGAAACCTTGAGCTGGTTATGTAGGTCCTTAGAAGCTGGAAAATTAAACATGTGTTTAAAGAAGTGTGAAGAAGATCACGACCTGACTTTGACTTGGTTGTAAGTAAGCGCTATCTTTTATCTATTGATTTTATACCTGCTAATTTCTGATTAGTTTGGTGTGAAGTGTTCGTCCAACACATCAATTGGACGCTCAAATACTCACCTGTACTCAGGTGATGCCAATTAATTTTAATTATCTGTAAGCAGATGATTTACCCATAGGGGAATACATTCCCTTGTGGGCATTGTGTTCTCCTTTTTTATCTTTGAGGAGTTCACCATGACAAAAACCACCGTTCTTGAAGTAAGTTTTGAGAATTCGTCTGAGCAAATGCTGGAAGACACTATGAATGATCTGATTACATTATCAGATAGCATGACAACACCGGCTGGCAAAAAGACAATTGAGGCTGCTATTGAAGCAATTGCTGAAGAGCAACGTCGACGTGCTGCTAAACCAGTTCTTGTTTCTATTTAGGTTTCCGCTGATTATCTTCAGCAAGAGTTAACGCCCCTTTGGGCGTTAACGATTCTGCAATCTGAAAGGCAGTGTCTCTATCCTTATCCACCAGTAATGCTTTAAGAATTTCATTAGCTTTTTTTACTTCTAATGTTTCTCTATCACCTTGGATAATTTTTAGAGGTTTCTTTGTATCTGCCATTTAGTTTCCATAGTTAGGGGGAGCTTATGCATTTAATACTCAATTTAACAAAACAAATGACATGGTGCGAGTTTGCCGGGTCATTACTTGGACTGATAGGTGCATTTGTTGTGGCCAAACAGAACCAGGGATCTGAGTTTGGATTTGTTTTCTTTTTAATCTCAAACCTTTTCTTTATTCAATTCTCACTTACTAATCGTTATTACGCGCTTCTACTTATGCAAGTTGGCTTCACAGCAACAAGCTTAATGGGAATATATAACGGGTTTTTACTTTAACTCTATCGATGTATTAACAAAGTAACCTTCATCAAAACCAATGAGCTCATTAAATGGGCTCATTTTTTAGATATTATTTATATCACACGGCCATAGATGGGCAATGTTGATTAGAATAGTCGAAATAAAGTTAATTTATTTTATATAGAACTTCCAGGGAGGAGATGACTTGAGAACGGTAAATAAAACTGCCCAAAGTGATCAAATTGGACGATTACTAGGTTATGACATCTACAGATATGATTTTTCAATTCAAGAAATGGATGCTTATGAGTCTGTAAAGCAAGGTTATCGTGAGGCTGAGATACAGAGTGTCAGTAAAATTAAGCGACTAAGTATGTTTCAACGAAAGCTTATGCAGATTCGATGTAGAGCATTTCGAAAAGGTATTGAGGTCACTATTTCAGAATCTGATCTCAAGTCGGCCTATGATGAATGTAAAGGTGTCTGCCCAGTTACGTTACATCAAATGACATCGGCAGAAACGACTGATACGGACTGGTCTGTTGATAGACTCGATAATCATCTTGGATATATTCCTAACAATATTGTCGTTATGAGCAGTGTAGCTAACATTGCTAAAGGAGATCTGTCTCTTCACGACCTGGTTATCTACTGCATAATCAAAGAAACAAATGAGCATAACCAAGACAGGTTGAGAAAAAAAAGTAATAAGTTCTGGATGAACATGCTTAGGACATACGCCCAGAAAATGCCAGATTACTTATTTGCTAACGTAATGAAGGAAATATGCGAGGATGATGATTATTGTGCCGGACTGATTAAATGCCTTTATCTTCAGCTAATCCCATCTTTGTATCAAGATTCTCTAAATAAAACAAAGAAAATCTGGAAAAACAGTCCACTCCTGTCCAGATACCTGCATGATGGCACTATCAGTCAGGCAGATTTAATAAAGATGCGAAAAACTGCCAGCAGCACGGTGAAGAAGGTCAAAATAAATTCATACAATCTATCTCAATTAGATATTCTTCGTTTAACAGATGAGCTTTTCTTTAACGACCCTAGAACGAAAGATATCATGAGTAAATTAGTACTAAGCTGGATATATGAAATAGGAAATGATGAACAGCGAAGAACAATAATCATGCGAGCACTTATCCAAGGAAAGCATGATTGGGCAGCAGTTCATCGCGAGATTACTGTTGGTTAGCTTGTTTTATCATCACAGCATGACATTTTAGATTAGCGAGTACGCCTTCAGTACCAATTTCTGGTCTGTTTTTAATTAACTGGGCCAGAATAAGTCCACGAACCTCAAATATATCGCTTGCTGAGATTGGTACTGCAATTTGGTTATAACCTTTAGCAGACATATTCACAAAGTACTTATTTCCTTGATTTTCGATCATTAAACGCTTTGTATTATCAGCCCCATAATTAGATAGCTCTACTTTCTTTAATAAACCGAACACAACCGCTGCTACATTGGGTAGGTCTGATCGTGTTATCTGAATTCTTAGTTTTTTAGTCCAATCATATTGTCGTGGACCCAATGAAATAGCCCCATCTATCGCAATAGTGTTATCTCCATTACGTGTCTTGTCGTAAGAGAAGTAAATAGCTGCATTTTTGCCATAAACGTGGTGACCAATAAATTCCTGAGATGAATTGTCAGTGTGGGGTTGCTCAACTGGCGAATTAAGGCTTGAAGCTTGGCTTATCTCAGGTTGATTCTCTGTTCGTTGTGGTTGTTGTCCAGTTGCTGAATTCTGGGCATGGTGATGTCCAACAGATTCCTGAGCCTTATTGTTTTTAGATGAAACAGTCTCATGCATATTCTGGTATTGCGACTGATTAGCGGCTACAACCAATTCAGGCTGATCATTGTAGTGAGACAAAATGGTAATTAAATCATCACGGGCTTTTGAGTTAGAAGTGCAATGTGCAAGCGCTTTAGCAAACAGTTCCATCTTGCTTATTAATTGTAATCCTCTCTGCGTAACACGCATGGAAATACCAGCATTGGCTAAGGTTTGATTTGTACTTTCAACAGTAAGCGCAGTCATAAAACTCTCCTGTAATACTATAAATACATACATATTATAACACAACCACACTAACGCAACCCTAAAGCAGAGCCTTGTTTTTCTGGCTTGAAATATAGGATCTTTCTTGCTGCTTACTTTCTTTTGTTTTTTAGTTTTTTTATTCTTTTTTACTATCTATTTATGTCTATTTAACGCTACGCGGGTCATTCATAGCAGTTGATATTTGATGATAAATGACTTACCGGGTAGCAAAGACTCAATACGATCACGGATGGCTGTGCAGTAAGAAAGGTGTGTTGTTCGTAGAAAGAGTGTAAAGCTTGCTATAATGTGGTTGTGTTATATTATGTATTATATAACTTATTCTAAAAGGCTATTTATGAGTATGGCGCCCGAGGTAATGAGTCTTATTGAGCGTTTTGAAGGGATATATCTTCCTTTGCAAGAACTGCAGTATGCAGTAGCCGAGTTTGTTCGTGTCGATAATGAATATCCGTATTGGGCTCATCTGGATGCGAGTAGAGAGTTAGTCGCATCACATATCGAATCTATGGAGTACCAGGATGATGATTCCAAAGCAGGGAGTACTTCGTCTATGCCCGCTGTTTTGGGCGTACCTTATGGAATGCTCTCTGAAGTACGTGCAATTAATGAAATGAGAGAAAACCTCATGGCTTTTCTCCGTGAAACCGACAAAGAGACTACTCCTGAGGGATATCGACTGAGCAAGTATTTGTTAGAAAAAGCAGGATTACATCGTTTTAATCGTAAAACTGCTGGACGAACATTTCGCGTACTTGATAATAAGCCCGAATCTATCAGTTTTATCTGGTCGCAATCAAGATCAACACATAAATTGTCACGAGATGAGGCCATAGAGGTCGCTAATCGTAAAATTGCAAAAGTACGTGATGAAAAAGAGCTTCAAATTTTAAAATCTGAGCATGCTAGGTTAATGGAATTGCCCGAAGATGAAATTCTGGCCAGAGTTTATGTGACAACCGCCCAACCCAAAATGAATATAATCATTTTGGATAAGCGTATGCCGGTCACGACTGCTCATTTACCTTTATTCTATCCAGCAGATAGCGATGATCACCTACCTATCATTGTCCCATTAGCTGAGAAATGGGAGGACCGACCACGAATCAGGCGCAGTGATGCGACGTTATGTGAAACGGCTTACTGCCCAGTATTAAATATCTATCGTTATTTACCCGAGGATAAGCTTAGGAAAAAGAAAAAATGACTGGGACTATTCAAACTTTTATATTGCTTACAGTAGTAATTGTTGCCGGGGTTTGTTTCTACAACCTAGCTGATACACCAAATCAACCCAGTCCTAAGGAATTTATACTAATTTCTAATGGCTGTATTGCTGAGCAGAATCTTCATCATGGGAAGTGTCCGAAATTATTACTGTTTGGCGTAGATGCTTCTTTATATCTCTACAATACTCGCTATAAGGCCATAATCAGTGAATCTTCTAATGATTTTTCAAATATTCTTCAAATGAGAGAGCATATGGTGCAAGAGACTTATAAATTTGCTGAACAAAATGGCATTTCATTGTCTGACAGTTATACTTCTCACTGGCCAGAGCACTAAATCAAAATCTAACATGGAGGTTCATTTTGCTAGAAAGCAATGTCATTAAACTGGCAAAAGCTCGACTTGAGGCGTTAAAAGTACTTGCCAATGATCATGTCGAATTTCAGGATGTATTCAATTTATATAGTGAAATTAAAGGGCTGGTGGATCTTCGATATATGAATCCAACCCATCTTTCTGATGATGCAATTAACGAATTAATATTAATTGATAATCTGGCTAGTCTAACAATGAGAAATGTTAATCCCACAGCGATAAAAGTCAGAACAGAGCAAGGCTCTCGACTTGATGAATACATGACTATGAACGAACGTGAACTCATAGATCTCATATTCAAACACGGAGGCCGCTTTAACAATCAGGATGCCATTTCTGTTGCAATCCACCGCGGGCTACTCGACGACGTGTTAAATGAGCGTCTCGCATACGAACAAGTTGCCAAAATAGAAGCTGAAATAACTAACAACTAACAATTTATCTGCAAAGAACAATACTTATACCAATAGAACAATAAATGATTGTGGATGAATGGCCATAAAAAGTTTTGATCACCTAAACCTTTATTTTGAAATGTCACAAAGTGACAATGCCATTGACCATGGCGTAGTTGCTTTGATGCAAGCTGAAGATATTCTTGCAGCGATAACATTCAGCGAGGTTTCAGGCATCTGGAGAGTACAAAAATCTGCCTCTAAAAAAGATTCTGGGTATGGACCTACGATATACAAAATATTGATGTCATTCGCTTGCGAGAGGGGCATATCTGGAATATCTCCAGTAAGTTGTAGGGCTAATAAAGAAGGTCAGACTAATGGGGGTCCTAGGGATTTTGCCTCCAAATACTGCAAAAACCGTTGAAGGCCCCGTATTTACTGGCCTCCAAGCCACTATTAATTTTAATTTAGCTCGAGTTTCAGTATCTTCTTCGGCCTTTGGGTCAAAGAATGAGCAGAACCAAGCGACTATCAATTCTCACTGCCGCTGAAATCGAGGATTTATACGGCGTCCCCTCCTTCAACGAATCGTATCAACGGTTTTACTTCACGCTGAATGATAAAGAGCGCGCTGAGCTGACCAGAATAAGGCAGCGCAAGTACCGCTGTATCGCCATCGCATTGTTGGGCTATTTCAAATGCAAACCCATCTTGCTCAATCCGACGTTTAAATCCATGCAGGATGACTTGGGATTTATCGCGAAAAATCACTTTGATGGCCTGAAATTTCGACGCTTCAGTCTGAAATCCGATCAAAAGTCCCGCATTTATGAACGGATTTTTTCCATGATCGAATATGAAAATTGGAAAGATCCTGAGCATCAACCCCGGCTTGTTGAACACTTATTGGCCTGTGCTGAAAGCTGGGTTGCACCTCGTGCTCTCTTTGATGCAGCGATTGAGTTCCTGGCCCACCAGAAAATTGCCATTCCTGCCTATAGCACCCTGCAGAAGATCGTCAGTCAGGTGGTTAACCAGCATCAGCAGCGACTGCATGAGAAGATCGGCGCCGCGTGTAGCCCAAAATTGACGACTGTACTAAATACACTGGTATCCGGTAATGACCAGCTTACGTTAACACAATTGCGCGGCGGCGCGCGCAATTTCACCGGCACCGAGTTGCAGAAAGAACTCGCGGTGTATCACCACATTCAACCGCTGATGGCAGAGGTGACCGTTGTCCTCGACTCGCTTTCTCTGTCTCAAAAAAATCAGCAGCACTATGCCGAACGGATTCAATATTACGGCGCCAAAATCAAGCGTCAGTCGCCAGAGAACCAGTGCCTATATCTGCTTTGCTACCTACAGTTTCGATATCAGGAGGGGTTGGAACGCATGGCCGAAGGGTTCATTCACCACGTTCGACAGGTAAAGCAACGAGCGCATCAGCTGGCGCAGGATCGAGTTTATCGGGATTGGCAAAAGGCGGCTACCAATGTGAGTAAGGCTGCAGAAATCTTGTGCCTGTTTGTTGATGATCGTATCGACCCCAATACGTCATTCCATGCTGTACAGAAACAAGCGTTCCAGGTTCTCAATGCCAACGAGCTGAGTTCAGTCTGCCGGTACCTCGGCAATCAGAAGCAGTCGGCGGATGAGGCGTTCTGGCAACACCTGGATACGGAATCCACGTTGAGAACCGGCCTGTTACGATCACTCTTTTGCTGTCTACGCATCGAAGGCACCGATAAAACACAACGGTTGGCAGCGGTCTTGAGCCAAACTCGACAGGAGCTGGCGGCCGGCAACATGCTCAGAGATGCCAGTATTGACCGGCGTCTACCGCCAAAAGCCACGCGACCACTCTTGTTGAAACCTGACGGCGGCATAGACAAGGCTAGATATGAATGGTTCTTGTATTTGCAGATTCCCAGCCGCCTAAACGGCCAGTTAGTGCTGCCAGAAGTCATACGGTATCGTGCACTGGACGACGATCTGGTAAAACCACAGACTTGGAAAAATCAGAAGCAGGCCTTGGTCGAGGGTACGAAGCAACCCAAAATTACTGAGGATCCAAAGCAACTGATCCCGCGCATGGCGGATCGGTTGACCACTCGGCTATACGAAGTCAGCGACTATCTGGAACGCGTGGACAACAGGGATATCATTCTGCGCCCGAAGGGTGGTAAACACCTTTGGCGCTTACCGACCACCGGCAAAAAACATCTGGTGAACAATCCGTTCTTCCAGCAAATGAGGGCAATCGGAGTCGCCGATGTCTTGCGCGTGGTGGATCAGGATACCGGATTTATTGACGACTTTGAGCACGTGCTGGGCATGACCTCCAAAAGCCGCCAGTATGAAGTGGACCTGTTGGCGATCCTGATCGCCAATGCCACAAACCAGGGCATCTACGGTATCGCCCAGATCTCCGACCGCACCTATGATCAGCTGAGTACCATCCAAGCGAACTACCTTCGGCTGGAAACGTTGAATGCCGCAAATGACCGCATCAACAACGCCACTACGCGACTGAGTATATTTAATCACTACAATATCCAGGATGACAACCTGCATGCCAGCGCTGATGGCCAAAAGTTCGAAGCTAAGCGCGAGACATTCCGTACCCGGTATTCCTCAAAATACTTCGGTACCAGCAAAGGGGTCTCGGCGATCAGCCTGAATGCCAATCATATGGCAATCAATGCCCGGGTGATCGGCGCTAACGAACACGAATCCCATTACATCTTTGACCTCCTGATGAACAACAGTACTGAGATCATCCCGGATACGCTCTCTACTGACACCCATGGGGTAAACCATGTGAATTTTGCTTTACTCGATCTGTTTGGCTACCGGTTCGCCCCCCGATATGCCCAGGTAGGCAGGGTTATCAACGAGATGTTCGATATCTCCGAGGACGAGAGTCAGCGGGTGAGACTCACATTGCGTAAACCCATTAACACGCAGAGTATTATGGAGTGCTGGGACACCATCCAGCGAATTGCCGTGTCACTGGCTCACCGGAAAACCACCCAAGCCATATTGGTCCGGAAACTCTCTGGCTACAAGAAAAACCACCCACTACTGAAGGCGCTGACTGAATATAACCGACTATTGAAGGCCCAATACCTGCTGGATTACATCGATAACGCCAGCCTTAGAAACCACGTGCAACGCGCCTTGAATCGGGGAGAAGCTTATCACCAGTTGCGTAGGGCAATCAGCAACGTGAACAGCGACCGGTTCCGGGGGAATAGCGACGAGGAGATACAAATCTGGAACGAAAGCGCCCGGCTGGTAGCAAATGCCATTATCTACTTCAACTCGAAAGTACTCAGCAACCTGCTGGACAGCTTCGAGGAGCAGGGCAGCGAAAAACACATGGAAACCGTAAAGGGCGCATCACCTGTCGCGTGGGAGAATATCAACTTCCGGGGTACGTATACGTTCGCGCCGACGGGAGAGCTGCCTAAACTGGATGATTTAATGGCGCCGATTGAGGGCTATCGGCCGATAAGTAAAAATTGATGCCTCTCTACAGGCTAGCAAACACGGGGGCTTCGGAGGTTTTTGCAGTATTTGGAGGCAAAATCCCTAGGACCCCTTTTTGGTGAAGGTCAGGTTGCACAACTCGATGAGCTTGTGCCGAAAGATGCGCGTGTTTTAGTGTTGTTTGGTGGACAAAGTGCACGAAAAAACGGCACCCTAGACGAAGTCATTACTGCCCTTGGTAATCGTCATATAGAAGAGTTTGGCGGTATCGAAGCTAATCCTGGTTACAGTACCTTGATGCGTGCGGTTGAGCAGATTCGTCAAAATAAGTTGGATTATCTGTTAGCTGTTGGGGGTGGTTCTGTCATAGATGGCACCAAGTTTGTTGCTGCAGCTGTGCAGTGTGATGGTGACCCATGGCAGGAAATCTTAGTGAATCACGCCACAAATATTCGCCAGGCATTACCGTTTGGTTCAGTGCTTACCCTCCCCGCTACTGGCTCAGAAATGAATGCCAACTCCGTGATCACACGTTACGAAACACAAGAAAAACTGGCATTCAGCAGTAAGCTCGTCTATCCAGTATTTTCTATTTTAGATCCGACCAAAGCCTATACTTTGCCACCACGACAACTGGCGAATGGTGTAGTGGATGCCTTCACGCACATCATGGAGCAATATCTGACTTATCCGGTTAATGCCATGGTGCAGGATCGATTCGCAGAGGGATTATTGCAGACACTCATTGAGATTGGTCCTAAGCTGCTTGAGTCGCCTAATGATTACGATCTGCAGGCCAATTTCATGTGGACAGCGACATTAGCGTTAAACGGCTTGATTGGTGCCGGAGTTCCTCAGGATTGGGCAACTCACATGATCGGTCATGAAATCACCGCACTACATGGGCTGGATCACGCACAAACATTGGCGATTTTATTGCCCACAGTACTGCAGGAACAACGCGAGAAAAAATCCGCCAAATTACTACAGTATGCCGAGCGTGTCTGGGGACTCAACGAAGGCACTGACGACACTAAAATAAACATGGCGATCACAAAAACTCGCGATTTTTTTGAACGAATGGGTGTGAAAACACATCTGAGTGATTACCAGATTAATGCTGATGCTATTCCAGTGATGATCAAACAACTGGCTGAACATGGTCTGACCCAGCTTGGCGAACATAATGATATCGACCTCAAAAAAAGCCAACAAATTCTGCAAGCAAGCCTATAAATAAAGGAGCGCTTTATGACAAAAACAGTTCAATTTTCTCAGGTAGGTGAACCATCCGTTTTATCAATTATTGATGAAACCGTCCCAGCCCCTTCTGCTGATGAAGTACAGATCCAAGTCCATGCTATTGGTCTTAACCGTGCTGAGGCAATGTTCCGCCGTGGCCAATATCTTGAAACACCTGAACTCCCTGCCCGTATAGGCTATGAATGTTCAGGAACCGTTACTGCCGTCGGTGACAACGTCAAACATATCAAAGTTGGTGATGCCGTCAGTACCATTCCCAACTTTTCAATGAACCAATATGGTGCTTATGCAGAAGTCACCAATATGCCAGTTACCGCTGTCACTCATCACCCGGAGAATTTAAGCTGGCAGCAAGCGACATCAGTGTGGATGCAATATTTAACAGCGTATGGTGCCTTGATTGATATTGCCAAAATGCAAGCCAGTGATTATGTATTAATCCCAGCCGCGTCCAGTAGTGTCGGCATTGCTGCCATACAATTATGTAACCTGATTGGTGCCACACCTATTGCGATGACCCGAACAGCTGAAAAGGTAGAACAACTCCATCAGTTAGGGGCTAAACACGTGATTATCAGTGAACAAGATGATGTGGTAGATGCGGTGATGGCGATCACTGAAGGCCGTGGTGTCAATATCGTTTTCGATCCTGTTGCCGGCCCGATGTTAAACACCTTAGCTGAAGCCTGCGCACCATTAGCGATGATCTTTCAATATGGCGCATTAAGTGCTGACCCCACCCCTTATCCGCTGTTCCCCGCATTACAGAAAGGGCTCACAATTCGGGGGTACACGCTATTTGAATTCACCAGCGCTCCAGAACGTTTAAACAAAGCTAAAGAAAAAATCTTTGACTGGTTGAAGCATTCGCAGCTAAGCCCTGTTATCGCTAAAACATTTGAATTTGACGATATTGTCGCGGCCCATAGCTATCTGGAAGCCAATAATCAATTAGGCAAAATTGTTATTACACTTTGAACTTAGGGATGCACTATGACAGCAATGAATCAACAAACTCAGTCGCTTTTATCACCTATTGAACTGGGTTCCATCAGCTTGAAAAACCGCGTGATAATGGCACCGCTTACGCGTAACCGTGCAGGTGAAGGTTTAGCCCCCACAGATATGAATGTTGAGTATTACCGTCAGCGAGCTTCGGCGGGGCTAATTATCACTGAAGCCACATTAATCTCGGCTCAAGGTATTGGTTATCCGAATACACCAGGCATATACAGCAAAGCCCAGATTGAAGGCTGGAAAAAAGTCACCAAGGCAGTCCATGCAGAAGGTGGCAAGATTGTCTTGCAAATATGGCACTGTGGTCGAGTCTCACATTCATCTATGTTGCCCGGTGGTATGAAACCACAAGCCCCATCAGCCATTAAACCTGCTGGTGAAGTTTATACCTACGAGGGTATAAAACCTTATGAAACACCACAGGAAATGACAAAGGATGAAATCAAGCAGACAATCGATGATTTCAGAACTGCCGCTTATAACGCCTTAACGGCAGGCTTTGATGGTGTCGAAGTGCATTCTGCCAATGGCTATCTGCTTGACCAATTTTTACGTGATGGCAGTAATCAGCGAACGGATGAATATGGTGGCAGTATTGAAAACCGCGCCCGTCTGACCCTAGAAGTCGTTGATGAAGTTTGCAAAATCTGGGGTTCAGACCGTGTTGGTATTCGTTTGTCTCCGTTGCAACCTTTTAATGATATGAAAGACAGTCAGCCCGAAAAAACTTTTGAGTACATTATCAAGGCGCTAAACAAGTTTAACCTGGCGTATTTACATATCACTGAAATGGGCGCTGAAAATCCAGGCGCTGCGGGCCCCGAGTTTGATTTAGGCCTATGTCGTGAGTGGTATCAGGGAACGTATATGACAAACAGTGAATATAATTTTGATACTGCCAATGTAGCGATCCAAAGTGGCGATGCTGACTGTATATCCTTCGGTAAGTTATTCATTGCCAACCCGGATTTAGTTGAACGTTTCTCTACTCGCGCCCCATTGAATACACCTGACAGCGATAGCTTTTATGGTGGTGATGAACATGGTTATATCGATTATCCCTTTCTCACTGAAAAATAACGATATGTAGAAACCAGCACAAACCCCGTTTTATTAGGCAAGCACCATGAGTATCAGTGACGTATCGTGTCCTGATACCACTCAAGCAGCGTATCGATTCTCTGTGATTCAATAATCGATACGCTGCACAGCAGGAAAATACATACTAAAGGAGGATGTATGACACTTAAGACAATAACACAGCTTATGCTAGCCGGTTCGTTAGGACTGATGGGACAGGCTGCATTTGCTGACCGAGCCGATGCGGAAGAAAATCTACACAAGCTCAAGCTGCCAGAAGGCTTTCATATTAATGTTTATGCCGAAGTCGAAGGTGCGCGTCAAATGGCCTTAGGCCAGTCAACAGGCACAGTATTTGTTGGCACACGCGGTAATAATGTCTTTGCGGTAGTCGATAAAAACAAAGATCGTAAAGCCGATAAAGTGGTGAAGATTCTTGATGATTTAAAAGTCGGTAATGGTGTAGCGGTGCATCAAGGCAACCTTTATGTTGCTGAGCAAAACCGTATTGCCATTTACCCCGCTCCGGGTTTCGATCTCAACTTACCATTTAAACAAATGCGTGAGGTTATTTACGATAAGCTACCGGATAAAGCACACCATGGCTGGCGCTATATTGCTTTTGGCCCTGATAACAAGCTTTATGTCACCGTAGGTGCCCCCTGTAATATCTGTAATCCTCAGGGTATTGAAGCCAGCATTATTCGTATGAATGCCGATGGCAGTGATGCTGAAATATATGCCAAAGGTATCAGAAACTCAGTGGGTATGGACTTCCAGCCCGACACTGGCACCCTGTATTTCACTGATAATAACGTCGATATGATGGGTGATGATAATCCACCGGGTGAACTCAATGCCGCACCTAAAGCCGGTATGCACTTTGGTTTCCCTTATTATGCGGGTGGCAAAGCGCAACATCCTGACTGGAAAGACAAACAAGCACCACAAGACGTCACGTTCCCTGTCCAGGAATTCCAGGCACATACCGCAAGTCTGGGTCTCAAATTCTATACAGGTGATATGTTTCCAGCTGACTACAAAGGCGATGCCATTATTGCTCAGCATGGTTCATGGAATAGAACGAGTCCTGTGGGTTACCAGTTAATGCGTGTCACATTTGATGATAATCATCAGGTGACAGGTCATGAAGTCTTTATCGATGGTTGGTTGCAGAATGGTGAGGCCTGGGGACGTCCGACCGATGTATTACAACTTGCCGATGGTTCCTTACTGATTTCTGATGATTATAACGATGTGATTTACCGTGTTAGTTATGGCGATGACAACGCATCTTCAACTGATGCCACGTCTCAATCAAATAGCAAAACAATCACTGATCTGCAGATGCCTGAATCAGCCATTGCAGCACCAGATGGTCGTGTATTTGTCACTGAAATTGGTGAGTTTGGTAAAGCCGGTGACGGTAAAGTCACGGTTATCGATAAGTCCGGACAAAAAACAACGCTGGCTACAGGCTTAAATGATCCCAAAGGCATCGATTTATGGAATAACGAACTGTATATCGCTGATGTCGATCATGTCGTTAAAGTAGATATGAAAGGTGATATCACAGTTATCGCCAAAGCCAAGGATTTTCCCGGAAAACCTGTCTTTCTGAATGATATGGAAATTGATGGTAACGGTACCTTATATGTCTCTGATAGCGGCACTGATGATGGAGAAAATGCCGGCATTTATCAAATTACTCAAGCAGGTAAAGTGAGCGAAATTTTGGATGATAAATCGGCTATTAAACGTCCTAATGGGTTGCTGATGGACGGTAATGACACGCTGTTAGTTGCTGACTTTGGCACAGGTGACTTGTATCGTGCGAATATCAGCTCGGGTAAAACTGAAGCACTGAACAAAGGCTTTGGTGGTGCTGATGGTCTGGTCAGAGACAGCAAAGGCTATCTGTATGTGAGTGATTGGCAAAATGGTAAGGTGTGGCAATTAGTTGAACCTAAAGCAACACCACAATTACTCAGTGATGACTTTGTCTCTGCTGCTGACATTAGTCTCTCAGCAGATGGTCAGTACCTGATGGTGCCGGATATGAAAGGCAGTAAGTTAGTCTATTTACCAATACAGTAATACAATAGAAAATGCCCGGTGTTATTCACCGGGCATTCTAAAATCCGGTGATCACACTTTGTGTCTCTGACGTCTTGAATGTGGGTTGTTTGAAAAAGTTATAACTGTTTTTGTTGTGTGATTTGACTTCATACATCGCAAGATCAGCGTACTTGAGTAATGTCTCAATATTATCAGCATTGAATGGATAGAGCGCGATACCAATGCTAGCACTGATAGTCACACTCATATCAGACTGACATTCTATTGGTTGCTGTAATATATTTAACAGTTTTTCTGCAATACTGCTCGCTTCTGATAAATCCGTGGTTAATCTGGCAAAAACAACAAATTCATCGCCTCCCCAACGTATCGCAATATCTTCAGCACGAATTGAACCTAATAATCGATTTGCAACCGCTATAAGCACTCTGTCTCCTGCTTCATGGCCAAATTGATCATTAACAGGTTTAAACCCATCCAAATCAATCATAAACAGGCCATATGAAAACCGCTTAGAGTCCGAAGATGAGATAAGTTGTTCAATTTTATTCTCACCTGCACCGCGATTATACAAATTGGTTAAGGCATCGACTTCAGCCTGCCCCTTTAACTTTTCTTCCCGATTGCGACGCTCTGAAATATCTTGCAAGACAATTTCAAAAGACGACGTCTTATCATCGTCTGTCATGACCGAAATAAGGCAGTATAACCACCTCGTTTGTGACCCCTCATCAACTTTTATATCAACTGCTCGTGACTCACCACTCGATAAAACTTCAGCAGCAGCTGATTCCAAGCGACTTCTTTCTTCATCAAATAGTGCAAAAAAGGAAAGGGAGTCTTGCTTTGAAATCTTCTGAAAACACTCATCACCAATAATCTGTTTGAAAGACGGGTTATGTAGCCTCATTTTGCCATCAATATCGACAATGGCGATACCGTGACTGGACTGTTCGAAAATATCTCTGAATCGGTTTTCTAACTCTTCCACTTCAAGTCGAAGCGTTCTTTCAAGATTAATATTCTCCTCGACCGAATTTAATAACTCATTTATATCGTGGGTTAATAAACCAATTTCATCGTATTGGTGAGACTGCGTTGGAATAATTCGCTCTTCACTGCCAATCCGAATACCATGCAAACGACTGGCAAGCCGTTTTATTTCAGTTATCAACTGTGTATTTAATAAGAAAATAATAAGTGTGATCAAAACAAACGTCTGAACAGAAATTAATATAACGTGATTGATAGCGGCCTTTCTCGCATCCGACTTAATCAAAGCGACATTCGGCACAAGATTTAATTTACCAACCATTTCACCGCTTGAAAAAGGAGATTCCAAATCAAACTTCATTGTTTGAGCGCCATCAGGTACCGTACCACGTAAAGCTAGCGATTCCTGCGTTGACTTTAACTCCACAGCTTTGACTAAATCACTGCCTGCAATCCCCTCAACGACTTCTTTAGCCAGTGTCAGATCATCTAAATAAGCAGCGATTGCAGCTGTATGGGGTCCTAGGGATTTTGCCTCCAAATACTGCAAAAACCGTTGAAGGCCCCGTATTTACTGGCCTCCAAGCCACTATTAATTTTAATTTAGCTCGAGTTTCAGTATCTTCTTCGGCCTTTGGGTCAA
>ERZ724569.130-NODE-130-length-19057-cov-6.182990_pt1 | contig 19057 bp, 16 predicted proteins | sample MGYA00375863_ERZ724569 | MGnify/ENA primary metagenome ERZ724569 (study PRJEB28725, sample SAMN03264850) | marine sediment metagenome | biome: marine pelagic biome; feature: marine oligotrophic desert; material: marine snow | place: Pacific Ocean:North Pacific...
CCCTGAACCGGGGAGAAGCATGGCACTTCCTTAGACGAGCCATTGCGTCGGTGAATGGTGATCAGTTCCGTGGCAAAAACGAGTCTGAAATCGCTATCTGGAATGAATGCGCAAGATTGCTTGCCAACGCGATCATCTACTTCAACTCCGCGATACTGAGTCATCTTCTGGGACACTTTGAAGCGAGAGGAGATGAAGAGAAAGCGGGTATCACTCGTGCTGTTTCGCCCGTTGCGTGGCAAAATATCAACTTAAGCGGAACGTATAACTTCACTAATACTGGGAAATTGCCCAATATTGGCGAAATAACAAGGCCGATAGTGGATGATTAGGCTCCAAGCTGAAAGTAAACCACCTCCGCAGCCATTTATTGGTGTGGTCTACAGAGGATTATGTCTTTTTAGAGGGGAAAATCCCTAGAACCCCAATATGGCTTAGCAGCAAGTGTATGGAGCCACGATATTGCTCGCGCTTTACGGGTTGCCCACGAGCTGGAAGCGGGTACAGTCTGGATTAATGATTGGGCAGTGATTTACGACGAGTTTGAAGAAGGGGGGTTCAAGCAATCAGGCCAAGGGCGGTTGAACGGTGTGGCAGCGATGGATGATTTTATTGAATACAAACACATCGCGCTTAACCCAGGATTACACCGACACTAGATCCAATTCGCTCACCTACGTAAAGTTCTGCGAAGGCTGAAACATGAAGCTATTTTATGAGTCGTATGAAAATGTTGCAGCAACCCCGGCTATTTATACCGAAGCTAAACTTTTACAACGCAAGCGATGTCCATGAATAATGAAACGGGTGTCAGTGTGATAGTTCATGAAGTAAATCCACAATATCAGGCGCTTTATGAACAATGGATGATTAAGGCCGTGGAGGCGCATAAAAAATTCCCCGGCTACTTGGCTACGGATATCATTCAACCACTAGGACAAAAACGGCGCTACGTGATTATTTTGCGTTTTGATAGCAAAGATCACGTATTGGCCTGGCTAACGTCTGCAGTACGCGAGTCCTTGTTGCGCGAATCGCTGCCATGGTTACAACAGGACTATTATCGCGCCAACGATGATTCGAAATTCTAGTTTGAGCCATTACAAAGCCGGGTAACTGTTGCCCGTTGGAAACAATGGCTGTTGTCTTGGGGGATAGTATTGCCCATGACAGTTTTTATACCCTGGGGGCTATCAGCTTTTTTTTGAGCTAATACAGCTGAATCTGCCAGCCTGGTTGCTCAAAGTACTGATTGCAGAATTGATCTTCCTGAGTATGGTTTATTGGCTGATGCCTTTACGTTATTGCGCTGGCTCTTGCGCTAAGGAGTGATGACTCTTAGCGCTCCAACATGAATTCTGAATACTAGGCATTTACCACCATAGTACGAATTATAAGCTCTAGATCTTTTAGAGCGGCAGCGGCAGTTGCTTGTAAACTTGATGCGCCTCCCATCACAAACAACTCACCCATTTCATCGGTATCAACATGTATGGCTTTAGTTCGGCCATTAACCTTAGCGAAGGGGTGATGTTGCGAAAACAGTTCCAGCTTAACGGCAACCTCGGGCTGCGGACCTTCATTATTAATGGCCCCTATCAATCTGGGTGTTAATTTAGCAGTTTTCCACTCACTAATATGCCCTTGCGTAATGTGTTCAATGCCATCTCGGCTAATTTCAATTACTTTTACTTTTGCATCAAATACAGCATTCGCGATGATAGTGATCTTGTTTGCCGTATCCCAGCCTTGCGTATCCAATGAAGGATCAGTCTCAGCAATACCAAGCTCTCGTGCTTTTTGTAGTGCCTCGTCAAAACTACAGCCTACATCCATCATCTCTGAAAGAATCATATTAGTGGTGCCTGTTAAAATCGCTTTCACCTGTTTGATGTGGCATCCGGCTAAACTAACTTGCAACAAATCCATGGTTGGCAGCGCGGACGCTGTTGCTCCGCTGAATAACAGTGACGTTGCGTGCTGCCTTGCGAGCTGGAGCAAGCTGGCTACGTCGTGAACCAAAGCTCCTTTCGATAAACACACTACCTTCATCTTTCGAGTAAGTGCAGTGCGGATATAACTAAGACCCGGCTCACCGGTCGTCAGGTCGGTTGGTCCAGCCTCTATTAAAATATCTGCCGATACTGTATTGATGAACGAAAGACCGGTTAAGCCTTCAGTAAACTGGGATTTGTCGAGAATGTGGTGCAGTGCCAAGCCATGTTCAGAAATAAGACCACATGTAGAGTTGCAAACCCCGACTATTCGAATGTCGTAGTGGTATTTAGCCAAATAATAATCACGTCGCGATGATAGAATTTTGACTATCTGTTGACCCACACTTCCCAATCCAGTAATAGCAACATTCAATACAGCCATATTAATTTCTCCAACAATCGAAATGTTCTTGTCAACAGCGTGGCAGACATACCTTTATTGCTGTTTCTTATTTCTGAACTGCTCAGCTTTATAGCACTACCACATGTTGCCATACCGTAACAATGGCGTTTGAGCATAAAACCAAAGCATGCAGTCCGGGTATTCCCACTATTGACTAGGGCTAAACTTCAAACCAATAACTTTTGTAACCTGCCGGGCAAAGAACCTGAAAAGTCTCCGCGAGCTCGGTGAGTGATTAGCCCTTACTATCAGTAACAGAAAGGTGCGGCACACCGAGATGAATATGCAGGTAAGTATTTAACTCGTCGATGACCTATAGCTTTTCTTGCTTATACCTTGCAATCTACTCATGCGCGGGGCTTCATTAAGATTAAGCCTTATTTGGTAACCATCGCTAACCATCCGCCAATGTACTTCACACCGCAGTAGGATAAATGCTGTTCTTTTAGATTTGCATGAGCACACCCATTTATATCGCTACTTCAATAATTTACCTCCATGTCGCCACGGTAAGCGTGTTTATTCCGCAAGTCCTTGTCATACCATAGCCACACACAATCGGGGCGAAAGTCAGATTTCTGTCATTGGGCATTTCGACTATAAGTATAGGCGACGTTAAAGTAAGAATATGGCCAGTTACTCACACTCAGATAGGCAGAGCATAAGTAACCGTATAAATAAAACTATATGGGTTACGAGAAAAGTTTGCCAGTAATTCGTGCAGAAATAGCCCTGGAAATTTTCCCTACTTTTGGTTCGATACCGAGTGGACCTCGTTTTAAGAACCTATTAGTTATGCCCATAATCCCATTTAGCGGAAGTACAAAGCGCTTCTAAGAATGCGACGCGGCCACTTTCTGCCAACCAATCTTGAAACGTTCTGAGCTGTGGATTTATTTTTCTTAGTTGTGCCAGATTTGCCGAGCCAGCCAGAATCCCGTTATCCAACAGCTCAGTGAGCTTGGCTAAAAACGCGTTGCTGGCCAGTACATCGTCATGAAATCTTGAGTAGCTGATCTTTTGTCCAGCCATATCACTAAATACTTTCTCGATATCCCGACCAGTAACGTTGTCACTTGCAACAGCAAACGTTGTTCCACCAAAGCGCGCAGGGTCGGCAAATACAGCGGCAACTATCTGACCTAAATCTTCCAGCGCAAGTAATTGCATGGATTGTTCAGGATACATGAAAAAATTAAAGCGTCTCTGATCCAACCCGAAACCCGGCATCAATAGCATCTCCATGAACGCTGCGGGGCGAATAATCGTGCTACGGACAGGCAATGAACTAACATGTTTTTCAATCCGCACCTTACTATCAAAATGTCCCATTCCGGTTGGTCTATCACCTATAGCGTCAGTTGAGCTATAAACCAGATGATGAACGCCGCTTTCTGCGGCAATATCCGCAACCTGAATACCATAACGTACCTCGTCTTCATCTCGAATACCATATAAAGCCCCTTGACCTGAACTTGGCTGCACGCTGAATAAGCCGTAAACGCCGTTCAAAGCGTCACGTATGGATCGCTGGTCATTCAGGTCCCCTGTACAAGCTCAACTCCGGCATTCTGCAGCGCGATAGCTTTGTCGGCGTGAAGGTTGCGAACTAAAGCTCGCACTCGCCAACCGCCATCAAGTAAAGCTCTCGAAACCGCGACCCCCTGCTGCCCAGTAGCACCAAAAACCAGAATCGGCTGTTCAACCTTTGACATAGAATAATCCTCTGAACAATTTTATAATCACAATTCTACGCTTTTTGAATACAACCTAGAAGACGGCACATTTTTGTGCCTGAAGAACAAAGGTGATATATTTGAGTAAATTTATTTATGGACGCCCCTATCAGGAGACGGCTGCTGGTCCGCAATTTGCACCATGCGCTCCGCATAGTGTTCTCAGCCGACTTGGAGACAAGTGGACTATCCTCGTTATGTCACACCTTGCCATTGCACAAGGCTACAAACTACGTTACTCAGAATTGAAACGCGGGATTGAAGGCATTACTCAACGGATGCTAACCCTGAAAGTGCGCAACCTAGAGCGTGATGGTCTGATAGTCAGACACTATTATTCTGAAGTACCGCCACGCGTCGAGTACGAATTGTCAACTTTGGGAGCCAGTATGCTGCCTGCATTAGAAGGATTCACAGCTTGGATAAGCCATAATTGGCAACAAATTGAAGAAAACAGACGACGCTTTGACACAGAAGTGTCAAAAGAGTGATAACCAACCTCCGTCTTATAATGCTTAATGTAGCTTTAGTCAGTGACAGAACCCTTTTCTGCTCAACGGTCGCAGCAGTAGCGAGTCGTAAATCTTGTTGCTGTGTTCTCTTTTTTCGCTGTAACTCCCCTAAAATCGCTAAATAATAGTATTGCCTGCAAGTTAAGAAATTAACAGCTGAGGTATAAACAAATGAGTTATTTTTAAGCAAGCATCAATGACCAGCCTCATGTATATCATTTTAATACGGCCACGAAAGAGATAGTCCATTAGGTTGGTTATAGATTAAGTTTCGATGGTGGTCTGGATAAACCAGTTATAATAGCCCAGCTCGATTAGAGGTTCCCATATTTTGAGCTACCGATTTCGTGCTAAAGCTTACTGCAGGGCGAATGCACCAATTTGTTATGAAAGGACCTAGGAAAGCGCTCAAAAAATTTAAGAGCGCTTATTGAACCTGATCATTTTCAGCACAACACAAACAAATGCTAATCAAAAAATCAGGTTTACATTGTCACAAGTCGACTCATCTTTAATTCCGTTTACCCACTAAGTCGGAGAAAAGGAACGGCACATCAGTTAAGCCATTTCTGACATTTTTTAATTCGTAAAGTATTAATGAGTTGCAAAATGTAGACGACCGGTCTAAGATAACAACTAGACGACTGGTCTAATCCAGAAAAGTGCAAAACACTCTCGTTTTCCAGCATTTGTGTAGAAGCACTGTCAGTCGCAAGCAAGCCCAATGTTGGGCTCTGTTAACACTTATCACCCGCCAGGTGGCTGCCACTAAAGGTAGATACCAAACGGAAAACGCTATATTCAGGAGTATATTTATGTCCACAGCATCACAAACCTCACAAAGTGCCGGTATTTTCGATGGTCCGTATTATCTGAGCATCGCTGGCAAGCTGGTTGAGGCCAAAGACAGCTTTGACGTGATAAACCCGGCCACTGGTAAGGTGTTTGCTAAAGCACCAGCCGCCTCAGCCGAACAACTTGAAGAAGCCATCGCTGCGGCTAAAACGGCATTTAAATCGTGGTCAGCCATTAGCTATGATGAGCGTCAGGTCTATTTGAATCGCTAAGCTGATGCATTACAGCAACATCGCGATGAGCTGGTTCATCTTTTAACCTTAGAGCAAGGTAAACCACTTAATACCATGGCTGCGCCAGAAGTCGATCAGGCTATCTCGTATATCCGCCAGATTGCGGTTCGTCGTATCCCGGTTGAAATCGTTGAAGAAAACGACGTGCATGTCGTTGAACTGCACCACGTTCCGCTTGGCGTTGTAGGTGGTATCACGCCCTGGAACTTCCCTGTACTGCTTGCCCTTTGGAAAGTGGCACCTGCACTGATCACCGGTAACACCTTTGTATTGAAGCCCACGCCATATACCCCGTTAACGGCTTTGCGTTTTGGTCAGATAGCACAAAGCGTCCTTCCAGCCGGTGTACTGTCTGTCTTGTCTGGTGGCGATCAATTAGGCCCACAGATGACTAACCACCCGGATGTTGCGAAGATTAGTTTCACAGGTTCAACAGAGACCGGCAAGCACGTGCTTCGCTCGGCGGCCGGAACCGTTAAGCGAGTCACCCTGGAACTTGGCGGCAACGATGCGGCAATAGTCCTGCCAGATGCAGACTACAAAGCTATTATCCCACAGCTTTTCTGGGGCGCCTTTGGTAATCAGGGCCAGTGGTGTGTAGGTATCAAGCGCCTTTACATCCACCGCTCATTCCATGCCGATTTCGTAGCCGCTTTCGTTGATTACGCCAAAACAGTGAAGGTTGGCGACGGCCTTGATCCAGAAGTTGGTCTGGGGCCTGTGCAAAACAAGATGCAGTTTGACAAGTTAAAGACCTTTCTGGACGACATCAAGGCAAACGGTCAGAAGATTGCTTTTGGTGGTGATATTGACGAAACGCAGTCTGGCTACTTCTTCCCGATCACTGTTGTCGACAATCCGCCAGAAAACAGCAAGATCGTTCAGGAAGAGCAGTTCGGCCCTATCATCCCAATTATCGTTTATGACGATATCGATGACGCGGTGAATCGTGCCAACGCCTCTATCTACGGCTTAGGTGGCTCAGTTTGGGGTCGTGATACCGAGGCCGCGGTTGCCGTAGCGAATCGGGTAGAAGCAGGCATGGTCTGGGTAAACGAAATCCACACCCAAGGCGTGGATATTCCTTTCGGTGGTCACAAGCAATCTGGTATTGGCACAGAGCAAGGCCATGAAGGACGCCTGTTATTTACCAATCCAAAATCCGTGTTGATCAAGAAGTAATTCTGATTATTGGCATAACGTAGCGGATACCTGTGCGTATCCGCGTTTCCCGTTAGCGCACCCAGCGATTATCTAACAAACTCAGTATAGATAGGACACAGACCATGAAACACAAAACACTTTTTACCTCGATTAACCTGGGACGCCACACGTTAAAAAATCGTATCGTGCTGCCGCCTCTTACGCGGCAACGCAGCGCTCAACCTGGCGATATTGCCACCGACTTAATGGCCACTTACTACCGTCAACGTGCCGGTGCCGGTTTTATGGTTAGCGAAGGTACCCAAATAGAGCCCCGTGGCCAAGGCTACGCCTGGACGCCCGGTATTTACACTCAGGCGCAAATTGCGGGCTGGCGTAAAGTGACTGAGGCAGTGCATGCAGAAGGCGGCGTTATTTTCGCTCAGCTATGGCACGTAGGACGCGTCTCACACAACGATTTGCAGCCTGGCGGTGAAGCTCCGGTAGCGCCTTCTGCCATCCAGGCTCAGAAAGTCAAAGCCTTTATTCAAACCGGTCAGGGCGTTGGTGAACTGGTTCAGCCTCCGGTGCCACGCGCGCTTAGCGTAGTAGAGTTCCAGCAGTTGGTTTCTCAGTATGCTCAGGCTGCCCGCAATGCGATTGAAGCAGGTTTCGACGGTGTAGAAATCCATGCCGCTAACGGCTATTTGGTTAATCAGTTTATCTCGGCCCACGCCAACCAGCGTGATGACGAATATGGTGGTTCGCTGCACAACCGTTTGCGCTTTTTGCGCGAGATAGTCGCTGCCGTAGCGGACGCAGTTGGGCCTGATCGTCTTGGTGTGCGCTTCACACCGCTGTTCACTAGTACAGAGCAAGATCGGGTTTACATAGGCCTGGTTGAAGAAGACCCGCATGCAACATACGTCGAAGCGATCAAGGTGTTGGAAGCTGCCGGCGTAGCTTACTTATCCATTGCTGAAGCGGATTGGGACAACGCACCGGATCTGCCCGAATCCTTTCGCCGTGCAGTTCGTAAAGCGTTCAGTGGCTGCATTATCTATGCAGGCCGTTATACCGCAGAGCGTGGTGAGCGCTTGATCGACTCCGGGCTGGGCGATCTCGTTGCCTTTGGCCGTCCCTTTATCGCCAATCCGGACTTGCCGGCAAGAATAGCCAACGGTTGGTCATTGAACCCTGTCGATCCAGCCACTGTTTATGGTGGCGCTGAAAAAGGGCTTACCGATTACCCGACGTATCGTGGCTAACACAAATACCAAGGCGTAACCGGCCTTCGGCAATAGTCAATTTGAAGGCCGGATTGCCCTGAGTAAACAACCGATTGGAGAATGAAGTATGTCAGTACAGTGCAACTCACCCCACATGGCGATAAACTCTTTACCTGATGAAGCCAAGGGGCCATCTACCGCAATAACCGTTTTGTGTATTGTACTGGTGGCGCTAACGCTCCGCCCGGGTATTGTCTCTATTGGCCCCTTGCTACCCACAATAATACAGGAGCTGGGTTTAAGCTATATTCAAGCCTCACTATTAACCAGCATTCCAACTTTTTTGATGGGAGCTTTAGCATTACCCGCCCCGTGGTTGGCACATCGCTTTGGCCGTGACCGCGCCATTTTGGTCGCACTGCTCGTGATGGGAGGCGCAATGAGTTTGCGGACAGTGGTCGATTCTGTCGGACAACTCTTCATTACGACGGCAGGCGTAGGTGCAGGCATTGCGATAGCCGGCACTTTGTTATCCGGTTACGTTAAAGCCCGTTTTCCTGGCAGGGTTGCCGTGTTTATGGGACTTTATACAACATCCATAGCACTGGGTAGTACTTTGGCAGCCGCTTCGACAGGTCCTCTGGTACAAGCTGCCGAAAGTTGGCGTTGGGCAGCAGGCTTTTGGATATTACCCGTTGTGTTGGCGGTGGCAGTTTGGGTATGTGTCAATCAAAATGGCCGGCAGAAGCAGACGGTTAGTACTTCATCATCACGTGCCCCACGGCTGCCTTTGCGCAACCCCACTGCCTGGCTGATTGCTTTGTTTTTTGCTTGTAACAATTTGGTGTTTTACGCAATGATCGCCTGGCTAGCACCGCTATATATAGAGCTTGGTAACACGCCAACCGCAGCGGGCATGATTTTAGCAAGCTATACCCTGGGCTTTATGGTGGCCACCCCGCTGTTTGGCTTTATCAGCCGCAATGATGATCGGCGTATAGTGTTGGCTGTGAGTGCCGGTATTGCTCTGCTGGGTAGCCTCGCTATAGCCATTGCGCCTAACACCTTACCCATGTTATGGGTTCCGCTGGCCGCGTTTGGCACAGGCGGTGCTTTTACTTTGGCAATGACCCTTCCTCTGGATAATGCGTCTAATCCGGAAGAAGCCAATGCCTGGAGTGCTTTTGTCATGCTGCCGAGCTATATAGTGGCTGCGGGCGGCCCTTTATTAACGGGATATTTGCGGGATATAAGCGACAATTTTGACTTATCTTTGTGGATGTTAGTGGTTGTAGGTATGGTAATGTTACTGATTACACCTTTTCTTCAGCCTAATCGTAATAATGAGGTACTGATTTCACACTAAAGTACAGATAGAATTATGCCTGTGCAGGATACTAAATTTTTTTAAAAAATCGCTAGACGACTTGTCTATTTTAAGTTAAAGTAACGAATATGAACACTGGGACTACACAAAAAATGTCTGATGTACGTGAAAAAATCCTTGCTACAGGCCAACGTATCATAGCTGGCAAAGGCTTCTCGGGTGTTGGTATAAATGAAATACTGGCTACAGTTGGCGTTCCGAAAGGCTCTTTTTACCATTATTTTGGTTCAAAGGAAGCATTCGGTGAAGCGATGCTGGAATGCTATTTTGAGGAATATCTTGCGGAGCTGGATCACACTCTTCGCCAGCCTTCTAAGACAGTGGCAGAACGACTGTTGGACTATTGGCAGGACTGGCAAGATAACCAAGTATCCTTCGAATGCCAAGGCAAATGCTTAGCAGTAAAGCTAGGTGCAGAAGTAGCTGATTTATCGGAAACTATGCGATTAGCACTCAAACGCGGTACCGCCGGAATCATCGAGCGTTTGGCGCATGCTATTGAAGCAGGTATAAAAGAAGGATCACTCTCAATAGAGAGTGATCCTCATAGCACAGCACAAAGCCTGTATCAGTTGTGGCTTGGAGCAAGTGTTATGGTGAAAATTGTACGCACCAAGCAACCTTTTGAGACCGCCATGCTGACGACTCGCCAGGTTCTTAACCTTTCCACCTGACCGGGGAAAGGTTTTAAAATCACTTCGTTTGAAGTGTTTTTTTAAATCAAACTACAATACGACCGGTCTAATATTTATATATCAGTTAACTAACAAACTGGAGAAACAACATGAAAGTATTAATGGTTTTAACTTCACACGACCAACTTGGTAATACCGGCCACAAAACAGGCTTTTGGCTTGAAGAACTGGCTGCTCCCTACTACACGTTTAAAGATGCCGGTGCTGAAATCGTATTAGCATCACCTAAAGGTGGCCAGCCGCCACTTGATCCAAAAAGTAACGAGCCGGCCTTTCAGACCGACCTAACCCGCCGCTTTGAAGCGGATGCAGCTGCTCAGGCACAACTTGCCAGCACCGTGCGCCTGGACAGCGTTTCTCAGGCTGACTTCGACACAGTCTTCTATCCGGGTGGACATGGCCCACTGTGGGATCTGGCTGAAGACAAGCACTCTATTTCTTTGATTGAGTCATTCTTAGCCGCGGCTAAACCTGTTGCGCTGGTATGTCATGCACCTGGCGTGCTGCGCCACGTTAAGACACCTGATGGACGTCCGCTGGTTGAAGGTAAAAAAGTCACCGGATTTACCAACAGTGAAGAAGCTGCTGTTGAATTAACTGACGTAGTGCCATTTCTGATTGAAGATGACTTTAAAGCCAAAGGCGGCATCTTTTTGAAGGGTGAAGATTGGGCTCCTTATGTTGTTAACGATGGCCTGTTGATCACGGGTCAAAACCCGGCATCATCAGAGCCGGCTGCGACGGCTTTAATCGAAAAGCTAGCTGATAGCACAAAATAATCAGTGCTTTCAACCAGCAGTAATCCTCTACCCCTGCCGCTGGCAACAGGGGTTTGAGGATGACTCATTGATAAATGCAAGCATCTTTTCACATTACTAAAAAGGCTATTTTATGAGCAACGGTATTGAAAACAAAGTTATCCTTATAACTGGCGGCAGCACCGGCCTGGGCGCTGAAACTGCACGCTTTCTTGCCTCTCGCGGAGCTAAGGTGGCTGTAGCCGCACGGCGTAAAACCAAACTTGATGAAGTGGTTACTGATATTCACGCCAATGGAGGTACTGCCCGGGCGTATGAGCTTGACGTGACAGACAAAGCGCAAGTAGAGGCGACTGTGGCAGCTGTGGTTGCTGATTTTGGTAAAATAGATGTTCTTATCAACAATGCCGGCTTGATGCCAATTCGTCCTATGGCCGAAGTCAATACCGACGAGTGGGATGCAATGATCGATGTGAATCTTAAAGGCACATTGTATGGCATCGCAGCCGCACTGCCCCGTTTTATGGCACAAGAAAGCGGTCATATTATTAACCTGAGTTCAGTGGCCGGTATCAAGGTTTTCGCGCCGGGCGGCACTGTGTATTCGGGCACCAAGTTTGCAGTTCGCGCCATCTCTGACGGGTTACGACAGGAAATTGGCGAGAATATTCGCGTCACGTCCATTCAGCCCGGTGCAGTTGACAGCGATCTTAAATACAGCACTTCCGGCACTGCCGCTGAAACCGTGTTGAATTTTTACAAAGATGCTATTCCGGCCAGTTCAGTGGCACGCGCCATTGCGTTTGCAATCGAGCAACCGGCCGATGTAGACATTAATGAAATTGTGCTGCGTCCAACAAAGCAAGAGTTCTGATCAACTACCGTCTGGCCCCGGCGTTATGCGCTTGACGTGCAAGTGCTTAACTGCCGGCAATCCGAGGTGAGTGAACAGCAATCTTTAAGTCTGACACCAGGCAACTTTTTAAAGTGCCATTGATCAGGAGTATGAAATCATGAGCGCGTACGTTGTAATGATTCGGGAACGGGTAACAAATACCTCCGAGATGGAGACATACAGCAAGATTGCACCTCGAGCCAGAGACGGGTATAACATCACGCCATTGGCCTTCTACGGCGCGATTGATGTGCTTGAGGGGCCGGCTGTGGACGCAGTAGTCATCAACCGTTTTGCCACAATGGCTGAGGCAAGAAATTGGTATCTCAGCCCGGCCTACCAGGCAGCACTGCCCCATCGCCAGCGCGGTGCCGACTATCGCGTATTTATCGTAGAAGGTATTGACGCTACAACGCTCGACTAACTACAAATTACTCAATATAGAATGGTGATTGTGATGCTGGAAAATATCAAATCGGCCGACTGGCTGCGGGAGAAAAACTTCATCAACGGCCAGTGGGTTGCTGCCGATGATGGCGGTACTGTGGTAGTAGAAGATCCGGCTACAGGTATCAAAATTGGCACCATTGCAAAGTCTGGCGCAACAGAAACACGTCGTGCGATTGATGCAGCTCATGCCGCATTCGTCAATTGGTCGATGACCACCGCGGCAGAAAGAGCAGAATTGCTGCAACAGATGGCCCGTTTGGTACGTGAGCACTTGGAAGACCTGGCCGCGATGCTCACGCTTGAGCAAGGCAAGCCGTTGGCTGAAGCACGCACGGAGATAAAGCTGGGGGCTGATTATATTCAGTGGTTTGCAGAAGAAGCCCGGCGGATTAATGGAGAGATCATTCCATCGCCATGGAAAGATCGGCAAATTCTGGTAACGCGTGAACCTGTCGGAGTGGTCGGCGCTATTTCGCCGTGGAACTTTCCGTTTTCCATGCTGGCACGCAAAGTAGCGCCAGCGCTGGCAGCCGGCTGTACCATTGTGATTAAGCCTGCTGAACTCACGCCGTATTGCGGCCTGTTATGGGGCGTACTGGCCGAAAAAGCCGGTATTCCGGCGGGCGTAATCAATGTGGTAACAGGTAATGCTGCAGCTATCGGTAGCGAACTGACCGCAGATCCCCGCGTGCGCAAACTTACTTTTACCGGCTCCACCGGCATTGGCAAGCTCCTGTATGGGCAGTCTGCACAGACAATGAAAAAACTATCGCTGGAACTGGGCGGAAATGCTCCTTTCATCGTGTTTGATGATGCTGACATTGACGCCGCTATCGAGGGCGCTGTGGCATCTAAATACCGCAATAGCGGGCAAACCTGCATCTGTACCAACCGCTTTTACGTGCAAGATGGCATCTACGATGAGTTCGCCCGACGCTTTACTGAGCGCGTACGCGCACTTAAAGTCGGCAACGGTTTCGAGCCGGATGTACAGCAAGGTCCGCTGATAAACCAGGCTGCGGTAGAAAAAGCCGAAGCCCACATTGCTGACGCAAAAGCTCGGGGCGCCAGGGTGCTTGCCGGCGGCCAACGCTCAGCACTTGGCTCAAACTTCTTTAATCCTACTGTTTTAGCTGACGCAACCGACAACATGTTGATTGCCAATGAGGAAACTTTCGGGCCGGTCGCCGCGCTTTTTCGTTTTAACACAGAGCAAGACGCTATTGCGGCTGCCAATGCCAGTGAATTAGGGCTCGCTGCGTATTTCTATACCCGCGATTTGTCCCGCGTGTTTCGCGTTTCGCGTGCTTTGGAAAGTGGTATGGTTGGCATCAATGCTGGCCTGGTCACAACAGAAGTCGCACCTTTTGGCGGTGTTAAAGATAGCGGAATAGGCAGCGAAGGCTCCTCGCATGGTATTGAGGAATATCTCCACCTCAAGTACGTCAGTATTGGTGGCCTCTGAGGAAGACAGTACTTTCAGATAATCGATTTCAGGAAAAATTAAGATGAAGGTTTTTATTGTTGGCATTACCGGCGGGATAGGATTGCGTCTAGCACGTATCCTTAAGGCACGTGGTGATGAAGTTCATGGCCTGTACAGAAACTCTAACCAGACAAAGGAACTTAATAGTATTGGTGTAACTGCCACCTTAGGTGATCTTTTGAGCATTGAGCCTGAGCACTTGACTGACGCCATGCGCGGAAGTAATGCTATTGTTTTCAGCGCAGGCGCTGGTGGCGGTAGTAATACGATGACCAAAGCGATTGACGGAGAAGGCGTTTCAAAGTCAATCGCGGCAGCAAGGCTAGTAGGTATTAGCCGCTTCTTTCTTGTTTCTGTATTCCCCGAGGCATGGCGTGAAAGGCATATGGATGAAGGCTTTGAACATTACATCACGGTGAAAAAGCATGCAGACATCGAGCTTTCACAAAGCGACCTAGACTGGGTTATTTTGCGTCCATCAGCTTTGAAGAATGAACCAGGAACCGGAACGATTAATCTTGGTGTCGCACAAATTCATACTGAGGTCCGCCGTGATGATGTTGCAGCAACACTCGCAGAACTAATTCACACGCCTGCTGTAAGTCGAAAGATACTTGAACTGACTGAGGGCAGTACACCGATCTCAAAGGCTGTTGGAGCAATATCTTCTCACTAGTAAAAGGTGTCAGAGTAAATGTCTTCGGCCCCGGCCCAACCGACACCGCCATGTTTGAATGAGTGTCCGACAGTGTTAGGGAGTATTTGGCCAGCCGCATTCCTATGGGGCGACTGGCTAAGGCTGAAGAAGTTGCGGCTACGGTACTGTTTTTATTAGGTGATCAGAGCAGTTTAATTATCGGCAAAGATATAAGAGTCGATGGCGACCTGACTCAGTTACAATACATTCTGCTTGCTATACGCCGACAGAATCACATTGATTATACTTAACTCGCCAGCCTTAACTGTAGTTATTTCGGCATCTGCCCGCAATTAGGCATAGTCAGCTCACCCACCAATTGAAAATATGCGCACATAGTATGTCCGCTTTATCGGATAGAATCAATAGACAAAGCCCTCTTGCTGAAAGCCCGTTAAAACGATCCTACCGATAGCTTATCGGCTTCCAGAAACTGATACGCTTTTCTGACGTTGTCAACGCTCATCGGTCAAAGTATTTCGCTCATTGTTGCTTTTATCTCGCCCACATAGTTCACTGAATTACGTGTACCCTTTTGAGTATGCAATAAAACAACATTAGAGAGTGTCGTCGAATATTCAAACAGAAAGGGACTTCACACCCTCCTTAAATGAAATCTGGCAAAAGTTCGTTAGCTAGTCGTTTTAAAGTCGGAACGATGTCAGCCCTGTTAAAGCGAAGATTCAATGCAACATGGTTTATGCCAATATGCTGCAGCTCCCTCAAATAAGAACGCAGAGCATTAACACCAGAGCTGAACCCAAGATGTATTGGGCGAGGTGTCGCATCGGGATCACTTTGAAGATCTATATACAGCGACTGCATTGCCGGCTTATCCATAATACCGGCTTCGTCCATTCTCCTGCGCCATTCTGTAATAATAGCCGCCTGGGCGTCGATACGTCGCGGATATGTCATCCAACCATCGCCATTACGTGCGAGCCAGTCAGGGCTTTGCCGACTAGATCCCGTAATCAATAGTGGCAACTTACCCGATGCCGGCTTGGGAAGAAGCTCGATGCCTCTGCCCGGGTTACCGAACGCATTACTAAAGCCTGGCTTGTTGTCCCAAGAATCGCGGATGTAGTCAATGCTTGAACGGAAGCTCGATCCGCGGTTTTCAAACGGAAAGTTAAATGCAGGGTACTCTTCTGGGCGATCACCGGATGCGACACCCAATAAAATGCGCCCTCCAGACAGAACATCTGCACTAGCGGCGGATTTAGCAACATGGGCGGGGTGTCGTAACGGCAAGACAATACTTGACACGCCGAGTGCAATTCGGCTGGTGTTACCCGCTAAATATCCAAGGTATACGAAAGGATCGAATAATTGTCCCGCATCACCGAATGTCGGGACATTGAAAGGCACATCACGCAGCCATACCGCGCTGAATCCCAATTCTTCCACCAATTGCACGCGCTGCAAATGGTCCTGCATTGTCGGGACTGAATCACGCGCATGATTTTCAATCGGAACGAAAATACCTAAACTAAGGCGCCCCGGCCGAAATGTTTCGCTGTAGGCTTTGTTAATTGCCTGAAAATTCATACTATAATCCAATTACCATTATATATTAGGTATTAAAACCCCGTTAAAACGATTTTGCCTATAGTTTGACCAGCTTCCAGCAACTGATGCCCTTTCCTGATATTTTCAGCGCTCATCGGGGTTCTAGGGATTTTCCCCTCTAAAAAGACTTAATCCTCTGTAGACCACACCAATAAATGGCTGCGGAGGTGGGTTACTACTTATAAGTGTGGCAAATTAGGTAAATATCGTACATTTAATACGGAACAGCCCTGATATGGCCATCAAAAACGAAATTACTATTCTCACGAGAGCAGAACAGGCAGATCTTTATTCCCCACCCATTTTTTCAATCGAAGAACAACGTCTGTACTTTTCTCTGAACGATGCGGAATTGGCAGTTTTTCGGTCAATTCGTCTCAGAGCTCATAGATGTTACTTTGTCGCGATTTTGGGATACTTCAAATCAAAGCCCGTCATCCTAGATATCGCTTACTCGCAGGTTTCTAAGGATTTAATGTTCATCAGTAAAGAGCTGCTTGGCGGCAAGGGGCTCAGACCATTCACTCCCTCACAAAAACAAAAAGATCGACTCTACGCAAAAGTATTAGACCTTGCTGGTTATCACAAATGGGACGAAAGTCAGCACTTCAATTCTCTTTTCGACCACCTTGTTCAGGTGGGCAATGCCTGGCTGGAGCCGCGTTACCTCTTTGATACTGCTATTGAATTCCTAACCAGTCACAGCATTGCTATCCCTAGGTACACCGTACTCCAGAGACTGATAAGCAGAGCGATGCAGCAGGTCAGAAAAGACCTGGCGCACCAACTTAATCAACTCACCAGTCCTGAACTTCACGTCTTTCTGGACAGCATAACAGCCATTGATGACGGACTAAGCCTGAACCAGCTCAGAGGCGGTGCAAAAAGTCTGACCGTACCTGAACTTAAAAAAGAGCTTGCCCTTTATCATCAGTTAGCGCCATGGCGCACGCAAATCAATGGCGTTATCGATGGGCTTAATCTGTCTCTTAAAAATCGACAACACTTCGGTGAGCTCATCAACTATTACGGTAGTAAACTCAAACGATTCAAACGCGCACAGCAGCATCTATGGTTGCTATGTCACCTGACAGAGCGGATACAACTGGCACTGGAACGGTTAACTGATGGGTTCATTTACCATATCCGCAAGCAACAAGAAGCTGCCAACACCTTTGCACAACAAGCAGTGTTCCTGTCCTGGCAGTCAGCCGCGGACAATGTCACGAAAGCGGCAGAGTTACTGCATCTGTTTGTGGATGAGAACATTGATGATAATCAACCCTTCTCAGTAGTCAGACAACAGGCATTGAAGGTCATGAATGACAGGGATATCCAGACCCTCTGCCTTTACCTGAAAAAACAGAAACGGACCGTGGAAGAGTACCAGTGGCAACATTACGATGAACAATGCAATCTCCTGGAGCAACTGTTAAGGCAGGTGTTCTTGTGCCTTGAATGTGAGGCCGGTAAAGGCTCAGAAGCCGTCGTCGCCCAACTTCAACAGATGCAGACGGAAATCGCATTCGGTGGACCACTGAAGACAATGGATACGTCGCTTATCCCCAAAAAGCACCTCCCATGGCTGGTGAAACAGGATAACGTTAATCCGCAACGTTATGAATGGCTGCTCTACCGGCAGTTAACTTCACGACTGAACGGACGTATTTATCTGTCAAATGTCACCAAATACCGGGCACTGGAAGACGACCTGATCCCCCAAACATCGCAGGATGCACTGCTGGCCTCATCAACACTGGACAGACTAAAACAACCTGTTGACGCATTGTTACAGGAGAAACAACATCGACTGGAAAGCGCGCTCAAAGACGTGGCGCGCCATATTGATGAGGGAGATAATCGCAATGTAATCATGAAAAATCGCTCGGGCACCCGCTGGCACCTGCCAACAAAAGGCGCTACATCTCTGGTCAACAATCCCTTCTTTAAGCGAATGCAGCCAGTCGGTATCGCGGATGTCCTGCGGTATGTTGAGCGCGAAACCGGGTTCATGCGAAGCCTGACACATGTGCTGCCAATACAAAAACAGGGAACTACTCATCAGGATGATTTACTGGCCATTCTGATTGCTAACGCCACTCACCGTGGTGTGTATGGTATGGCGCAGATCTCCGACCGCAGTTATGAACACCTGAGTACAGTACAGGCTAACTATATCCGACCTGAAACGCTGCATGATGCCAGCGACGTGATCAATAATGCGGTGGCTTCATTACCCATCTTCCGCCACTACCATATTCAGGAGGACCAGTTGCACGCCAGTGCGGATGGTCAGAAATTCGAAACCCATCTGGAAACGTTTAAAACCCGGTATTCCTCAAAGTACTTCGGTACCAATAAAGGGATCACGGCCATGACTCTGGTGGCCAACCACAGCGCCCTCAATGCTCGGATCATCGGCTCTAACGAGCATGAATCACACTATATTTATGATCTGCTGCAATCAAACAGCAGCGATGTCAAACCAGATGTGCTCTCGACAGATACGCACGGTGTCAATCATGTTAACTTCGCCTTATTGGATCTATGCAGTTACAGCTTTGCACCTCGATACGCGCAGTTCAATAGTGTCATCAACGATCTGTTTGATGTGACTGAAAGTGAACAAGGCAGCACCATACTGGCGCTAAAGAAGCCTATCAGAACGAATGTTATTACAACGGGATGGCAAGATATCAGGCGTATTGTTCTGTCACTTCAGACAAAGCGGACGACACAAGCAATGCTGGTGAGAAAGCTGTCTGGTTACCCTTCTGGACACCCAATATTACAGGCTCTGACGGAGTATAATCGACTGGTTAAAGCGCAATATTTACTTGACTACATCGACGATGCCAGTTTGCGGCAGTATGTGCAACGTGCCCTGAACCGGGGAGAAGCATGGCACTTCCTTAGACGAGCCATTGCGTCGGTGAATGGTGATCAGTTCCGTGGCAAAAACGAGTCTGAAATCGCTATCTGGAATGAATGCGCAAGATTGCTTGCCAA
>ERZ724569.132-NODE-132-length-18491-cov-4.042474_pt1 | contig 18491 bp, 18 predicted proteins | sample MGYA00375863_ERZ724569 | MGnify/ENA primary metagenome ERZ724569 (study PRJEB28725, sample SAMN03264850) | marine sediment metagenome | biome: marine pelagic biome; feature: marine oligotrophic desert; material: marine snow | place: Pacific Ocean:North Pacific...
CTCGTACCGATGTCTCCCTTCTTCTACAGCTTACCCCAGTCTCTATTTATTCTACGTTGCTGATCACCAGCTCATGCCACCTATTATAGTCTCTGTCTAGCTAATACACTCGTATATATTCCTCATGATTCTCTTTTTTTTTTCTTTTTTTTTTTTTTTTTTTTCTTTTTTTTTTTTTTTTTTTTTAATGATACGGCGACCACCGAGATCTACACCTCTCTATTCGTCGGCAGCGTCAGATGTGTATAAGAGAACAGCCATTATCAATATCAGCTCTGTAGTTGGTATTGCCGTTGAATTATTGAACGGTGTTTACAGTGCCTCTAAATCGTATGTATTAAGCTTTGGCCACACTCTACAGCGTGACCTCGCCGATAAAGGTGTTCGAGTTCAGACAGTCTTACCTGGCGGCACAATTACCGAATTCTGGGATGTGGCAGGTTATGCCAAGCAAAAAGAGTCACCAAAAATGATGACTGCAGAAGACTTGGTTGACGCTGCACTGGCAGGGCTTGACCAGGGTGAGTTAGTGACTATTCCTACTCTGCAAGATGGTGAAGACTGGGCACGTTGGGAAGCTGCTCGTCGCGAGCTGACTCCCAAGTTTGCGAACCCTGAACCAGCACCTCGTTATGGCTTAGCCACAGCATAAGCCCCTTTTTGTTTCAGCTTACTTGGCTGTAGGCTTCTCGCCTCAGGAAGCAAAGAGAGGCCTCTGCCAAGGATTACTTTTCCTCTCTCTAGTAGTGTTTTTGAGGAGCTCGTTTGTACCCCGAGCTCCTCTTTTTTTTGCCTTAGTGCTTATACGCAGAGTGATTTGATACTCACCGACAGCTTTTCTACTATCGCATCAATTTGGGCATATGACGTGTATCTGCCCAAGCTAAACCGTATAGATGAAGTCGCTTCTTCATCTGACAAGCCTATTGATTTGAGTACATGTGATGGAAGGAGCATTTCGCTGTTGCATGCTGACCCGGTAGATGCACAGACATAAGGTTCCATCATTGTCAGCAGCTCTGACGCATTACAGCCAAGAAGCTGGATATTCAAGTTACCAGGATGACGGTATTGCGAGTGCCCATTAATTCGAAAATCAATATCTGAGTTTGTGAGTTCAGTTACAAAGTAATCTCTGAGCTCTTTCAGTCTTGGTCTTCTATCATTTGCCCATTGCTTGGACAGCGTTAATGCTGTCGCGAAACCGACGCATAACTCCGTTGGTAAAGTGCCTGAGCGCATTCCAGCTTGCTGCCCCCCACCATTTATTAATGGTGGCAACTCAGCCTGCAAGCTGTTTTTCATAAACAGTGCACCAATCCCCTTCGGGCCATAGACCTTATGAGCGGACAGGCTCAACATGTCTACATTCCATGCTTTTACATCTATATCTAAAGCTTCTGGAGCCTGAGCTGCGTCACAGTGAAATAAGGCACCGCAATCATGGGCGAGCGATGCCAGTTTACTGATGTGCTGTATCGTACCGATTTCGTTATTCACCGCCATGATACAAACCAATAAAACCTGCTCAGAGAGCATGCTTTTATAGGCCTTCATATCGATGATACCCGTTGCTAGTACTGGAATTTCCTCTACAACATATCCTAATTTTTGAGCATAAAAGTAGGCGGCATTCTTGATGCATTTGTGCTCGATAGCACTGATCAGGACTTTCTTACGTCCAGAGGTGTTACCAAACATAACACTGGCTATAGCCTGGTTATTTGCCTCTGTAGCGCCTGATGTGAAGATAATTTCTTCTGGTGCCGCACCAATTACATCTTCAATACTTTTTCGAGCTTGGTCGATTTCACTTGCAGATCGTCGCCCCAGAATGTGCTGAGTTGAATGCGGATTGGCAAAGCTATTCTGTCGAACCCGCTGCATGGCCGCAGAGACTTCTGGAGCGAGAGGTGTGGATGCTTGATAATCAAAATAAATTGTTTGGCCGATTTGCATGAGTTTTCCAGATTAGCCACACGCCGATGCTTTAGCAGTGGGTGTTATTTCCTCCTGCGAACTAGCGGTTTCTCTCTGCTGAGTTTGAGTTTGAATAATTTCTGCCAATATCGATACAGCTATCTCGGCAGGAGTCCGACTACCAATGGCTATGCCTACAGGTCCTCTGAGGCGAGAAATTTCTGCCTCAGTTAGATCAAACATTCTCATTCTTTCTCGACGTTTAACCTGATTCTTTTTAGAGCCCAGTGCACCGACATAGAAAGCATTACTCGTTAGAGCTTCTAACAAGGCCATATCATCAAGCTTGGGATCATGTGTAACGGCCACGATAGCCGTATGCGAATCCGGGTTCAATTTGACGATTGCATCATCGGGCATCATTTGAAGTAACTGGCTTCCTGATACTTGCCATTCACTCGCCACCTCTTCTCTTGGATCACAAACGATGACCTCATAATCCAACGTCGTGGCGATATTGGCCAGCACCGCGCCGAGTTGATTAGCACCAATGATGATCAAACGTAATTTCGGACCAAAGTAGCTGTGAAAAAAGTCACCTTCCAGTGTCGGCTCACTGCCTGGAATGGCATTTTCTATCGTCACCTCACCGGTTTTCATATGAACAGAACGGCGTAGTAATTGATGGGACTCAATACCACTGATGATACTGGTCAGCTTGGCTTTATCAGATAATGGTTCACAAAATATCGCTAACTCGCCACCACAGGGCAAACCAAAGCGCTGCGCTTCATCGCGAGTGAGGCCGTAGCGAAGCACTTCCGGTGTACGTGGAAGAGCTCCAGCTTTTGCTTTGTCCGCTAAATCATCCTCAATACACCCGCCAGAGACCGAACCGATTAAATGGCCGTCTTCACGTAAGACAAGAATAGAGCCTGGGACTCTTGGCGCTGAGCCCCAGGTTTTGATGACAGTGAAAAGGTATGCTGCGTGACCGGCAGCTAGCCACTCTTCAGCACGCTTGAGTACATCTAAGTCAGGTGAATTCATAACCGTAACTCAACATCATTGCTTAATAAGCATCTAAGTGCTTGGAAACAGGTAGCTCACGAATCCGTTTCTTCGATGCTGCATAGATGGCATTCGTCACAGCTGGTGCGATACCAGCTGTACCTGGTTCACCGATGCCTCCAGGAGCCTCAGCACTTTTCACCAAATGCACCTCAATGTTAGGTAATTGGTTCATCCTCAGCAGTTGGTAAGTGTCAAAGTTCTTCTGATTGATAACACCATTCTCGATGGTAATTTCTCCCCAGAGTGCAGCCGTTAATCCGTAGACAATGCCACCTTCGATTTGAGCGACAACGTGATTAGGGTTGATAACCATTCCACAGTCCACTGCAGCGACCACACGAATGACTTTCACTTCGTCATCTTCCACTTTCACTTCTGCAACTTGAGCAAGATAAGTTCCAAAACCTTCGAACACAGATATGCCCAGACCGTGATTAGCAGGGAGTTTTTTACCCCAGTCGACCTTCTTTGCACAGAGTTCCAGCACACCCAAGGCGCGAGGATGGTGCTTCAATAAATTACGACGATATGTGACAGGATCAACCGAGGCACGATGAGCCAACTCATCAATAAAGCTCTCCACCATGAAGGCATTATGCGTCGCGCCTACACCACGCCACCATCCAGGTCTCATGCCGTTTGTTTCCTGTCTGACATAGTCAACAAGAATATTTTCAGGGGCATAGAATGGATTCTGAGCCAACTCTACCGCATCCGTATCAAGACCATCTTTAACCAGTGATGGGATCCAACGAAGCATGATGGAAGCACCGGTTACACGGTGATGCCAAGCTACAGGTTCGCCTTTGTCATTCAAGCCGGCTTTTAGGTGGTCGTAGTAATACGGTCTGTAGACATCGTTCTGCATATCTTCTTCACGCGTCCAAACCAGTTTGACTGGATAATTGACCTGCTTGGCGATACGCACGGCTTGATCAATAAAGTCGACATCAAGGCGTCGCCCAAATGCACCGCCTATTTGGTGGTTATGAACAAAGATTTGACTTGCCGGTAGACCGGTTATTTCTGCAGCATGACCTTGAGCAATAGTCGGCACTTGTGTACCGGCCCAAATATCACAGCGATCTTTCTGAACAAGCGCGGTGGCATTCATAGGCTCAATTGGCGAATGTGCCAAGAACGGCATTTGATACACGGCTTCAAAGGTATCCGATGCTTCACTATAAGCTTTGCTAAAGTCGCCATCGTTTCTTGCGATAACTGCTTTGGCCGTGCCGCTACCTGTTTTGCTGGCCTTATCCAGTTCAGCAATAATGTCTTCCATGTTTTGTGGTTTAAACTTATCGTGCGTCCACTCAATCTCAAGGGCGGCAATACCCTGTTTGGCCGTCCACATATCAGTAGCAATAACAGCGACAGAGTCACCCATATCGATAACTTCGACAACACCTTTGATTGCTTTGGCTTTCGGAGTATTGAGCTTCTTAACCTTTCCACCCAAGATCGGTGTCATGGCAATAGTGGCAATCTTCATGTCTGGTAAATCGACATCGATACCATAATGCGCCGTACCATTACCTTTCTCTTTACCATCCAAACGCTTGATAGGTTTACCAATAAGCTTAAAATCTTCTGGTTTCTTGAGCGTGACTTTCTCCGGTACAGGCATACTGGCCGCTTTTTCTGCTAATTCGCCGTACGTGAACTGTCTGTCTGAGTTTGTTAGTTTGACCACACCATTTTCGGCATAGCATTCAGAGGCATTCACGCTCCATTCTTTAGCGGCGGCAGCGATTAAGACCTCTCTGGCAACGGCACCTGCCTGTCTTAGTGGCTCCCATGCCCCCCTAATAGAGGTCGACGCACCAGTAACCTGAGCACCCAAAATTGGGTCAGCATATTTTGAGTCGTCTGCCGGAGCGTGCTCTAACGTGACTTTATCCAGCTCTACTTCGAGTTCTTCAGCGATAAGCATAGGCAGGGAGGTATATACGCTTTGCCCCATCTCTGCTTTTGATACGATGAGGGTGACGTCTCCACTGGTAGAAATTCGAATGAACGCATTTGGAATAAAAGTAGCTTCATCACCATTTATGACGCCAGCGAGCAGCTTATGGGATACAGCAAAGCCCACCAACAGTCCTGCACCAGCGCCAGCAGATCCAATTAAAAATCGACGGCGCGATATACCTTTATCAGTAAGAAGTTCAACGCCATCAGTTTCTGGGTTATTCAGTTTAAAGTTCATGACTATTCCCCTGGCAGTTAATTAAGCTTTTGCAGCTTGTTTGATGGCTTCACGGATGCGTGAGTAGGTTCCACATCGACAGACATTGCCCGACATCGCGTTATCAATGTCCTCATCTGATGGCGATTTGTTGTTGGAGAGTAGTGCTGCTGCCGACATGATCTGTCCAGATTGGCAATAACCACACTGAACCACATCTAACTCATGCCATGCATTCTGGAGCTTTTGACCAACTTCAGTTTCACCGATTGACTCGATGGTAGTAATGTTTTTGCCTTGAGCATAAGACACTGGCGTAACACAAGAGCGTGTAGGTGTGCCGTCTAGGTGTATCGTACAAGCACCACATAAAGCGGCACCACAGCCAAACTTAGTGCCGGTTAATTTGATTACATCACGTAATGCCCACAGAATAGGCATATCTTCAGCCACATCCAGTTGATATGGTTTTCCATTCACTTTTAATTCAATCATGACGCTCTCCTGTTGAATTTGTAGTAGTGCAAGCTTCCTTGACTGGTAAGCCTTAATTAGCCGCAATGAATTGCGGTGCATTAACTAGATCACTAGGTTTATCAATGTCGTAAAAAATACTGTCTGTTGTGGATGGTATTTGAGTCACATCAGCACGGTTTTCAGTAATGACGGCTTTTGCTCCCGTGTCCCCCTTCAGGGCAAGAAGCTGTTCCTCATACCTACGTGCAAACCCGACGGGGTGACCTCGACGCTGTTCTCTCACTGGCACGGCAATAAGCGCCCCTTTCATCAAGGCCGAACAAACCGATTGAATAACACTGCTCGGAATAAGAGGCATATCGGCCAGTCCGATAATCCAGCCTTCTGAATCACTGGATTTGTTCACGCCAGCTGCAATTGAATGTCCCATGCCTAGGTCAGCATCGTCTGCAACCACAAGTTGAATCTTTCCCTTATCAAATCTTCCTTCAAGATGATTTTGCAGCTGTATATGCCCACGACGAACCATAACAATGATGTTGTCAAAAACTGCTAGCCAATTAGTAAGTGTGTGGCAAATAACAGACTGCTTGGTGCCGTTGATAATAAGTTCGGCAAGCAACTTGTCATCACCATATCGTGATGAAGCTCCGGCTGCTAAAAGCACAGCCTGAACATTACTAATGATCATCTCATCACTACGACATGCCTGCTGTGTACTCATATCTCCTCACTAAACATTTTCAAGGTCCATCTAATGTGGCAGATGTAAATTAGCTCATCACCTACCATACGACGACCGGTCGTCTTATTGTTAGTGAAAAATAAAAGCAACAGTTTTGTTGCTTTCAGTTTTCGTTAATTCAGACTAAAAAGTAGTCCTCAAAAAGATGCGTATAACACTCCTCCAGTGGAGCAACACTCTGGTTTAGTTTGGAGCGAAGTAGTGCTCCTTGCCAACTATCAAAGAGCATATCTGCCATGGCTCTGGCACTAATATCATTTCTGACCTGCCCATGTTCCTGTCCAGACTTAAGACCACCTTCAAGTAGCTTCACATAATCTTCAACAGCCCTATAGAGGTTGGCTCTAAATTTTTCACTGACTGTGGCGACCTCACCCATCAGATCGCCATGTAAACACCCTTTATTGAAGTCGTTATTGGACTTTGTATTTATCAGTGATCTGTAAAACTTCTTTAAAGCTACGAAGCCATTATCTGATGGGTTATTAAGGAAACCTCTCAAATCTTCAAGAAACCCTTCTGTGTAATAGGTGATGGCTTCAGCAATAAAGTCTTCTTTACTTTTAAAGTAACCATAAAACGAGCCCTTCGGAATCTGTACTTCATCTAAAATACGTTTTAGCCCGGTGCCATGATACCCATACTGCATCAGTAGGCTGACGCCTGCTTCAAGTATTTGCTCTCGTTTACTTAATTTAGGTGGAATCTTACTCATACGAGAATAATACGACCGTTCGTCTTGTAAGTCAATCCAAAGACAGTTATGACCTGCATACTGGCACCCAGAACATGCCCGCTAAGGAGATTCATAGGTTTTTGATGCATTTACAGTATTTTAAATAGGTTTAAAGCTTTTTATGCATTTATTCACATTTCTTTATGTCATCATAAAAACACTAACGTATTGTTTTATAGTGCAGATTCATACTTTAATTGCCATGCCCTACAGAGGAGTATCAAAGACCCTGACTGTTCGAGTCGTTATCCCAGCCACGCGTGTTCCTTGTGGGTTACCAAACGGGAGGAACATTTGAATCGTTTGCGGTTTTGTCATCCTGACAGCCCAACCAAAATGCTTAATACGTGACTGTAGCAAAGCTTATTAATGTTGGTTTCTCTTGCATTAATTGACATAAATCCAATCGTGGTAACGCACGATAGATTTCTTCCGTTTTGAACGCATTACCAGCCTAGTCTTGACGGATGGACTAGATTGTTATATTGTAAGATTCATGAACAATAAATCTGAAAGATTATTCGGCCTCACCGAGCAGGCAATTGAACAGCTGGAAAGTGGGCACTGGGGACCAATTGCTCATCTTATAGAGCAGACTCATCAGAATGAACTATGGCGGCCGGATTTCGCCAATTTTTCTGAATGGATGGCAAACCTCTCGGAAACCTATGACATTTCCAGAGCCAGATGCTGGCGATATAAAAAAGCTGGAAGCTATTACAACTCTCTGCGGTCGACGGATGACTCTCTCTGTGAATTATACGATCTACCCGATTACGTTTCTGCTGAAGCACTGGAAATTCTCGAGCGGTTGGAAAGAGTCGCCCCTGCCGAAATAACTGGGAATATCAAAGAGCAAGTTCTTAAAGGACAGATCTCTATTCGCACACTCAAACAAACCTGGGCCGCCTATCGTCCGGCACTTGATGGTGCAACAAACCGGGGGCGTGGAACAGCATACTTTCGGCCTCATGTTCACACGGCGGTTAGGTTTGAAGCCGAGAGCATTCTAGCTTTATCCCAAGACCGCGCTTGGACTGGCAGCCGAAAACCAGCACGCTGCGTTGTCTTACATAACGTCAAAGATGAACATAACAGAGAGTCATATGACGGACTTGCAATGGTTCAAGAATCCCTTGAATCCCCCGTCGACATTCATATTTTTGAACTCCATTACAAGTCAGGGCTGGGCAGTATTAGCCAACTAGTATCACCTGAACACTATGTCGACTTTTGTTGGCTTGTTCTGCCTGATGATGAAGCACGGCCATACCGTTCAACGGAAAAGAATTCATTCGGGGTGATTGGTTTGGCCGATGGAGGAGAGCTTACTGTTTACCGGCAGGCTGCTCGAGCCAAACATGACACTAATGAGGGTGAGCCTTTTCTGAGAGAACTTTTGAAGTTAGCATTGAGAAATTGAGCTTTTATTTGAACAAATTTGTCCATACGTATGGATTGTTTAATGACAGATAATACACACCAAAATACTCATCGGGCATTTTTAGGCTCTACAGAAATACCCAAAGATAGGCCAAAGATTGAAGTCTTCGACTCGCTGTTTCGTGAAGATCCCAGGTGCGAATTACTGCTACCTGTGAAGATGATAAAACAGACCGTATCTCGGACAGTCATTAAACCTGGCTTCAGAACCCACTTCGTGGGTTACTTCGCCAGTCGCATCAATCAGGCTTTAATTACATTTGAAAGCGCCCTCGAAAAAAATGCCTGTACCGTATTTGAGTCCTATCCGGAACTACAGTCATACAGAGCACAACCTTATGGTGTGAGCCTCTATTTTTTAGACAAATTCAGGACTGTTTATCCTGATTTTGAATTGGTATTAAACGATGGTCTGGCATTGGTAGATATTCGTTACGAGACCAATATCCATTCACCACAATTCAAGGCAAGATATTGGGCGCTGAAGGAATACGCTCAGCAACGTGGCATCGGTTATACCCTCCTGACAGACGAGGAGTTGATGACTGAGCGAAGAAAGAATGCCCGCTTTTTACTTAGTTTATGCAAGGGAGCGCCTCAACCAAGGTTGATCAATACAGTTAGCGCTTGGCTGCATAAAGTCATGCCATTGGACTTTAATCATCTATTAACACTAACCACTGCATATCCTTCAGTGCGTGCAGTAATTGCTGGCCTCATTCTGGACGGAGCATTGTCCATTGACTGGGATAAAGCAATTCATTTGCAGACATTGGTCCCCGTCGATAACAAGACTAAAGGCTCATGGCTGGATTAAGTCTGGCAAATGGCGATTGCCTTTCTATTCTAGGTAATAAGTATACCTGTGCAGGTAAAGGCCCAGGTGGACGCTACATATTAGTCCCGCACAAAGGACGGGCACAGAAATACCTGTCTGCGGAAGAGTTATTCGACTTGTCTGAACGCGGCAAAATTGAGCTGCATGAGACTTCTGACTATTACCGGGAATTGCCACATACACAGATAAACCTATCTTGTGTCCCTGCCCAGCAGCACCCTGAGGTTATGATGCGTCATTTCTACATGACTGAGATGGATGAATACAGAAAGAATGGTGGAAAGCTGTCAGAAAAGCCAGTAACTAGTTTTGCCCTACAAACACACAAGAAATATATCAAACAGTGTAAAGAACGAGACCACACCCCACCAGAGACGCCAATGAGTGAAGCTGCAGTTCGACGCTGGTACCGCAAATGGCAACAGTCCGGAGGAAATGTTCTCTCTCTCGTACGAAATCCCTCAGGTAACAGACATTCAAAGCTCAACAAGCAGCAAGCAGATTGGCTCGAATGGGCAATCGAAACCGTACATTTAAATAATGACCGCCGCCCTGCGACAGATGCACATCAACTCATGGCTGCGAACATCGATGTTGAAAACCGGGAACGGCATAGGCGGGGCCAAGAACTTATCAAACCTCCAAGCTATAAAACACTGTGTCTTCATATTAAAAAGCTTGATGAATACGATGTGCTCAAAGCTCGGTACAGCCACGAATACGCCTACAAAATGACCCGTTACCAGAGGAGTTCACCTATCGTGCATAAACACTTAGAACAAGTACAAGCAGATCATACTCAAGCGGACGCTTATGTCGATCTAGGGATTGGTGTACTCATCCGGCCTTGGGTCACGCTGTTAGTCGACAGGTATAGTGAGGCAATTCTAGGGGTGTGGGTCTCTCCTGATGCACCATCAGCTCAAACAGTGATGAACGCATTGAGAACGGCTGTCTTACCCAAGAACATCACTGAGCTTGGTGGAAAACCAGAATGGCAATGGCCAATGTTTGGGATCCCTGAAGAGTTAATTCTCGATAATGGCAAAGATTTCCTCAGCCGCGATCTGGAACAAGCCGCGCTGGAACTTGGTATCACTCTAACCTATTCGCCGCCTAGACAACCTTACTATAAATCACAAGTTGAACGTGAGTTCGGAGTAATCAATAAACGGCTCTTGGCGAAGCTACCTGGTCAGGTCTTCAAGTATGAACCAGAGAAACACGGCCTTGATTACCCACATCTGACTTTCGATGAGTTTTCTGAGCTTCTCATCCAATGGATTGTTACTGTTGCACATAAAACCCCTACTGACACAGGTCAAACACCTCAGCAACTTTGGGAGAACTCCATTCAGAAAAACGGCTTCTCAGGTTCTGGCTTGAGTCAGGATTACGTCCAACTATGCCTGTCTAAATCAAGTCCTCGTCGCTTTGCTATTCAGCCTGACGGGATCCATTTTAACTCTCTCGTGTACAACAATGAGTGGTTATCCAGATACAGAAACCAAGTTGCTTCAGACTACCCTAAAGGCAATCCTGAAGCTGAGTTTAAATGGTCTGCAGCTGACGTTGGTCTCATCTGGGTGTTTGATGAACTCAACCATACTTTCTTTCCTGTTGAATCCAAAGATGAGATAGCTCATGGACGTTCCCTATTCAATCATAAGGTCGTCCTTAGAGAGATAAGAAACCGCAAGAAAGCCAATCTCACAGATAGCTCATACCACGACTCCATTTTGGCTTTGGACAATAAAATTAATGAATTTGTAGAAAAAAAAGGAGTGAAGAAATTACCAGCTAAAGCAAGTCGTTACATCCATGGCGCTCCGCTCAACGGGGAATTAATGGAAGATGAAGAAACTAAATTCGGCCATCATCCAAACGCGCCCATTAAAGAAGTTAGTCCTGAGCCCTCTTCACAACGTATTACAGATGATGACCTTGGTGATGAGATAGACGACATGCCAGATGACTTTGAAATTTAGGGAGGAAAAAGTGGCAAAACAATCCGAAAATCCAATTAAAACACTCAACGAGGCAATAGTTGGCCGATGTATACCTCATGGTAATTTCGAGAAGGCTTTTGATCGATCAATGGAATTACTGAAGCTGCGTGATTTCGGCATGCCTGGAAGCGGAATCATTATCTACGGTAAAAGTGGTGTTGGTAAAACGACCCTAACCAAAGCGGTTCTGAAACAGGGTACTAAACTTTATGGTGAAGACTCCGTCATCAGGACACAATTAACCACAGGATCTACTGTCAAAGGCATGTTTGCAGAACTACTGGTTGGATTTGGTGATCCCCTTGCAAAACAATCCAGCACTAAAGATTTAGAACGCAGGTTAGTATCGACAATTTCGGAGCGTCAATGCCGTCTGATCATTATTGATGAAGTGCAACATTTAATCCCAGGTGGGGATCCATCAAAAAAAACCATCGACAATATTCTCAATGCTTTCAAAATTCTGGATGAGACAGGTGTGTCCTTCATCTTGTCTGGAATGGATAGCCTGATGCTTTTATGGAATGCAGATCCACAGATCAGAAGTCGGTTTCAAACGCATTTCTACTTGAGCCATTTTGTCTATCCAAAGGATAAGAGTTCATGGCGTAAAGTTGTACGTAGATATATCAATACCATTGAAGAACATGGGATGCAGATTGACTGTCAAGAATTCGAAGATAGGTGTCATGCAGCGTCTGGTGGCGCTATGCGCCAATTAGTACTCATTCTGACGACTGCGGTTGTGCAAGCATTCAAAGCTAACAGTAAGACTATCACAGCGGAACATCTTCACAAGGCGGCTTGCACACAAATTGACAGTCATGACGGTTTGACCGACGCGTTCAATGTCAGCATGGAAAATGTACGTCAATTCTCTCGTTATAACGAAACAAGTCGCGAACTTGCCCCAATTGTGAGGGGGATGGGAGAAATCTTTGTCACATAACTTTCGCCTGCCTGTGCCATGCTCACTGGAAGAAGGTGAATCTCTCCCGGGTTTCTTATCACGTGCAACACACATTAACTCTTACGGAAGCATGTTTTCGATTGCGAGTTATTTTGGGCTCAACACCAACGGCAAGGGCTTAGACAAGAACCAAATGAAACTCTTAGCTAAGGGGAGCCTAAACGTAAGCAATTTAGCTAGTTTCACCGAGTCAAAAACAGAAGAGATTCGTCAAGCTGCACTTGATATTCGTCAGCCAATTCCCGGCACTATCTCTGACGACTATGTCAGTTTCCAACGGTGGCGGTTCTGCCCACTCTGTGTGCGAGAGGGACGTCCGCATCAGAGAGCCTGGATGATTTCATTCGTCACAGCGTGCCCAGAGCATCGATGTCAATTAGTGGATGACTGCCAAGCCTGTGGGAGTGAATATTCGACTAACCATATGCTCACTCGATATTGTGTATGTTGTCAGAAACCAGCTCAAATTGTTGACGCATCCGAAGCTGAACTAAAATGCGCCGAGATTTTATCGAACCTTATTGACGACAGGCAGAAACTAAAGATAGTCCTGGACCGATTAATGCTTGCCTGGTTCTTAACTAATCCAAACTGCCTTCGTCCGCATTATAGAGTCAGTCCCCAGCTTAAAACTGTCTCAGAAATGAGGGATGTAGTTTGTCGACTATGGCCAGCCTGTGAAGATGAATGTTCGTTTTACCAAGCACTATCAAATTACGGGACCCAACTTTCTGATAAATGGAAATATTTACCGTATTTGTCTACCGTCTTTAAGAAGCGTGCCCGCACTGCAGGGGCTAGGCTGCCTATATCCCCCAAGAGAAGCACCGATTTGGGTTTTGTACTGCCAGAGTCAGACTGGTGGGCTCCGATCAATGAAACAGCTCAAAGTGCTGGCCTAACGGCATTTGTGCTTAAAAGGCTTATCGCCAAACGTTATATAAAATCTAAAACTTTCAACGAGAAAGGCCCAGACAAGAAGCGTCATAAATTCTTAATGGTGGATCTGGATTCACTAAACGAATTTATTGGCAAGTTATTGGATACTGCCGATCCGATTGAGGGGCAACCCCGATTAACAAAAATACAGCATTATCCAATCGATGAAATTGCTCGTGATGCTCTGGCAGGAAAGCTATCAATCTACTACGGCGACAGCAAATCCATCTCGGATTTATGGGTAGCTAACGCCGAAACCGCAAAAGCCAAAAGAAAAGAATCCAGCCCTGAAAAAACGCTGACTGCAAAAGAAGCTGCTAAGGTGCTAGACACCTATCATGCCGTCATTGTTGATCTAATCAAACATGGCTTTTTAAAGGAACATCCAGCCTCCGGGACGAGAAAACTTTTGCTAATGAGTGACTCTCTAGAGCAATTCAAAGCCAAGTATATCGTCGTGGGTAAAATCGCAAATGAATATGATGTTAATGCAACCAACCTGGCAGAAAAATTAGCCAGTATTGGCATTGAGCCTGAGCCCCACAATACCCTGGTCAAAATCTACCAGAAAAACAAACTGAGCGGCCTCAAAGCCAAGACGCTTAAATCGATCTCTTCATACCAGACCAAAACTGGAAGGAAGCCTTCTTTCAGCCAAAAAGACGCTTCATCCAAGAGAGTAAAAAACTTAATTCGGCTTGTGAATGATCACGGAGGGATTTCAAATTTCACGAGAAAATTCGGTGGATCCCAAGGCACCTTATCACTCATGCTTCGCGAGAAAAAAAGCTTTGGCGATCTAGCTGTAAGTCGTATGGAAGCAAAAGTTGGTTTGCCTGAAGGATGGTTCGATAATTAGGAGCCCCACTGAAGCCTGTAGTTCTTCAGCCTAAAGTCTCAAAGTTTTTCCTACTGCTCGCATGACACTTTAGAGATTCGTCCATGATACATAATGATTGGAGTAAAAGTTCTAATCTCATCTGAATTGACTGATTTAGATTTTTTACAGATATTTAGTCAAAATACAATTCAAGCCGTACACATATGAAACCATACATACACCGAGTATGGTAAGTTACTTTCAGCTGTGTATTTTAATCCCGAAATTACACGAGTCCTGAGCATTGGGCCTACATGACTCGACATTAAGTCACAAATTATTTGAACCTACGGAAAGGGAAATATGTTGCAAGACCAACCTTTGACACCAGTCGAACAAGGAAAGTTATTATTTTTCATCATCCTTCTAGCACCAGCAGTATTTTTCCTTATCGGGATAGTCCCTGCATTATTTCTAGGATTTGGCGTATACATGATGAAGAAGAATAAAAACTTCGCATACATCAATGCGGCCGTAAAGAATTTTAAGATATTCACCTTTGTCGTCTTAATAGGCAGCCTCATCTCTGCTCTGTACTTCGGAGCGGAATACACTCAAGCCATGACCCAGATACGTAGCAATGTCCAACCCTCGCATATTGAAGGAAATCGAGTTGATATTGAACAGGCTGCGACAAATGCTATGTATTGGAAGAGCTATGGTTTTGAAACAGAGTCACCACCCCAATTAGAAATCGATCTTCGCACAATGAGTCCTGAAGAGATCAAAACTAAATATGGGTCAAATGACGCATTTAGAATTATTCAAGCCCGCATCGATGCCAGAAACTCTGTTCTTGATACTGTTGATTCATGGAGTGAACCCAAAGAGGGCTTTATCTTCTCATCAATAGGATTGCTAATAGCTTTGGCATATTTTATAGCGGTGGGCACGCTATTTTATAAGCCATTGAGCAGACATTCAGCATGGGTTGCTCGCAATGCAATCTTCTCTACGTCGCCAGATTCATTAAGAAATTTAAATCCCAAAACTCATTTTAAGCCCTGGAAATGTCACAAGAGGAAACAGTTTTCAATTGCTGATGAACTTCTCAAATGGGCTGAGCTTAAAGATAAAGGACTTGTCTCTGAAAACGAATTTAATCAGATGAAAGCTGACTTGTTAAAAAACAAATAGTTTTTTATTAATTGTTAAAATTTCTACTGAAATGCAATGGTTTTGTGTGGATAAGGCTAAAGATGTGGTCTCGACTAAACTGCTTTTGTGACATCCGGCACTGATAGAGGTGTCATGTGCCTAATATGATTTAAGGAAGAAACATGAATAAAAAATTTGGGTTGTCACTTGCTGCTATTCTCATCATTCATATCATTGCTTATACGCAATTAACGCTTTTTGTTGTTCAGCCTATGGGCGCTGTTCCTGATGGCCGTACCGTTGTTATTTTAAGGCTAAATAAGACCAAGTTTATCGATAGTGCCGATGCTTTGTGTGAGCGAGAGACTGGCTCTGTTTCACTTTTATGCCGGGGCATGATGATGGCTGGAGTAGTCAATAAATCAAAAATACTTTTGCGCCTGCCCTATAGTCATTCGCTTTATCTTATTTCGACTGGCGGCAAAGAATACGACACGTAACTTAGGAAAATAGTGATGGAGCTGATCATTCTTTGGATCATTTTCGGCATTATTGTCGGACTCATTGCGCAGCATAAGGGTCGTTCTTTTGGACTGTGGTGGTTTTATGGAGCCATGATATTTATTATCGCCCTACCACATGCTCTGTTGATGTCGCCAACAGAAGACGCTGTAGAAAGTCGGGAGAATAAAGCAGGTCGACAACGATGCCCTAGTTGTCAGGAATTTATCATGAAAAACGCCAAGATTTGTCGCTACTGTAACCATAGCTTGGCTGAGTAATTACTATGTTCAATTAGCAAAAGGACATCGCTATGAAGCACACATTAAACTTGTTGGGAATTCCTTTTATTAGTCTTGTTGTTGGGGCAACACCAATATTGGCAGACAATCTTAACGGACCTCAGAAGAATGCCGTCAGATCAGCAGAACAATATCTGAGTTTTACAGGATTTTCTCGTAATGGACTTATAGACCAGCTCTCATCAGATTATGGGGATGGCTATAACGTTAATGACGCCACTATCGCTGTCGATAGTCTGCGCGTTGACTGGAACAAACAAGCTGTCAGATCAGCTAAACAGTATCTCGGTTTCCAGGGTTTTTCCTGCAAGGGCTTAATTGAACAGCTTTCATCAAGCTATGGCGACAAGTACACAGTAAGCCAGGCAACGTATGGTGCACAGCAAGCAGGGGCCTGCTAATTCAGACTTAACACACTACTCCAGGCTAAGGGTCATCTGTTGATTAGTGTGATCTCGTTCATGGTCACTTGTTGAGTTATTTCATTGGGTTCACGGTCAGATGATGGTTATAAACTCACGGTCACTGGATGGTGTAGTAGAAACCTAAACCCTTGATTTATAGTGTCTCCCACGGTCACTAAATCAGTTGCGCGACACTGATAATTTAATAAAAAAGCCGACTTTTATGTCGGCTTTTTTATAGTAGGAATTATTCATGGAAAGAAAATATGGCATTATTTGAGTTTGATGAAGATCGCTTTTACAACACACTCTATGAATATCTTTCACCTTCAGAACCTATTGATCGAGAGGAGATGCTGAGAGGAAGAGAACTTGAACTAGATAAGGCAATCAAAGCACTTCGTGCCCCCGGTAGACACTTGTTTATTTATGGAGAGCGAGGTGTAGGAAAGTCATCATTAGCACAAACTGTAGGTTATCTATATCAATCGAGTGATAATGAACCAATAAAAGTCGAGTGTAGTCAGGATTCTGAGTTTTACAGAATTATCGAGTACATAGCAGAAGAGGCAATAAAGCACCCTAAAGAAAACATAGAAACAACTCATCAAACACGAATAACAGCCAAAATATTAAGCTACGAGTACACACACAAAACCAGCAAAAATTCAGTTAAAGTGACTGTAGACTCTATGTCAGATGCAGTATCGGTATTAGGTGATATTGCGGTACTTCACTCAGAAAAACCTGTAATTATTATTGATGAATTTGACACAATTACAGATAATTCTCAAAGAGCCTTATTTGCAATTCTAATTAAGCACTTAAGTGATAAAAAAATACCTATAAAACTAATTTTAACTGGTATAGGAAAGTCTCTTACCGAGCTTCTTGGAGCACACTTATCTAGTCCAAGACAGCTTCCCCAACTTCATCTTGATAGGCTCCACTGGAATGGCAGATTCGAAATCATTGCTCAAGTAGCAAGAGCTTTTGATATTGAAATTTCAGATGATATTAGTTTTCGTATAGCAGGGATTAGTGATGGCTTTCCACACTGGATACACTCAGTATGTGAAAAATTATTAATCGAAGCCTATGAAGATCAGCAGGTCATAAAAAAAGTAACACTCGATCATTACTACGCTGCTATTCGTGAAGTAATAACCGATATGAATGAAAGTCTTCGAGCTCCATATGAAAAGGCGACAATGAAAGATACTGACGACTTTCACCATATTCTATGGGCTTTAGCGGATGCACACGATTCACAAAGACAGTTTGGGAATATATATAAATCGTATCTCGCTATTGCAAAAGAACTCTCTATTCCCCCTATTGATAAATCTACTTTCAGTAGAAGATTGGCTAGTTTACGTAAACAGTCCCATGGCTCTGTAGTTGAAAAGCTTCCAAATCAGCTGAAATGGTACAAATATTCAGAATCAATATTAAGAGGCTATGCAAGATTAATAGCAGAGGTAAATGGCTTGACACTTAATTACGAAAGCTTCGATCAACCTGTTACATACACAGCTCAAGGCAGAGAGACAAAGTCTAGCTACAACTATGCAAATAAAGGTTTAGAAAACAAAATACAGTTTAGAAGTGAAAGACGATACAAACTTTATGAAAGTGATAGATTAGATTATTGAATTACATACACTCAGGATAGATAAATAACTAAATTGAATATTGGTTAAAAATAGGAATAAGCTGTTATGGATAATGAAATTAATAGCCTTATAAGGTTTGTAACTGAAAGTCAGAAGAAAAAAGAATTAAAGAGTGTATTCAAGCAAGGAAAATGGGAAGAGCTTTTTACAAAAAGTACTTTAATTTGTATTAGTTCAGACTAGATCTGACACATCGACTTGAAAAAGCGAGAGTTACCCGTTTTGATAAAGGTGTCGAAACTTTAATCAAAACAACAAGAGGTAACTCTCATGCTACATACTAACAATCCC
>ERZ724569.136-NODE-136-length-18188-cov-4.103372_pt1 | contig 18188 bp, 15 predicted proteins | sample MGYA00375863_ERZ724569 | MGnify/ENA primary metagenome ERZ724569 (study PRJEB28725, sample SAMN03264850) | marine sediment metagenome | biome: marine pelagic biome; feature: marine oligotrophic desert; material: marine snow | place: Pacific Ocean:North Pacific...
TCGCCAGTTCTGTATACCGGATGAACACCAGTGTGCTCGAGGGGATGAACAACAAGATCAAAGTGCTTAAGCGTATGGCCTATGGTTACCGGGACAAAGACTACTTTTTCCTCAAGATAAAAGCAGCTTTTCCCGCTAAAGTGCGATGAACCTTTTTTTATTGGCTCAGACAAGTCTAGAACGGAATATCATCGTCGTAATAGTCGTCACCACCGCCACCATAATCAGGACCTGCAGAGGATGAGGCCGGTTGTGGTGCGTTATAGCCGCCAGATTGTTGTTGAGGACGTTGGTCAAACGAAGTATCACCACCACCGGCATTGTAGTTACTGCCACCACCTTGATTACCACCGCCGCCGCCACGGCTATCCAGCATCGTCATTTCGTTACCCACGATTTCTGTGGTGTATTGATCTTGCCCCTGCTGGTTCTGCCATTTGCGGGTCTGAATACGACCTTCAATATAGACTTGTGAGCCTTTGTGCAGGTACTGCTGAGCAATTTCACCCAGCTTATTGCGTAATACTACACGGTGCCATTCAGTGCGCTCCTGACGCTCACCGGTTTGTCTGTCTTTCCAACTTTCTGAAGTGGCAATACGTAAATTACAAATTGAACCACCATTAGGGAAGGCGCGACTCTCAGGCTCTGCGCCGAGTCGTCCGACCAGAATGACCTTGTTTACTGACATGGCTTGTTCCTTGGTTTAATGGGGACTGTCAAATCTATGCCGATGTTGCTGAACATCGGTCAAGTGACCGTCTCGGTGTAAAAAAAACAGTTAAAAGCATTTCTACCGTCAACCACACTATGGTGGGTAGAAAAAGGATTGCTAATGAGCAGGGATAATATCATCTCAATCGCTCATGCCCAATACAAAATAGAATGTTGATGACTAGGGTCGTATTGCGAGCAACTGTACTGAGCACAGAAATTTAAGGCTTAATACTTTCTTCCACTTCCGCTTTACACGCAAGCAATGCTGAAGTGACCTTAGACATATTTCTATTAAAACGAATCGTCGGTAGGGAAACGGCAATAGAATAATGATCGGTCATCTCTGCATTAATTGCCACACCGACAGCACAAATGCCCTCTGCGTGTTCTTCAATATCGACAGCCCAGCCATTTTTGCGAATGAGGTCTAGATCCTGAAAAAGAGTGTCATAAGATATATGACTCGCCTCTGTTTGTTGTATCCACTTATCGTCAATAATCGCTTTAACTTCGTCATTACTTAAAGAAGCAAGAACGGCTTTGCCATGAGCTGAAGTGTATACAGAAAAAGCTTTTCCAAGCGGTGAGGCTACCCGGAGCTCTTGCTGACTGATAATGTGATCAACAGACAGCGAATGCTGACCTCTGAAAATGCACAGTTCAACCGTTTCTCCGGTTTTATTAGCCAATGTATTTAAGTGTGTTCTTACGACACTGATAATCTCAGCATGCGCTACTCGTGTCAGTTGTGATAATGCTGGACCTAGATAAATATGATTATGAGAGTGGATAATAAATGCCTCTCTCTCAAGAGACGATAGTAGCGGCTCAACTGTTGATCGTGGCAGCTCAGTCCGGCGTATTAACTCATCCATACTTAGCCCAGCAGGGTGATGTCTTAAAGCAGTAAGAATAGCTGCAGTGTTAGAAATAACCTGACCCTGATTGTCTCTTGACTTGTCGATCATTATTTCTCAATGTTCCTTAATGCTGGGAAGCAAATGACTCTAGTTCATCCATATTAATTTCATCTGGTGAGTATTTGACATAAGCCACCTGTTCTTCAGGCACCACTACTGCTTCTTTGATACCTGCAATAGCTCTTAACTCCTGAATGAATTGAGCAGAATTCTGCATGGATGTGTCATTCAGATGAATAATCTTACTGCTGTAATGTTTAGGTGCTTGCATTGGGAAAACAAGTAATAACCAGATAACCACCAAGACAACACTGGCAACAAAGATACCCTCGAGTCCAAACGAGCCATATAGTGTTCCACCCATAGCACCGCCAATGAAGGCACCGATGAATTGAGCGCTGGAATACACACCCATCGCCGTGCCTTTGTTTTCCAATGGGCTAAGCTTTGACATCATCGATGGCAGACTGGCTTCAAGAATATTGAATGCGGTAAAGAATAACCACAGACAAATCAGTATAGTGGTTAACGAGTGAGCAAAAAACGCCCAACCTAATTCTGCCAAACCAATCACCGCGATAGCACTGATGAAAACAGATTTCATTTTACGTTTTTTCTCAGCGATGATGATGAATGGCACCATGGTGACAAAAGCTAAAAGTAATACCGGTAAGTACGCCATGGCGTGTTGGCTTTTGTCTAAGCCCGCTACATCCTGTAAGACGTGGGGTAATGCGAAAAAGCTGGTGGTGAGTAGCAAATGCAATAGCATAATGCTGAGCACTAATCGCATGATTTGTTTATTGCCAAACACTTTGCCAAATTGCTTTGGCACGGGGCCCAGATCAGTGTGCGTCACCAGTCGTTTGGGAGAGGGAACCCATAGATGCAGAATGCCAATACCAAGTAATGCCAGCAGCGCGGTGGCCCAGAAAATACCTGACAAACCAATCCAGTGTTCAAGAATAGCGCCTGTGGCCAATGCAACAGAAAATGACAGACCAATACTGATACCAATACTTGCCATGGCTTTTGTACGCTGTTCATCTCGGGTGAGATCGGCGGTGAGAGCCATAATGGCAGCAGCGATGGCACCACTTCCTTGTAACAAACGACCGACGATGACCATTTCAATCGATTGTGCGGTCGCCGCAATCACACTACCCGCAGCAAATAATAGTAAGCCAATAGTGATAACGCGCTTACGACCGATTTTGTCGGATAACATCCCAAATGGGATTTGTAAGAGCGCTTGCGTCAATCCGTATGCGCCAATAGCAATGCCGATAAGCATTGGCGTGCTGCCCGTGTATTGATGTGCCGATATCGAAAAAACCGGCAAAATCATGAATAAGCCCAGCATTCTCAAGGCAAATATCAACGAAAGCCCTGAAATACTCCGCTTTTCCAGCGAGGTCAATGAGTTTGTTGTAGTTTGTTTTTGCGTCATGGTAGTCGGACAGAGTATATTGATCCGTTTGATTTTACTACGGAATCCTGATGAAAAATATAAGCGTTCCCGGGATGAAAAATATAAGCATTCGTGGGGCTCGAACCCACAATCTTAAAAATATTGACCTGGACCTGCCGAGAGATGCTCTGATTGTAATTACTGGCCTGTCTGGTTCGGGAAAATCGTCGCTTGCCTTCGACACATTATACGCAGAAGGGCAGCGTCGATATGTGGAATCCTTGTCAGCCTACGCCAGACAGTTCTTATCGATGATGGAAAAGCCGGATGTGGATCATATTGAAGGCTTGTCTCCTGCGATATCGATTGAACAAAAATCAACATCACATAATCCGCGCTCAACGGTCGGTACCATCACCGAAATTTATGACTATTTAAGGTTGTTATTTGCTCGTGCGGGTGAACCACGTTGTCCGACACATCATCAACCATTGGCAGCACAGACGGTGAGTCAAATGGTAGACGCCGTGCTGGATATGCCGGAAGGTAAACGCTTGATGCTGATTGCACCAGTGATTCAGGATCGTAAAGGTGAGCATCGTGATGTCTTGGAAGAATTACGAATCAAAGGCTTTGTTCGTGCGCGCGTGAATGGTCAAGTTATTGAGCTCGATGATCCGCCTGAATTGGAGCTGCGTAAAAAACATACCATTGAAGCGGTGGTGGATCGTTTTAAAGTGCGCCCGGACATTCAGCAACGGTTGGCTGAATCCTTTGAAACGGCATTAGCCATGGCGGATGGTGTGGCGAAAGTCGTGTCGATGGATGATGAATCTGATGAGACTTTATTTTCTGCACGTTTTGCCTGTCCAGAGTGTGGTTATTCGATTTCTGAATTAGAACCACGCATGTTCTCATTCAATAATCCTGCTGGAGCTTGTCCGACTTGTGACGGGCTTGGGGTGAAGCAGTTTATTGATCCCGCTCGAGTAGTGACTCATCCTGAATTAAGTCTGGCAGCAGGTGCCATTCGGGGGTGGGATCGCCGAAATGCGTATTACTACCAACTAATGCTATCGCTAGCGGAGCATTATAAATTTGATCTGGATACGCCCTTTCAGGACTTGTCCGATGAGATTCGTGAGGTCATTTTATATGGTAGTGGTAAAACGCAGATTGCCTTCAGCTACATGGGCGACCGTGGTAAAAGCGTCAGTCGTAAACATCCGTTTGAAGGCGTGATTCCGAATATGCAGCGTCGTTATCACGAAACAGAATCAAACAGTGTTCGTGAAGATTTGGCTAAATTTCATTCCATCCGTGCTTGTCCAGAGTGTCATGGAGCCAGATTAACGCTGGCTTCGCGTAATGTATTTGTGAATGAAATTACCTTACCTGAAGTCACAGCAATGCCTATCGGTGAAGTGAGTACTTTCTTTGAAACACTCACCTTACCTGGTAAACGTGGCGAAATTGCAGAAAAGATTGTCACCGAAATTTCAGCGCGTCTGAGCTTTCTGGTGAATGTTGGTCTTGATTATCTGAACCTTGCACGCAGCGCGGAAACATTATCGGGTGGTGAAGCGCAGCGTATTCGTTTAGCCAGTCAGATCGGTGCGGGTTTAGTAGGGGTCATGTACATTCTGGATGAACCTTCGATAGGGCTGCACCAACGTGATAATGATCGCCTGCTGGAAACCTTAACCCGACTACGTGATTTAGGTAACACGGTCATTGTGGTTGAGCATGATGAAGATGCGATTCACATGGCAGACTTTGTGCTGGATATTGGGCCTGGTGCCGGTGTGCATGGTGGTCAAATTGTGGCTCAGGGTACACCTGAAGAAATCATGAAAAGTGAAGAGTCACTGACCGGGCAATATCTGTCAGGCCGTAGAAAAATTGAACTGCCAGCGAAACGTCAGCCACCTCATGCAGGCCGTGTGATTGGTTTGAGAGGTGCTTGCGGAAATAATCTGAAAAATGTGGATATTGATGTGCCGATTGGGCTGATGACCTGTGTAACCGGTGTGTCAGGTTCTGGGAAGTCCACGCTAATCAACGAAACTTTATTAAAGCTGACCGCAAAAAACTTAAACGGCAATTCAGAAGAACCCGCACCACATTCTGAAATTATTGGTTTAGAGCAGCTGGATAAAGTGGTGGCGATTAATCAAAGTCCGATTGGCCGTACGCCGCGTTCAAACCCGGCCACCTATACGGGGTTGTTTACACCCATACGTGAGTTATTTGCGGGTACACCAGAAGCACGTTCACGTGGTTATGGTCCGGGGCGGTTTAGTTTTAATGTGAAAGGCGGACGTTGTGAAGCCTGTCAGGGCGATGGTCTGATTAAAGTTGAAATGCATTTCCTGCCTGATATTTATGTGCCGTGTGATGTGTGTAAGGGCCAGCGTTATAACCGGGAAACACTGGATATCCGCTACAAAGGTAAAACGATTACCGAAGTGCTGGATATGACCATCGAAGAGGCGAATGTCTTTTTTGAAAATATTCCGGTCGTGGCGAAAAAGTTACAGACATTGATTGATGTTGGTCTGACCTATATCAAGCTTGGCCAGAATGCGACTACCTTATCGGGTGGTGAGGCGCAGCGGGTCAAATTAGCTAAAGAGTTATCCAAGCGTGATACAGGTAAAACCCTATATGTCTTAGATGAGCCAACCACGGGGCTGCACTTTTTCGATATCGAACAGTTACTCAAAGTCCTGCACAGCCTGCGAGACCGTGGCAATACCATTGTGGTCATTGAGCATAATCTGGATGTGATTAAAACCGCAGACTGGATCATTGATATGGGTCCTGAAGGTGGTGCACGTGGTGGTGAAGTGCTGGCCGTTGGTACACCAGAGGAGGTGGCCGAACATCCGGCTTCTTACACCGGTAAATATTTAAAGCCTTTATTGAACTCATGAGCCTAGAACAAGAAATAAAACTTCAGGTAACGCAGGCTGACTCGCTTAACTTGCAAGCGCTGGGCTGGCTGACTTCCATGTTGAAACAGGATGTATATCAACAACATTTGTTGAGTACCTATTTTGATACGCCGGACAAAGCCTTAATGACATTTGGCGTAGGGCTGAGATTACGTCAAATAGGTGAACAATGGCTGCAAACAGTGAAATGTAGCGGTCGTGCTAGTTCTGGCTTGCATGAACGTCAAGAATGGGAGCATGAATTAGTTGCTCCGGTATTTGATCTTGAGCGTCTGGCAGAAACCGCGATTGCACCATTACTGGAACAAGAACAAGTATGGAGTGCTATCGAGCCGGTGTTTACCACCGAGTTTGAACGAGATGTCTGGTTATTGGTGTTAGAGGCTGACACCGTGGTTGAACTGGCTTATGACCGAGGAGAAGTCAGAGCAGGTGGCAAACAAACAGCGATTCATGAAATTGAGCTGGAATTAAAGCACGGCGATATAGAACATTGCCAAAAATTAGCCGACAAGCTTAAGGCCGCTCTGCCACTTGAATACAGCAATATCAGTAAGGCGGGCTTGGGATATAAATTGTCACAAGGCACTGATAAGTAAAGAATTGTTTAGAAATGTTAAGTGACAGACAAAGGCCATATTGTCTGTTATAGTCGAACCATTGCTTCTATCAAGTTAATGATGATGCAGGGTGATTTCCCGCTTATTGCTCTGTGTTGCTTGTTTTCCCAAGCGAGAAGGAGAATCGACTATGAAGAAAAAGTGGATCGTTGTCGCCGAGAGCAGTCGGGCTCGGATTTTTTCTGTTGAGAGTCGGACTAGTCCACTTAAAGAAATCGATGACATGGTCAATACTGCCAGTCGCGCTCATAATCAGGACTTAGTATCTGACGAGCCGGGGCGAGGTTTCGATAGTTATGGTTCTGGAGGGCGTCATGCTATGGAGTCCAAAACGGAACCGAAAAAACAGGAAATGCAGATGTTTGCTCATGACTTAAGTGAGCGTCTGGAAACGGCTCGCCGCACAGGTGATGTCAACGACCTTGTGTTGATTTCCCCACCCAGCTTTCTAGGGGCACTCAAGCAGCAAATGGGTGAAGTGACACAAAAATATATCAGTCAGACCATTAACAAAAACTTTATCAATAAAAGCGAACAAGAAATTCGCCAGTATTTATTTCAGTAATATTCAGTTAAGCCGGTAACAATGCGTCGTTGCCGGCTTTTTTTATCTTGTTGACAGGCCTCGACCAGTTTCAAACTTCCAGGTACGAATCACGGTCAGCATATCGTTATTTTTCAATACATCTTCCGGTATGGCAGCATAAGGCGCCCCCAGTCGGACGATCTTGACCGCGGCATCATCCAGTACTTTATGGCCTGATGAACGTGATACGACGATGCCACCCGCTGGCACACTGCCGTCGGGATTAATATCTACAGACAACATCAGGCTACCACTCAGGCCTTTTTGCCTCGCTTCCTGCGGGTAGTTCATATTACCTATTCGCTCGACCTTCATTTCCCACGCTTTCATATAGGCAGCGGCAGCAAACTCTTTGGTAGAGGCTGAAATACGTCGTTTTTTTGGTCTTTCACTCAGTGCTTTAGTGCTTTTATCGAGTTTTTCCTGCAGCTCGCTGATTTCACTTCTGGCTTGCATCATCAAATCACGGGCAGAAATGTCAGGTTTAGTGATCTTTTCAGGTTCTGCTTCAGTTTTAGCTGCGGTTTCTGCTGTCTCGGTTTTTTCTACCTTGCGTTCCGCTTTTTCCTGAGTGAGCTTTTTAACGGGCTTTTCAGGTTGAGGAACGGGTTTTGCCTTGGGCTGTGGTTTAGGTTTTTTGACTTCAGGCTTAGGTTCTACTTCTTTGGGTTTTGGTGGTGTTGGCTCTGGAGCCGGAGGTTGTACCGCAACTGTTTCCGTGTCGGCGACAGTGTCTGTTTTTGGTGCTGGCGGCGGTGCTGATGGAACATCTTTGGTGACCGGGACAGGTTTATCTTTTGTCGGTTCTGGGGTCGGTGTATCAAGCTCACCTCCACCTTCATTATTGGCCTGCGCCAGAAAGTCTGCCTCTTCCGGTTTGATTTTGTCTTGTTGTTTCACCAATGTGATATCAAGATTATTCGCAGGTGCATTGGTGGGTTTTGAAAACACATCAAAGCTCACGCCCAGCACAATCACCAGATGCAGGATGACTGAAAACAGCAAAGTAAAAATAAGTCGATCTGATGATGCGCTGGTAGCCATGATTATGGAGTCGTTGTTGTGCCTATTTCACGTAAAATCGGTTGAGTTGATTTGTCAGTAAAATGAATTTTTTTCTGCATGGATGGGGTCATTTCGACTTGACCATCAGTTCGAACAATCATCACTTCCCTAATACCCATTGATGCGGCAATCTCTGGCCAGTCTTTGCCAGCCACGATTAATGCGGTCGCTGCGGCATCAGCACGAGCGGCTTGCTGATGAATAACCGTTGCAGAGATATTATCCTGAGCCGGATAACCTGTTCTTGGGTCCAATATATGAGGATAACGTTTACCTTCATAGGTGAAGAATCTTTCGTAGTCACCCGAGGTGAAAACACTTTCATCACCCGAAACGGCTACGGAAGCCAGCATTGCGGCTTCTTTGCGTGGGTGACGAATACCAATGACCCAAGGGCGATGACCATGCTTACCAATAGCACGTAAATCGCCACCGATATTGATGATGGCATTATTCACACCTTGTTTTTTCAGTGCCTCAATAGCGGCATCTACCGCTGTGCCTTTGGCAAAACCACCAAAGCCCAGTTTCACCATAGGATTATCACTGGTCAGAATATTATCTTGAATATGAATATTTTCCATACTGGGGGCGGCTTTTAACCAGGCGTCGATTTTGTCTTGAGCGGGTGGCGGGCGCGATTCAAACCAATCATCACGATGGTAACCCCAGAGCTCAAATAATTTACCAGCGGCCGGGTTGAATAAATGATGACTTTCCTTGGCATAGGTGGCCGCTTCTTCGATAACGGCAGCGACTTGAAGTTTGATTTCAACTGGTTCGCCATTCGCGATAGCTTTATTTATTCGAGTTAAGGTGCTGGGTTTCCAGGCATGCCAGGTGTCGTTGATGGCGTTGAATGAGTCTTCCAAAGCATCAACGGTTTTTTCAGCTGTTTCAGCATCTACGCCATAAAGGCTGACATCAATCTCAGTACCAAAGGCATAGAACTTCGCCTGGCGGGCGCTTTCTTGTGGTTCTCCACAAGCGGTGAGTAGGGCTACTAGAATTAATAAAAGAGGAAAGAGTTTCATCATAAAAGTTTATCTATCGCTGTCATTAAGTCGGCACCAATATTGATACCAAATTGTCTATCAAGTTCACGGATACAGGTCGGGCTGGTGACATTTATCTCTGTCAGATAATCACCAATGACGTCCAGTCCGACAAAAATTAAGCCTTTTTCGCGTAGTTTGGGGCCAACCTGCTCGCAGATCCAACGATCCCTGTCAGTCAGTGGCCGACCTTCGGCTCGCCCACCTGCAGCAAGGTTGCCGCGCGTTTCACCTTCAGCTGGGATACGGGCCAGGGCGTAAGGCACCGGCTCACCATTTATCAACAGAATACGTTTGTCGCCGTCTTTGATTGCCGGCAAATACTTTTGCGCCATGACCGAACGTTTTCCATGTTCTGACAGCGTTTCGACGATAACTGAGAAATTAGGATCGCCCTGATTGATGCGAAATATCGACGCACCACCCATGCCATCAAGTGGCTTAAGAATAATATCGCCATGCGTCTGCTGGAAATCTTTTATCAGATGTTTCTGGCGTGTCACCAGAGTGGGAGGACAGCATTGTGGAAACCAGGCGGTAAAGACTTTTTCATTGGCATCACGCAGGCTTTGTGGATCATTGATAATAAGCACGCCATTAGCCTGAGCTTGTTCCAGCAAATAAGTGCTGTAGATATATTCCATATCAAATGGCGGATCTTTACGCATCAATATGGCTTCTACATCAGTGATGGGGCGGGTGACTTTTTCACCCAGTTCAAACCAGTGCTGCGGGTCATCAAACACGCGAAGACTGCGCATTTCAGCAAAAACTTTTCCCTCAGATAGAAAAAGGTCTTGCTGTTCCATATATAAAATCTGCCAGTCTCGCTGCTGCGCGGCCAGCATCATCGCAAGACTACTGTCTTTTTTGGTATTAATCCGATCGATCGGATCCATAACGATGCCAATGGTTCGTTGCATAGTCACTCTCATGATTGCCTGACTCAGGTGGTGAATTGTACCTGAATGGTGGCAATGGAGTGACGAGGAAAATGTGTCCTTAGGCTTTCTCGTATCAGATTTATCTGCTGTCGACCTCTACAGTCAGCTCTGTATTCGCTATAATCCCGTATGTTTTGACTTTGGATTGTGAAATCGAGCTAATGACTAAGACAGCGGTGATGAAGGCGGAAACGCCAAGAACCTTTCAGGAACTGATCCTCAGGCTGCAACAGTACTGGGCTGAGCAGGGCTGTGTGCTTCTCCAACCTTACGATATGGAAGTCGGTGCAGGGACATTCCATCCAGCGACATTTTTGCGCGCGATTGGCCCTGAACCATGGAGTGCTGCTTATGTTCAGCCTTCACGTCGTCCGACCGATGGTCGCTATGGCGAAAACCCAAATCGTCTCCAACACTACTACCAGTTTCAGGTCGTTTTAAAACCGTCACCTATCAACATTCAGGAACTCTATTTAGGCTCTCTGGAAATGCTGGGGCTGGATACTGCTATTCATGATGTGCGTTTTGTCGAAGATAACTGGGAGTCACCGACCCTCGGTGCATGGGGGCTTGGTTGGGAAGTATGGTTGAACGGTATGGAAGTCACACAGTTCACGTATTTCCAACAGGTGGGTGGACTCGAATGTCGACCCGTCACCGGTGAAATTACCTACGGTCTGGAACGTATAGCCATGTACCTGCAAGGTGTGAGCAGTGTCTATGACTTAATCTGGGCAGATGGTCCTATGGGTAAAGTCACTTATGGTGACGTGTTCCACCAAAACGAAGTCGAAATGTCGACTTACAACTTCGAACATGCCGATGTGGACAGTTTATTCACCACATTTGATACCTGTGAACGTGAAAGTCAACGCATGATAGAAGCAGGTTTACCGCTACCTGCCTATGAGCTGGTGTTGAAAGCGTCACATACGTTTAACTTACTCGATGCAAGAAAAGCCATTTCCGTGACAGAAAGACAGCGATTTATCCTCCGTGTACGTACCTTAGCCAGAGCCGTTGCTCAGGCCTATTACGACAGACGTGAATCATTAGGTTTTCCAATGGTTCAGTCTGAAAATAAGGAGGCACAGGCATGAGTCAGACACAGGATTTGCTTATTGAGGTAGGCACAGAAGAATTACCGCCGAAGGCTTTGTTGAAATTGAGTCAGGCATTTCACCAAGGGGTTGAACAAGGCCTAAAAAATGCTGAGCTAAGCTTTGATGCAATTCGTGCTTACGCGACACCAAGACGTTTGGCTTTAGTGATTTCGAAGTTACAAACGCAACAAGATGATCTCACTGTAGAACGACGTGGCCCGGCCGTAACCGCCGCATTTGATGAAGATGGTAATCCGACCAAAGCCTTACAAGGCTTCGCTCGTTCTTGTGGCGTGGATGTTGATGATTTGGAAACGATGCAGACAGAAAAAGGCGCATGGTTGATCTTCAGACAACAGCAAAAAGGGGCTGAAACCGCCACTTTATTGCCAGACATCATTCAGCAATCGTTAAATGCTTTACCCATTCCCAAGCGTATGCGCTGGGGCGACTTGCCGGGTGAGTTTGTTCGTCCTGTTCACTGGTTGGTTGTGTTACTGGGGGATGACATTGTTCCTGTCGAATTACTCGGCGTGAGCGCAGACCGTTTTACGGTTGGTCATCGTTTCCACCATCCTCAGCCTATCCGTATCAGCACACCGATGACTTATGCACCACAACTGGAAACAGAAGGCCATGTGATGGTGGATTACGAAGCCAGAAAACAGGCGATTCATGGGCAGGTAAATGAACTGGCAGCCAGCCTCGGTGGTGATGCCGTGATTAATCCTGAGTTACTTGAGGAAGTGACTGGCTTAGTGGAGTGGCCCGTGGCCCTAGCAGGTAACTTTGATCAGCGTTTTCTAGAATTACCACCTGAAGCGTTGATTTCATCAATGGAAGGTCATCAGAAATATTTCGCGGTACGAGCAAAGAATGGGGATTTACTGCCGCATTTCATCACTATCTGTAATATTGCTAGTCAGGATCCGGCACAAGTGATTGCCGGTAATGAACGTGTGATTCTGCCACGATTGAGTGATGCGGCCTTTTTCTGGGAAACGGATCGCAAGTCACCTTTGGCTGCTCGCCAAGAGCAGTTAAAAACCATTGTGTTCCAGAATAAGTTAGGCACGGTTTATGACAAATCTCAGCGTGTTGCAGCCTTAGCCGCCAGTATTGCACAACAGATGGGAAGTGAGGCTCAGTTAGCTGAACGTGCAGCATTGTTAGCAAAATGTGATCTTGTTACGGAAATGGTCGGTGAGTTTCCTGAATTACAGGGTATTATGGGCCGTTATTATGCTCAGTTGGATGATGAGCCTGCTGATGTCGCGGAAGCACTGGATGAGCAATATCGTCCACGTTTTGCCGGTGATGAGCTGCCGCAAACAGCAACCGGTATCGCCGTCAGTTTAGCCGAAAAACTGGATACGATTGTTGGTCTGTTTGGTATTGGCCAGCCGCCTTCTGGTGTTAAAGACCCGTTTGCCTTACGACGTGCGGCATTAGGTGTGCTACGTATTATTATTGAGCGTCAACTGTCACTTGATCTGTTCGAGCTTATCTCTGAAGCGGTCAACAACTTTGTTGATATTCTGACTGAAGATGATGTGACAACTCAGGTGATGCAGTATTTTTACGATCGTCTGCGTGGTTATGTTATCGACCAAGGGGCTAAAGCGGATGAGTACGAGTCAGTGCTGGCAGTATCACCAACGCAACCGCTTGATTTCATGCAAAGACTGAATGCTGTAGCCGAGTTTAGAAAATTGGAGCAAGCAGAGTCGCTGGCAGCCGGTAATAAGCGTATTGGTAATATTTTGCGTAAAAATGAGGCTGAGCAAGAAGGCCTAGTTGTTGAGCCTGGCCTGTTAGTTGAACCAGCTGAAAAAGCGCTGGCTGAACAGGTTGTGGCGGCACAACAAGCCTTGAAGCCTCTCTATGCTGCATCAGATTATGCGGGCATTCTGAATTATCTTGCCGGCATGCGTGAAACCATCGATGCTTTTTTTGAGCAAGTCATGGTAATGTCTGATGATGAGGCAGTGAGAAACAATCGATTAGCCTTACTCAATCAAACCCGAGCCTTATTTTTAGGGGTTGCCGATATTTCCTGCTTGCAGGAGTAACAGGAGCAATTATGTCGCTGATTATTCTGGACCGAGATGGCGTCATCAATCATGATTCGGATGATTTCATTAAAAATCCGGCAGAGTGGGAGCCGATTGACGGCAGCCTCGAAGCGATTGCTCGATTAAATTATGCGGGATACCGGGTGGTAGTGATTACCAATCAATCTGGTATCGCGCGTGGTTTGTTTGATGTAGAAACCTTAAACCGTATTCACAGCAAAATGCGTCGTATGCTGGCTCAGGTTGGTGGCAAAATTGAGGCGATCATGTTTTGTCCTCATGGTCCGGAAGATGATTGTCAGTGTCGCAAGCCAAAGAATGGCTCTTTCGTGGATCTAGCCCATCGTTTACGTGTGAATCTGGACAATGTACCTGCTGTGGGTGATTCTCTTCGTGATATTCAGGCGGCGATGTTATCTCAGGCTCGGCCTATATTGGTCAGAACAGGTAAAGGTGAGAAGACTCTGGCTGCAGGCATTCCTGACGGTGTAGAGGTTTACGATGATCTGGCGAGTGTCGCTACAGCCCTATTAGAACGCAAACTACAATGATCTATATTCGATCCACTATTTTCTTTATTTTGCATGCGGTGACGGCAGTATTGTTTTCCTGTTTAGGCGTTCTGCTATGGCCTTTACCATTTAAATGGCGTTATTTCGTCGTCAGCCAGTGGGCGAAATCCAATATCTGGCTATTAGATAAAATTTGTCAGGTAAAGCTCGAAGTTGAGGGTCGTCAGCATATCGGTGATGAACCTGCCGTAATCATATGTAAACATCAATCTTCATGGGAAACCCTGGCATTACAAGCTGTTTTTCCGCCTCAGGTCTGGGTGTTAAAGCGTGAATTATTCTGGATTCCGTTTTTTGGTTGGGGATTAGCATCTCTAAACCCTATTGCAATAGACCGTAAAGCAGGCCGGAAAGCCCTGAATCAAGTGATAGAGCAAGGCTTAGATCGTTTAACATCGGGTGCCTGGGTGGTGATTTTTCCGGAAGGTACCAGAATAGCAAAAGGCTATATTGGTCGATTTGGAATTGGTGGCGCCAGACTGGCAAAAGAAACCGGATATCCGGTTATTCCTGTCTGTCATGATGCCGGTAAATCATGGCCCAAACATGGTTTTCTGAAATACCCTGGTGTAATAAAAATGACTATAGGTCAGAAGATAGCTACCGATAGCCTATCTGCAGCTGAATTAAACCAGCAGTTGTTCGAGTGGATGGAAATACAACAAACCAAGTTAGAAGGTAAGAAACCGATGCTTCTGGACAAAAAGAAAGAACAATAAGGTAACGACCGTGGCGAGAGCAGAAGGCATTTTACGAGTACTGATTATCGATAGTTCTTTGACCGATGCAGATGCTATCGTCAATGTGCTCCGTAGTGCTGGACATGCGGTCAGAGCAACAAGGGAAGATAAGCCTGCAGCAATTGAAAAGCTGTTATCAGCCCAGAATTGGGAATTAATTTTATGTCGAGAAAATATCGCTGATATCCAGCCGATGGATATTTTGAACCTGATACAGCATCTAGATAAAGACCTGCCCTGCATCATCATTGCTGATGATAAATCACATGAAGCGGAATACTTTTCGAGCATCGTAAAAGATGTTGTCTTGTTTGAAGATAAACCACGATTACAGTTTGTGATTAATCGCGAGCTGGATAATCTATTTATCAGACGTTTAGCCCGACGTAATGAGCGTGCACTCAGGGAGAGTGAGAAACGCTCTAAAACACTGCTTGATAGTTCAAGAGATGCTGTCGCCTATATGCATGAAGGGATGCATATCTATGTTAACCAGGCGTATCTTAATCTGTTTGGCTTTGAAGAAGCCGAAGATATTGCTGGGCTACCGATTCTCGATTTATTCAGTGCAGATGACCATCCTAAATTTAAGGCGGTATTCAGACAGTTTACTGAGCAAACGGATGCTCCCCCAGTGACGATGACTGGCAATGGATTAACAGCAGAAGGCATAACCTTCAAGGCAGAAATTCAATTTAGTCACGCTCGTGTTGAAGGGGAAGATTGCACTCAGGTTGTGATCAGAGACGATACGGTAATCAATCAACAACCTAAGGCTGTTATCCCGGTAGTGGATGATCATGATCAACTTACCGGCTTATATAACCGTAGTCGTTTTATTACTGAGTTGGAAAAAACTGTACACCGTGCTGCTGAGGGTGAGGGCGATGCGCAACTACTCTATTTGGTACTGGATGATTTCTTTTCGATAAAAGAAAAAGTGGGACTGGCTACCAGCGAAGTTATTTTGAAGAGTGTGTCTGATTTATTGCACGATAACTTGGCTGAACAGGAAGTTATCGGCCATTACGGTGATCAGGTCTTTACCATAATCGTACCGAATCATGACGATGCCTATGTTGATGAGCGCGCAGAGTCTTTCCGAAGAACCATTGATGACTACGTGTCACATGTTGCAGGTAAAACGATAGATTTACGCTGCAGTGTGGGTATCGCTCGCGTTAATGAAAGTCAGTTGACCGCTGAAGCTGTGTTAGAAAATGCAGATAGAGCGGCGATGAAAGCTCAGCATGCGGGTGGAAACCAGGTCATACGGTTCCGTGCTCAAACAGATCAAACTGGACAGCAGTCCAGCGAAAGCTGGCGTCAGCAGCTACAAAAAGCGTTGCAGGACGATAACTTCACTTTATTTTATCAACCGATTGTCAGTTTGCATGGTGAAGAGCAGGAATTTTACGAAGTATTATTGCGCCTTGAGGTAAATGGCGAACTGATTGCAGCGGATAGCTTTATCCAACATGCTGTTCAGTTAAAAATGATGACAGAGATAGATAAATGGGTGATTCGTAGTGCTTTAAAAGCATTAACCATTCATCGTCAACGTTATCCTAAAACACGTTTCTTCATCAAATTATCAGAGCAAAGTCTCCATGAAGAAGCGTTTGTAGATTGGTTATCCGCTTCACTTTCAGCACAACAGCTGAATGCCCAGGCTCTTATTTTTGAAGTCAGTGAGACAATGGCGATTGATAATGTTGAGCAAGTCAGGCACGTGATTGAACGTTTACAAGGCTTGGGCTGTGAATTTGGTTTAGAGCACTTTGGATCGGGTATAGACTTCTCAAATAGTCTGAAAGCATTTAATGTGGATTATCTAAAAATCAACGGTACATTTGTTGAAAATATGGCACATGATGTTGAAAATCAGGCAGCTGTCAAAGCCATCATTGAAATGACAAAAGAAGCGGGTAAGCGTTCTATCGCTGAGTTTGTATCAGATGCGAATAGCTTAGCGCTGTTGTGGCGCTTAGGTGTAGATTATGCCCAAGGTTATTATATCCACGAGCCATCACCTGAAATGAATTACAACTTTGAAGATGACGAGCTGTGAGCTTTAGTAAAAAAAGCCGGGTCAGAAGCCCGGCTTTATTTTTATCTATTTCCGCGTAAAGCGTTAATTCTCTCTTCCAATGGTGGGTGCGTCATAAATAACGCTGAAAGACCACCACCTTTGCCACCAGAAATACCCATAGCATGAAGTTGATCCGGTAACGCTTCGGTGGATGTGCCAGCTAAGCGTTGCAATGCAGCAACCATTTTTGGTGCTCCAACTAAACTGGCAGCACCGGCGTCGGCACGAAACTCACGTTGACGACTAAACCACATCACGATTATGCTAGCCAGAATACCCAGTACCAGTTCTGCGATGATGGAAGTAATCCAGAATGCCGGGCCATGACCTCGTTCTACTTTAAAGACTGTACGATCAACAAGATGTCCAATCACACGTGATAGAACAATGACAAACGTGTTCACTACACCCTGTATTAAAGCCATAGTCACCATATCCCCATTGGCTATATGGCTGACCTCATGGGCGAGAACGGCTTCCACTTCATCTTGAGTCATGGACTGCATCAAACCCGTGCTGACAGCCACTAGTGCATTATTTTTATTGGCACCAGTGGCAAACGCGTTCGGTTGTGGTGAGTTATAAATAGCCACATCAGGCATACCAATATTAGCTTGTTGCGCCAGGCGGGTAACGGTACTTAGCAACCATCGTTCAGTCTCATTTTTAGGTTGTTCAATGACCTGAGCCCCTGTCAGATGTTTTGCCGTCCATTTTGAAATAAGCAGGGAGATGATCGAGCCACTGAAGCCGATTACGGCGGCATAGATAATCAAGGCATTCATATCCAGACCGACGTCTTGTTCGTCTAGAAGGCTATCTATGCCGAGCAGTCGCATTGTAATGCTGAGAACGGCGAGTACAGCGATATTTGTACCAAGAAAAAGTAGTATGCGTTTCATGCATGTGATCCTGTCTTAATAAGTCATCGTTAATATGGGTTGAGACACTGCTATTTTCAAGCAGAACAAAGACAATTTTTCCTTATCTCAGTTTCCACTTGATGACGTTTATTATCGCAATCCAGATGTGATTGAGCTTCAACAAGTACTGTGCACACAGGCTCGCCAGGCTGAATCTTCTGTCTGGCGTGGGGAATATCCCGAGTCTCAACAGGCCACGTTGCCTCGCTCTTTACGAATAATGCTTTATCTGCAAAAAGGTATGAGAGACTGGTAACGTTCGTCATTTCACTATTTTGCTGTTGGATTTCAGCAGATAATTTCTCAACACAAGCCTGAATATACCACCGCAACATATCCGTATTATTGGCGTAAAGCTCCGACAAAGCGGACAGTCTTAGATCACGACAACGGATAGAAATATTAGAA
>ERZ724569.152-NODE-152-length-15112-cov-2.661195_pt1 | contig 15112 bp, 13 predicted proteins | sample MGYA00375863_ERZ724569 | MGnify/ENA primary metagenome ERZ724569 (study PRJEB28725, sample SAMN03264850) | marine sediment metagenome | biome: marine pelagic biome; feature: marine oligotrophic desert; material: marine snow | place: Pacific Ocean:North Pacific...
GTTTGTTACACCAGTAGGCAAGTCGATAAGCAAGTCGGATGAGAGATTACAAAACTTTATTGCCATGACGTACCCTGACATGAAAGCTTACATTCCAGATTAACTCAAAGCAGGTTGGGGTACTCACTCATGTGATTTGAATCTACTCCAGACTCCTGCCAAAGATAGCAACCGTTTAACTCTATGATGAGGCTTCAATATAACAAGCTCACAACCACACCAATTGAGCTTACCTTGAAGCGTAAGCAATCGAGCCATGAATGCACTATCAATATAACTGACACTGCTCACATCTATCTTTAACTGCGCTCGGGTTGCCAGTAATGTGGTATTTATCAATGCGTCCAGTTTTTCAAGGTTAGTTGAATGGAAACATCCCGTCAGAAGTAGCGTCTGCGTATTAGGTTGCCAGTTAACGGTATTCTCGTGACTTTTACTCTTTTTATATTTCTTATCAACAAAATAATAAGGAAGTTGCTTGGTGAGTAATAACAAAGCCAAGCTCCAACCATCTTTAAGATAACGCTTCCACAAATTCGGCTCTTGTTTAATCCGCCACAACCATTCCAAGCCAAATTTTCGCCACTTTTCTGGTGCACGCTTCACCGAACCTGCAACAAAGTTAATCACGGCTCCCAGATGGCTAATGACAGGCGCATTCAGATTAGCCATATTATTCACAATCCAAGCTTGACCTTTTTTGGCACCTAAGGCGACAAGCACAAAATCTGCTTCAGAGGCATTGATATGCTCAATAATGTGCTCCTGACTCATCTCTTCAGTGCTCACAAAGCCTGGATCATAAAATCCAACACTGACCATACCTTTTGAATAACTGTTGAGCTGCTCATGAGCTTGTTCGGCAACACCTGGTTCGCCACCGAAGAAAAACACCCGAATCGGTTTTTCTCGATGTGTGTCAGACAAAAATTGAAATAAGTCAGAGCCAGCTACGCGTTCCTTGACGGGTAAGCCCATCATCTTGGCCAACCAGACTAAAGGCATTCCATCTATAACAGACAGATCACTTACAGCAACAGATTGATAAAAAGCGTCATTATCGTGTGCTGCAATCGTGAAGTTGATATTTGGTGTGGAAAGAAAACAGCGTTTTTTAGATGAAATGGCTTGCTCAATCAGCTTTGCCGATTCAGCAATGCTGACAAAGTCGAAAGGTAGCCCCATCAAAACATGCTGTTTATTGCGCTCATAAATGGCAGGAAAGGTGGAATTATTAGTCATTAGTTAGTCTCATCACGAGTTAATCCCCACATTTCTTGGTGAGAACCCTTGGCAGGTAACTCAAAACAACAATATGCATACACCCAGCCGATAAATTCAACTAATACCGTTTTCGCTCCAGCACTGGTTTGCCACCAATTGGCTAATCTAAATTCTTCAGGAGATGCACTGATAATACCGATAGGAATAGCTAAAGCATCAAATGCCTGTTTGTACAAAAAATGGGTTCTGCGACTATGCACATCAGCTGAAAACACATTAATCCCTTTCATCTTGTCTATTAAAGGCGCTGCTTCAATAAACTTTCGTACCATCACTGCGCTGAGATAGGTCCTATCCTGAGCAGAAGCAGGCGTTGGAATTACCTTAAGATTGTCCATACTCAGACCTAACAAATTCAATTGATGAGCCGCTTGCTCTGCATAAGAGTCAAACTGATCGGTAAAATTTCTCGCTTCAGGCCCTCCCGTGGTGATCACTAGATCATAATGGCCAGATTTATATTCTGAATAAGCCTGGCTCAGCGCATCTGGCTCAAGCCAGCCCTCCACAACCAGAATATTAGCTTCAACAGGCGCTTGTTTAGCTAAAAAAAACGCAACATTGTGTATAAAAAATACAACGATAGCCAGCGATAATAAAATAAAAATGATGACTGACCATATAGTCGGAACAAGAATAAAGCGTCGCCTAAAAAACCATCCCTGTTTATGCATCTACAAATTACCAATTGATTCAGCAAATAGTGTCTCTAAACGCTTAGCGTTAATATCTTGTGAAAATTCCTGCTGCACTTTTTTCTCAGCATGATTGATGAGCACTCCTCGTAAAGCTTCATCCTTTATCAGTTCGAGAATCGCCCCAGCTAATTGCTCACTATTACCTGGCTCAATTAATTTACCTGTTTCCTCATCAATCACAAGCTCTGGGATACCGGAAATTCTAGATGAGATGACAGCCGTTCCCACCATCATCGCTTCCATCAATACAACAGGTATACCATCCATATCGCCCTGTTTATCTTTTTTACAAGGTAAGACAAATACATCCAACTCTCTGACAAATTTAACGACCTGATCATGAGGCAATGGCCCCAGAAATACGACATTGTCATTCAAATCAAGTTGTGTAACTTGCTGTTTTAATTCTTCTTCCAGTGGACCCGACCCAGCTATTTCAACAATAAAATCAGAAAATTGAATCTTGAGGATAGCCAGAGCAGAAATAAGTGTATCAATGCCTTTTTTCTCTACCAGCCTACCGACAACACCTATACGTACTGGGCTTGATACTGCTGTTGAAGACTTGCGAGTGAACACGCGACTATCTACACCACAGCGAATAATCTCTAATTTGTCAGGATCTACTTGATAAGTTTGCTGAATATACTGGAGATTAAAATCAGATATAGTGGCAAAGAAACTAGACCTTTCGACCTTTTTATCCAATAATAAACCGCGCTCAAATATGTCATTGGCATGGGCTGTCACGCTGAAAGATATGCCCGAGAGCATACTGGCATACATCGCAATATCAGTAGGCACATGCGCAAAATGCACATGTAGATGTTGAATAGCATTATCTTTCAATTCTTGCGCTAATCTTGCGGCGTAAAAAAAACGATAAAACAGACCTCGTGCATCACGAGATAGAATGCTCACATTGAACATATCCTTCACACACTCACCAAGTGCTTTGATGTAGTGAGTAGGTTTTTTAGTCAGTAATCTGAGGTGACTAAAAAACACCTTCTTCTTTGAAGCCGCATAAAGGTAAATAACCTTTGAGCTCAATTGTTCAAGATGCTGATCAGTGGCAGGCATTATCGGTTTATGAACTGAGAACGGTATGACTTCATGCTCTAGCTCATTCAGAGCCAGAATCTCGTTATACACAAAAGTCGCAGATAACGCGGGTATCTCTGGTGCCAGATATGCCAGTTTCAAACGATGCTCCTACTAGCCATGTGATTGTTGCCAAACAACAGCTTGTTGTTCATTTAACTGCTGGGTTGCTTCAGCTTTCCCTTTAACAAGGCACTGCCATTGGTAATGGCGAATAAACGCAACCAGTGCTTTATCAGCAAATCTTGGTTGACGTGTCAGCAGACTTTTCACATAGCCCCACCACATCGCTGCACCACCGAGAAAGTATGGAGGATGTAGCATACGGAAGACTGATGAAGCGGTCATGTAAATCAGCCCGGTGCCCATAAAGTATTGGCCAAAGCCATGGCGCATACGGCCTGTGAAAATACCTTTCTGGCTTGACCCCATAGGTCTGAGATGGATGAATTGTAAATCAGGCTCATCCCAGCTAACCGCAATCCAGCCTAATTGACGACACTTATGGCAATCAATACCGTCCCACATTACCTGGCGAACAAAACCGCCAATTTCCTCAAAACACGTTCGGCGATAAAACTTTGTCATGCCAACAGACATCTCATCACCACATTTTTCACTGATAAGCTGGCCTGATTTTTTATCTCTAAAATAGGCTTTACCACTGCAAGTACCAATGCGTGGGTTCTGGTTCATACGATCAATTAAAATCTCAAAGTAACGTGCTGGCAAGTCTAAATCCAAGTCAAACTTACAAATAAAATCAAACTGACTGACATCGACCTGATCATAGCCATAATAAAAAGCTTCGATCACGCCAGGGCCAACACTACGGTGACCACGATTTTCACGGGTGATGACTTTGATAAAAGGATATTTCTGAGCATACTCAGCCAGAATTTGTGGCGTTGCATCAGTGGAGCCATCATCAACAATCACCCATAGATCTGGCTTGACGGTCTGATTCACAACACTATCCAGTGTTATGCGCATGTAATCAGATTCATTGCGACATGGTGAAACCAGTAGATAACTCATAAATTATTCTCATTATATTTAAGTAGTCGGAAATTCAGTCGAATCTGAGAGTTATTTGTATTCGATGATTTTCTGTCGTTTACCTGTTAAAAAATTTTTATAAAACGTCATGATGCCTAATGTTTGTGGAAATTTAGACAAAACATTTGAAGTGGCGACAATGAGTGAGTGAGTAAATGAAGTATCTTGCTTCTTATCACGAATTGTCAGCCTAAGTAACTGCAAAGGATATACAAGCAATAACCAAAGTACCACTGGCTGCCATAACGAGACGATAAGTACTGCTGGCAAAATAAGCGCCCAAATGATATTGCTACGTATTTCTTTAAACCTAAAATGTTCTTCAGTTTTACCATGCAGATAATAGGATTCTGCATAAGCATGACCGGCTCTTTTATGACGTTTCCACCACTGTGAGACTTTTGTCATAGCAGCGTCATGCAAGGTCATTTCAGCATCCAGCCGCATAATTCTCCAGCCTTGCTCACGCATACGAAAACACATCTCAGGTTCTTCTCCTGCAATCAAACTTTCACGGTAACCATTCACTTGTTGAAATGCTTCTACTCGTACAAGAGCATCACCACCGCAAGAAATTGCTTCACCAATAGGAGTGTTCCACTCCATATCACACAGTTGATTAAAAACTGAAGCATTAGGATACCTTTCACGTCGCCTGCCACATACAACAGCATAATCGTCTGAAGATTCGAGAAAGATTGCGGCTTTACTTAGCCAACCAGACTGCACCTCACAATCACCATCTACGAATTGGATAAACTCAATTTGTGGATGGTGATTTTGTATAAATAGAGCCCCCTCATTGCGTGCTCTTGCAGCTGTGAATGGTATTCTAAGGTCAAGATTAATTACATTTACACCTATTGATTTAGCTATTTCCACACTTGAATCTGTAGAACCAGAATCAACATATACCACGTAATGAATCTGTTTACGAAGAGATTCGAGACAAGTTTTTAGACGCTGACCTTCATTTCGTCCTATTACCACAGCACCAATATTTTTCATTTTTATGTATTCGTTATCGCCTTTACAATGATATCTGCCACCGCCTTATTATGTGGTGGGGTAATGATTTCAATATGACTACCATTAACCTCATACACATCTGGTTTCTTACCCAAGACATCTTGCCAACCATAATCATTCTCAAAACTAACACCAGTACCCCACTCAGATCGATCTTCAGCTTTGATAAGCAGGACTCTCGCATTCAGTTCACCACTAATTCTAGTATAATTTGCCAAAGCTCGGTGATAGGCACGTTTTCTCATCAAATCTACATCACTTGACGTTATGGATTTCCTCATCATTGTATTTTTTAACGATGAGTATGCAGACTTAAAAAAAAGTTTGCTTCTTTTAGAAAAAGTTCGCTTCACCGCGTGCGGCAGTATAGTGTCAATCATGACTACTGCATCAACTATCTTTCCAAGTTTCTGAAGTGTTACCGCGGTCTCTAAAGCTATCATCCCACCAAATGAGATGCCAGCAACAATATATGGTCCCTCAGGTTGATATCGAAGAATTGCGTCGGCATATGCTTTAGATAACTCTGTTGTGGAAATATCAGATTCTTGTCCGCTGAGTATTTTCCGAAATAAAGCTTCTTCCTGTGCGACGTAGATACCATACACAGAGTTCTGATTAGGTAAGGCATCAGCAAGATGTTGATATAAATTGATTCCACATACGAAAAAGATAGGGGTAGTATTCTCTCCTTTTTTTAGTGGAACTACAGATGATAACGTTCTTGGTTCACCTTTGGATACATGTTCCGATAAAGTTCTTATCGTCTGATTAGTAAATAAATCTCCCAGCTCAAACTCTACTCCTGTCGCCTGCACCATTTCGTGCACAGCCATAACAGCAGTGAGTGAGTCACCACCTAAAGCAAAGAAATTATCATCGATTCCGATTACATCTCGCTTTAGAACACCTTGCCAAACTACTGATAAACTCAACTCAAAGTCACTACGCGGTTCATGATAGCTCGCCTGTTTGATGCTAATCGCAGTTTTGTTTGTATAAAGCTCTGCTAGAGCTTTCCTACGCACCTTATTCGTATTTGTTAAAGGGAAATCATTTACTAAACAAAATTTTGCCGCACTTCCTCCATTGATCCCTTTTGAGGATAAAATTTTGTATGTTGTTTCGATTAGCTTGTCCGTATCTATATTGGCATCAGCTTTTACCGCCACAAGCACAGACTCGCCAGTAAAATCGTTACTGATAGCTCCAACAGCTAGCCCATCTTTGATTTTTAATTCTTCCCGAATCTCTCGTTCAATGTTGTCAGGGTTTAATTTAATTCCATTGCAGTTGATTTGATCGTCAGCTCTTCCTAAATAATAAAGAAATCCATTTTCTAACTTTCCGAGATCACTAGTGTGAAACCACTGCTCATCATCGACATTGCTTGTTGGCTTACCATGCTTGAGGAGTGTCTCTGACACATGGGGCCCCCTAATACAGTTTCTCCCGTTGCCATCAATTTTTAGCTCTGTATCACCATAAGCTTTTCCGACTGATTCCAGTAATTCTCCTTCAGTCTGATCTATACGTAAGAAAGTCGTGCGAGAAGCTTCGGTGAGGCCGTAATGCTGAGCAATTTTTGCATTCGGAAAAAGACTTTTCAGCTCTTCTTTTTCCGAACGGCTCATGTACTGACTACCAATTTCAATCCATTTTAAGTAATTGGCCTCATTCCCAAAAATAGTTTTCTTTCTTAACAATACACGCCATAGACTAGGTACTGCAGATATTGCGTTGATTTCATTTTTACTTAACATTTTTTGAATTTCGACAGGGTCAAAACCATTCTTTGGAAGGAAAGCACTCCCCCCTATAGCAGAGATAGCTCTAAAACGACCAAAACCAAATGAGAAATTTGCAGGAACCCCTACATACTCTTTGATTGAGCTATCCACTTCCATAACTTCGTTAAGTCTTTTAATTACGTCCGAGAGAGTTCTGTGTGTTAGTAGCACACCTTTGGGTTCCCCCTCAGTGCCTGATGTGAAAGCAATCTGTGCTAAGGTGTCATCGTCTCTAAATGTATATTTAGAACTAAACCATCCACTCACGAATTCAGGCTGAATAACATTACTGGCACCCACCATTTTTATACGAACGTCATCGATATTTCTTAAAAGCACTACAATTTCATTATTCCCATAACAGGAGAAAATTTTCTCGACATAATCTAGAGAGTTTTGGGAAATAACACCCGTAATTCTTTTGTCAAACACTTCTGATCCTAATTCGTGTATTACTAGATACGACTCTTACAAAAAAATTAATACTTCAAGGGTGCTTAACTGATTAGTTACAAAAAATATCTTATTAACAGTCATCTCTGTGGTGTGTTTATTTTGATAATTTTTGCAGGTATACCAACTGCAACTGCGTAATCAGGCAGATTAATAGTAACAACTGCGTTCGCACCGATAGTCACAAAATTACCAATAGCCACGTTTCCCAAAATCTTAGCTCCAGCACCAATATTAACGTTATGACCTATTTTTGGTGCATCATAAGGAAAATCAGAACTTTTGTTGCCAATCGTTACTCCTTGCCGAATAACACATTTGTCACCAATCTCAGCATTACCATGAATCACAATACCATGTTGGTGTTCAAACCTAACGCCTCTACCTAGTTTTACAGTGTAAGGTAGCTCAATTCCGTATTTAAAACGAACATGCCTTTCCATATATTGATACAACAAACTTAGAGGTATTCGTATGACTCGAGGTTTGACTCTCATCCGCCAACATCCAAACCTATAAACTATTAATGTTCTAAATCCAGCAATATTAATCGCTTTGTTGTTAGCCTTTAAATCATCTCTAATATTTTGAAAAAACATGCTAGTTTTTATTTATCCATGAGAAAAAAATACTATTCCGGCAAAAGTCAAATAACATTAGCTTAGGTTCAGTATTTTCTTTTCTCTGTAAAAAGTATCGAAATTTTCTAAATGTAAAGCCGGTAATCCAAATAAGATCTGCCAGAGCTAAATAAACTCGACCATGATTTTTAATGAAATAATATTGTCTGGATTCAAACCAATATTGAGGCCTTCTCCGTCTATGCTTATCGTTACTTACTACCCCAGTACTTTGCCCTTCTAAATGAATGACTTTACTTTGAGGAACGTACCAGCACTCCCAACTCGATAGCTTAGCTTGCAGACAGTAATCAGTTTCTTCAAAATACAAAAAATAATTCTCGTCCATAAACCCAATGTCACGGATAACTTGGTACCGAATCAGCATGCTGGCTCCTGCTAGCCAATCTATTTTTGTTGGTTGGATTGGTATCAAACCACTAGATACAAGATAATGCGAGAAGTATTTGTCTAAGATACCTAGTCGAAGACTAGACAGAAGTTCACTCATGATAGAGTGAAAAGTAAACGCCGATCGCTGTGTATTGCCATTCTCATCAAGAAGTTGACTACCAGCCAGCCCTACCTGTGGATTTTGCTCCGCAAAAGTAATTAATGATTCTATCGCTCCTGGTTCAGGCTTTGCATCGGGATTTAATAGTAAGACATACTTTGGCTCATAACCAACTGATTTTATGCCTTCTTTAATCGCTAAGTTATTTCCAAAAGAAAACCCACCGTTTATATCTGAAGCTATGAATAGAATTTGCTCGTGTAGACAGCGCTCTTTGATAAATTGCTGAATAAGTTCAGCGGAATCATCTGATGAGTTATTATCAACGATAACTACTTTGTCTACCTGATTAATCAACTGTTCAATCAAGGTTGGTAGCATCTCACAGACTAATCTTGCCGAGTTATAATTCACGATTGAAACAAGCAGTCTAAACTCATTGTCAGAGTTCATCAGTAATCCTCTTGGTAGCTGTGACATGCCGCAAGCAGTCCTAGCTTAATTTAATTAGCTCACCATAATAGTCCTTCAATTCAGACTTGGTGTTTTCTATGCTGTATTGCACAGCCTTCCTATAACCTTGATTTCGAATACTATCTTTTAACTGGGTATCATTAAGCAGTTGACGGAGATCATTAGCAACCTTCTCACAATCGCCATCATCAGCAACAAGTGCAGTATCGCCATCAATCATGAATTCTGATGCAGCCCCTCCAGTGAAGCCAACAACAACACAATTACAACACATAGCTTCTAACGGAGGTAATCCAAATCCCTCAGGGTACCCAGTAGCAAGAAATATATCTGCTTTTTGATATTCAGAGATAAGGTCTGACTGTGAGAGTCCATCGACAACTTTGAACTCATATTCGGTATCAGACAGCAGCGTTATAATCCGCTCAAGATCGGCCGGATTCTTCCTAGACATTGCAAGAATACGCCTGTGTTTTTTTGGGCCAGCTCCAGGAGTAAAGACAGATGTATCAATACCATTAGTTATAGTATTGACCTCAATTCCCATTTGTTTCCGAACGTAGTCACTGCAGTATTCACTACAGGTAATGACTTTATCGTATCCAAGTTCCAAATAGTTCTTGTGTTGGTCTCCAGTTTTCCTTCGAGACCAAAGACCCACCCAGTTTTGTAAGAACATTATTTTGGTCGCATTTTTAAAAACTAAACCTTGGTATGGTTCAAACTCAGTAGCGACAACAATATCGTCTTCGTTAATATGATTCTTTACATCCTCGAACCTGACTGTTTCAACATCAAAGCCAAAAAAATTACCCTCATACTTTCCCATTAGTAAAGGATATGCCTCATAGCCTAACTCTCTCAACAATACACAGTGTTGGTATATTATTTTTACACCACCTACAGGTTTAAAAGTCCTTTTGATGCATCCAGATAAATACTGTAGAAATTTTTTCTGCTTTGATGCTCTAACTAATCCTCTAATGGAAAGTGATTTTTTTTTGTATAAGTCAGGAATGATGTAATAAATCTTGCTCATTTTACTATCCCCGACTCCGCTCGTTGGGTGCTACAACATCAGACGAAGAGTTATCAATCTGAGATTCAAGAAGGTTATTCTTTCCTATTTTTCGTTTTATATACAATACTCGACCTAATAGTGAGCCAACGATCAGCCAATAGAGAGTATTCATCGAAGCATTGGGCATCTGATCAACAAGGATGATTGCTACGATTAACGCGTGCGAGGATAACAACTTCGCTTCAATTGGTGTTAATACCTTTTTTCGACGCTGGATTTTGTATGCTAGCCAAAGCGGAGCAATTATAAAAAATGCTTCAGATAAGAAACCAAACCAGCCTCTAACCCCTAATGTCAAAACCCATTTGCCATCAGTTGTGCTGGTATCTTGTCCTGTTTCAGCATCATAAACTCTATTTCTGCCCCATCCTCCCCAGCCAAAGATTGGTTTATGGTTAGCATGTTCTAAAAGGTCTCTCTCATTATCAAATCGATATTCTAGCGATTGAGCTCGTTCCGGGCTAAATCTTTGAGCGAACTCTACTAACTCTTCATGAGGAAATATATGTGTTGTACTCATGATGGGATAGGTTATGTACAAAATTGCAATCATCAGTGTGGCCTGATGGATACGTTTATTAGACATAAACATCATCATGAGAAGTAAAAAAATTCCATATATCAGGGATGCGCTACTTTTCTGAAAAATCAATGCTATTAGTATGCCTGCTAAGACAAGCCCTGTAGCAACGGGCAATATCCTGATTTTTAATTGTTGTAATGTTACAGTGAAACCAACACATACAGCTAAAAACATCGCTACCAGCAAGCCATGCCCCATGAAAACAATCGATCTAAACCCACCATCTCTAACTTGTTGTAACCATGAATGAGGAAAATAGCCATATAGCTGCCGATGTAACTGAGGACTCATCCTTACCTCATAAAGGGTCAACAAACCATATATAACACCAGCTATGACAAAGTACTTAAATAAAGTTAACTGACGCTCAAATGTGTTGAAATATCGCACTCCTATGAGCAAAGGCAAAATAGTTAAAAAGTTAGATGCGGAATCACTTAACCCATCGTATACTGTCAATGCAGGAAGGAACATATAACTGTGATTATTTGCTAAAGCCGTGAATAGAGGGGAAATAACAAAAGCAATGAAAATTGCTTTCATGGGCTTAGGTAAATCAGTGAAGCCAATTTTTTTACCCATCATAAAAAACAGAGCGATGAAACTCATTGTTATGATTGTAAATTTATTGAAAGCGGGAATTCCTGGTAGATTAATTGAAAACCCAACAGGCAAGAACATATACCCCCCCATTAAGCTAAGCAAAGAGCCATTAGCAAAGCCATATCTTTTCATTAGATAAAAAGTTACCAACGGCCAGATATAGATAGCAATGTAAGCGATGATGTTAGGCATTTTTGTATTGCGAAGCTACTGAGAATTCAATGTAAGTTGAATTCCTGTTCGAATGTCACTCAAAGGATTCCATCCAGACAAATTTCTGAGCTTAGTTATATCTAGAATCATTTCAGGAATATCGAAATCTCTTCTTTCTTTAAAGTCAATGTCAACTTTTTTCCCTGTGACATCCTCAACAAACTGAATAATTTCTAGTAATGAGTATCCTTTTCCATATCCTATGTTGTATGCACCAATTAAGTTTTTATCTATTACACTCATAGTGGCACTAACAACGTCTGTAATGTGGATATAATCACGTATGACTGAGCCATCCCCCCACAGTGTTAAGGTTTTGTCTTTTAGCGCACTATGAAGGCATGTTCCAATAAACCCTTGGACACCGTTATGTGCCTGTCCAGAACCATAAGGATTAGAAGGTCTCATAATCGTGCACTCAATTCCATAGAGAGCTTGATACATGAGTAGATATTTCTCAATAGCAAGCTTTACTACACCATAGCTACATAAAGGATTATTCTCATGTGTCTCAGGTATAGGTATTACTTTTGGCTTTCCATATACTGTACCACCTGAAGAGAAATAAATGATTCGTTTAACATCTGATTTTTTCATTGCGTCAAGCAATTTCAGTGTGTTTATCAAATTGCCATTAACATCACTGATAGGGTCTTTATTTGATGTACTAGGTACCGATGTACTAATTAAATGAATCACTAAATCCATACCTATCAATGATTCAGAGAGTGCCATTGTGTCAGAGTAGTCAGCAGCAAATACTTCAACAGCTTCTGGGAATATATTTTTTTGCGACCGATCTAAGACGCGGATACTGTGTCCACGCTCAATCAGAGCATTCACAATGTGAGAACCAATAAATCCCGAACCACCTAATACTAAAATTTTCAATGTTAACTAACCTATATATCAAGAATTTGTTTGGCTCGTCGAGATGCAACATTATCCCATAAAAAATACTCTGCTCTCTCACGAGAGTTAATGGCTAGCCGACTTCTAAGGACGCGATCATCAAATAATCTTCTAAGATTTTCAATCCAGGCTTTACGATCATGTGGCTCTATGATGTATCCTTCTTTGTCATTTCGGATAACACCATCTCCAGCCATCGGCGATACTAAACATGGCAGTCCAGCACCGATCGCAAGATATGTGACTAAGGGACTCCCCTCTTCCAAGCTTGGCATAACAAATAAATCTGCAGTTGCATAATGTTCGTAAAGATTACTCGTATAAGGTATGAATTCTATCGACGCTACATTTTCATATTGAGCAATGATTTCTTCCATATGCGGGGCGACTTTACCTATGATTTTGAGCTTACCATTGAGATTAGCTGCACACCAATAATCAAGTACAAATGAACACCTTTCCTTGCGATGACACTTCCAACAAACAAGGCTGTAACTTGAGATGATTTTTTATTTTTTATTTGTTCACTAGGCAGGAGGGCATTCGCACCTAATCCATAAGAAGACTCAAGTATTTTTCCTCTGGTTACCTTTGCTTCAATAAGAGAAGAGGTTACCTGAGGGCTAGGGCTAAAAACGAAATCTGCTAGATTTAAGACTTTTGTCTCGTAGGCTATGTCATCATCTGTAAAATTATAGACTTGGGTGCCGAGCCTCTCCGATTCATCAGCCAAAATTCGCTTTGAAATGAGTTGATGACAATTTATATTTTCGATTATGACTGTTTTATTCTTAGCCTTTAATTCTTCAATTGTTGACAACTTGCTCCCGGGCCAAAGATGAATAATTTCATATTCCTTTGCTAACTTCTGAAACCGCTTCTCGGTCAAGTCGATAATTTTTGAGTATTCTTGGAATTTATTTCTCAAAGAATAAATTAATTTGGATGGTATTCCCTGATAGGCATGAGTAGTTTGGTCCACCATATCATTTCTTATACTCAGAATATCAGAGTCTAATCCATAGTTATTTAATCCTACTGCAATTGAATGTGCAGCATAACCTATCCCTCGGTTTCTTATGTGCAGTGGAAGATAAGTCAAAATATGCCTAGCGTTTTTTTTCATTATTTCATCTTCATTAGTCAAGACAATGCGTCATTAACAAGGTTTTAAAACAATTAGAATAAAATTCTTCCATACCCTAAATTGGAAAGGCGACATTAAGAGTAAACGCGTTAATACTTTCAAAGCCATTTTTTTGTTCTTCTTTTTATGCCAGTACCAAGACTCACCTAACAAGAGATTGAGTATATGAGCATGCGAGTTTTCAGAATCCTCACTATCAAGAACGTCATCTCGAACTTGTCCGAGTTCGACATCATCACAGCCAGAAGCTAAACGCTGTGTGTGACATTTTTTTGCAACTTTTTCATAAAACCTCTTACGCGACGACGCCTGAGTATGAGTAATCGATAAGTTATGAAGGCGATATCGATAAAAATTATCAGCAATAAAATATATTTTTCCTTTTTCCGACAATCTTAATTGAAGATCAATGTCTTCAGCAGTGATAAAAAAATCACGGCAGCCGCCTATTTCTCTGAGCGTTTTTGTGAGGCAGAGAAAAGTACCAAAGTGAGTAATGACATGACCCTCTCTAAATTTTTCGTCTATGCATCTCGAAAATGTATCTCTGTGATACTGAATAATATGTCGGCCTTTTTTATCGATCGAGGTGTATGAGCCACAAACCGCGACATAATCTGGGTGTTTATCTAACCAATCGACTTGAATAGCAAGCCTATTTGGAGGAAATAGATCATCAGCATCGCATCGGCAAAAGTACTCGCCTTGAGCATGCTCTAGCCCAGTGTTGAATGCAGAAGAGATCCCTGCTCCCTGACCATCAACAATCTTGATTCTGGTGTCTGCATAACTATTCACAATTTCACGTGTCTTATCTGTCGATTTATCATCTATGATAATTAACTCGAAATCAGGGTAGGTTTGCGCAAGAACAGAATCTATACTTTGTCTTATGAAGTCACCAGCATTTCTAGCTGGCATAATCACTGAAACCAGTTTACTCATGCGTTCCCTTGAGTTTGATAAAAGCATTTAGTAATAAATTCCAGCCGTCAAACGCAAAAGGTTTTAATCTAATTGACCGTTTTGCATATTTTATTGCAGCTTTCTTATTATTGTTGTTAAAAGCCCACCAACCATATTTCAAAGCAAATTCGAGCTGAGATGCTATTGTTGGATCTGGTCTCCAGTGTTTTTTTAATTCAAAAGTATTTTTAACACCACGCCTTTTAGACGCTTCCTCTATTACACTTCCAACTTTTGAAAGTTGGAGTGCTCCATTCTGGGTACTGACAGAGTCAGAGTTAGTTCTATAACTCAATAAAGGCTCAGGAATATTTGCAAGCTCTCCCTGTTCCCCTAGTCTAATCCATAAATCAATATCCTCCACGAGGAAAAATTTTTCATCGTAACCTCCAATATTCTTCACAGCTTCTGTTCTATACATTGCTGTAGGATGGCATATAACAGTGTGCCCTCTCATTAACGCATTCTGGATAAGACCATCACTAGTCGGTGCTTTTGCTATAGTTAATCTTAAGCCTTCTTCATCGATCACTTCATAGTAACTACCTACACAAATCACTTCAGTATGTTTTTGCATATAGT
>ERZ724569.153-NODE-153-length-15077-cov-2.982542_pt1 | contig 15077 bp, 13 predicted proteins | sample MGYA00375863_ERZ724569 | MGnify/ENA primary metagenome ERZ724569 (study PRJEB28725, sample SAMN03264850) | marine sediment metagenome | biome: marine pelagic biome; feature: marine oligotrophic desert; material: marine snow | place: Pacific Ocean:North Pacific...
CCTTGTTCGGCGGCCGCGTCTGATGTGTTTAAGCGACAGGTGTGTTAACTTCATTTTTACAAGATCCGAGACTGGAGTAAGCCCTCTGATAACTCACATGACCTATCAGACCTGAATCCCTGGAAATTTGAACCTGAAAATCATTTACAGCTTTTATAGATGAGTTTTCAGGTAAAGGGACACTGAACATAATTACAGGTAAAGTTCCCCTATGTTCACCCGCAAACAGTGGTTTTATAGGAAACGGCTTACCAACTTCAATATCAAATAAATCTATGCTTTCAGAGGCTGGATACTCTATCTTTTCTTCGCACCCAATCAATATGAATAAAAATAAGAATGATGATAGGTATTTCATCTTCATGTTTAATCGCTACCAACTAAATTTGTGAAGTCACGGGCTCTTAATTTGGATTTAAACTTTTCAACCATTTTTAAGTTAAATCGAATCCTTCATGCTGACGAGGCGCTATAGTCGTTAAGCTCTCCAATCTCGACAGTATTGAACTGAATATTTCACAATTTTTGATACTAAGCAATAAAACGGAATAAATTTACCCTAGCCACAACCATTCACACCTTTATATTTGAAGCATTTCCAGCCTCACGCTACTATCTGATTTTCTTCAAGAAAAATACTCATGAAACGAAGTAAAGAAGACGCAGCGAAAACCCGGCAGAAAGTGATTGATGCAGCGTTGAAGTTATTTGGTCAGCGTGGTTATAGTGGCACGACATTACGGCTGATTGCTGATGAAGCGGGTTGTTCGCGTGGGCCAATTTACTGGCACTTTGCTAATAAAGAAGAGTTATTTGAAGAGATTCTGGCCTATTCTCAGGCACCATTAGAAAAACTGATTGCTCAATGTGATGATAGTCAGGCGCCCATTGAAGCAGCGAGTAACTTTGCCCGCCAGTGGCTGAATTTATTATTTGAGGATACGTATTACCGCCAGTCTTTTGAGATTTTGTTGAATAAAACCGAATACACGGAATCGGTATCGCCATCACTGGAGCGTGAACGCGCCTTAACGGTGTCGCTCATCACCACCTTTGCTGGTTTTGTTGAACGCTATCGCCAGCAATCAGATAGCAAAGCCAGTACGGATAGTCAGGTGGTGGCCATGTCCATGTATAGCTATCTGATGGGCGTAACACAAAGTTGGATGGTGAATCCCAAGCTTAACCAGCTTGAAGACAATATTGAGTTTTATGTGACTGAGTTTGTGCGTTTATTACAAAGCCCTCAGTAAACACCAAGGGCTTTTTTTATTAAAAGGCAGTGAGAAAACTCAAGGCATCGACACCGACTGCTCTGCCCTCTTTTAATGAGGTGGTGACTTCATCATCACCGTATTCTTCAGCATAAATTCTAGCGACACGATGCTTGTGATAAGAACGAGCTTGTTCCCAGAATGTCAGCGTTTGTGGTGCGACTTTTTCACACATTTCTTTATGTAAAGCCGGCAACTCATACCAGTTCAAGATGGGTTTCTGATGATGGGCATTGTGATAGCAGAAATTCAGCACCAGCATATTCAGCCACGGATAACGGTGTGACAATAAGTTGCTGTAGGTGTTGGCCTGCTCGTACTCAAAATCCCGACGATGAGGGAACTCGGCATCAGGATCATCCAGATTAAAAATGACCTCATAGTTATGCTGATAACAATCCATAAAGCGTAAAACTGTAAATAGCACGAGCTGGGCAACGGCATACAATACAAAGGCTTTCACACTGATGAATAATACCGCCAGCAATATCACGCCTCTTATTAATACCACTGTCAATACACGACGACGTTGATCTCGCTTTGATTCAATCGCCCATGGTGCAAATACCAGCATGGTGTGCATCATGATCTCAATGGCGGGAATATAAGCCCATTCTGCTGCTTTGACGACCTTTTCCATAAGTGGATGTCGTTTCAAAAAACTACGGTAATCCCACACCACAGGATCACAGTTATCAACATGATGACGCATGTGTTTATAACGAATATCTTCAAAGCGTCCGTAGCAGCTGCCGGTAATCCAGTTGAGGACTTTACCGAGTTTGGCATTATCCTTATTGTCTTTAAATAAGGCGTTATGACCACATTCATGTAATAGATAAGCTGCGATAATCATGCCGTGAGCACAAGCCAGCATACCCAGAATATTGATTATCCAGTTATTGGCAAACATCGCTGCCCAGCCACCAAAATAGGTGACAGTGATATAAGCCAATACACCGATACTGTATTTTGCCCCAGCAGGGTCACGAAGTTGGAATGTTTTAGCCATGTGACACCTCAGCTAATGTAGTTGCTTGTTTCCATTGTTCAAAATGCTGCTGTTCGGTATGACCTATCCAGCTATTGATTTCCCAGAGGTCTGCAATGGGGGCATTGGTAAATGGCAGATGGTGTAAATAACCATCCGGGCCAAACTCTGGGGTCATAGTGGTTTCCGAATAGCCACGTGCACGCTGGGTTGCCCAGATAGCTTCCCAGCAACGTTGATGACTTTCCAATGCGGCTTGATATTCGGGTGCAGCCGGATGTGGCACTTGTGGCCCTTGGTCATACCCTACTCGGCTATGAATATGATGAGCATGTTGAGCGGCGAGTTCTATCGCATCCCATTCGCTATCCATTAAGCGCTCACTGACCACCACCCAATGACTAAAATCACAGGTAATTTTAATATCTGGCAGGTGTTCTAAAATCGCCATGGTATTCCATGGGCAATAAAAACTACGACCACGATGCGTTTCAAAGGAACATAACACACCATGTTTATCTGCAATATCCATAGCGGCTTTAAAGAAGTCGATGCTAGTTTGAATTGGCCAGGCATCACAACCGCCCATCACATTGACAAATTTAGGTTTGAGCGATTTACCTAAAATGATTTGTGATTCCAGATCAGCGAGATGTTCTTCCACACTGGCACGACGTCTCGGTACATAAGACCCTGCGGTGCAGATTTCTTGAATCCATTCAATATTGTGTTTTTCAATCGCTGCTTGCAGTGCTGGGAAGTGGTTTGGATCGTCATGTTTGGCAGGCGCTTCCAGACCTGAAAACCCAGCTTTTTTTGCCATGCTAACGGCTTCTTCAATAGTACCGGTATGACCCCAGACTGTTTTGAAATTCTTCAGCTTCATCGTCATCTGTACGGTCTCTTCATTAATAAATAATATGAATGCAGCAAACAACATGCCAAAGTGTATGTATAAATATCAATAGTCATCAAAGCCTTATAATGACTTACATAGCAGAGAGTGCCTTGTATCTGATAATTTAAAAGTGGAGATGAAGAAGGTCTTTATTGCACTGGGTTTGTGCTGGCGATGTTAACTTTTGGGGCGATATCAAAAAGCAAAGAGAAGTTGAAGTGATAATAAAACTTTACCTTTCTAAACCCGCATTAACCTATGTCAGCAATAGAATTGATGAAACACTTTGCTATGACTATGGAAACACGCTTAATGACTAAGTATTTGATTATTACTTTTGATTTTTCAAATGAGCCAAACGCTGAAAAATCTTTGCCAGCATCGGCCAGAAAAATTCAGTATCAAGGTAAAACCTATTTCATTATTAATAAAAACGAGTATTTACGGCTCACAGGCAATCATATTGCCCGTTATCTGGTATCAAACCCGGTGCCAGAAAATAACTTTTAAAAGGAGTTTTTATGCATAAACAATGTATATCAGGTGTTTTTATCACACTGCTTTTTGCCATGGTGGCCCCATCTTATGCTGTTGATAACAGCATGGTGCCTAAAGAACTGGAAGACGCAATGAAGTCATGCCGTGATTCTGCCCAGGGTAGTGTTGAATCATTCGATAGCTGTATGGAGAAAAAGGGATTTGATGAAAAGCCACAGTCATCTGTACCAGCACCATCTAAAGAAGTTGATGAACAGCTGAAATCAGCCGTAAAAGACTGCCATGAAACTAGCAGTGGTAACCTCCCCGCTTTTGAAAATTGCATGGAACAAAAAGGCTTTAACAAACCAAGAATAGAAGCGCCAGACTAAACTCAGACTTTCCAGCACGACATGGATGTCGATTTTTGCCACTTTGCGATATTGGTCTATTCAGATCTCACTAGTATTGATAGCAGAAAAACAATACGACGAGGTCACTATGAATCACGCATTAGAAACATCCTATAAACCTGAAACCACACCTGGCGTGACGCCAAGCCATCCACTCGATCCATTAACAATAGAAGAAATTGCTATCGCTTCTGATTTACTCAGAAAAGAAAAAGGCTTGGGGGCTGAGTGTCGTTTTCCTTATGTACAACTTGAAGAACCGGCAAAAGCGGAAGTCTTAGCCTTTGAAGAAGGTCAGCCATTTTCACGCCAAGCCTTTGCTGTGGTACTTGATAAAGCCACTGGCGATATTCATGAAGCGATGATTGACCTGAATACCAACAGTATTACGCGCTGGGAACAGATTGATCCTGAAGTGACTGGCCAGCCGGCCATTATGATGGAAGAGTTCTTTACTTGTGTCGATATCGTTCAGGCAGATCCTGGTTTTATTGAAGCGGTGAAACGTCGTGGCTTAACCGATAAAGATATTGAAACCATTCAAATTGACCCATGGTCATTTGGTTATTTTGGTGATGAAGAAAAATACCGTGGTCGACGCTTAATGCGAGGTGTGGCCTTCGTTCGTGATGAAATTGTCGATAATGGCTATGCAAGACCCATCGATGGTTTAGTCGCCATTATTGATTTAAATGAAGGCAAGGTCATCGAGTTGTTAGATGATGGTCAGAATATTCCCGTCCCCAAAACCAAACATAATTACGACACCCCATCACTGGCTAAACCACGTGAAGATTTAAAACCGTTACAGATTACACAGCCTGAAGGCGTTAGCTTCACCGTTGATGGCTGGAAAGTGAACTGGCAAAAATGGCAGTTCCGTTTGGGTTATAACCCACGCGAAGGTTTAGTACTCAACCAATTAAGTTACCAGGATGGTGATCGTCTGCGCCCGATTATTTATCGTGCCAGTATCAACGATATGGCGGTACCCTACTCTGACACGAATCTGAACCACTATTGGAAATGTGCATTTGATGGTGGTGAATATGGTCTGGGTCGCCTGGCTAATCAGCTAGAACTGGGTTGTGATTGCCTTGGTGCGATTCGCTATTTTGATATCCCGGCTGTCGATGATAACGGTGTGCCTTTCCTGATGAAAAATGCGGTCTGTATGCATGAGGAAGATTACGGCACTTTATGGAAACATTACGAATTCCGCAGTGAAACCTATGAAATGCGTCGCTCACGCCGATTAGTTATCAGTTTCTTCTGTACGGTCGGAAACTATGACTATGGCTTCTACTGGTACCTCTATCAGGACGGCACTATTCAGCAGGAAACTAAACTGACCGGTATTATTCAAACAGGCGCATTGGTTCCCGGTAAAAAACCTAAGTTTGGTGGCATGGTGACACCAGAAATCTACGGTCCAACTCATCAACATTTCTTTAGTGCTCGCCTGCATATGATGCTTGATGGTGAAAATAATTCGGTGGTCGAAACCAACTTCACGCCACGCGAAATGGATGAAGATGAAAACCCATGGGGCAATTTGTTTAATACAGAAGCTACCGTGTTAAAAACAGAACTGGAAGCGGCTCGTGAAGCCAATGGTCAAACCGGCCGGTTCTGGAAAATTATCAACCCCAACAGCATCAACGCCGTGGGTAATCCGACCGGCTATAAACTTGTGGCTGAACATAATCCAGTGATGCTGGCTAATGATAATAGTTATGTTGCCAAGCGTGCTGGCTTTGCTAAAAAGCATTTATGGGTAACGCCTTATGATCCGGCCGAGATGAATGCGTCCGGCTTTTATCCTAATCAAAATAAAGGTGAAGGTTTACCGTATTACGTGCAAAAAGACCGTCCGATTGAAAATACGGATATCGTGGTCTGGCATACCTTTGGTCACACACATGTATGTAAACCAGAGGACTTCCCCATCATGCCAGTGGAGTATGTTGGCTTTACCTTGAAACCCAATAACTTCTTTATGGGTAATGCGGCAATGGATGTGCCTGCTGAAGGGAATAACCATAGCGTTGATACCGTGACCGGTTCGGTAAAATCTGGCTCAAGCTGCTGTTCTGAATAGTCAGATGTGGTTAGTTTCAGCGGATTTATTGTGCAGCGTGATAGTCATTATCACGCTGCAACAATGGGCTGTTAAGCAAAACTTACTGGCGAAACCGGGCGTATTTCTCACTGGTAACCTGGTATTTTTGCTTGGCATGCTGCCGTGGTTTGATGACTTGGCTCGCTATTCGATTAGCTTGCACAGTTTACAAAGCGTCATGGTGCATCATTTTGCCCCATTATTATGGATTGGCGCTTTACGTCATAAAGAGTCATCCATTACCAGAGCACATAACACCTTATCGCATTGGCCTACTACGTTATTGATGAGCATTTTTGCAGTACTGACCTGGGTATGGATGTTACCGTCTTTCCATCCACTGTTAATGCAAAGTGCCATTCTTTACAGCGGTATGAAATGGTTAATGGCATTAAGTGGACTGGCCTTATGTTTATCCATGCTCAGTTATCATCAAAAAACATCTTATTGGCAGAAATTAAATAATGCCACAGTAGTGATGCCATTATTACTATGGGGGCTGTTGATGTTTATCTTTCCTACAATGTATGCCGCCGCACATACCAGTCATCATCAGCATCATATGATGATGAGTAACTTACCCGCCTGGCTTCAACTGCCACCTATCCAAGATCAATTTATCGGTGGTCTGATCTTTATTGTGTCAGGTTTTCTTTACTGGCAATCAAACACGATCAGCGTAACGTTTACGCGTCATACTCGGCGTTTCTCCAAATAAACGACGATATTCCTGAGAAAAATAGCCCATATGGAAAAAGCCATAATTAGCTGCCACATCAGTGACTGAAAGACCGCTTGTTATTAATTCACGTTTGGCTGCATTGAGCTTTACGGCTCGCAGATATTGCATCGGTGAAGTGCCCGTCGCTTTATGGAAACTATAATTCAAGGTGCGGTGTGGGATAGACAAGGCTTTGCATATATCCACAATACTGGCACAACTTCCTTCACTGGAGGCCACATACTCATGACAACGCTGCACAATGTAGTTGTGTTGATTGCCTAGACGTTTTAACGAGTTATTATGCGTTTCTTCGCTTTCATAAATAGTCAAAGCAAACTGGATTATTTTATCCTCTATCGCTTTGAATAACTGTTTAGCATAGCTCGCAGTCTTATTCACAGTTCTCAGATTATCTACGAGCAATGCCAGATCATGGCGTAAGGTGTTGAGCATGTCAGCGTCCATTTTGACACCGTAACTTTTTTTAAACCCAATCAGTCGAGTATAAGTATCGTGACTCAACAGTTCGGCTAATGGCTGATGGTCAATGGAAACAATGCTGTAGTCGAGTTGGGCTGGCCCCACAAAGGAAAAGTCGCTTTCATATGGTAATAAGGTAATACCCGATGACAAAATCTGACGTGCTTGTTCTGAGGCATCACTCGCTTCAACATGATGTGGAATCATCAAACTGATTTTACCCTTCGGCGTATGCGTATCCTGAACCACACTCTGCTTCATGCGTTCTCTAAACACGCGAACCGAATCCAGCTGAATATCTTCAAGAAAGCCTTCAAACCGCCCCGCACTTATTTGATCGTATTCCTGTGGCCAGTTTTGCAGGGAGTGAGCATGTTGATTCACATCATCAAACGTAGCGGACTGACTGAACATGATGTAGATCCCCAGGATGGCTAAGAATAAGAGATCTAAGCAAAAAATGAACCGCTGTTTAATGAGGCAAAGTGTAATGGCTACTCTGGCATTATTAATTCAATAAAACCAATAACTTTGAGTTTATAAGCAAAGAGTTTTATCAATATAGATGAGAGCGCTTATCTTAATAAGCCTGCCCTTATTTGGAGCATTTCCCGCTAAATTGATAAAAATGGGGCATCCTCAAAAGAGGATGCCCCACTGTTAAGCATGTTTATTTTTTATTTTGAGTAGCGATGCAGTTGATTGAAGTATTCATCCAGTAAGTCATCAATGGCACTGACTACCTGAATACTGGCATGCTCCATCGCCGACAACATATTGAGTGTTTCTGCTTTATCACCATTCGCTGCCGCTTGAATCGCCGCTTTACCAGAAACATGAACCTGTTCATGCGGTTTTTCGATAGATTTATAGTTACTAAGTGATACGTACTCACTGGCACCCGCTCCGCGATAGTACCATTCGCCCAGTCGACATTGAGTGTGATCGTTTACGGAAAATTGATAATTCTCAGTATCGATAGCGGCATAAATCTGATTTTTCCAGACAGCGTGATCTAACTTCACCGTATTGAGAAATGAGGCCGTTGATGCCATCAGAATAATCTTTTGCATTTGATTTGAACGCTGTAGCACTTCACTCACTACAGCCCCAATTTGTTCTGATGAGGTCGATACTTCACGCGCACCTTCTTGATTATCCTGCACCATGCCTTTGATATTACTGGTCTGATTTAGAACCTGACTGACTAATGATTCAATCTTGTCACTGGCATCATGGGCTTTTGAGGCAAGATTTCTGACTTCATCGGCAACAACAGCAAAACCTCGACCGGCATCACCGGCCCTGGCGGCCTCGATCGCAGCATTTAACGCGAGTAAGTTAGTTTGCTCTGAGATTTCTTGAATGGTGGCAACCAATACATTGATATCGTTAGCTGTTTTATCTAGCACCCCAACAACTGTAATACTCTCATTTGCATGAGCATTAATGGTTTCAGCTCGTTGATTTAATTTCTCAACGGCTTGTGTGGTCTGAGCAAAAATCTCTTTTAACTGATCCAGCGTTTCTCTCTCTTCCCTAAGACTTGTTGCACTCTGTAATAATCCATCACGGACAGTTTGAAGCATCTTGCCGCCTTCTAACTGAACACCTATCAGTCCTTCACCCTGACTGAGCTGTCTTTTTAAACTCGCTATTTCACTCTCTTTTTGAGCTAGCTGGGATATCAGCTCATTTTGTTGCGTTTGATGTTGTTTTTCTCTCTCTTTCAGTTCTCGCTCTAATGCTGCTATTTGTTGTTTTAGTTTTTTTGAAAACACAGTTAATTCATCCTTAAAGGTTCATTAAGTAACGCTCACAAAACACTGCTAAGTTTTATGAGTTATAACCACAGACAGTTCGGGGAGTAAACGGGCAAAAAAATAAACGGGGCTCGACTCATGCGTTCATCTTCAACCAAACTGAAAAGTTAGGTGACTAAGATTGGCTCATCAATCAGTTTATCAATATTGAAATAAAGACAATCGGGGCTATTGTCTCGTGTATAGATACCATCCAGTACTTTTGCTATCTGACTTAACTGAGCCAAGGCGCCCGCATTACTAGCCTGAAACTCACTCGCGTCATAGCTAATCACATCGTTTATTTCGTCTATCAACAATGCAAATCTGGGCGTTTTTCCATCTTCAGTCACGAATAACAAGACTTGTCTCATAGCAGCTTGTAAATGCTCAACAGCACGAGCAAATAATGTACTCATGCGCTGGATGGTGGCACCACGTTCGCGGCGCAATAATTCCATTGCATCCTGACTGTTGCCACTATTGCTCAGTGTAAGCAAACGTTCTGCCATTTCATAGAGTGTCTGCTGAGTCACATCAAACAAAGACAATAACTCCATCAAAGTGTCATCTCTGGTTTGAAACTGTTTTCGCCATTGACTAAATTGGCTTTTTTTCAAGTCTATAGAGTATGTGAATTCACTGCTATTTTTGACGGCCATTTCCAGCGCATTGACCCACTCATTGAGCTCCTGCTCATGCAGCTTCAATTCGGCGATGATTTTGGCCTTACTATCGATACCAGAGTTAACACCCACCCGGTGGGCAAAATCCAATACCGGCACCACAATACCCTGATATTTAATCACCCCTTTCAGACCACGTTCTTCCACCGGGACCTTTTGAACGGAGTCGACATCCTGCCCCAGCATCAGCACATAATCGACATTGAGACCAAACATCATGTCTTCGATAAAGAAGGTGAAAACCTGAGTCTTCTCTGATGCCTTACCGGCATTAGCCGCCTGAGCAGAATGCAGTGTCATATGCTGTCTCCATCCAAAAACTAGTATGCTTATATGAAGCTATATCGGCTGCTTATTCGAAGACTGAAACAAATTTTAGTCTTATCAGTGCAGGTCAGCTCTTAAACGGGTTTCGTCTATCTGTGCCCCAAGTCGCCCACACACAAATCGTAAATCCAGCTCGGCGTTTTCCAGACAACTGGTCGCTCCTGGTGAAGGAGTCATATTAAAGACGATACCTGTACCTGGATTGATTTTCGCTTCACCCAGCATCAATTGAGATGATTTTTTATCAATTAACTGAGGACGAACACCACCAAAACCTTTGGCAAAGGTGACATCTTTTAATTGCAGAGAAGGTACGATTTTTCGTGCATCTTTCATAAACAACCAGCGGCGTAGCAGTGGTACTTCAAACAGGAAGTTTTTCAGAATGTAGTTACGAATGTCTTTGACCTTAAACAAATCCCAGAAGACTTTCATCACTCGTGAATCCAGCTTTAATACACGTAAGAACTCAAAAAAGGTTTTGCTGTTGTAGCGTTCCAGCATGGGTAATAACAACGCAGTGGGTCCAAAGCGAGTCTTACCCTCAATCAACACATCTGGATCCCCATGCACTGCGGCAAAAGGCAATTTGTCGTTTTGTACGGTGTAAACCTTGCCATTGAGTAAGGGCGGTGTGAAATAGAAACTACCGGCAACCGGTAAACATGAGAATTCCAGACCATATCCCATTTGCTGGGCTAATAGCAGGCTGTGTCCACCAGCAGAAACGACGACCGTTTTTGCTTTGATAACCGCGTTCTGAGTAACAATAGAAAATACGCCATCTTTTTCGATGATGTCTTCGACGTGACTTTTCAGAAATAGCTGGAGATCTTTATCTGTTCGCTTTTGTGCCTGATCGACAAAGCTTTCAGCCAAACGCTGGTAATCCACTGCTGAGTATTCATCTAACACAGCCAATGCCACACAAGGTTCTTCACGCATCTTGCCATCGACCATCACCACATTGGGTTCGATCTCAGCGATTTGCTCTTTTTCCAGCAGCTGCATTGAAGTGAAAACGGTGCGGAAACGTTCGAAACGCTCACGTAACATGGCACACTCTTTATCACCCACGCCCAATACCATTTTGGGGTATTTAAAAATGATTTCATCACGTTCTGCCAGCTCATCAGCATAGTTGACAATCATCTGGGCCGCGGCTTTGACCTTAGCGGCTTTCTCAAGGGTGTAATTCGTTTCAATATCACCGCAGTGAAGCGTCTGACTATTATTTCTGCCGTTAGAGTTCACTTTGGCAACATGGTCGTATTTTTCAACCAGAGCGATATGTTGTATATCGGTGTATTCAGTGAGCAAATACATCAGTGCTGTACCGCATACGCCACCACCGATAATGGCTACATCATGGACTTGTTCTGTCATTTTTTATCCCAGCAAAAACTGCCGGCGATTTTAACAGAATCAGCGTTTCACCGCAGTCAAAAAATAGCGATGAAACGCGGCGATGAAACCTACTGACTAATCCTCATCTTTTTTCTTATTCATTTGCGAAAAAGACGGTATCGAAGACAATATTGACTGCAATCGATCCTGCTGTTGAGCATCAGCGTCCTCGTCGTCCTCGCCTTCTTCATTATCAGAAGCATTTTCAAGATCTTTGATTTCTTTAAACATCTGATCCAAGTCATCATCAGAAGGCAATGGTTCTTCAGTCAGATCCTGCCACATATCCGATACAGCAGATTTCGGATCAACCAGATTCACAGGTTCCCCGATATCAAGTTCATCCTCACTGAAATACTGCTCTACATCGGAAGTCGCTTGCTCTGCCGCATCAACAAGGGGTGAATCTGCTTGCTCATCTGATGCTGGATACATGGCCGAAATTCGCGTTGAATTATCGTCAAGCTGACGTTCATCAATGATGTTAACGTCATAGTTCAAATCGTTCTCAGTCACAGAACTTGATGTTGTTTGCTCTATCTCTGGCTCGATATCAGTGAGTTCATCCTCAACAGTTTGTGCAACCTCATCCAGATCAAACTCTTCCTCAACAACAGACTCAGACAAGTCGGCATTATCAGATAAAGATAAATTTGGCTCAGAATCATCTTGTGAATCCTCGCTGACAGACAGGGAGTCAGCATCATCTATTGAATCAGTCTCTTCAATGTCTACTGTCTCTGTCTCAGGCGTCTGTTCATAAGCCGGTTCTGAACTGGCCATATCAACTGTGCTTTCTGGTTCAGGTTCCACCGCTGGTTGTTGGCTACGCGCTTTCGCCTCTGCACGAAGTTGTGCCGTTCTGGCGCGTACTTTTTCACGCAGCTCATCCAGCTCTGAACGCATTTCTGCAATTTCTTCAGACGGTACTGAACTCTCTTTCTCACTTGAAAGGCTTTCTTCAGCCACTTCAGGTTCAGCATCAACTTCTTCAGTTTCGTCGTCAGCCGTCATCAGTAAGCGTAAACGTTCTGCTTCTGTCTGGAATGCTGGCTCTGGCTCTGGCTCTGGCTCTGGCTCTGGCTCTGGCTCTGGCTCTGGCTCTGGCTCTGCAATAGCATCTTCTATTGAATCTGTTTGTCCAGCAAAATCTTCATCAATGACGTCATTTTCAGGCGATGTCATCACATCGTCGTCAGATACAGATAACGCCGTATCTTCGGTAACTTGACTCGACTCCAACAAATCACTTGCTTCTGGCAAAGCGGTTTTCACATTGAAAGTATCGGTTTTTAAGAAGTCTTTTAGGCTTCTGGATTCTTTACTCGGAATATCCGCCGACGCTGACATTGATTCATCAGCTGGTATAGATAAATCATCAACCTGATCACCTTCATCTGTTGTATCAAGCTCACTGACTTCTTCAACCTCTGCGTCAGTGATGTCATCAATTGGTTCGGCAACATGATTTTCATCAGCAGTTATATCGTCGTCTGATGAAAGCGTAGAGCTCTCTAATGGCTCATCATCAAAACTAGGCAGATTTTCACCATCATCATCAATAATATTAAACGGCTCATCCGGAGAAGTCTCAGCCTCTTCAGACAAGCTTGTGTCTACCTCTGATTCAAGCTGCTGTTCTGATGATATATCTTCAGGTTGAACGCTTTCCGCATCATCCTCATCTGTATCTAACGATAAATTGGCAGAATTATCGGGCTCAGTGGACTCTGATTCATCTTCAGTCAGGGCAGAAATTGCCTCATCAGCCTCAAGCAAATCTTCTTCTAACGCTGCTTCAGTGGCAGGCTCATCATTGTCATCGGCTGATGCCACTTGTTCGATAACATCATCTGTGAGCGGTTCAATATCTTCAGCACTGAGATCATGAGCAGGTGATATATCATCATCACCCTCTTCAGCTGCCAGCACTGACTCATCAGCTATTATGTTATCAGCGGCCGTTTCATCTTCTGGAGAATCCACCGCTTCTTGTTCAGGTTCTAGATCCAGTTTTTCTTCAAGTTCTACCTGCTCAGTTATCGCCAGCGTCTCATCAATGTCTGACGCTTCTTGAGTATCCTCAGTCGCTTTTTCCGCTACCTCAACGAAATTCTCACTAGCGACGGCATCCTCATCATGCACATCATCGACAGGTCCAGGCTGGCTAGCTTGACTGTCTGTTTCATTTTCATTGATAACCAGTTCATCAATTGCTGGTATATCGTCGTTTTCTATAGGCTCAATAGTAAGCTGGTCTTCAGCAATCTCATGTTCTTGCTCAATCTCTGAACCCAGCTCTTCTGTTTCAGGCTCTGAGAGTTCAGATACTTCTGGCTCATTATCTTCAGCAAGTTCTGGGGTTTCAGCTTCTGCTTCAGATTGAGGTTCATCTATTACTGGTAGGTCATCACTTTCTACCGGCTCAACATTCAATTCGTTTTCAGTCAGCTCGTTCTCAAGCTCTGAATTCAGTTCTTCTGTTGATGTGGATTCTTCAGCAATGCTTCCAGCTTCTGCTTCAGGCTCTGATAAATCTGATACTTCTGTTTCATTGTCTTCACTGAATTCTGGCAACTCGACTTCAGATACAGGTTCATCGATTGTAGGTATATCGTCTCTATCTATAGAATCAACATTAAGCTGCTCTTCAGTAAACGTTGGCTCAGTTTCTGAAATCAGTTCTTCTGTTGTGATGGGTTCTTCAGCAATATTGTCAACTTCTGTTTCGGTCTCTGTTAAGTCAGATACTTCTGGTTCATTATCTTCAGCGAGCTCTGGGGTTTCAGCTTCTGCTTCAAGTTGAGGTTCATCAATTGCTGGAGCTTCATCATTATCTATGGGCTCAAGACTCAGCTCGTCTTCAGAAAGCTCTGGCTCAGAATTCTGTTCTTCTGTTGTGATGGTTTCTTCAGCAATATTGTCAATTTCTGTATCAGCTGAAACCTCCGATGATTCTGGTAAGTCAGGCTCTACGTCAGCCAAATTGCTTTCATCAGTGCCTTTGGACTCATCAGTCGTAACAGCTTCAGGCTCATTACCATCTTCGTCGATATAACTACTAATATCATCGACTGATTCAGTCGGTATAACTGCTTCGTTTTCAACGTCAAGAGCTTGAGTCACATCAACAGATTGCTGATCATCTTGAGCCTCACTGGTGTCAATTTCATCAGTTATGGTTTCATCTAGTGTCAGCTCAGACTCATTATCATCAAGCGATTGTTCTAATGCAGGACTGTTTTCTTCAGATTGAATTTGCTGCTCACCGGAATCTAGCTGTTCATCTGTAGGATCAGCCTGCTCAATATCAGCCAAAAACTCATCGACTGATAAGTTATCAATAGTTGCCTGCTCTGGCTCTGGCTCGTGCCCTGGCTCGGTCTCTGGATCTGGCTCCGCCCTTAGCCACGGCCGTCGCTCTGGTCGTAGTTAGCGGAGTGGCGCGGTACAGCAGGAGCAGACCGGCAGCGAGG
>ERZ724569.160-NODE-160-length-14436-cov-3.552589_pt1 | contig 14436 bp, 15 predicted proteins | sample MGYA00375863_ERZ724569 | MGnify/ENA primary metagenome ERZ724569 (study PRJEB28725, sample SAMN03264850) | marine sediment metagenome | biome: marine pelagic biome; feature: marine oligotrophic desert; material: marine snow | place: Pacific Ocean:North Pacific...
CCCACGCCCCGCCCCGCCCCCCCCCCCCCCGGGCTTCGCCTGGGTAATTGAGACCATCGTTGGCTTCGCCCACGGGGCCACCGCGTGCGGACGCGGGCCGACCTGAAATCCATCGATGGTGTGCTGGATGACCGCCGCCCGCCTGCAAGAGAGCTGGAACTACACCTTACCGGCAATATGGAACGCTATAGCTGGTCCTTCGACGGGCTTGAATTCGGCAAAAGCACACCAGTCTCCTTGCGTCATAACGAACGCGTTAGAATCATTTTGCAAAATGACACCATGATGACCCACCCCATGCACTTACATGGTATGTGGAGCGAACTGGAAACTGACCAGGGTGAATTGCGAGTGCGCCGCCATACCATTCCCGTGCAACCAGCGCAGCGCATCAGCTACCTGACCACACCCCATGATCTGGGCCGCTGGGCCTGGCATTGTCATTTGCTGTTCCATATGGATGCGGGCATGTTCCGCGAGGTGGTGGTGTCATGAGACTTAATACGGTGAAATATCTCACAACACTGGTTGTTATTGTCGGTGCCCTTCAAGTAAATACGGCCCTGGCGCAAATGGATCACGGCGATATGCAAATGCAGGGTGGTAGTGCGCCAGCCGATGCCCGCGATCCCCACGCTTATTCCGACGGTTACACCTTGACCGAAGGCCCCTATGCACAGCCGGGGCCACGGCAACTGAAACTGGCGGACGAGCACGCCTTCTGGTCCGTTCTGGGCGATCGCCTGGAGTATCAGGAAGACAGCGATAGCACGGTTTACGATATACAGGCCTGGTATGGCACCACCTACAACCGCTTTGTCATCAAAGCGGAGGGTGATATCGCAGACGGCACGCTGGAAGAAAGTTCTACCGAGCTGTTGTGGGGCCATGCGCTCAACGCCTATTTCGACACCCAATTCGGCGTTCGACTTGACCAATATGACGAAGGTAAGGATCGCCAGTGGCTGGCAATTGGTATGCAAGGCCTGGCGCCCTACTGGTTTGAGCTGGATGTGACTGCCTATGTTGGCGACGACGGTCGGACCGCACTCTCTGCCGAGGCCGAGTACGAGTTGCTGCTGACACAGCGGCTCATTTTACAGCCCCGCGCGGAACTGAATCTGTATGGCAAGGATGATCTTGATAATAGATTGGGGTCGGGCCTCTCGGATCTCGCCTTGGGCTTGCGCCTGCGTTACGAATTCAGCCGTCAATTTTCTCCCTACATCGGTGTGGAATGGACAGACACCTATGGCGACACAGCCGATTACCGCCGCGCGGCAGGCCAAGATACGTCAGGCACCCAATTCGTCGCGGGACTGCGATTCTGGTTTTAACAATCACCAAGTTGATATAGAAACTTTTTAAACACCTATGAGGAACACCTTTATGAATATGAAAACACTAGCCACTATCATCGTGTTCTCCACACTGGGCATCGCTTTCTCAGCACAGGCCCATGAACCTAAAGAACATATGAAAGACGCTGAAAAACCGGATTGCACCGCCATGAAAAATATGGATCACAGCAAGATGGACATGAATGATCCGGTGATGCAGGCCATGATGCAGCAGTGTATGAAAGACATGCACCAAGATAATCAAGCTTCAGAAAACGCAAACCAAGAAGACGGCGGACAGAAAGAACACACCGCGAATGATGAATCGATTGAACACAAACACTGACGACCCACGGTCTATCATTTCGAGCGATATTGCTAAGATTCAAACCGGATGGAGATGTCATGGCCGCTTTCAAATTTCTAACCTGTGGTAAATGTCTGCTTATCGCAGCAGCGATATCGATCATTGGCGGTCTGGCGTTTTTGTATTCCGGGCTCTATCCAATAGGCGCCGACGTTCCCCACAATCGGCTGACCTACTGGCTGCTGGAAACCTTGCGTGAACGTTCCGTCGCACGCGCCGCCAGTGGCATTAAGGTTCCTAGCGACCTAAACGCTCCGGAGCGGTTACTGGCGGGTGGTGCCGACTACGATGATATGTGTGCAGGGTGCCATCTGAAGCCGGGCAGGACCGAAAGTGATTTCACCCTGGGGCTGTACCCCGCACCACCCAATTTAACCCTAACGGGTGATGAACATGGACACGACCATGCGGGTAACACCGATAATGACGACGAAGCCATTAAGCGACCATTCTGGATTATTAAACACGGCATCAAGGCCTCGGGCATGCCAGCCTGGGGACCGGGGCATGACGACGAACGTATCTGGAACATGGTAGCGTTCCTGCAGCGATTGCCGGAATTATCTTCCGATCAATACCAGATACTTACCGCGCGCGGGCAAGACTCGGAAGGACACGGTCACTGACGAAGTATCTCAGGGCATCCTGCGGTAGATCACCCCACAACCATCAAACAGTACGAGGAGAGACATTTGCACACCTTTGAGGACGCTTTGAAGTCCATCCTGGCAAGTGGTGCTTTGGGCTACTATTGTGCTCTTTCATTTCCTTGAAACAGTTATGGCCCGGCATCCAATTTACACAGTTTCGCTCGCCATGTTGTCCGCCTGTATCGCCAACGGTCAATGTCGTCCTGATCGCTGGCAGCCCATGATGTCCGGGGCCGCCATCTTCACTTTTCTCAATTTTATCTACTTTTCCTGCCTCGTGGTATTTTATCCGGCCTATATTGATCATATCTGGCGACCAAAGTACCGTAGCGGCTGGCTGTTGGCCGGTGTCTCGATGGAGGAGGAGCTGCTGTTTGCCGGCACTCTCGGCCTGATGTGGTGCTCTCTCTACGAACACCTTTATTGGCACCAGTACCTCCCCGAGGCGTCAACATGAGCGAGCACCCCATGCCCACCGATATTGCGTGGATGCTAATGGTGGCGCTGCTCTGGGCCATTTGCTTCCCATTTATTGTGATTGGCCTGCCCGACGCCCCACCTCTTTTGTTTGCCGCCTTGCGTGCCTTTCTTGCCGGTGGGCTGCTCGTCTTTGTGTGCACGGCACAGCGGCATCGGGGGACATATCAGCTCAATCCCCGAAACCTGCTACACCTGGGACTGATCGGCTTATCGTACACGGCTTTGGGCTTTGGCGGCATGTTCCTGGGCGCCGGGCACTTGTCACCGGGCCTGGCAACCGTGCTGGCGGGCACCCAGCCCCTGATTGCCGCGGCGATCGCCGCCATCTGGCTTGGTGAAACCCTGAAGGCCAAGGGTATAGCCGGGTTGGTCACCGGTTTTTTGGGTGTAGGCTTATTGTCGTGGCCGGGATTCGGCGGGAACAATGACGGCTATCTCTGGGGAATTACCTGGGTACTGATGGCGGCTATCGGAACGGCGATAGGCAATATTCTGCTAAAAAAGGAAGCGGGCGGCTCCATCGCTGCACCCATGGCGATCCAACTTCTGTTCGGTGGCGGAATGCTGTTGTTCGCCTCAGCGATGGCCGGTGAGCACTGGAAGGTTGACTGGACAGCCCGGTTCACCGGTTCCCTGCTCGTTCTCTCCGCGCTGGCAACTGCCGCGATGATATTTCTCTGGTTTAGGCTGCTCGCCCGCGCCCCCTTGAACCAACTGAACGTCTTCAGCTTTCTGACCCCGGTGTTTGGGCTCCTGATTGGGTTTTTGTTCTTTGATGAAAGGCTGCAACTTGCCCAGGCGCTGGGCATCCTCGTAGTCACCTTCGGCATCGCCCTCATGCAAGGGCGAAATACTGTCATTGAGGCTGATAGCTGATAATAGAGAGGCACCTTGTTGATTACTGCAATCGATAGTCGCAGTGATTAGACTGATGGGAGACACTAACAAACGGAGCAATGCATGACCGAACGGATAGGCCGAGGAATCTTCAGCGACACGGAATATAGGCGCGATCCACGATTTCCAGAATTGCCACTGGCGGGTTTCGGTTTTTTGACGAATTTTGTTTGGGAGATTCTTCAGGTGCCCTGGTTCACGGGGATGGCGGAGGCATCTCATGGCTCGGTGATCGGATTGTGTATACGCGCCACGGGCGGGGACATCCGGATTCTGCTGGCCAGCTTCTGGTTGTCATCGATCATCTGCGGACATCGACAATGGCTCCTGAAGGGTGAGCAAAAGCCAGCCGGCATCCTAATTATCACGGCTCTCGTCGTTACCATCATTCTGGAATGGCTGGCGACTGACCCGCTGGAGCGGTGGGCATACACGGACTCCATGCCGATGATCCCGCTGCTGCAGTGGCTATTGTTGCCACCATTGATAATGTGGCTGACGCGCCGACACATGCTCAGCCACAACGCTTTTCGCTCCTACGGCTCTGGCGAACCGCCTCGCAATATTGGAGGCCAAACCAGGTAAATGCTCTAGCGCGCGTCAGGCAGACTAATGAAGCACGCTATCGACAAGGTTCAATTCAGTTTTCTACCACAATTTAGAGAGGAAATAATATATGCACAATTCGAGCGCACCTGATGTTCGTTTACGTATCGTCCCGTTAGGCAACACCTTGTCACTGCTACTGGCAATCAGCTACCTGCTCTGCGTGGGCTTTGGCCTGCTTGCACCGGAACAGATGCGCATGTATGATGCTTGGGCGCCATTGTTTCCCGGTTTCGAATGGCTTACTTGGACGGGCTTTTTCATTGGCTTAGTCGAAGCCTATTTGTACGGTTGGTATATCGCGGTTTTATTCGTACCCTTGTACCGGCTGTTCTCCAGAAATGGCCATTGACGGCATCACACCCGTCATAGGTCGAACGAACCGTTTGAGAACCTTCGACCATTATTCGCAGGCTGTTGGCGAATTTTCAAACTTTATTATTTATGCCTATGAAGCTTAACGCGAATAGCTTCAAATGAATCGTTTATGAACAGGTTAACGAAATTTCTGCGGGAATATCTGGGCGATGTGGGAGTGGTGTTTTACACCTCCGTAGTGATTATCACTGCCTTCGTCACCACCTCCGTGCTTTATCCCGATGCGGTGGAATCCACAGCCCAGCAAATTCTCGATATCACCGCCCGGAAACTCGGCTGGATGTATCTGGTGGCAACCACCGGCTTTGTGTTGTTTGTCCTGTTTCTCGCCCTTTCCAAATTTGGAAGCATTCGCCTGGGCGCGGAGAATGAACCGCCGGAGTTCTCGTTCAACAGCTGGCTGGCGATGATATTTTCAGGTGGAATGGGTGTCGGTCTGGTTTTCTGGGGCGTGGCCGAGCCGATGATGCATTTCAATGATCCGCCCCTTGGCCTCGCCGAACCCCGTACCTCAGATGCGGCGCAACTGGGCATGCGCTACGCGTTTTTCCATTGGGGATTCCACCAATGGGCCAATTTCACACTGGTGGGGCTGGCCATTGCCTATGTACGTTTTCGTCACAGCAGTCGCGGCTTGATCAGCGAAAGCTTCCGCCCGTTACTGGGCGATCGGGTGGACCGCGGCTGGGGCAATATCGTCGATATCCTGGCCGTGGTCTCCACCGTATTCGGCGTCGCAACGACTCTGGGCCTTGGAGCGTTACAGGTCAACAGCGGCCTGGCCAATCTGGGATTGGCTGCCTACTCGACGACATCACAATTCTACATTCTCGCGGGACTCGCAACCTTGTTCATCATTTCGGCAATGACGCCCCTCGACATGGGAATTCGCTATCTCAGCAATGCCAATATGGTGCTCGCCGCCGGACTGTTATTTTTTGTGCTCGCCACGGGACCGAGCGGTTTTATCTTCAGCGAACTCACCCAGACAGCGGGTGAGTACCTTGGCAATATCATAGAGATGAGCCTGGTAACTACTCCCTATTCCCACGAACACTGGGTGGAGCAGTGGACCATGTTCTACTGGGCATGGGGGTTGAGCTGGGCCCCCTTCGTAGGCAGTTTCATAGCAAGAATCTCAAGGGGCAGAACTGTCCGCGAGTTCGTCCTGGGCGTGATGATCGTCCCCGTGGCTTTAAGCATGTTGTGGTTCGCCACCTTCGGTGGCTCCGCCATCTACTTCGATTTGTTCGATGGCGTCGCCATTGCAGATGCCGTGTCGGAGGAAGTGCCGGCCGGACTTTACGTACTTCTCGATCAGTTACCCTGGGGCGAGTTCGCGGCCATACTGACCGTGGCGCTGGTCTCCATGTTCGTGGTGACTTCTGCGGATTCCGCCACCTTTGTGCTGGGCATGTTCACCTCCAAGGGGGTTCTGACTCCAACACGGTTTGTTCGCATCCTCTGGGGAGGTCTTCAGCTACTGATGGCGTCCGTCCTCTTGCTAACCGGTGGGCTGAACGGGCTGCGAACCGTATCCATTATCGCCGCTTTCCCCTTTATGTTGTTGATGCTGCTGATGGCATTCTCCCTTCACAAAGACCTCGCGGCGGAGATCAGGCGGCGGGAGGAAAAGGACCAATTGCTCCACACCCGGATTGAACAATTACTAATGCGGGAATCCGAGCGGGACGCGGAGCGCCGGGAAGAGGAAGAAATTCATCCAACCGCTCCGGAGGAATGTCCCGTGCAGAAGTGCGACAACTAGCCAATCCGAACCGCCTTCATTGGGATTTGTGATCGTGGCTAAAGGTTGCCTCCACAACCTCGTCCCGCTACGGCAGCTGTATGGCCAGCCAAATACGGTAGGGAGCCTCGCTTTAGGGTATTGGCACCCTCGCCAATCAACCCGTCGGACACAGAAGCGCTTTCGAAATGACTGAATACAATGAGAATCAGCATCGATTGATTATCACGCTTCCAGAGGGCTTTGATCGGTAGGCCCTGACAGGTGAACGCGTGGGATTGATAGACGTTATCGATCACCTACAAGGCCCCGCTTTACAAATTCAATGTATATAGCTTTTAACGCCAGTGTTTGGACTCTATTTTGGTTACGCCTATTTTTGTGAAACACTATCGTGGATACAATGACTGGGCATCCTCCTGATTATAGGAGCCATTCTCCTGGAGACCTCGTTGTCCAAAGAGCAAGTGGCTTTAGTGAATGTGTAACCAGAAATTCAACCTGAATGAAATTTTGAAAACGGCCTACCAATAAGGTAAAACCATGACCAAATCAGAGAAGACAAAACAGCCCTATAAAACACAGCTTAAAAATCTGCAAATTCAGCTCGTCAGGTTGCAGCGCCACATTATCAAGAACGATCTGCAGCTACTGGTCATTTTCGAGGGAAGGGATGCAGCTGGTAAAGACGGCATGATAAAGCGGATCACCGAACATTTAAGTCCGCGAGAGACGCGAGTGGTCGCGTTGGGTAAACCCTCAGAGAAAGATACCAACAGCTGGTACTTCCAACGCTATGCAGCCTTTTTGCCGAGCCGCCAGGAAATGGTACTCATGAATCGCAGCTGGTATAACCGTGCAGGCGTCGAAAAAGTTATGCAGTTTTGTACAGAAGCGGAATACGATCAGTTTCAAAAAACAGTCGTCCCTTTCGAAAAAATGCTCTGTGATTCCGGCATACAAATCATTAAATACTATCTCGACATATCGAAAGAGGAACAGCAACGGAGACTGGAGGATCGAAGAGTAAACCCCCTGAAACAATGGAAAATCAGCCCTATCGACGATACCGCTATCAAACATTGGGATGATTACTCGGCCGCCCGCGACGACATGTTACAACACAGCCATAGCGAGCATGCCCCCTGGTATATTGTCAAAGCCGATAACAAAAGGCGCGCCCGCTTGAATGTCATACGGCATTTATTGTCTATTGTTGATTGCCCTGACAAAGATCAACATTTGACGAAAGCAGATGCTAAAGTCGTATTCCAATTTAGCAGGTAATTTATCGAGAATGAAACAGAAGATCTCAAGCCTAAAGCTTAACTTGTAGTGGTCAGTTACTGCCGCCACTACCGAGCCATAACCAGCATCATAGAAGTCAAAAATAGTTGGTATCGGAAAAATACATCACCAATTGGCCACACATGAGGATTTCATTACTCGCTAGAATATTAAAGGAGCTTCGGGAATTGTTACTGCAACCGACGTCGAAATATACCCAATGACAAAATCAACATTGGAATTGCGATGGCGATCAGGCATAAGCTTTCATCCCACAGATCCCTCCAGCCGACACCTTTTAAAAACACACCGATAATAATATCCATGTAATAGCGCAACGGACTCAGGCGGGATAACGCCTGGAGAACGTCTGGCATCGCCTCCACGGGCGTCAGGGTACCCGATAGGAACATCACCGGAAACAACCCAAAAAAAGACAATAACAGGGCTTGTTGCAGGGTTCGGCTATAGGCGGCGATCAGCACCCCAAGAGCAACGGCACTGAGCAGGAAGAATCCCGTAAGGATCAGAAACAACGCGAGGCTGCCACGCATTGGCACGTCAAAGGCACGCACAATCAACAGGCTGGGAAACACGGCCAATAGGCCTATGATCATGGTCGGGGCAATTTTGGCGAGGAACAGCTGGAACGTGGAAATCGGCGCAACTAACAGTTGCTCTAGGGTACCACGTTCCTTCTCACGCACAATCGAGGCGGCGGGATGAATGACGCCCACCATCATACCGGCCAGGGCAATCATCGACAGTACCATGAAGCTCGATGTGGTCAGTTGCGGATTGTACCAGACGCGTGTCACCGCGATTGCACCGGTGTTCGCTGCAAACGGCAGTTGTTCGCGGACCAGCCTGGCAAGAACACCTCTCGCGTTATACAGCGAGTTAGCGGCAATATTGGAATCGGTGCCGTCCAATAACAATTGTAGTGTCGTCTGCTCACTGGAACGAATCGACCGCTCAAATCCCGGCGGTATCACGAGGATGGCAGTCACCTTGCCGTGCGCTAAGTGCGTTTCCGCAACCGATACCGCGCTTTCCTGATACTGAAGGTCAAAGGATTCACTCAGGGCAAATTTTTGCACCAACTCGCGACTGATAGTACTGCGGTCCTGGTCAACAATGGCCAGCGGCACATCTTCCACGTCAAAGCTAAGCGCGAGGGTGCAAAACACCGCTTCGACGGTGTATAACCACAAAATCAACACCAGGATCACTCGATCGCGAAAAAACTGGATAACTTCCTTGCGCAGCAGGCCAATCATCGCTATGGACATATCAGGCCACCTTCTGCTTCATACGCCAGACAGCAAACACGAATACCACCAGGGTGTACCCTATCAACAGCAGCAGATTGGGCAACACTGCCTCAACACCCAGCCCTTTTAATAAAATCCCTCGCGACACCTCCATAAAATAACCGGCGGGGAATAACCGACTGTAGAGCTGCAGGCTGTAAGGCATTGTAAAAATGGGGAACAAAAATCCGGAAAACAGGAAAGACGGCATCAGGGTGACGATCAGGGTAATCAGCATGGCGGCAAGCTGCGTTCGCGCCAGGGACGAAACCAGCAACCCGATGCCCACCGTGGTAAACACATAAACCAGTGAGGCGACAAACAACAACGGCAGGCTACCGGCGATAGGAATCTCGAACCAGACAAAGCCGACCAGGATGACCATCAGGATTTCGAGAAAAGCCACCAGGGCATAGGGCAGCAGCTTTCCCAACACATACTCAGCGGAGCGCAATGGCGAGGCATAAATCTGTTCCACGGTGCCTGTTTCTTTTTCCCTGACGATGGCCAAGGTGGTCAGCAACGGCGGAAAAGCCATCAAAATCACCGCAAACAACCCGGGAATGACAAAGTTGATACTGTTCAGGGACGGGTTGTACCAAACGCGGGTCTGCATCTCAACGAGCTCGGGCCGCGGCGCGGGAAAATAAGCGATGACGGCGTCGATATACGCCATCCCCAACCCGGCAACCATTGGATAGCCGCCATCGACGATCACCTGCACCGGCGCCGGCTGATCCCTTAGCAGCGCCCGGCCAAAACCGGGAGGAATCACAATGCCTGCGCGGATACGGGATTGCTGCAGGCTGCGGTCAAGGTCGCGAGTATTGTGACGGTATTCGATGATGTCGAAATAGGGAGAACCAGCAAAGCGCGCCACCAGCGCACGACTGGCAGGCGTATTGTCCTGATCGTAAAGACCCAACGCCAGCTCATCAACATCCATATTGATGGCATAGCCAAACAAAAAAAGCATGACCAGCGGCATCACCACGGCCAGCGCCAGCGTCACTGGGTCCCGCACCAGTTCCCGAGTTTCCTTGAGCAGCAAGGCAACAATGCGACGCGCGTTCATCCCTCACCTTCGCTCAATGATGCGCTATCGGCCCGTGCAACTGCGGTGAGAAAAAGCGTTTCCATATCGGTATCGGGCGACAAGGCGAGAGATTCAATGAGTGCATCGCGGCTACCATGTGCGATCAGGCGACCGTTCATCATCAGCGCCAATCGATCGCAGTAAGCGGCTTCGTCAAGATAATGGGTGGTCACGGCCACGGTCATGCCTTGTGACGCCAATACCCGGATGACCTCCCAAAAGCGGTAGCGCGAGGCGGGGTCAATACCGGATGTCGGTTCATCGAGAAACAGTACTGCCGGCCGATGCAGAATACTGCCAGCGAGCGCCAGCCGCTGTCGGATGGCGCCGGACAAATCCCCGACCATGGTCCGAAGAGGCACCGTCAACCCTGTTACTGCACTGGCCCATGCCACGGCGGCACGCGCGGTATTGCCCGACAATCCGTAGAGGTTGGCAAAAAACGCCAGATTCTCCCCCGCCGTCATATCCAGATAGAGCGAAAATTTTTGCGACATATAGCCGATTTGCCGTCGCAGATTGCGATTTTTCAAACTCACTGCTTCGCCACCGACAACCGCCCCGCCCTCGGCAATTGCCGTCAGACCACAGATGGCCCGGATCAACGTGGTTTTGCCCGCGCCGTTGGGTCCCAACAGCGCCAGCAACTCCCCTCTCTCAATCGTCAGATTAATGCGATCGATGGCGGTGAATTCGCCAAAACGGATACTGAGGTTTTGCGTTTGCACGCCGTTGCGATCTTTATCCGCATCAAGTTTGGCTGCTGCTACAGGGAATCTACTGGCCTGTTCACCATTCCCCATAGCAGGTGGTTCAACACAGTCCATTTCAACCTCCGTACGGCTATCCAGCACGAACAGATCTTCAAGCTGTGGTTCAGCTGGCGTAACCACGGTATTGGCTGGCAGCTCGCGCATGGCTAGTTGTTTGAAATCGTCGGCATCAGTGACGCAGCGCAGACGATCCGGCAGCCGCTGTATGGCGCGCATCCCTTGCAGTCGACGCAGCTTTACCGAGACATCGTCAAGCGGCTCGGGCGATGTCGAAAATGTTACACTGAACACCCGCCCCCTGAGCTGTTCCAGCAGTGCCCCGGGTGTCCCATCCGCCAGCACTTGACCTTCCCGCAACAGAACCACACGGTCGCAGCGCATGGCCTCATCCATATAGGAAGTCGCAATAACGCTGGTGACTTGCCGCTGCTGAAAACGATCCAGCATTTCCCATAACTGGCGACGCGACAGTGGATCGACGCCCAGACCCGGCTCGTCCAGAATGAGCAGTTCAGGCTCATGAATCAGGTTGGTACAAAGGGAGAGCTTTTTGCGCATGCCACCGGAAAGCTTGCCCGCCGGCCGCTGCGTAAAGGTCGTGAGGCCGGCCATCTGTAGCAAGCTGTTGCGTCGCGCAAGGTATTGATCTTGAGGTACGTCGCGGATGCGAGCGGAAAACGCGAGGTTTTCATCCACGCTCAAGCGATCATAGAGGGTAAAGCCCTGCGACATATAGCCGATGCGAGCGGCAATGATTTTGGACTCGCGGCGTGTATCAAGGCCAAACACCCGACAGTCACCGCTGCTGGGGTCGAGGATGCCCGCCAGCATTTGCAACAGCGTGGTTTTCCCGGCACCGTCTGCGCCGACGACACCGACACGCTCTCCCCGTCGCACGGCAAAGCTGATATCACCCACTGCAACCGTCTCCCCGAACCGCCGCGAAAGTTGTTCAGTCTGTAAGATAAGTGCCTGGGGCTGTTCAACAATGGCGTCAGGCATGTTGTATCAACTTGCCGGAACCGGTAGCGAAGCCGGCCATTGTTGGGTGGCGTCCCAGCGAATCCAGGCATCGGCCGGCATCCCCGGTTTCAACAGGCCATCAGGATTGTCCAGTGCCAGGGTAACCCCGTAAACCATGCGCTGGCGTTCATCCGGCATATGTACATCCCGCGGGGTGAATTGAGCAAAATCATCAATACGGCTGACATTGGCGACAAACTCTCGATCGACACCATCGACGCGAATACGCGCCTCATCACCCAGGTGCAGGCGGTTCAGGTGGTTGGCGGAGACATAGACTTTCAACTCCAGACGGTTGAGATCGACAATCAACGCCAGCGGCTGGCCGGCGGCGACCACCTCGCCGGTCTCCACTGCACGAATCAACACCGTGCCCGACAAGGGGGCTGCCACCTCCAGTTTGTTGCGTTGGGATTCGGCCAACGCCAACGTAGCACCAGCGGCTTCCATCTGTGCGTTGAGCGCGTCGCGCTGCTTCTGCAACGCCTGCAAGCGCCCCATTGCTTCTTTAACAGCATTTTCTGCCGTATCGACATCCTGCTGCGTACCCAGTTTCTTTGTCTGCAGGGCGCGTACACGTTCCAATTGGCGCTTTGCAGTCGCGGCGTGGTGGCGCCAGGTATCACGTTCACTGTCAATTACGGCGATGTTCTCCTTAAGTGACTCAAGTTCGCCCTGGGCACCACGGATCTGTTCGTCGGCATCCACCGGATCGATCTCGACAAGTACGTCACCCGTAGAGACCGCTTCGCCTTCCTACAGGCGATGTCGCAGCACCCGGCCACCGCGTTCAGCGGCAAGCTTTACATCACGCCCCTCGATATACCCGTTACCATAAACGAAGCCCTCGGGTAGCGGTTTACCCTGGGTGAGCCAAAAGAGCCCGTAAGAAACAACGGCAACCAGGACTATCACCGCTAACGACCAGATCCAGGATGGATTTTTCATCTTTTTTCCTTGGTTCGCACATCAACTCAGTCGAGCAATAGCCCTCGTATCAGGGCGCCATAGACCACCATGCTAATTCTCACTCTATGGAATCGCTCTCTGAACAGGGCTGACAAAATTTCATCCGGTTCATCGCCAGCAACGAAAAAGAGGCCGACCAGGTGATCAGCACCAGTCCGTTAATGGCCTCCAGCCCATAGAGAATTTTAAACCATCCCGAGGCCGACAAATCGCCGGCACCCAGCGAGCTGTAGGCAACAAATGAAAAATACAGGGTATTGATCCAGTCTTCGAAGCTGGAGCCCGGCAGTTCGCCAAACCCCGGAATAAGATGCGCAAAATAATAAACAAAGGCATAAACCACTACTTCGACGACATGGGCAACAAACAATCCGCAAATGATGGCAATCAATTTAATCGACTGCGCCCATCCGGTATCCAATATTGCCATCAACCGCGTCAAAAACCCATAATGCACCGTCACGGTTAATACCAGTAGAAAAGGAAATAAAATTATCAGAACCATCACATTACCTTATCGAAAATAACCAGGGTTAGGATGTTTTTACACGCAACCAGTGTCGGTGTTCATAAAACGCGCTCCACATTGCGCCAAGGGAAAAGGCAAATAACAACTCCTCTACCGGAATCCCGGCAACCTGTATACCGCTGATATTGGCATGATTCCAATACAGCGCCACAAAACCCGGATGTGAGGCCGCCATGGCGCTAAAAAACAGAAAATACAATCCCGTAAACATCAGGGCACCTTTTATTGCCTGCGATAACAAATCCGGCCGGCAAACTATCGTTGTCATTGCACCTCCCAGCAAACTCAACGAGGCGGTATAGATGGCATTCCATGTGGTAAGTCCCTCAAGCCCGAGAAACAGCCACACCGGCGAGCTGAGCAAGAATTTATGGTAGCGATGACGCCTGCTGGATTTCTCGCAATCAGCCAGCGGCTTGAGCACGTATTTATCCGACACGCCAAAGAGACTACTTGCCAAACCACCGACCGCGAAGGAAAAAATCAGGCTTTCGATATCGAAGCCAGTGGCTTCGCCCAAACGAAACAAGGTCGGTGGAAACCAATAGTCCGGGTAAAACAGCGGTTCAAACAGGCCCAGCGGTGCCGTCCCGATACTCATCGTCATCATCTTTACATGCTGGCTCTTTTGCACAATAAAAACGACCAGCCAAATCAGCAACAGAATAAGACTCCAGACGAAGTAAGTGTATTGCATATCCATCATTGACCGTTTTCACTCCGGGGATCGAGATGATTCGCCAGCACCGGTATGACACTGGAGGCGATAATGGCGGTCGCCAGCGTCATCAGTACCAGCGCGATCATGGCGTGGTGGGACAAATGCCCTTGTTGAAGCCCTACACTGGCAACAACCAGCGCAACCTCTGCCCGAGGCAACAGCGCAAACCCAAGCAACCATCGTTCACGCAGTGACAGGAAAGAACCCATTACCCAGGGCGCAAGCAACTTACCGATAACCGCCGCCGCGATGACCAATAG
>ERZ724569.164-NODE-164-length-13850-cov-5.000729_pt1 | contig 13850 bp, 12 predicted proteins | sample MGYA00375863_ERZ724569 | MGnify/ENA primary metagenome ERZ724569 (study PRJEB28725, sample SAMN03264850) | marine sediment metagenome | biome: marine pelagic biome; feature: marine oligotrophic desert; material: marine snow | place: Pacific Ocean:North Pacific...
TCGGTCATTGTGGCGATAATGCTGCCTGTGAAGGCTTTTTTGGTGTACTCAAAAGAGAACGGACAAACCGAATGCGTTACCCAACCTTGGATTCTGCCAAAGCTGATTTATTTGACTATATTGAGCGTTTTCATAATCCTCGGATGAGACGAAGAGTTGCTAAGTACGATATGAAGTTATCAACCGTTTTTAAACCGTCCGTGGAAACGAGGTAGAACCCGAATTACATACTGCAATGTCTTGGGGACGCATTTGTGCTTAAACACTGACCACTATGAACAATTAAAGCTATTGCCAATATTCATAAAATTAAGGTGAACCATGTTTAACATATTGATGCATCGCACATATCGGCACCTGTTTTTCGCACAGGTTGTTGCCTTGTTGGGAACCGGCTTGGCAACTGTTGCACTTACTCTTATGGCGTTTGATCTGGCCGGTAATGATGCCGGCCAGGTGCTGGGCACGGCAATGGCCATCAAGATGATCGCTTATGTATTGATCGCACCGCTTGCTTCGGCGTTAGCGGAAAGCGTCCCACGCCGGGCGATGCTGGTGTCGTTGGATATTGTTCGTGCTGTAACAGCGCTTGCATTGCCTTTTGTTACCGAAGTCTGGGAGGTGTATGTGCTGATCGCAGTACTTCAATCTGCTTCTGCAGCATTTACCCCAACCTTTCAGTCGATTATCCCGGATACGCTTCCGGATGAAGATGATTACACCAAGGCTCTATCGCTGTCCCGCCTTGCATATGATTTGGAAAACCTCATTAGCCCGGCTCTGGCAGCAGTTTTCTTGCTGGTTACAAGTTGGCATGGGCTATTCTCGGGAACCGTTATTGGCTTCATCGCCTCAGCGTTGCTTGTAGTCTCTGTAGCTATTCCATCAGGTGTCAAACCGGAGAAGCATCGCAGCGTTTATGAGCGTGCCCGGCGCGGATTCAAAATCTTTGCTGCAACGCCCCGGTTAAAGGGACTAATGGCGTTAAACTTTGTTGTCAGCTTGGCCGGTGCCATGGTGATCGTTAACACTGTGGTACTGGTGAAGGGCCACTTCGGCCTGACAGATCAGCATACGGCAATGGCCTTTGCGGCATTTGGTGGAGGTTCAATGTTGGCGGCGTTGACTTTACCTGCTTTGCTCAAGCGATGGCAGGATCGTCGGGTCATGTTAACGGGAGCGGGTATCCTCATTTCAGGAATGCTTTTGGCCATCGCTATAGACAGCTTTGAATGGCTGATCCCGGTCTGGGCTTTGCTTGGCATTGGCTCTTCGGCTGTACAGACACCCGTCGGCAGATTGTTAATAAAATCATCCATTGGGGTGGACCGACCCGCACTTTTTGCTGCCCAGTTCTCCTTATCCCATGCCGGTTGGCTCGTTGCCTATCCGCTGGCTGGCTGGCTTGGATCGATTGCCGGTTTGAAGATAACTTTGGTTGTGCTTGCCAGCCTTGCATTGATTGCGCTCATTTCAGCAATCAGGTTATGGCCATTAAATGACTCTAAAAAGTTCATACATAGACATGATGATCTAGCTGATAACCACCCGCACATAGCATTATCTGGGCGACAGCATATTCATCATTATGTAATAGACAATCTGCATCCTAAATAGCCATGTCAACCCAGTGTCCGTTTTAAAATGGAGCTATTACAGTAAGTTTCTAAAACTTTCATAAGAAGGATATTAGCCGATGATACTTTCTGAAAGAAAATGAGCGGAGAAACCTAGTCAATGTTTCGATTGAAGGATTATCCAGTCGTACCAGTACTCTTTTCCCAGATTTAGTAAAGCGAATGGCGTTGGAAACTAGGTTAGATATTGCTCTGCGCAATATGGCTTTATCGCCATGAATTGGTCATGCTTGACCAGCTATGGTTAGTGCGACTTTGTGGTCTTCTGCTAGCGCTTCAAAAAAACCAAACAACGCTTTGACTTCATCGGATAAATCCAGCGGTGTTTGTTCCAGCTTGACTAAACCGTGTTCGCTTTTTGCTAACCACAACATATCATTAACCATTTTTGCCAAACGTTCTTGTTCTTCCAAATTTGAGTACAACAATTCACGGTATTCTTCGAGTGTTCTGGATTTGCCTAAGCCAACCTGTCTGTGTCTGGGTGATGAGATTAGTCAGAGGTGTTCGTAGCTCATGTGCAATATCAGCTGAAAAATGTGATAGCTGATTAAAGCTATCCTCAAGTCGACCTATCATGTGGTTGAATGAAGACACCAAGTCCTGTAATTCCGATGGGACAAAAGAGGGGGTCAAGGGTACAGCTCGGCACAAAGTTAAGGCAGTACATGCCGCTTACACCCAGTTAATAGTCGGCACTGAACAATCCTTTTAGTCTAGCTCGGGTGGGTTTTATCACTGACAAAACAATCCATATCACATTGATATTAATTAGAATGATGAATATTTATTAACTATTTCATTGCGAAAATAGTCAGTTGTTCAGTCGTAGTTCAGTTTCTTTATGATAAAAATGTCTTCAACAATAAAAAGAAATTTGAAATCAACTAGAGAGGTTCTTTCTAATGAACATTATCAAAACAACAACTGCTGTTATCTTAGGTGCTTCAGCACTTTTTTCTTCCGCTGCAATGGCAGAAGTTCATGAGGTACAAGCTGTGGGGCTGGCATTTAAACCTTTAGTTTTGAAAGTCCAGCCAGGTGACCAAGTTTCATGGACAAAAATGACCATTCACAACGTTAATACTGAATTTACATCAAATGATGGTGTGAAACAATATATTCCTGAAGGTGCAGAAGGCTTTACGTCAAAAATTGGAGAAAACTTCACCAGTGATCCACTTACTGTTGAGGGGGTTTATTTGTATAAATGCGATCCGCACTGGGGTGCCGGTATGGGTGGCGTAGTTATCGTTGGCGAAGCAACTAACTTACAAAAAATCGTTGACGAAGACCCTAGTGGTGCATTAGGTCGTCTTGTTAGAAAAACGCAAAAAGCTGTTAAATAAAACAATCTTAATTAATATTTACTAAATAATCTCTAGTATTTATTGAAAAATCATTAAATAACAAAAAAATTAACGGCTAAATAATAAAACAAGCCCCTGATGGCTTTTAGTCACCGGGGGTTTTTAACTTTAATTTTGCCAGCCAGCTTTGAACGGCAATGTTCTATAGAGTGTAACCCCTATAATCCTCTCCCGTATTAACTCACGTCAAATGTTATTATTTTCATGTTTTCTATGTTGAAAACCTAGTAACCATATGATTAAGTTGAATTTTAATATCCACACTTAATGTTAAGTACAGATTACACCAAGAACACAGATTCATCTAACATTGCTGTAAAAGTAGAGGTGCAAATCCACCACCCGGTGTACGTAAGTTGGTAGCTTGACCTCGATAAAGTCTTGCTGCAGCAAGTAATAACTCCCCTCGGTAGGTATACAATCGCACATCAACCTTAAGCATTTCACGTTCGTTATCAACCATCACAACACGTTCTGAGGGTGGCACATAGGCCTGTGCAACATAATCACTTTCAAGAATACGTGCAAAGGTGCTTTTAGTCAGCTTGCTGCCACGATAGACACCCTTACTGCCATGGCCAGCCACCGGTTTAAAAAACCACTGTCGCCGTTGCAGCCAAAGCGATTGCTCATCATATGCATTAACCTGAATGGTGTGGGGAATACCCTTTTTTAAAAGTTCAGCATTTTCAGCACTTAACCCCCAATCTATCAGGTTATGTTGATCTGACAGTAAGACCAGATTTCGCTTATCAGCCAATAGAGCGTGCGTATAGGGATTCGGGGTGATAACGGCACCACCTTCTAACCATGCAGAGCGCAAAGCGGCATGTTCAGGTGCATCTAGTCCAAAATCGACCAGACGGTTGTATACCAAATCGATTTTCTGGTTATTACCATACAAGACTCCTGATTCGTATTTGAGATCCTTTGGGGAGAGTATGACGGCATCAATGCCATGTTGGATGAAAAGCCCTTGCGCGAGTTTGAACTCCGGATAGAGATGTTGTTCTTCTGGTGCATCGTCGATGATTGCAATTCGCTCAGGTTGACCGCTACCTCGCTGGCTTTGCCATTCACTTATAAATTGCGTAATGACCGCTTCATCGAAATCTTTAGCCCAAGATGCCTGTGCACTGCCGCTACAACATTTTAGTTGGGCACGAGTCAGAATGGCATTAAGAAAAGCGCCACCGGCATTGGTGTTGATTTCGATAAGACGAGGGCCATCTTCACTCAGGTGGAAATCATAGCCCATAAAAGCGCCTACTGGACCGGGATTATGCCGTGCACTCTCAGGTGCCCAAGACATGACCTGTTGCTGATATTCTGCAAGTGATACAGCGGATTCAATTGCCTTAACAATCGCCTGCATTTGTTCAAGATCAGAACTTGGAACAAAAATCGCGGCATTTGAGAAGAATTGGCGCATGGCCGAAGTAGACAGGATGCCTTCAGGGTTATCGCCCAATTGGTTGTTGAGATCGCGAATAATCGCTGACCAATCTAGAGTAACGCAGGTACAAATCGAAGCTATCGACGGGCAGATTTTGACGCTGACTCATCCAAATATTCCCAGCTTGGAATGGCCGGGTATGACCATGGACTTTCAACTTTCGTCATCACTCAATCCAGATGGGCTGACGGTGGGCGAGCAAATAGCAATTGAGTTTCGCTTAGAAAAAGGCTCAGCACCTAAAATTATCGACCTGCAGCCTTTGTCAGCCGAGACTGAAATGGAAGGTGCAAAATGATTGCCAAACTTATACGTTGGTCAATCGACAATCGTTTTTTGGTGTTATTGGCTACGCTGATGATGCTTGCCTGGAGCTTGGTATCTTTATCACGTACGCCGCTGGATGCGCTGCCTGATTTGTCAGATGTTCAGGTGATAATTAAAACGACCTGGCCGGGACAAGCACCGCAATTGGTCGAGGATCAAGTCACCTACCCATTAACCACCACCATGTTATCGGTACCCGGCGCTGAAGTAGTACGCGGTCTGTCGTTCTTTGGCGATAGTTATGTCTATGTCTTGTTCGAGGAGGGTACCGATCTGTATTGGGCCCGCAGTCGGGTGCTGGAATACCTTAATCAGGCGCAGTCAAGGCTGCCGGATACGGCAAGCTCATCAATTGGCCCTGATGCCACCGGCGTCGGTTGGATCTATCAGTATGCTTTGGTAGATAAATCCGGCACCCAGGATATTTCCCAGCTACGCGCGTTGCAGGACTGGTTTCTTAAATTCGAACTGAAAACCGTCGCCAATGTGGCAGAGGTCGCAACTGTCGGCGGCATGGTCAAGCAGTACCAGGTGGTCGTCGATCCCGACAAGTTAGCCACTTATCGCATACCGCTTTCCCGCGTTATTGAGGCTATTAATAATGGTAATCAAGAGACCGGCGGCGCGGTTCTGGAGATGGGCGAAGCGGAATATATGGTGCGCGCCTCCGGCTATTTGCAAAGCTTAGAAGATTTTCAATCCATTCCCTTACTAACCACTGATGCTGGTGTATCAGTGACATTGGGCGATGTCGCGCATATTCAAATCGGCCCTGAAATCCGGCGGGCTATCAGCGAGCTCGACGGTGTCGGTGAAGCTGTGGGGGGCATCATCGTGATGCGCTCTGGAAAAAACGCTCTGACCACCATTGCTGCTGTGAAAGACAAACTGAAAACGCTGCAAAAGAGTTTGCCCGAGGGCGTTGAGATTGTGACGGTTTATGATCGCTCTGGGCTAATAGAACGCGCTGTCGATAATCTCACAGAAAAGCTTATTGAAGAATTTATTGTCGTGGCATTAGTGTGCCTTATTTTCTTATTCCATCTTCGTTCAGCCTTGGTGGCTATTGTTTCACTGCCCCTGGGGATCTTGATGGCTTTTATTGTGATGCACTGGCAGGGGATCAACGCTAATATCATGTCACTTGGCGGTATTGCCATCGCTGTCGGTGCCATGGTCGATGCAGCGGTGGTGATGATTGAAAATGCTCATAAACATTTAGAACGCTGGTATGAAAAACATCCCGGATCAAAGCTAGAGGGCGACAGTCGCTGGAAGGTGATAGGTGATTCTGCCGTCGAGGTGGGCCCCGCGCTGTTTTTCTCGTTGTTGATTATTACGCTGTCTTTTATCCCAATTTTCACCTTGGAAGCTCAGGAAGGCCGACTATTCTCTCCATTAGCATTTACCAAGACTTATGCAATGGCCGCAGCAGCTGGCCTTGCTGTAACGCTTATCCCGGTACTAATGGGCTACCTTATCCGGGGCAAAATTCCGGCTGAACAGGCTAATCCACTAAACCGGTTTTTAATTGCTTTATATCGACCTTTATTGGCAGGCGTACTCAAGTTTCCAAAGATGACCTTAGTGGTCGCCAGCGCATTGTTACTGACCAGTTTATGGCCTTTACAACATATCGGCAGTGAGTTTATGCCACCGTTGGATGAAGGGGATCTGCTTTACATGCCCAGTGCTTTACCCAGTCTTTCGGCCGGTAAAGTAGCGGAATTGTTACAGCAGACTAATCGAATGATCAAAAGCGTGCCGGAGGTGAAAACCGTCTATGGCAAAGCCGGACGTGCGGATACGGCAACTGATCCGGCGCCACTGGTGATGTTTGAAACCACCATTCAGTTCAAACCTCATGAAGAGTGGCGGCCGGGTATGACCAAAGAAAAATTGATCGCCGAATTAGATCGGACCGTGAAGGTGCCCGGCTTAACCAATATCTGGGTACCACCGATTCGTAACCGGCTTGATATGCTGGCTACTGGTATCAAGAGCCCTGTGGGCGTAAAAGTTTTGGGGGAAGACTTAAACGTTATTGATGGCATTGCCGGCGACATTGAAAAAGTCCTCAAAGATGTACCTGGGGTCACCAGTGTTTTTGCTGAGCGTCTCACCGGTGGTCGTTACGTCGATGTTGATATTAAACGTGATGCCGCGGCGCGTTATGGCCTTAATATTAATGATGTGCAGTTGATTATCAGTTCGGCTGTGGGCGGCATGAATATTGGCGAAACGGTGGAGGGATTGCAGCGCTTTCCCATTAATGTTCGCTACCCCCGGGAGATCCGGGATTCACTGGCCTCTTTACGGACCTTGCCTATCGTGACTATTCGCGGCCAGCAATTGATACTGTCAGATGTTGCGAACATTAGCATCAGTGACGGTCCACCCATGGTGCGCAGTGAAAACTCGCGGTTAGCGGGGTTTGTGTATGTTGATATTCGGGATCGGGATTTGGGTTCGGCGGTAACCGATATGCAGCAAATCGTCTCGGAGCAAGTGGATTTGCCGACCGGCTATTCAATCACCTGGTCCGGACAATTCGAGTATCTTGAGCGTGCGACTGCCAAGCTCAAGCTGGTGGTGCCTTTCACGTTGCTTATCATCTTTGTTTTGTTCTATCTCACGTTTAAGAATTTTGGCGAAGCATTGCTGCTAATGGTGACTTTGCCCTTTTCTTTAGTGGGTGGCATCTGGCTGCTCTATCTGTTGGGACACAACTTGTCGGTGGCGAGTGTGGTCGGCTTTATCGCTTTAGCCGGGGTAGCAGCCGAGTTTGGCGTCATCATGCTGCTCTATCTTAAGCAAGCCTGGCAAAACCGGTTGGATGAACAAAAAGAAACAGAGGCTGATCTGCTGGATGCCATAGGTGAAGGCGCTGTGCTCAGGGTTAGACCCAAGGCCATGACGGCGACCGTTATCCTTGCTGGCCTGCTGCCCATTATGTTTGGTAGCGGCACTGGTAGTGAAGTTATGCAGCGCATTGCTGCGCCAATGGTAGGCGGCATGGTGACAGCACCACTGTTGTCAATGCTGGTGATACCGGTGATCTATTTACTGATTCATAAAAAGCGTGCACAGAAGCAGACGAAAAACGAACCAATTCAATCACAAGCAAATAACGAGTGATGAATTACGCCGGGTCATTTAACGTGCATTGACCTAGGTTTTTTTATTTAACGCACTGGAGAAAATTAAAATGAAAAAATTATTAGTAAGTTCTTTGACAATCATTCTGTCCTTTTCGGCAACGTCGATATTAGCGGAGCAGAAAATGGATCATGACGATATGGAAAACATGGCTCCAAAAGCGGAGACATCGGATCAACAGATCACCCATTCCGCCATTGGCACTGTCACTAAAGTCGATATCAGCTCAAAAAAAGTCACTTTGGTTCATGAACCGATTGAAAGCCTCAGCTGGCCGGCCATGACCATGGGATTTATGGTTCAGGATGATAAATTACTCGACAAATTTAAGGTAGGTGAAACTGTGGATTTTGAGTTTATAAAAGCAGAAAAAGGTTATGTCATCACTAAGATCAAGTAAAAGATGAAACTCTAACCCCATCATGGAGCATATAATGGACAGTGTGAATTGTCTGGACGGCGGCTCCGATCAAAGCTGATTTTAAGTTATCAATGGAGACTATTATTATGAACTTACATCTAGGCGATACTGCCCCTGATTTCGAAGCAGATACTACTGAAGGCCATATTAACTTTCATCAGTGGATTGGGGACGGATGGGCTATCTTATTCTCCCACCCAGCTGATTTCACACCAGTTTGCACCACAGAACTAGGTGAGACTGCCAAGCTGAAAGAAGCTTTTGACAAGCGGCACTGTAAAATAATCGCTATCTCCGTTGATTCGGTAGAAGATCATAAAGCCTGGGTCAGCGATATTGAGGAGACCCAGAGTTGCGCGGTCAACTTCCCAATTATTGGAGATGAAAATAAGCAAATCTCTCGGCTTTACGATATGTTACATCCCGGAGAAGATGATAGTTCGGCAGTGCGTTCATTATTTCTGATTGATCCGAGCAAAAAAGTTAGGATGATGCTGACTTATCCGAAAAGTGCAGGCAGAAACTTCAATGAAATTTTACGGGTGCTCGACTCGATACAGTTAACCGATGGCTATAAGGTTGCTACCCCAGCAAACTGGTCCAATGGTGATGATGTCATCATAGTTCCTTCTTTATCCGACGAGGAGGCTAAAGAACTTTTTCCTGAAGGTTGGAAGACGCTTAAGTCATATCTTCGTATAGTCAAGCAGCCTAATCGTTGAGGTAAGGCGCATGCCATTTTAAGTAATGAAAGGATGAAGAATATTCAGTTGTTCGTAATATTAAGTAGTTCTTTTGCTAAGATTACCTTCGAATAGTTTTAATCTACAAAGTAGATTAGCATCAAAAAGACATACGCCTCATAATGAGGCGTATGTCAGACTGCTTATGCAGCCATTTTTCTACATTCTTCAGTGCATTTTCTGCATTGGTTAGCACAGTCTTTACAGTGCTGATGCTCATACTGATCACCAGTTTCGGCACATAAATTACAAATTTGAGCTGCATAGTCACTGCCACGAGCAATTGCAGTCGCTGTAAAACGACACATATCCGCACAATCTAAATCCATATGTACACATATCTGTCATTTTGGAAACATAACTTTCTTCTAAACAAGCTACTGCACAATTATCGCATTGCGCTGCGATAATAAGCTTCAATACAAGATTGATTTTTTTTCATGAGACATAGTGACCTTTCTTTAATTGATAAACCATGCTGAATTGCATGTTAAGACCATTCAGCGAGCAATATAAATTAGCCAATGAGTCGCTGCATTTTCCTTTTACCAAGCTGTCACAATCAGATTATTTATGACGTGTGTATAAAATATACATGATGGCAATAATTATGTTTGCAACCATTACAAAGTGAAGTAGAAGCGAGATATTTTGGTAGAGGGCCTTAATCTCTTTGTATAGTTCTTTTGAATTCTTGTTTCCCCAATCCGCCTTAAAATAGTCTTTATCGACAACTAATAGATTAATAAGACCTACGCTTGACCCCGAGGATGGCCGAACTTCGCAATAAATTGCATAACATCACCTAAACACAAAGAAGAAAGTCATTGCCTTTTTATATTGGTAGCAACAATTTATTGTTTAGGATCAGTAAACATCCTCTTAAACCTGTGTGAGTTAAAACGCCTATCATTCTAGTAACCGGCATTAACCAATATCCGGTTATTCATAGACTAAGCTAGCGAACTAATTTTAAATGCCTCCTCGAATATAATTTATTTAATGAAAGGTGAGTGTCATGGCTGAAGAGATGGGCACAGTTGACCCCAAAAGAGAAAGTCGGCAGCAAGCTGAAATGCAAAAGATTAAACAATTCTTGACTGAAGAAGAGGTCAAGAGCGAGTTTTACATGGAAATGATCGTTACGCTCCAGTCAGCACAGGCAAAGCGAATATTTCGCCGGACTTTCGAACATATACAAACACAGATGACAGCAGCAACGTTGCTAACACGTAAATTTGGATTGCGTGAACTGTCAGATGAAAATGTGAGGAAAATTACTGAAAGTATTAGGCATCTGTCTACTGAAATGAATCGGGATATGGAACAAGCAGATCACATTCTGAACAGCATTGGAATCAAGAATGCTGCCGTCACAGATGATAGTGTTGATTTGCTAATCAAAATCACTTGCCCAGAAGGTATGGCATTTATGAATCTGATCCGTCAGCTGGATAATCTGACAATGAAACTTAAAACGCTTTGGATGGCCGGGGAAGTTCCGCTTGCTCATTCAGAAGATAGGTCTCATGCATGGCAAGTTCGTATCTTTAAAATTGCTGATGCAATCAGAGCACTTGGGCAACAAGCTTACATAGCATCTGATAAGAAAAAAGACAGTGATTTAAATAAGGCTCAGGCCAAACGACAATCGTATAAAAAACGTAAGCACAATGCATCCAAGCAAGCAGCGACTACAGGCTGAAATAAATGATAGTCATGAAAGACATCTCGCTGATTCTTATCCTCGACAAATTAAGTCTATCAGCGTTTGAAGCTGCCTATTCTTTTGGTAGTACCGATAAGGAGACATGACTTAATTGGAAGTCAAATGAAAAATTAGTTTCTAACACCGTAACTATACGAATTAAGCAATGATGCGTTACTGGTCGTTATAGGAATTTGAGAGCAATGCCTATTTTCGGTCTTTGGATATCAGACGTGAGGCCATTCCTACCAGATAACCAATCAGATTCAGACATAAAGCTGCAGCAGCAATAACAAAAGCTTACCAACCATAGCCAATAATAGTTTCTGCATTTGGGCTTAACACAGTGAGCAATATCAGAAGGTAAAGAAATGAGCCAATTCCTTCATAAGCCGAATCATGACGTGAAAAAAAATGCTGAAAACTTTGTTCGCAAACTCACTCCCAAAATGGTGGGAACGAGAACAACCAACACTAATTCGAAAATAATGGTGTCAGGTGGTACTTCCAGTTGAATGCCCGTCAGCCATAAAAAAAGCAGAGGAACAATGAAAGGGGGAAAAAACGGTATTTACCGCATTAAAAACGGCTGCCAGGGCAACATTGCCTCGCGCCATCAACACTAACAACGGAGATGATACATCTGTGGGTAAGGTGCCAAGCAAAGTTTGACCCATAGCCAACGGACCACTGCCAAAAAAATAATCGGCCGGTCAGCAGCCCGGCAAGCCACATTGGGCCGTTGACTAGAATCAGCGCTAAAAATTGCCTTGAAGTTTTACGAAGCACTAACCGAACGGCATGGGCATCAAAAGTCAGGCTGATAATAAACATCAATGCAGCAAGTAATAGCCCAATTAGTGGTTGGAGATATTTACCCGCCTCAGGTAATACCAATCCAAGCCCAGCCACAATAATGACAAACCAAACGAGATTTGATTCTACGTAATAAATTAATCTACTCATGGTTTTAAATTTCCAAACTTCATGTGTGGATGAGAATAAATTACCCAAACATAGAACTAATTTAAATCGTGCAAAAAAAGATCAATAATAAGTAAATACTCAATATCATGATCAATATAAAAACATTAATAACATAGAAATCCTTATCTTTAATGCGGCCAATCAATAACTGCATAATAGGATGAGAAATGCTAATTTTTGTTTGATGGATGCCCAACAGGCATATCGTAACGTTGCTGACGGTATAGCCAAGAAGGTAGTAATACATGTGCTAATGCTTCGTTAGCATCCTCTCTATTTGCCGGACCTTTGAGCTCTAGTTGACGCTTTTTGAGAACATACTGCCCAGCCAGAGCTTTCTTTTGAGGGCGTAAAATGGTCACCTTCTCACCTTGCAACAGGGCAAAATAATCGGCAAATTGCATCATTGCCCTGCCGGGTGACTGCTGCTCGGCTGGTCGGCTCAAATCTCTGCCTATCATTGGTGTCTCAGCGCTGATGCCCATCAGTGATAGTAAAGTAGGCGCCATATCAATCTGGCTCGCCACCGTCTTGATACGTTTTGGTTTTATATCAGCCCCTAAAATGAGACCCGGGATTTGAAAACGTTCTATCGGCACAAGTGCATTTCCATAAACATTCAAATCATGATCAGCAATCACCAAAAAGAGGGTATTCTCCCAGTAATCGCTTTTCATAGCTGTGTTAAAGAATTGTCCCAAAGCATAATCTGCATATTTAACAGCATTCAAATCAGTTTGTTTCTCGGCCGAATGCAGATCGATCTTGCCATCAGGGAATTCGTATGGCGAATGGTTGCTGGATGTAAAAACTAAACTAAAGTACGGTTGATAACTCAGGTTCGCTTGAACGATCCGTTGATGCGCCATATTGAATAGATCTTCATCTGAGACCCCCCAACTGCCTACGAAGAGCGGATCAACGTAGTCATTTTGGTCAACGATAGATTGAAAACCATTGCCAATAAAGAAGTTAGCCATGTTATCGAAGTGAGATTGCCCACCATAAATGAATTCAGTTTTGTAGCCGCGTTGACTCAATAAGTCTGCGATGGTGAAAAAATTCTGTTGTGATAAAGAAAGCTTTACAACGCTTCTTGCGGGTGAGGGCAAAAAACCCGTTATCGTGGCTTCAATTCCTCTTACAGATCGTGTGCCGGTTGCATAAAGTTGTTCAAACCACCAGCCCTTATTTTTCAGTTTTTCTAATTCTGGTGTTACAGAATACTCTCCACCAAGAGATTCGACGAAGGTGGCACCCAGGCTTTCTTCAAGAATGATAACCAGGTTAAGTGGTATATCTCTTTCAACTGTCGCGGGGCGCTTATTGATAGTTGGAAAGGGTGCATTTGGATCATTATCAAGCCAAGGATAATTCTCGCTCATTTCCTGCATAATTTGTTCATCAGTAAGCGTACCATAGACTTCTCCGGCTTCTGCTTCATGCTTCATGTTGTAAATAGCAAAATACACTGACCAGGTTGAGTTAATGACTAGGCTATTGACCATAGCATCCGAAGTGATTGCAAACATTGCCGGATTGGCTGGACGATGCGATAAAGTAGACCGGATCATGACGACTAGGATGAGAACCATAAGAGGCCAAGTCAGCCAAACACGCCAAACCGGCCAGTCCAAATGATATTGTTTTAACCAATGCTGTAACAGCCGATTCGTGAACAAGCCGGCTAATATAGTGAAAACAACCCCGAGAATAAGTGGCAGACGAAAACCTTCCCACAAGGTTGAGAAAACTTCTTTTGGATATTGTAAGTATTCGACAAAGAGTCTGTTCGGACGCAAGTCATACTGAACAATAAATGTCGGTGTGGCAGACTCCATAAAAATGATCAAAACAATGATCATTAAACTCCAGAACCACACCAACTTTTGCCATAATTGCCAGGTTAATTTATGGTTCATCGCGGATTAGCGTGAAAAATTAGGAGACGACGGTAAAACCGGTTAGTTTTGAGTTCGCTAAAACAACAAACTTAACCAATCTACCGCCGTCTCTATGAATGCTAATCCTCTTTGTTTGTT
>ERZ724569.169-NODE-169-length-12476-cov-4.941939_pt1 | contig 12476 bp, 16 predicted proteins | sample MGYA00375863_ERZ724569 | MGnify/ENA primary metagenome ERZ724569 (study PRJEB28725, sample SAMN03264850) | marine sediment metagenome | biome: marine pelagic biome; feature: marine oligotrophic desert; material: marine snow | place: Pacific Ocean:North Pacific...
ATTGCGGCTCGCTCGCTCCTCTGGTCCTCCCCCTCTCTTTTCTTCGCCGGCGTCAGAGGGGTATAAGAGACAGCTCTTGTAATTCGCTGCTTTGCTGTATAAAAGTACCCCACAAAACGTCAAATTAAAAAGTACTGTTGAGCACGGCGTTATGCATGACTTAATGAATAAGGTAATTTAATGAAATATTTTTTTATTTTTACAAGCCTATTATTTTCTGTTTCAATTTTCGCTGATACGGTTAAGCCTATTTCGGCAGTTGACTTACTTGATTCGTTGAAAAACAACAAAATGAAGTTTGAGCACCTTTATAAAAATCAAGAAATTCAAGTATATGGAGAAATATCTAGTATTAATGATATTCGTAAAGAGAATTATAGAATTCATATACTTGCTACTACCGCCGAACCAAATGAAAGAGCACTAAATAGTGACATTATCTGCCTGGTGCCAGAAGGGTCGTCATCAGCTAGTAAAATTTTTGATCTTAATAAAGGACAAAAAATTACTGTAAAAGGCTTATTTAACAGTTACGGAATGTTCGGTTTAATTCAAATTAAAAATTGCAGTATCGAAAATGTATAACTAGGTGGTGTAATTTGCTACGGCAAAAAAACAGGCCTCCATCAGACTGCCGAAACAGTGTGTTAACCCTTAAGCAAGGCATTATCTGAATGAATTCCAACTTTCACCAAATAGATAAGCTCTGAAACAAAATACCCCACATCGAAATCATTTAAGTGCGTTACTCAGCATTAAATTTACTAGGATTATATAAGGATGAAAAAATGCAATCTAGAATTATCAGTCGAGAACGCGGTAAACACCCTGTCGAGGTCGTTGCAACGCCTGACGCTGAAAAACTACTGGCAATGTTGTTTAAATAAAGAAACAAATTCCCCCTTACCGAAAGGGTCAGTTTATTGCTGATAAGCACATATTATTCAAGCATGTTAGTCCATAGTGATAATTATCATCTCAAGCTGGTTGTGATATTGCTATTTAAATAAAGCACTCTCTAAGCTTTTTCCTATTTGCTTTTGTTGTTCTATAAGCATCCTGAAATCATCAACAGTGCTAGGAAGGTTGGCAGTACTAAGAATTTCTGCAGCCGATCTATCCATCAAAGAAAACTCATAAATTGACCCAGTAGTATACTCATTCTCATCTAGTGAGCGCCTAATAAATCCAGATATTCTTCTATCAAATCCCAGATGACTGATAATTTCGTAAAAATGCTTATCTATATGATGATCTGGCTGCGTTGCCTCCTTATCCCAGGGCATGTCTTTTCTTGGGTTTGAATATGAAACATCATAACGATTCCCCTGCAACTCCCATTCACAAAAACAATTCGCAGGATGAAAATTTAAAGGCATCTCTAAAACAGTAATGTCTTTTATAATCTCGATTTTTGCTACTTTTTCTTGCACATTCTCATTACCTCTATATCCGTACTCTCCCGCATAGGACAAATGTTCTGACAACCAGAGCGCATACCTACTATTTAGATATTTAACATCTGAAGTCATATCACTTGGCAATGGATAACCACTAAAAAAAACTTCTCCAGCCTTAATTGTTGTTTCTTTATATTTTACCTGCGCCAATTGCTCAGCTATTTTGAGGTTAGTTTGTCTCATATTTGTCCCAATCAATATTCATGCACGATTTTGTGTACTCTACTTAGAGTCATGATAGCCAAACCTGAGACAACTACATGTGACTAACAACACATATAGAACTGTTGATAGACTAATAATCTTATATTTAGCAGCTAATTTTTGTCATTGATATAGCAAGATGATGGAACGCACGCCGCCCCATGAGTAACATTTATGTGAAGAATACAAAGTAAACTTAAGGTTTCAGAATGCAACTTATAGAGATATAATAAAACCTATATTCTTTAATGGGGTTAGAGCAATGGCAAAAGCAATTAAATTATCAGATGAACTTGTCAACGATGCAATGATAAATGGCAAAGCCCAAGAAAGAAGCGCGCCCAAACAAATTGAATATTGGGCAAAAATTGGCAAGATTGCTATAGAAAATCCTGATCTACCGTATAGTTTTATACAGGGGGTCTTGCTTGGTATTGAAGAAATGGATGCCGGAGAGGTTAGCGAGTACACATTCGGATGATTGTGCGTCAAACTAACGCTTTTAAACGAAAGATAAAGAAGCTCCATAAACAAGAAAAAAAGGCTCTTGATAAAGCTGTTAAAGAAGTAATGGCCAATCCTTCTATCGGTGAGGGTAAAAGAGGCGATTTAAAGGGTGTTCAGGTCTTTAAATATAAACATAAAGAACAGCTTTATTTATTAGCGTATCACTTCCTAGACGACGAACTAATATTAACTTTTATGGAATATGGCACACATGAAAACTTTTATCGTGACCTAAAAAATATCAATTTTAAAGTTATCAAGTAATACTGGATTTAGATCATCTATACAGTCCAGCTCTATGTATAAACAATCAGTTCTATTCTCTTGAAGCTAGGGAGTTTAGTTGCTGCCACGACAGTCTGTTGCCATTTCAAGTGGGTCCATCCAACGCAAACAATTGAGACAAAATAGATTAACTATGTTCATCTATTTTTTAGACAATAATTTCTCTATATTTTGCTTGATAGCCTCTAAGCTCAAAAAGTAGCCTGAAATAAATCTATTTCCTAGCTGACGCACAGCTTGAACGATTACAGGGTTTGATTTTGCTGCAAGAACACTTGAACTGAATAATTTTGCTAATTTCCGTTCGGCCTCTATTTCGTCAGGAGAACTTATTTGTAGTGGTTTACTGATCCCGGACACCATTTTAGGAGGTACTATGACCTCCACAGAGGTGTTCAATGACAAAACAAAGAAGAAGTTTTACCCCAGAATTCAAGCTTGAAGCAGCCAGCTTGGTTGTTGATCAAAATTACAGTATCCCAGAAGCCTGCCGAGCATTGGACGTGGGTGCGTCAGCGATGCGTCGCTGGGTGAAGCAGTTGGAAGCCGAGCGTGGCGGCGTCACACCGGCATCTAAAGCGCTCACGCCCGAGCAACAACGGATTAAAGAACTTGAAGCTCGGATCAAACGGCTGGAGCAAGAGAAGTTCATATTAAAAAAGGCTACTGTAGATTCAAGTGATCATCGCAACACCCTTACTAATCATGTGTGATGGTGTTTTAAATTTCAATGTTTTCCTCGGGCGTTCGTTTAACTGAGTTGCAAGACCATTCAGCTGTTCTTGTGTGTGCGGTGATAGATCTGTTTTTTTAGGCAAGTATTGACGAATTAGGCTGTTGGTATTTTCGTTTGTGCCCCTTTGCCAAGGGCACTGAGGATCACAAAAGTACACAGGAATGCCAATTTCTTTTGTAAAGTCAGCATGTTTAGCCAACTCCATGCCTCTATCCCAAGTCAATGATTTACGATATTCAACTGGCATCTTTTTAAACGTTGCTAACAAGGCTGTATGTACTGATTCAGCATCCTTTCCTGCCAGTTTGAGGATGATGGTAAAGCGTGACTTCCTGTCGACTAGCGTAGCAATGTGTGTGTTTTTCGAGCCTGACACCAGATCACCTTCCCAGTGACCAAGGGACTTTCGGTTATCAATGTTTTTAGAGCGATCATGGATCGACAAGCCGTTAACAATTTTAGTGAAGCTCCTATCGCCACTTCGACGATGATATTTGCTGTGACGCATCGGCCTGCTACGACGCAGATGTTGCGTGAAAGCGTGATGGATAATACCTTTGGCTCGCACGTACATTGATTTATAAATGGTCTCATGTGAAACCTGCATTTGCTTGTTTCGTGAGAATTCTATGCTTAACCAGCCAGATATTTGCTCGGGGGACCACTTCAACTCAAGCTTTGACATGATGAGCCGTCGCAAAACTGAATTAAGCTCTAGTATTCCAAGTTTAGGCCGTTTGGCCATGCGCCTTGCACGATTATCTGCATCAACCGCTTTGTAGTAGCGCCTTCCTCGGTTACGCGCAATTTCTCGAGATATGGTTGAAGGGGAGCGGTTTAGCATCCTGGCGATAGCTCTGAGTGACATCTTCGCCGATAATGCGACTCTTATTTCCTCACGCTCAGCAATTGTCAGATGTTTGGCATTTCTGGTTCTGGTTCTGGGTTTGATGCCACCGGTTTCACGTAATGCTGTGAAAACTGTACCGGGTGCTGCGTCCAATACTCTTCCAATATCACTGAAACCGGTGCCTTGTTTCCATAAATTAAATACCAGTTCTTTCTCATCTTGAGTAAATGTTCGTTTTGCTCGTTTCATCAAATGTGCCCATGCAAATCAGTATTTTAGTAAAACTGTTGCTTTGACCATTTGAATCTACAACCGCTCTCTTGATGTCGGACGAACTCGGCTCTACACGCTGATAGACCAGTTAAGAGAGCATGGCACCGTGACGTTGATTTGCGCGTTGTTTGATGTGGGCCTGAGTAGCTTTTATGACCGGCAGCAACGCCTCAAACAGCCTGATATAGCACGGCTACAATTGCGGGCTAAGGTGAATGAGCTGTTCACCAAAAGTCGCAGCAGTGCGGGCAGCCGGACACTAGTCGACATGTTACGGGATGAGTCCATCAAGATTGGCCGCTTTAAAGTCACTCGCCTGATGAACGAGTTGGGATTGATATGTAAACAACCGGGACCGCATGCCTATAAGCAAGCCACCGTTGAGAGACCTGATATACCGAATGTATTGAATAGAGCGTTTGAACCAGAGAAAGTCAATCAAGTGTGGTGTGGTGACATCACCTATATCTGGACTGGCAGTCGCTGGCATTACCTTGCTGCGATATTGGACTTATATAGTCGCCGTGTTATCGGTTGGGCAACGTCGGCAAGGCCTGATGCAGACTTGGCCGTTAAAGCCTTGGACATGGCCTTTGAGTCACGAGGGAGGCCACAAAATGTTTTGTTCCATAGTGACCAGGGCAGCCAATACGGCTCACGGAAATATCGGCAGCGTTTATGGCGCTATCGAATGACGCAAAGCATGAGTCGTCGTGGTAATTGTTGGGATAACGCTCCAATGGAACGGTTATTTCGTAGCTTGAAGTCTGAATGGTTGCCAAGGCTCGGTTATAGAGGACTGAACGAAGCAATGCGTGATGTGAGTTACTACTTGATGGACTATTACAACTGGCAGCGACCACATCAATTTAATGATGGATTACCACCTGCAAAGGCGGAATATCTGTCTAATCCTGTGTCCGGAATTAGTTGACCACTACAAAGAGCTTCAAACGTAAGGATATAAGTGACTTTGGATTAGTGGTCTAATGGAAACAGTTGCTTAGCAGCTCTAATATAACCTGCTCTAGACTGACTTTATTGATAAGTCTAGATTTGTTCGACAATACAGCATTAATATCTTGATTTGACCAACTTGAATGGAAGGTTTCTTACAGCTCGCTATGTCTAGATTTGCACACCATCGCCAATAGGGGAATCACCGAGTGGCAGGCAACATTTATATCGTTATTGACGAAAATCACTGTGATGCGGAACGTATTCGTGTTCAGTCAGAAATCAAAGTGTTTGAATCGCCACTAATTCTTTAGACACTCTTGATGCAGCACAAAGCTCCTATTAGGGCACTTCAGCTAGGGCCAGCAATACATGGGGAACACTGCATTTAGTCGATAGGTCTACAAAAAGGTAAACGAGCCAACCACAGTATGGGTAAGACTAAAGCAGTGTTAAGAAATCTATTATACTGAGTATCTCAACAATTTTCAGGACGGCCCATGCTGGGCTCGAGGTTATGGTTTTAAAAAAAGTACAGATAGCCATCACCCCTGTAATGGAAGCCCCTCGCCACGGTCATTACTAAGCTGAAGTTGGACCAGATGGGGGGGCAGGTAGGAATAACATGCAGGTGCCTTTTTTCTTTCACAGTATAAAGCGTAACTGATCACTCTGTTATCTATGGAGTGGGTATCAATCTCTTCTAAATTGAAGGTAACACATATTCTCCCAATTCCTGAATTACCTCTTTCGCAGGACGTTTTCCATACTTGAGGTTGATCGTAACGTGATTGACACCTAACCCCTTAAGATGTAATAAATAATTCAATAAGGCTTTAATTCCAGTACGGATTCCTAAATGGATAGGAGTTGGTAGCGTGCTCGGGTCTGCAACTAAATCTACGTAAAGAGACTGTGCAAACGGCTTGAAAGGCTGATTATTCTCATCCAATATCCGATACCACTGTTTGACAATGCGATCATGAATAGCCAGTGGTCTAGGGTAGGTAATCCATCCATCTGCATTTTTTGCCACCCAGTCTAAGCTCTGTTGGCTATGCCCCGTGACAAGTAATGGAATCACTTCTTTTGCCTTAGGCAGACTGTCTGCTTGCCCGTCCAAGACGCCATAAGAATTGTTGTATCGTGGTAACGTGTCGTACAGCAATGTTTTCAGTGTCTCGAAATGCTCTCTAAACAATTGCCCCCTAAACTCAGGGTCAACCCCAAAAGCAGGAAACTCAACTGGTCGATCACCTGAGGCAACACCCGCTACGATACGACCATTGCTCAGTATATTCAGCGAGGCTAATGATTTCGCCAGATGAACGGGGTGTCTTAGTGGCAGAATGAGCGATCCTGTCGCCAGCTTGACTCTCTTAGTATGTGCTGCAATCCAAGCCATATATGATATTGGGTCATAAATTTGTCCGACATCTCCAAACATCGGATCTCGCAAAGGAACATCTCTAAACCAAAGCGCGGAAAATCCTGCCTCTTCTGCCAAACAAGCCAATGACTCCTGATTGGCCATAGTTGGAACATCTCCATCGTATGATTCGAGGGGGAACATCAGCCCTAGAGTTAAACTCCCTTGACTGAAGAGTTCGTGATGATTAATTTTTATATTTTCCATGTAATTATTCTCTTCTCTAAATCGAGGTCGAAATAACGACACGACCTCGCACTTTTCCATTGATTATATCGACTGCTTTATCTTTGACCTGGTGCAAAGAAATATCCTCAACCATAGTTTCGAGTTTTTTGAAATCGAAATCTTGAGACAACCTATACCAGGCTTTTACCCTTTGCTCAGTAGATGACATCACGCTATCAATACCTACTAAGCTCACACCTCTCAATATGAATGGCGCAACAGTTGCTGGAAAATCGAGACCTGCGGTCATACCACATGCGACAACAACTCCACCATATTGTGTTGATGCACATCCATTTGCCAAAATATGTGAACCAGCCACATCAATTACTCCTGACCAACGTTCTTTCTGAATTGGCTTTCCAGGGGAAGACATCTCGTCTCTTGCCATGATTTTTGAGGCGCCTAAGTATTTTAGGTATGGCGTTTCATTTGGTCTTCCAGTTAGCGCCACAACTTCATAACCAAGCTTGGCTAACAGACTAATTGCAACACTGCCAACACCACCGGCTGCACCTGTTACTAAAACCTCACCCATGTCGGGTTTTATTCCATTTTCCTCAAGTGCCATGACACATAGCATTGCGGTATATCCTGCTGTGCCAAGCGCCATCGCTTGACGTTCATCTATATCGGCAGGAAGTGGGACAATCCAATCACTATTTACCTGTGCTTTTTGTGCTAAACCACCCCAGTGGTTTTCGCCCAGCCCCCAACCAGTCACAAGGATCCTTGTACCCTCAAGAAAGTCACTATTAGTTGAAGATAGAACTCGTCCGGCCATATCTATGCCAGGAACCATTGGGAATTTTTTGACAACTGGTGCCTTACTAGTGATAGCTAATGCATCTTTATAATTAAGATTGGAATATGAAACATCAATCAAAACCTCGCCTATTGGTAAATCAGCTTCGTCGATGTCAATTAAATTGACTGTGTGGTTACCGTCACTGTCCTCTATCATCCAGCCTTTAAACATGTTCACACCTTGTAATGATATTCGTTAAAAAAAACAATGAAAATCTAAACGGATGAATTTCATGTGTTTCCTCTTAATTTAAAAATTTGTGATGTCCTATTGTTTTTTTCGCTTTTAGGTATCTGATGTTATCGGGTTTTGAATGAAGTAAAGTACTCCGACTGGCCGTGACAGAAATACCGTATGTTTCAAGCTGACTAATTTTCTGAGGATTATTAGTAATGAGTTCCACATACTTAATGTGGAGCGCTTCTAGCATTTGAGCTGCCTCAAAATAGTCTCTTTCATCTTCATGATACCCAAGAGCAACATTTGCTTCGTATGTGTCAAGTCCCTGATCCTGAAGGTTGTATGCATCTAATTTGTTATATAGACCAATGCCTCTGCCTTCTTGGCGTAGGTAAAGCAAAACACCCCCTGTTTTATCCAGAATTCTGATTGCATCTGTAAGCTGATCGCCGCAATCACAGCGTGATGACTGAAAGACATCACCAGTTAGACATTCAGAATGTAGCCTAACTAGAGTTGACTCAGAGTCATATCGTGCTTCTCTATCAAACAGAAGTGCAATATGTTCTTTTTGAGACTCAAAACCTTGAAATGAAATAATCTTTGCTCGTACCCTTGCAGGACCAATATTTATAGGAACAGACTGTCTAACTTGAATTGAAGGAAGATGCATTTCATCTGTCCCCCTACCTTGTAAATTAGTCATATCATTTCTCCACGGAACAAAGCGTTATTAATCATCACAGATACCCACTATAAAATGGCCATCCATGGCCTTTAACAGTAGTTACCCAGCATGAAAAGGGTAATCTATGTATCCTTTTGCGGTCCCGCCATACATGGTGCTTGGATCAACATCATTAAGTGGAAGGTTATGTCGAATGCGTTTTGGTAGGTCCGGATTGGCAATGAACGGTCTGCCAAAAGCAAATAAATCACCATAGCCTGAGTTAAGTACCCTTAGAGCCTTATCAGCAGTATATTTACCTGCATATAGGATCTTCCCAGAAAAATTTGCACGTACATCTCTATAGAAATCTTCTGGTAAATCAGGAGCTTTATCCCAGTCTGCCTCTGCGAGTGATAGATAAGCGATACCTGCCTGATTGAGAATTTTAATGGCCTCAATATAAGTGGTGTGAGGGTCACTTTCTACAAGGCCAAGATAAACACGATCTTCGTCAGTGCTCTCAAATAATGGTGCGAACCTCACGCCAACGTGCTCAGGCCCATAGACCTCTGATACCGCTTGTACAACCTCTTTTAAAAAGCGAAGACGGTTTTCTAAGCTTCCGCCATACTCGTCATCACGATGATTCGTATGTTCAGAAATAAATTGATTTATGAGGTAACCGTTAGCACAGTGAAGCTCAACACCATCAAAACCAGCCTCTTTGGCATTTCTTGCTGCTTGCTTGTAGAGCTGCACCAATTCTTTAACTTCGTCAGTGGTTAAAGCACGGGGTTCACTTGGGGCGGCCAATGCTCCTTCCCCTGGTCCAGTCTCGATAAATACACTTACCGAGTCAGCTCTAATTGCAGAAGGAGCGACGGGTTTCCCACCATCAGGCTGTAGTGATACATGCGATACTCTACCTACATGCCAAAGTTGAGCGAATATCACGCCACCATTGTTATGAACTGCTTTGGTGACTTTTTTCCATCCCTCAACCTGCTCCGCTGAATGAATGCCAGGTGTCCATGCATAACCTTGCCCACGAGGCTCAATTTGAGTTCCCTCTGTTACCATGAAACCAGCCCCTGTTCGTTGGCTATAGTATTCAGCCATCAGTTCATTCGGAATGTTGCCTGGTTGTGAACTTCTAGACCTAGTTAACGGTGGCAGTACAATCCGATTTTTTAGTTTGAATGGCCCAAGATTTGTTTCAGAAAATAAAGCTTCGTATTTCATTGCTATACTCCTATATATGACTGGTTAGTAAAGACCTAGAGTGCTTTCGTTGAGGCTAATCATGATATTTTTCTTCTGTGTATAAGCCTCTAATACTGACTTATCGCATTCACGCCCGATGCCTGACTTTTTATAACCCCTAAAAGGAGCATGAGCAGGTAACTCGTGATAGGTGTTAACCCACATACGACCAGTTTGAACGGCACGAGCAACTCTCAATGCACGGTTAATATCCTGAGTCCAAACACCCCCAGCCAGACCGTAGTCAGAATCATTAGCCAGACTGACCACTTCTTCTTCCGTTGAGAAAGGAATAACTACTAAAACCGGACCAAAGATTTCTTCCTGTGCCACTCTCATATTGTTAGTAACGTCAGTGATAATTGTTGGCTGGATGTAAAAGCCTTTCTCTCGACCCTTGTCCAGTATCTGTCTACCACCTGTTAGAATTGTTGCGCCTTCATCTTCAGCAATGTCTACATAGCTTAGAATTCTGTTCATTTGATCTTCGCTAATTTGGCTACCCATTTGAGTATTAGGATCCATTGGATCACCCACATTGACCGATTCGAACTTGTCTTTTAGTTCGCTAACAAACTTGTCATAAACACTTTCTTGAACAAATAGCCGTGCTCCAGACTCACAGACTTGCCCCTGATTGAGGAGAATGGATAGCGCAGTAGCTTCAAGAGCTCTATCCCAATTAGCATCATCGAAAACGATGTTCGCTGACTTACCACCTAACTCCAAAGTTGATGGAATGAGTTTTTTTGCAGCTGCTTCAGCTACTGTGTAACCAACACCCGTTGATCCAGTAAATGCTAATTTCACAATGTCTGGATGATCTAAAATTGCCTGCCCCACCTCTTTACCAAAGCCTGTGACAACATTAACTACGCCATCTGGCAAGACATCTTTGAAAATATTGCATAGTTCAAGGAGTGTGGCAGATGTCATTTCTGAGGGCTTAATCACTACGGTGTTACCTGTAGCAATTACCGGCGCAAGCTTCCAAGCAGCCATCAGGAGTGGGTAGTTCCAAGGAATTACTTGACCAACAACGCCAAGAGGTTCACTAAACACTAGGCTCATAGTATTGTTGTCGAGCATTACCGCCTAGTCGGTATGTGAGCGAGTCAGGCCAGCGAAATAACGAAAATGGTCGATAGCCAGAGGAATGTCGATATTTTCTGTTTCACGAATTGGCTTTCCAGTCTCTACTGACTCTAGGTATGCAAAGTAAGATTGTTTTTCCTCGATTGCATCTGCAATCTTGAGTAAGACAGATTGACGCTCTATCGCTGAGGAACTTTTCCAACTTTCAAATGCTTTTTTAGCAGCCTTAACTGCTCGATCCACATCATCTGCATTTGCTTGTGGAATTCGTGTTACTAATTCACCTGTAGCGGGGTTAATACTCTCAATACTCTCACCAGATGTGCTTTGTAACCACTCACCATCAATAAACAAGTCATATGATGACTGAACTGAAAATGAGTTATCGCTATTAAACTGTTTCATAACCAACCTCTAAATGATTGATTTAAATAAATGTACAAAGATAAATTGGATTTATATTTATCTTGTAGACATAGGCTAGAGGTTTAGATGTACAATTTGAAACAACTTGTCATTGTTTAGGATACAAATATGAGTGGTATCAATCGAGCTGACATAAAGCAATTAAGGATTTTGGATGCTTTATTAGAAGAGAGGAATCTCTCTCGTGTGGCAACTAAAATGGGCTTAACCCAACAGGCTATCAGTGAACAACTTCGTAAATTACGAGACTTGTTTGATGACCGCTTATTTATCAGGCAAGGAAATGGAATGGTCCCAACTCCTCAAGCTGAGGAATTAGGTCAGAGGGTAAAACTGATCTTGAAAGATATTGAAGGACTGTTAAATCCTCAAGCATTTGATCCCGCCACCTACAAAGGCATGTTGCAAATTAGTGCGACAGACTGTTCTATTCAGGAGATAGTGCCTAAATTTATGGCGGTGATTCGTGAGTCGGCACCAGGACTAAAAGTTGTTGTTCGAGACTTCGAAACAGACAATTTAAATCAACTAATGGTCGCCGGTGAAATTGATATAGCACTGACATTTCCATCATTTATCCCGCCAACTTTACACTCAGTAAGGCTATTTGAGGAATATTATGTATGCGTTGCAGCCAACAATTCACCTTTATTGAATAGAACAGTAACAATCGAAGAGATTGCTAAGTCACCCCAACTGATTATCTCTCCATCAAGGCCAAACCTAAGAGGCTCATTAGATGAATGGTTCAGCGAAAAAGGTCTAGCTAGAAATGTCGTAATGTCTGTCCCTAGTTTTGCTGCTGCACCTGATGTGATTGGTGCTACAAATTTGATTGCTTTTTACCCATCAGGTTTATTACCAAATGACAAAATTAAACAAGTGAATTTGAATGTAGAGTTGCCGAAGTATGAAGTAATAGCAGCATGGCATAATAGAACTCATGCTAGTCCTATTCATAAGTGGCTCATAGCTGAGTTAAAAAAACTTTATAATTAAAAAAATAAATCAGCTACAGGGAAAACCTCGAAATGGCCGGTACATCAGCGCTAGCAAGTTTCTTGAAAGGATGTCCAGACCATATCATCATCCCAAGGTTGTATAG
>ERZ724569.171-NODE-171-length-12428-cov-2.783270_pt1 | contig 12428 bp, 11 predicted proteins | sample MGYA00375863_ERZ724569 | MGnify/ENA primary metagenome ERZ724569 (study PRJEB28725, sample SAMN03264850) | marine sediment metagenome | biome: marine pelagic biome; feature: marine oligotrophic desert; material: marine snow | place: Pacific Ocean:North Pacific...
ATCTGGTACGACTCTTACTTCGGCTGTTTCGGTAGCCCAATATAGTTGCTTTTGCGTGATCATCAGTATTCTTTTGTTGTTGATGGATACGGCGACGACCGATATCTACACCTCTCTATTCGTCGGCAGCGTCAGAGTTGTATAAGAGACAGGTTGTACTAAAGGCGCTGCAGAGCTGACAATCAAAGCCAATAAGGTGAGCGCCACTAACAGCTCAATCAGCGTAAAACCATGCTGTGTACTACGCTTAGGCATGATACTTACATGCCTCCGTAACTATCTGTTTGCAGGATTTGATCAGCAAATTCTTGTGCCGTCTTGGCATTGTCACGTTGTTTTTCGTCATCCGTTGGCACCACAGGTGGTGGTGCTGATGAATACGCTGGTTGATAGGCTGGCTGAGGCTGAGCTTGTGGCATTGCGTACTGACCCTGCCTGTTTTTCGCCGAATGGTTAATACCAGATGGAAATGCGGTATAGACTGAGTTGGCCGGTACGATGTTGTGCAGAATGCGTGGCGTAATCAGTAAGACAATCTCATTTTTCTGTCTGTCTTTATTCTTGTCAGTAAAGAAACGACCAATGAATGGTAAGCCCGACAAGCCCGGTACTTTGTAGTCAGTATTGGTCTCATCATCTTTGAATAGCCCCGCCAGGATCTGCGTTTCCCCATCCTTTAACGACAAGGTGGTATCAGCATTACGGCTGCCAATGGAATACGCCACTACACCACTACTGGACGTGATTTGGTCGATGATATTACTGACTTCCAGTTTGACCTTAATGGAAACCTGATTCTGAATCTGAATAATCGGTTCCACTTCCAGTTTGATACCCACTTCGATGTAACTGACTGACTGAGAAACAAAGCCAGTTGAGTTCGACACACTGGTTAAGACCGGCACTTTGTCGCCAACATGGATCTTGGCTTTATCCCGGTTTTTCACTCGTATTTTCGGGTTAGCTAACAAGTTTGTATCTGTGTCTTTTTGCATCAGATTCAACGCCAACACCGGATCCGTTACCGTGAACACCCCCATTCCAGAATTGAATTCTTTCAGCTCGGCTAAGGTCAGGCGACCATCAACATCATCTTCACCACGCACACCGAGCGCGACATTGGTTGGATAACGAATGCCAATCTCTTCCAGGTTTCGCCGATTAACTTCCATCACCTCCACTTCCAGCATCACTTCCGGTTCAACCAAATCCTGTGATGCAATCAGTTTTTCAGCGGTTTTTATTGACGCCAGACTGTCTCGCATCACCAGCGTATTCAGCTTTTCATCAACGTAGACATCTTCCACTTTCAATACAGTTTGCAGCAGTGAAAGAGCTTGTTTGGCATCCATATTGTTCAGATAAAAACTGCGTACATATAACTCCTCATACTCCTGACTCCGGCTTAAGGGATAAATCAGAATGGTGTTTTCATTGAGGATTTTTTTACCTAATTGATTGGTGGTCAGGATGGTGTCAATCGCTTCTTTAATTGGCGTGTCACGCAACATAATGCTGGTTTGCATGGCATCACTGAGTTCACGATCGAAGGTGAAATTTAAATCCCCTGCCTTGCCGATATACTCAAACACCGACTTGATAGGTGCATTGTTAAATTCCAGACTGACCGACTTTTTAAATGCCGATTTGATGTGTGGCACCGTAGTGACTTTCTCAATGGCCTGTTCATCAAGTTTTTCAAATAATTGCCTGGCGGCTTCATTGGTCGAGTCTTCTGCCAGCACCAGACGAACCAGGTTACGCGCTGTATCAAAGTCGTCTTTATTAAAAGACTGTTCAGCACTTTGCATAATGCTTTCGTGCTTTTGGGCAATCGCCACTTTTTTCAGGCCATTTAAAGCCCGTTGATTTTCTGGTGCCAATGCCAGAACTTGGTTAAATATGGCTTCAGCCTCTAAGGGTTGCTGATTATCCAGCGCCGCATGAGCGGATTGAAGTAAACCGGCTATTTTCATCTCCTGCTGGAGTTTTAAGGTATTACGATATTCCGGATTAAGCGGATATTGCGTGGTTAACTGTTTTAATTTATTGATGCCTTGGTCCACCTGACCATAAGCAATCAGACGTTTTGCATCTATAAAATCAGCATTCGTTTGTTGCTGTTGTTGCGTTGCCTGCATGTTGCTGCAGCTTTGTAAACATGCCAAAGCCACTAACAAGACCGAACGTCTTATGACTCGTGAACCCCGTTTATCCTTAACTACTCTCAAAGTACTGCTCCAATTGCCACACGAATCTGTGTCTGTGTTGGTAAGTTGAGTAAAATCATTTCTGTTGAATGAATTGCTTTTACCTGCCACACCTCTTCCAATGTATCACCTGCCCGCACGACGTAGTTGTCACGTCCATTGGTCAGAAATACACGCATTTCTCCATCTTCAATCAGCTTGCCGACATAGGTGTATGGGTTAACAGGTGGTGCCGGCGTTCTGGGTGCTACTGCGACAGGCTGGCTTTCCTGTTTTGGTTTGGGTAATGCAAATACATTGACGGGGACATCAATGATTTTTTTTCTTAACACAAATTCGCTGTTATCAGCAGGCTCAGCAATAGCTAAGCTTTGTGGTTGAATAGCTTGTGACTGAATAATTTGTGTTTGGCTATCCTGAGTTTGAACAGAATGTGTTTGCACATGATCCGGGGCCACCACAACAACAGCTGTCTCGCTGTTATCCGGCTCATCCTGCATTTCTACAAACACCACCAAAAGCAATGTCAGTGCTAAGCCGACCCACACCAGATTATCTTTTAGCTTCTGCATCAGCGTTGACCATCCGCTTTGGTGTAAAGCACAAACTCGATATTGGCTTTCACCTGCTCGCTACGCATATTGTCCCGCTTAAAATTAATATGGTTTAAAGCCATGCTTTGCTGACGATTCATAATCGCCGTCACCACATTACGAATGGCAGGATACGAACCTTCCAACGGAAATTTAATGTGATAAAGCACCATGCTTGATTGGGGTACTTCGCGTGTTGAATAATCTGAACGGTCGAGTCTTAAGCCATGCTGTTCAATCACGTTTAATACATCAGCGATTTTCTGATTAGCGTCTTTTTGAACTGGCAATGCCTGATAAAAGCGCTGTGTGATATGCGTTGAACGTGGTTCAGGTTGAATATCAACAGGGGTATGTTGGGCCAGATCATCAATCGTTAAGCGCAGTTGCTCAGCCTGCTTATCGTTAGCCTGAGTCATCCACACCATCATCAGGCTCGCCAGTAATAAAGCAACCGCCAGATGACCTTGCCAGCCCCACTGCCGAAGCTGGTAGAGCAGCCATTGTCCGTAATGTTGCATCATGACTTTTTGCATCAGCGTCCTACCATGTCACTAATAATTCAAACTGTGTGGCTTCTTGGCCATTCAGCCGTACCGATTCGGTGGATACCAAACTCACCGAGCTCACAATGGCCTGCTGTTTAAGGTTGCTGATATAGGCCAGAATCTCATCCACCGGTGAGGTGATAGCAATAATCTGCACGGTTTTATTTTTTACATTCGGCTCAATAGCTACCAGTTGAATGCTGTCCAGCCGGGATTCTTCCAATGCAAAAAACAGTTGCGGCCACGGGCGGATAATTTCATTAATCGCTACATTCACGGCATCCAGTTCAGCTTGTTCACGCTCTGTTAATGGCTCTGTTGCAGCCGTCAATTGTGTGGTTTTGGTGTAAGCCGCTTTTTCTTGATGTAATTCAGACAGCCGTGCATTACTCTGCTGTAAAAAGAACAGACTCAGCAGTACCAGTAGCACCGCAACAAACAATAGGAATGATGCTAAGGGCTTCTGTGCTGATGGCTGCAGATTGTGATTGAGCTGTATCGTTTTCATGAGGCAATTAACCTCGTGATCTGAGTATCGGGCAGCTCATTAGCAAATAGTTTTGACGATGGCAGACGAATAACGCGATATGTCGATATTTTTATTGCACTGGATGATGAGATATCGGGCCAGTGTAATAACATGGGTTGCTCATAACGCTGTTGTAGCGCTTTATCAAACTCGCTATTCAGCAAACGCTCACGCTGAATCAACAGTTCAATCTGGCCAATCACATCACTTTCCTGTTGCACATTTTTAAGCCATAGCCACTGACCTTCTGCCATCAAGCCCAGACATAAACGACCATCACTGACTACGGTCAGCCAACACAAAGTCTGTAGCTGCTGATCTTTAATAACACTGATAGCCTCATTCATCACCGACATCAGATACGGCTGAACAGAAACAAGTTTGATGGCCAATGTGGCGAAGACTTCATCAATGGTTTGAATAATAGGTGTCGGTATCGCACTGGCAACCGCAGACTGTCCAAACCCAGCCGGGCTGAGGGTTTTATTCCAGCCTTTCACCACATCGCCATACATGCTGACAAACAGATGCTGTAAATACGCCTGCTTTTCTTCCTTGGTCTTAATCGCCGGATTCCAGGGCAGCACGGCATAACGCACAAAACTATTGGCTAGGACAATACGGGCTGTTTTTGCCTGCCAACGATCCTGACTAAGTGTGGTCTGTAAAACCTTGGCAAGATAAGCGCCCTCCACATCCATGTGGTCGACCGCCTTTTTCAACATGATTTTCTGTTGATCAACACAACGTGTTTTACCAGCCACACCTTGAAAGCGTCTGATAACAAGACTATTTGGCCGAATACACACATTCAGCTCGTCGGTCATGATGCTAAGCCAGTGTGGTAACACGATTAATCTCCTCCAGTGTCGTCTCACCATTTTTCACCAGTAATAATGCCGCTTCACGCATCGTTCTAGTGCCATTGGCATAAGCTGCTTCTTTGATTTTGCGTACCGGCTCTCGGGTCACAATCATTTCGCGTATTTCATCGTTAAAGCAGAGTAATTCGGCAATCGCTTTACGACCTTTGAAACCCAAACCATGGCACTGCCCACAACCCTGACCTTTTTTAAACTGAAAGTCTTTTATTTGTTCAGGCGTTAAACCAGACTTCTCAACCAGTGCGGCATCAGGTGTATCTTCTGTCAGACAATGTGGGCAATTCACCCGCACCAGTCGCTGAGCCAGAATGCCATTCATCGCTGACACAAAGTTATAAGGATCGACGCCCATATTGGTAAAACGGCCAATCACATCAAACACATTATTGGCATGCACGGTGGTAAGCACCAAGTGACCAGTTAATGCTGATTGCACGGCAATTTGTGCTGTTTCACCATCACGAATCTCACCGACCATGATTTTGTCGGGATCGTGACGCAAAATAGAACGTAACCCTTTAGCAAAGGTCAGCCCTTTTTTCTCATTCATCGGGATCTGCAGCACACCCGGTAATTGGTATTCAACCGGATCTTCAATGGTGATAATTTTGTCCGTGCCGTGATTAATTTCAGAAATAATGCCGTACAGTGTGGTAGTTTTACCGCTACCGGTTGGGCCTGTTACCAGCAACATGCCATAAGGCTCTTCAGCTAATAAACGAAACCGCGCCATAATATCGGGTGCAAACCCCAAAATATCCAGACTCAACCCTTGTGCTTCTTCACTTAACGCCTGTCTGTCTAACACCCGTAAAACGGCATCTTCACCCAACACACTGGGCATAATCGACACACGTAAATCAATTTCTCGTCCCAGTGCCATGACCTTAAAGCGGCCATCTTGAGGGATACGACGCTCGGCAATATCCAGATCGGACACCACTTTAACCCGGGAAATGACCTGCTCTGCTTGAGCCATTCCCTGAATGCCACCGACATGACTTAATACCCCATCAATACGGTATTTCACTTTAAGCCCATTCTGGTCGGTTTCCAGATGCACATCACTGGCGCCAGCTTTCAAGGCATCGTATAAAGTTGAACGTACAAACTTCACAATCGGGCTGGTATCTTCGCTGATTGAGCGTAAGGAGATATCTTCTATACCCTGCTCATCATCCTGTCGTTCATGGTGGTGTGTGGCGACTTCATCTCCCAAAGCACGCATATTGGCTTCATGATGAGAGAGATACACATTTAAATCTTCGGTGTGAGCCAATGTCCATGTCGCTGGTTCATTGACTAGCAGATCCAGTTTGGAATACAAATTGGCTTCAAACGGATTGGCGTGAACCAGATATAAGGCACCCAGTTTGTCACGCGTTGCCACACAGCCGATTTTCTCTGCCTGAGTAAACGACACCACATCAAAATCCGGCTGCAAGTGATAGAGCTGAGAAATCGTCAACACCGGATAATGCACTCATAACCCCAATGCCTGCACAAACACATCTGGGCTTAAATCACTGACTTCTTCCAATACCTTGAGCAAAGGTTGTTTACTTTGCTGTGCCAGTTGCTTGGCCTGATTCAGCTGCTCAACGGTTAAGGCTTCTACAACTGGCTCAGTTTGTTCTGGGTTGATGTCGTGATAGGCCGTATTCATTGAATACTCCCTGCCAATTCAAAAATTGGCATGTACATCAACACCACTACCAAACCGACCACCAGACCAATAATGATCATTAGTGTCGGTTCAAGTAATTTAGTAAACCACTCCACGGCACGGGCAATTTCATCATCGTAGAACACACCAATGCGTTCCATCATGTCGCCCATCTGGCCGGTGCGTTCACCGACCCGTAACATTCGAACGGAAATAGAGGTGGTCATGCCATGTTGTTCCATGGCGCTGGATAGGGTTTTACCCTCTTTCACATCATTCGCTACTAAGGCTAATTTGCTACGTAATAAAGGCTGCAATAACGATGACACCATCTGCATAGCTGTTGTCAGTGCAATCCCGCCACGCAATAACATGCTCAATGTTCGGTAAAAACGGGCAAGCTGATAAATTCTTAGCGTTTCACCCAGTTTAGGAATTTGCCAGACTTTCGCCATAATAAAACGGCGTACAAATGCCCGGCTAAAGACATAGCTCAACAAGGCAACACTGGCGATAAACACCATAAATGCTTCACGTCCATGACTGTGTAATAACTGTCCCCAGCTCAGTAATAGCTGAGATAACCATGGGAGGTCGGCATTGGTGCTTTCATAAATCACGCTGAATTTAGGTACGACATAGCCCAATAAAAACAACACGACCAAGCCGCCCACCACCAGCAGTAACACTGGATAAATAGCTGCTGATACGATCTTCTTTTTCATCGCATCAATCTGTGACTGATAGGTCACATGACGGCCTAAAGCTGTTGCCATATCACCTGTGCGTTCACTGGAACGAATCAAGGCTATATATAAAGGTGTAAATACGTTTGGCACACTTTCCAGCGCAGAAGATAAAGGTTGGCCATCAAATAAAGCAGCCTTAATTTGATTTAATACTACTTTAGATTCGGCCTGAGTTTCTTTTTCGGCCAGGGCTTCTATCGCCTCAACTAAACTGAGTCCTGACTCAATCAAGGCGAGTAATTCCTGGCTGAACAGCATCACATTAAATTTGGCTTTTTTTAACTGTGGTAAGCCAAGATTGAATGATCCACTTTTATGTGACTTGATTGAAAGGACATGATGGCCTTGCATCTCTGCTAGAGAACGCGCCTGATTTTCGTTACCGGCTTCTATCTCTATCAGTCTGACAGCACCATCATGGATAACTTTCATGGTAAAAATCATACAGACAGCAACCTAACGCCAGCTCACAATATCAGCTGCCGTATCATTGCCACCGCTGGCACCATCACTGCCTAAAGACCATAAGTCATAATCGGAATATTGACTTTGTGTGCCAGGCATTTGGTAAAAATACGGGTTATCCCACGGATCCCTTGGAACTTCTTTTTTAAGATAAGGCCCCTGCCACTTACGTTCATTGTTCGGCGGGGTATTTAACGCCGCTAAGCCTTGTTCTGTGGTTGGATAATGGCCTACATCCAAACGATACTGATCCAAGGCTTTACCCAGTGCTTCAATCTGAGCACGTGCTGTTTTGACTTCTGATTTACCAATTTGGGCAAAATATTTCGGCCCGACATAACCTGCTAACAAACCGACAATAACCATCACCACCAATAATTCAAGCAAGGTGAACCCTGCTTGGTGGTGTTTTTCTTTTAAACGAATAAGCACTTCTGACATAACATTAATCTCAACGACTGACCGGTAAGAAAAAAGGGTGTACCCAATGGGCACACCCTCCATTCGTTTTATGCAAACACGTCAATATCAGATGCACTTAATGAAGTGACACCTGTCAGAGTCGCAAATTGCACAGCAGCGCCAGCGCCACTACCATCAGCGTCATAGCTCAATGCACCCGTTGATGTATCGAATAACAAGAAGTCATTCGCATCACCAGCAGCTGCACCTACGCTACAAACAAGATTATCAGCAGTAAAACTACCTGCTGTCAGAGAAGTAAACTGATCAACGTTCAGGGCAATCGTATCCAGCCCACTCACAAAGTCAGTAATGGTATCGATACCAGTTAAATCAAATGCAGTGTCTACATACGTTTGCACTTCATCGTCATCACCTGTGACCACTTGCTCATGGACCTGACCAAACACGAACGTATCCGCGCCGTTACCGCCAGTCAGTGTATCGTTACCGCCGTTACCTACAAATACATCATCCTGCGTGGTACCGATAAAGGTATTGTCATTACCATTACCTTCAAAACGCAGACCATTGGCAGTGACACCAGAAGCATCCACAACGACATTATCGATGGTACCGCCATTGTTACCCAGGCTATTGCTTAGGTCATCGACAGTACCATTGGCAGCGAAATAGTAGTGGTCATTCAACATTTGCAATGCATCATTTTCCACATTCAGTTGGTCAACCGTACCACCCACCTGAACGACTTCCATGCCTTGGAAATTGGCGTCGTTTAATACAACCGTACCGTTGGTTTTTGTATCTGCACCCACACCAGAGGTAATGCGTAATGTATCAACACCGTCACCACCCACGATCAGATCGTGTTCAGCACCAGTGGCAATCCATTCCTGATTACCATCATCAGCCGCAGAGGTTGTACCTGAAGTACCAGAACCGAAACCACCGACAAGGAAGATATCGTCACCGTCTTCACCGTACAGGCTATCTGCACCGCTTCCGCCGACTAAAACATCATTACCATCACCACCGTAGTAGGTATCATTACCACCGTTCATAACACCGTAGTCGACACCAGCACTGCCATAAACGGTTTCAGTTGCACCTGCCGATTCATTGCCGCCATAAACATGAGTAAAGCTACCTTCTTCACCTTCACTGGCATCATAGATCATGTCAACGTTGTGGAATAAATTCGCTACCGCAAATTCCTCAACAGAGAACTCAGCGTAGTCATATTCCTCTTCCTCAGCACCAACGATATCTTCATCAGGTTCAAACTCGGCTTCTTCATACTCCATTTCAACCGTGACTGACTCGCTTGGTCCACCGGCTGTCCCATGAATCTGCAGACCTGGATTTAAGAAGCCCGTGCTTAAAGACTCAGCATTGTCTTCCAACTGCTCAGAAGACAAGCTGATATTAACGCCACTATTTAGCTCAATGCGTTCAATACCAGAAAATGATAAAGACTCATCAAAGTCACCGCTTTCTGTAAACTGCAAAGTATCAACAGCGTTATAACCTGCAAAGGTAGAGGCAGCGGTATTGATTTCAGTCGAACCAGGACGAGTAACCAGATTCAAGCGAACATCCGTTTCAGCTTGTTCTGACATTTCCTGATCTTCAATTTCAACAAACTCATTGTTAACCGTGTCGAAACCGAATAAAGGCCCTTCTTCTTCCTCGCCTTCTTCTTCCTCTTCTTCGCCTTCTTCACCTTCAGCTTCGTTCAGATCAACATATCTTGCTGCGTTGCCTGAAAGATCTTGAGCTGAAACACCACCTTGGATGATAGTTTCTTCTTCAAACTCATCACCCACAACGAAGGTGTCATTACCATCACCACCAATCAATACATCCTCTGATGTAACATGATAGAGATTACCGTTGACTGTTTCATTTCCAGCGGTACTTCCCTGACCTTCCACGTAATCGGCACCTTCACCGCCAGATAATATGTCATCTCCAGCACCAGCATAGATAACATCATCACCACTACCGCCAAATATCACATCATCACCAGCACCGGTATTGATATTGTCATTACCACTACCACTGGAAATAATATTATCTCCACTCTCAGATAGAATCACATCATTTCCGCTTCCACCAAAAATAATGTCATCGCCTGAGCCAGTAAAAATCAAGTCGTTTCCAGAGCCTCCGGCAACTATGTCATCTCCAGCACCGCTAAGAATAAAGTCATCACCTGCTCCACCATAAATGATGTCATCACCATCACCACCATCTATAGTGTTATTTAGGTCATTACCAATAATCACATCGTCATTTGTAGTGCCGGTATATGCTATTTCTGTGTCATCAAATACTTTAGTAACCATCATAATTCCTCAAATAGTCGGTTTTTAGCATGGATGACAGCTATGTAGCTGTCATCCATGAATAAAAAGTCACAATATTTATTAATCAGTTTGGTAAATACCCTTCTACTTGAACTTCTATAAAGGGATTATCTGAAACACCATCACCATTTAACTCTTGGAAAGTTTGACGAAGACTAATAGCATCTGATGCTTTGCTGAAAGATGTACCAGAACAACTTGTTCGGACATATTGGAAGCCTGAAGCTGCAGCTGTACTTCCATCATCATCCTTATAGTTAGCATCAGTGGTAAAGTTCACCCAATTTGCATCTAAATCTGCTTGTTGTTGGGCGGCGGTAGGTTCTCCAGAAGGTGTTGGCCAAGTATTAACCCCATTGATAGCAGGGCTTGAACCTAAACCTGTAAGTGGTTGAGCTACGTAACCAGCTTGATCACGGTGCTGAACTGCAGTAAATGTTCTTCCGGCTCTATAAGTTGGTGATGCTATTGTTGGAACTGTCGAATATGCGATATCAATTGTTTTTCCACTCCAACCTTTTCTGGCCATATCATTAATTTCGAAATTTTGAGTACCAGTCGCATTTAAGTTGTAGTCAGCATTGGTTAGAACTGCTTTCATGCCATAAATACATTCATAGCTACTACCGCCTGTCGAGCGGCGCCAGATATACTCCGTTAGAGTGCCAATAGTTACATCCGTGTTATTGGTATAAGAATTATTCATCTTTATTGGAGTTGAAAGAGTAGCCACAGGGTACTGGCTCGCACCTGAAAAATTGGAGTCCGGTGCAATAATTTCAAATGAGGGGACAACCGCACATTTATCAGCTGTAGATGTAGGCTGAACAGGCTTATCAGGACCAGAACCTGAACCAAAATTACCTGTTGGATTACATAAAATATATGGGCTGGTATCACTACCCACGCTGACCCCCGCTGCTGGCAAATTTTCCCAATCAGCCATTGCTTGACCTGAAGCTAAACAACTTAATGTACTTAACACTACAAGTTTTAATTTGAAGTTTTTCATCATTTTTCTCCGTCCGTGTACAATAGACGGGCATTTGTGGCTGCCCGCAGCACCTATTCACTTCAATCTTGGTGAGTGCCTTAAACTTCCGTTGATTGAAGATGAATCCCTTGTGAGGCAGTCACATCTGCCTCAAACTCCTTAATAAATTTATCTAATTCGGTATAAACCCTGTTACTTCAACTTCTATAGGAGGCTGACCAGCTCTGGATGTCTGGCGCAACCGAATATAAGCAGCCCCTTTAGTAAAAGATGTATCAGAACATTCTGTTCTAATATATTGCATGCCAGATGCTGCACCCGTTGCATATCCAGACTGAATAGTAAAATCGATCCATTCAGGATCTATATTTGCATTTTGAATGGAACTTATGGCCGGATTGGCCCCTAGGCCAATTAAAGGCTGATCAATATAATTAGAGGTATTAGCATGTTGCACAGAAGTAAACGTACGACCTATTCTATAAGTCGGTGATGCCTGAGTTGGTACTGTTGAGTAGGCCACATCAATTGATTTTCCACTCCAGCCTTTACGAGCCATATCGTTAATTTCAAACCATTGCTGACCAGCTTGGTTTGAGTCGTAATCGTGATCATTCAGAGTAATTTTCATGCCATAGATACACTGATAAGTATTAGTAACAGTTGATCGACGCCAGACATATTCCGTTAAAGTACCAATATTTACATCCGTATTATTGGTATAAGAATTATTCATCACTATTGGAGTCGATGCAGTTGTCACAGGATATTGAAGAACCCCAGAGAAATTAGAGTCTGGTGCAAGGATGTCAACTATAGGAATCACGGCACATTTATCTGACGTAGAAAATGGCTGCACCGGTGCGTTAGCACCAGAACCTGAACCAAAATTACCTGTTGGATTACATAAAATATATGGGCTGGTATCACTACCCACGCTGACCCCCGCTGCTGGCAAATTTTCCCAATCAGCCATTGCTTGACCTGAAGCTAAACAA
>ERZ724569.174-NODE-174-length-12043-cov-3.274001_pt1 | contig 12043 bp, 11 predicted proteins | sample MGYA00375863_ERZ724569 | MGnify/ENA primary metagenome ERZ724569 (study PRJEB28725, sample SAMN03264850) | marine sediment metagenome | biome: marine pelagic biome; feature: marine oligotrophic desert; material: marine snow | place: Pacific Ocean:North Pacific...
TCATGTGTCTCTGCGTGAGTTCTGGTTGACTGTTAGGTTCTACGAGTCATGGTATTCGCTTTTGTCTGTGCTCTGTGTCCGTCTTGAATTGTTATTCTTTGTTGTTTAATGTTACGGCGAACACCTAGTCCACCACCTCTATATTCGGCGGCGGCGTCGGTTGTGTATAAGAGACAGAGCCACGCAGACGAAGGCAGCCACATCGCCGCGGACTGTGTATTGCACGGCCCGCTGCGTCTGGGCGCCTCGGTCAGCCTCAACCACCATGTAACCCTCGAGGGGGGCGCCGCCGGGATTGAGATCGGTGACCATACCCGCGTCGCCGCCTACTGTACCTTATACGCCTTCGACCACGGTATGGACGCGGCCGCGCTGGTGCGTGAACAGCCGGTCCGTTCCCGGGGCATCCGCATCGGCCGCGATGTCTGGCTGGGCGCCCGGGTGGGCGTGGTCGACGGCGTCACCATCGGCGACCACGCGGTGGTGGGCATGGGGGCGGTGGTCACCCGCGACGTGCCCGCCTGGACCATCGTCGCCGGCAATCCCGCCCGTGTGATCGGCCACCGGCCGGGGGCACCCATTCACCGGGGCGGTGCCCCGCGACACGGAGAGACGCCATGAGTACCAGTGTTTTTTCACTGCTGGTAAAACGCCGCTTCGGGCCTTTTTTCGTTACGCAGTTGCTGGGGGCCTTCAACGACAACGGGTTCCGCCAGGCGCTGATTCTGCTGATCGCCTCCGGGGTGGTCGCCGGCACCGAGGTGAACACCCTGAACAACGTGGCCCTGGCGTTGTTCATCCTGCCGTTCTTCCTGTTCTCGGCGCTGGCCGGGCAACTCGCCGACAAGTACGACCGGGCCATGCTGGTGCGGCGCATCAAGCTGGTGGAAATCTTCATCATGACGTTCGCGGCGGTGGGCTTTTTCTTCAACGCCGTCTATTTCCTTCTGGCGGTGCTGTTCTGCATGGGTCTGCAGTCCACCTTTTTCGGCCCCATTAAGTACTCGATCATTCCCCAGCATTTGCCGTCCCGGGAACTGGTGTCCGGCAACGCCCTGGTGGAAATGGGCACCTTTCTGGCGATTCTGCTCGGCTCGATTTCCGGGGTGCTGCTGAAAATGGACGCCGCCGACCCGCTGATCGTGTCCGCGGTGGTGGTGGGCCTGGCGGCGCTGGGGTATCTGGCCGCCCGTGGCATTCCCAAGGCGCCGGCCGCCGACCCGGGAATGAAGATCAACTGGAATCTGTGGCGGGCAACCTGGCATATCGTCGGCTACGCACGGGAGGTGAAATCGGTGTGGATGTGCGTGCTGGGCATTTGCTGGTTCTGGTTTCTCGGCGCCGCCTACACCACCCAGCTCAAGGTCTACGTGGACGACTATCTGCTCGGCACCGACGGCCTCTATGCCTTGCTGCTGGGCACCTTTTCCGTGGGCATCGGGCTGGGCTCCTACCTGTGCGAGAAAATGTCCGGCCACCGCGTGGAGCTGGGCCTGGTGCCGCTGGGTTCAATCGGGTTGAGCGCCTTCGGCATCGACCTGTTCTTCTCCTACGCCGGCCTGCCCAAGGATGTGTCGGTGGACATCGCCGCCTTCCTGCAACAGCCGGCCGGCTGGCGGGTGATGGTGGATCTGCTTGGCATCGGGGTGTTCGGCGGCTTCTATATCGTGCCGCTGTTCGCGCTGATCCAGCAGCGTTCCAACCCCAGCCATCTGGCGCGCATCATCGCCGCCAACAATATTCTCAATTCCCTGTTCATGGTGGGTTCGGCGGTGGCGGGTATCGTGCTGGTCGGTATGCTCGATCTCACCGTACCGGAGTTCTTCCTGGTGCTGTCGCTGGCCAATGTGCTGGTGGCCGCCTACATCTACACCCGGGTGCCGGAGTTCCTGATCCGCCTGCTGGTGTGGATGCTCACCAATGTGCTGTACCGCATCAAGGAACAGGGCATGGAGAACATTCCGGACGAAGGCCCCTGCCTGCTGGTGTGCAACCACGTCAGCTATGTGGATGCGTTGCTGCTGGGCGGCGCCGTGCGCCGGCCGGTGCGGTTCGTGATGGCCAAGCCGATCTACGATTTGCCGTTGATGAACTATATCTTCCGGACCGGAAAGGCGATTCCGATCGATTCCAAGGAGCGTAATCCTGAGATTTTCCAGCCGGCTTTCGAGCGCATCAACGAGGAACTGGCGGACGGCCAGGTGGTGTGCATCTTCCCGGAAGGCAAGCTGACCCGGGACGGTGAGCTGGCGGAATTCAAAACCGGGATGGAAAAAATTGTAAATGAAAATCGGGTTCCGGTAATTCCCATGGCACTCTCCGGTCTATGGGGTAGCTTCTTCAGCCACAAGGGCGGCCCGGCGTTGACCCGGCTGCCGAAGCGTTTCTGGTCCCGCGTGAAACTCAATGTGGGCGAAGCGGTAACCGCCGACCAGGTGGCGTCGCAGGACATGCGGCGCCGGGTGCTCGGGTTACGGGAACGACCGTGATCCGCCCGGATCTCAGGATCCAAGAACCGATACGATTAAAGAGGATAACCATGCGACGTATTCTGATAGCTCTGAGTCTGCTTTTCACCTTCACGGCCAGCCACGCGAGCAATGTGGAAATTCAGCATGTGTTCGGTTGGATCGAAAACGCCACGCTGGAACCCTGGGGCGTGAAAGTGAAAAGCAAACTCGACACCGGTGCCCTCACTTCTTCCCTGCACGCCCGCAACATTGAACGTTTTGAAAAAGACGGCGAGGAGTGGGTGCGCTTTGAAGTGAACGTGGAAGACCAGGACGAAGACGAAAAAGTGTCGCGCAAGTTCGAGCGCCCGCTCTATCGCGACGTGATCATTCGTGGTGCCGGTGGTGAAGAGCGCCGTCCGGTGGTGCTGATGGAAATCTGCTTCGGCGATACCGTGCACGAAGAGCAGTTCAGCCTGGAAAACCGCAGCGACATGATCTATCCGGTGCTGATCGGCCGCCGCACCATCCAGCATCTGGGCGTGGTGGACGTGACCAACACCTTCATGCACGAACCGCAGTGCGATGAAGACAGCCCGGTGGAAAAATTCGACAAGGACAACACCGACGAAGACGTGGGTGTGTGAAGTTTTGAGATCGTCTGTGCTCACTGTTAGCTGGCCTGTAGGATAGCTTCAAACCGCCTTTTGACAGGGGGTTTTCTGGTAAATTTGTCTGTGTAGCATCTGAAGGAGTCTGATGAAATCTGCTGTAATCCAGTTCAAGAGTATAGGTTTTGGTATAGCTTTTGGTGTAGGGTTGTGGGCGCCTTAACAAAAAAGGCTGTTGATGATGAAAAGCTATACTTATGGCCAGAGCTTCATCAATGCCATCGATGGCTATCGTTCCAATCAGTTAATGGATCAAAGCATGCAGAATAACAAACACGGCAACAAGCCACTATCGGCGAGAGCCATCGAGACGATGCGGCCTGGCGATAAAGTCAAAGTGGACACTGGAGAGAATGCCGGTCTGCGTGTGACTTGCGGGGCTAGCGGTGGCAGGTCGTTCATCTATCGCTATCGGAGCCCCGAAACGGGCAAGCTAACTCAAGTCAAGATAGGGAATTACCCCTCGATGAGTCTGGCTGAGGCTCGCCTAGAGCTTGCTCGGATGAAGGCTTTACGACGAGATGGCGTATGCATTCGTGCCGAAATTCAGCGGGAGAAAGTACGTCAAAGTGCAAAAATTGAACAGGAAAAGGAAGCGGCAGAGGTGGCCGCGTTTACTGTTCGTGACTTGGTTGATCTGTACTTAACTGAAGTGATTGAGGATCGACTGGTTGTAAATCGTCGAACTGGGGCTCAGAAACGAGTTCCTGGTGCACGGAAACCTAAGGGGCAGGCCGAGACTAGGCGCACCCTGTACGGTGATGCTGTACGCACTCTGGGGGATCGATCTGCTGCAGAAGTTCGGCGTAAACATGTGGTAGAGATGGTGAAGGACATTCTTGACCGGGGAGCAAACGTTCAGGCTGGGAATGTGCTGCGTGAGCTCAGTGCCGCCTACGACTATGCGATTGGCCTTGGCAAGTTTGATGATGATTTTGCGAACCCGGCTTTGTTGGCAAAGTCGAGCCTGAAGCAGGCTAGAGTCCGACTTACGTCTGTTCGGGGCAAACGCGTATTGTCCGATGCGGAGTTGAAGGAAGTGTTAGCGTGGTTGCCAGGCTCTGGTTTCTCGGTAACACAAAAGAACGTCATTCGTTTGACTCTGTGGACAGGAGCTCGCACGGGTGAGGTTTGTAAGGCGCGTTGGTCTGATGTAGATCTCGATCGAGCAGTTTGGCATATGCGAGACTCCAAGAACGGAGCCGAGCGGTATGTGCAGTTGCCGAGCCAAGCTGTGGCTTTTCTCCGTCAGCTTCGTTTAACCACCAATACCTATCTGTTTCCTTCGAGTCGGACGGGATTGCCGATCCAGCAGAAATCGCTTACCGAAACAAAATGGTATTTGAGAAATTCTGCCAAGGCTCGAAGTGGCACCTACTTTAAGCCAGGCCAAGCTTGGCTGGATAGCATTCCTGACTGGTCTCCACATGATCTGCGTCGTACGGTTCGCACGGGGTTGTCTCGTTTAGGCTGTCGCAATGAAGTGGCTGAGGCAGTGATAGGGCATTCAAGAAAGGGTATTGAAGGGACTTATGATCTGCACGATTATGAACCCGAATGTCGCGAGTGGCTGCAAAAGTGGGCTGATCATCTGGAAACTCTTGACGGCGTGTGTTAGTTGGCATAACCCATCTTAATTTCACAAATTGCAGCAACCGGACAGAGAGAAATCTATTTCTCTCTGTCTCTCTTAGGCTCGCCAGTCCCTGACCTTGCTGGCCTACGGCCTCCACCGGACGCCTCGATCGGTCCGCTGCTAAACAAAAGCGAACATTCGATTTTATCTTAATAATTCGATAGAAACGCGTAAACCGCTACAGGACTTAGTCGAAAAGCTGATTTTACCTTCATAGCGAGTCACTATATCTCGAACGATAGCAAGGCCGAGACCGTGCCCAGGTGTTTGCTCATCTAGCCGTAGACCCCTTTGGCCCAAACTGGCTAAATCCTTGTGATTAACCCCTGGGCCATCATCAGCAACAACTATTCGCTTAAAGCCGCTGCCTTGTTCCACAGAGAGCTCTACGCATCTCGAAGACCATTTGCCAGCATTGTCGAGTAAGTTGCCCAATACTTCATTTAGATCATGTTCTTCTATCGGCCATCGGCTGTCTTCAGGCAGAGAACTCGATAGTTCAAACGACTTTTCCGGATATAAACGACCGAGCATCCACAAAAGATCCCGTGCCTGTTTTATGGGGTAGGCGCTTTTTCCAATCTGGGGCCCTGCAAAACGGCTTCGACGCATTTCAGCTTCTAATTGCCTGTCGATATCGCTTAGTCGCTCCACCATCTGGCGCCTTAGATTGGTGTCGAGAGGACGTGTGTCGTCTTCCAGTATCTGCCGGACGGCTGCGATGGGGGTTTTGACGCTATGAGACAGGTTTGCGAGAGCGTCCCTGGAGCGCTCCAGTCGCTGATCTAAGGAGTCCAGCAACTGATTTAGTTGAAGAACCAGCGGGTGGAACTCCTCTGGCGACTGAACGTTGATTCGGGAGATCTCTCCGTCCTGGAGTCTTTTTAATGCGGCTTTGAGTGTGACAACCGGTCGCATGGACATCGTGATTCCGAACCAGAGCACGGCGACCAAGAGCATAATCAACAGAACTGATACTACGGCGGTCCAGGCATGAAGTGCAGCTTGGCTGCGTTTCAGCGCACCCAGATCTTCAGAAACGATTACGACGATGGGTGTTTCACCGACCTGAAAAGACTTTCGGTAGGCGAGGATGTCTAAGGGAGTATCAGTGGTTTCGGCATCTTCTACGCGAACGGTTCCGTCTTCTTCGTTTTCAATCAGAGGCGTTAACAAGGGCTCCCAAGTATCGGGTGAAATGATGGTCTGTTCGGGTGTATGTATGGCAAAGGCATGATGAAAAACATCCTGGAAATAATCGCCCGTCTGGAGAGTGTCAACTTCACCATTCGCGTCGCGAATCTGGTGCTCAAGGAAAACGACTTCATCTTTCAGTCGGCTTTCAACGAATTCCCGAGACATTCGGTCGAGCAGCAAGCCATGGACCAACCACGCCACCCCCATTAGACCAATTCCGGCGGGCAGTAACAGCGCAAGCAAGGTTCCTTTTACGGACGCAGGCTTTTTAAGGAATCGCATTAAAAATGTACCCCTGGCCGCGTCGTGTTGAGATGGTTTCGCTGCCCACTAGCTTCCTTAACCTCCGAATATACGCCTCAATGACGTTTTCACTCGGGCTATCATTCAAGTTGTAAAGCTGTTCCATTAGTTGTTCTTTGGAAAAGACGTGGCCAGGGCGGCTCATCAAACAACGTAGCAGCCGGAATTCGGTGCCGGTAAGTGTATGTTCCACGCCGTCGTCCATCTTGAGACTCTGGCGGTTTTCGTCCAGTTCAAAGCGGCCGGCTTTAACCTGAGCATGGACCCTTCCTTCACTTCGACGCACGAGTGCGTTGAGGCGTGCGATTAGCTCTTCTGTCTGAAAAGGTTTTGCCAGGTAATCGTCTGCCCCGGCTTTTAAGCCGTTAACCTTATCCTGCCAATCGCCTCTCGCGGTCAGAATCAAGACCGGACAGCTGACGTGATTCGTTCGCCACTTTCTCAATACGTCCAGCCCGTTGCCATCAGGTAGACCCAGGTCCAGAACAACAGCACGGTAATCCTCTTGCTCACCCAGAACGACGGCTTCTCGGGCACTGGGAGTTGTATCAACGCTGAAACCTGCTTTTCCCAACTGCCTGACCAGACCCTCAGCAAGCAAGCGGTCATCTTCGACGAGCAGTAAACGCATGAGTTTTTCCTTCTATGTATGGTCCGCGGTCGAAAGTGTGACTGATTAACCTGAATTCAGCCTGAACGGAAAATAGTTCGAGTTTTTCAGAAAGAATTCAGGTTAGTGAGAGAAGGTAACAACCGATTCTGGACATTGCTCAAGATTGGGGCTCAATCCTGCAGTGTTTTTCGAGCAATATTTTACAGAGGATAAAAAGATGAATGCATCAAAACTATTCGTAGCGGGTATGGCGCTTTCAATGTCGGCAACAGCGTTTGCGGCTGGCGCCCATGATGGTGGCCACGGGCACGGCGCTACAAGCGGTGAACCTGGCAAAGCGTCGGAGGCCAGCCGAACCGTAACTGTCGAGATGTACGACAACTACTACGAACCCGAAGAAATCAGTGTAAAGCCGGGTGAAACCGTTCGCTTCGTGGTGGAGAACAAGGGAAACCTCGTCCATGAGTTCAATGTTGGCACTCCCGACATGCACGAAGCTCATCGAGAGGAAATGATGATGATGGTTGAGCATGGCGTCATCCAGGGCGGCAAGCTGAACCACGACATGATGAATATGGATATGGGGAATGGCCATTCCATGAAACACGACGATCCAAACAGTGTTTTGCTGGAACCGGGCCAAAGTAAAGAAGTGGTTTGGAAGTTCTCTGATAAAGGCAATATCGAATTTGCCTGCAACGTGCCGGGCCACTATCAGGCCGGGATGTACGGTGAGGTCAATTTCGAGTAACTCGCTTAACTGAGGTCCGCGAGCGCGGGGCTGAGACACGTTTCTCGGCCCGGCTTCAATGACGTGTAGTTTGGAGCAACACAGATGAAAACACGCTTTTTGTCAGGGCTTTTGAGCCTGCTGATGCCAGCCATGGTTATGGCCGGTGAGTACGACCTTACGGTCGACCGGGTAAAAATTGATACCGGCGATTTTGTGAAGGAAGGCATTGGATACAACGGCGCATCTCCGGGACCGGTAATGCGTTTCAAGGAGGGCGAGAACGTCCGGATCAACGTGACCAACAACCTGGATGAGATGACGTCCATTCACTGGCACGGCCTGATCCTTCCTTTTAACCAGGATGGTGTGCCTGGTATCAGTTTCCCGGGCATCAAGCCGGGTGAAACCTTTACTTATGAATTTCCTATCCAGCAGGCAGGCACTTACTGGTTCCACAGCCACTCTGGTTTTCAGGAGCCGGATGGCGCCTATGGTGCCATTGTGATCGAACCGGAAAAACGTGAGCCGTTTCGTTATGACCGCGAGTACGTGGTGCAGTTGACTGACAAGCACCCCCATTCCGGTGACCGCATCATGCGCAACCTGAAAATGATACCGGATTACTACAACCGTGAGCAGCAAACCGTGGGGGAGTTTTTTTCGGACGCGTCCAAAAACGGTCTGATGAACACCATTCGGGACCGCATGGCCTGGGGTGACATGCGGATGATGAAAGCGGACGTTGAGGACTTGCAGGGCTTTACGGGCCTGATCAACGGCAAAGGTCCCGAGCAGAACTGGACTGGCCTTTTTGAGCCCGGAGAACGCATCCGGCTGCGGTTCATCAACTCCTCGGCCATGACCTACTTCGACATACGGATTACCGGTCTGGACATGACGGTTGTACAGGCCGATGGCAACAACGTTCAGCCCGTTAACGTGGACGAGTTCCGGATCGGTGTGGCGGAAACCTATGATGTGATCGTCCACCCGAAAGATGAGCAGGCCTACACCATTTTCGCTGAATCCATGGGGCGTTCCGGCTATGCCAGGGCAACGTTGGCCCCCGAAGAAGGTATGGAAGCGGCTGTTCCGCAACTGCGTGATCCGGCGCGCCTGACTATGGCAGACATGAGCGGTATGCCCGGCATGGACCATGGCAACATGGCCGGTATGGATCATGGCGACATGGATATGAATAGCTCAGAAGGGATGTCCGGAATGGATCATTCCAACATGGAAGGCATGGATCATGGTTCCATGGCGATGGGAAAAGGCGGCCAAAGCGACCCCTTTTACGCCAAGGGAAGTGGCCTTGTACCCACGGCAGCCAATGGCGGCAAGTTCCTGTCCTATGCTGACCTGAAGGCCCAAGATCCACTGTATGAAGACCGCGAACCGACCCGGGAAATTGAGCTTCGTTTGACCGGCAATATGGAGCGTTATACCTGGAGCATTAATGGCGTCAAGTACGAAGACGCAGACCCAATTCGTCTCAAATACGGTGAGCGAGTTCGCTTCAAATTCGTGAACGAGACCATGATGACTCACCCTATGCACCTGCACGGTATGTGGTCCATTCTCGATGTTGGTGCAGACCAATGGAACCCGATCAAGCACACGGTCAGTGTGCAGCCAGGCACCACGGTTTACATGGAAACCGAGGTCGACGAGCCCGGTCAGTGGGCGTTCCACTGTCACCTGTCCTATCACGCGGCCGCTGGTATGTTCCGCAAGGTCATTGTTGAAGGTGGGCCAGAGTCGACGCAGGCCAAAACAGACGTGATTGCCAAAGATGGAGGTGAGGTATGAGCTGTATTCGATCAATTGTCGCAGTCAGCTTCCTTGCCTCTATTGGTGTCTCAACGGCGGTGACAGCTCAGGAAATGATCTCCGACACGACCGCTCGAAAACAGCCGCTCACAACCTGGGGCGTTCAATTCGAGGAATTTGAGTACCGCTACAGCGACGATGACGAGGAGCTGGGCGTCTGGAATGCGGATGCCTTCTATGGCACCGACGACTTTAAAGTCCGGCTGCTCACAACCGGGGAGTACGAGATAGAGGAGCAGGCCTACGAAACGCTGGAAAACCAGCTGGTCGGCCAGATCCCCATCTCCAAGTTCTTCGACGCCAAAGCGGGCGTGCGTTTCGATACGCCCGAGGGGCCGGACCGTACGTATGCGGTTCTCGGTGTGGCCGGGCTGGCGCCCCAATGGTTTGAGATCGATGCAAATCTGTATGTCAGCAAGGATGGCGATACGTCAGCTGAACTGGACGCTGAGTACGAATTGCTGTTCACTAACTACTGGATTCTGGCGGCAACGCTGGATGCCTCAGTAGCGTTCAGTGAGGATGAAGAGATCGGCGTCGGCAAGGGATTGGTTTCCACCGAAACCGGCCTCCGGCTCAGCTACGACCTGATCGACCGTGCGTTCTCACCCTACGTGGGTGTGGTGCACGAGCGTAAGTATGGCGATAGCGCCGACCTGGCCGAGGCGGACGGCGGTGGCACAGAAGACTGGTTTGCCGTGATCGGCGCTCGAATCGCATTCTGATGCTGATGGGCCATGGGGAAACCCACGGCCCTTTTTCGTCTATGATTTGATGTAACTCAAATCCACCGAAAGTCTGTGTCCATTTTCAGCCGCAGTTCAGATTGAAGTGTTTTGATACAGGGAGAAGTCATCAGGAAGAGAGGTGTCACCCCATGACCAAAGCACACAAAGCAACCAATCAGGAGCAGTTTTTGTTGCGCCGAAAAATGGCCGTCGAGGGGCTTGGAGAGGATCAGTGGGATGGGCTCATCCACGATCTTAATCGCCACCCCTGCGTTGATTTCGCCGAGCGTAAGCCAAATGGCACATTGCAGGTGACGTACGATGGAACCCACTGGTCCGTCGATGAATTACTGGAACTGATCAAGGCCTACGGTGGCCGATTAAAATCCGGATGGTGGGCCCGGCGCAAACTGGCGTGGTACCGGTTTACCGACGACAACGTCCGGGCAAATGCCAAGCATGAGCCGTTCTGCTGTTCCAAGATTCCACCCATGAAAAAATAACAGGAGGTTGAATGAACAGGGAGGAAGATCGAACTACCCGCTACCAGGAGGGCAGTCTCACTTTACCAGGGACAGTCATGCTGGGTACCGGCGTCATGATTGGCGCCGGTATTTTTGCACTTACCGGGCAGATGGCCCAGATGACCGGTGTCCTTTTCCCGCTGGCCTTTCTCGCGGCGGCGGTGATTGTCAGCTTCAGCGCCTATTCCTACATCAAGATCTCCAATGCCTACCCGTCCGCCGGCGGTATCGGCATGTACCTGCACAAGGCTTACGGAAACCGGCTGCCAACGGCTTTCAGCGCCCTGTTGATGTACTTTTCCATGGTGATCGCCCAGAGCTTCCTGGCCCGCACCTTTGGCTCTTACACCATGCAACTATTCGGAGGGGACGAAAGCGGCCGTATGGTGCCCATTCTGGGGGTGGCATTAATCCTCGTGGCTTTCGTGATCAACCTGCTCGGCAATCGGATGATTCAGGGGGTGGCTTCCTTTATCGGGATCCTGAAAATCGGCGGCATACTGATTTTCGGTCTGGTCGGGATCTGGATTGCCGACTCAGTCTCGGTTGATTTTTCGGAGCCCGGTGAAGCCGGAACGCTGGGCAACTTCTTGGGCGCGACCGCGTTGGGCATTCTTGCGTTCAAAGGCTTTACGACCATCACCAACAGTGGTTCGGAAGTAATAGACCCAAAGCGAAACGTTGGGCGCGCCATCGTGATTTCCATTGCCGCCTGTGTGGTGATCTACACGCTGGTGGGATTTGCCGTGGCCAGTAATTTGTCACTGGCTGAGATTATCGAGACGCAGGACTACTCCCTCGCGGCTGCTGCGCGACCTGCTCTCGGCGATTACGGTGTCTGGTTTACTGTCGCTATTGCCATGATGGCCACGGCGGGAGGAATTCTGGCCAGTGTATTTGCTGTGTCCCGCATGTTGGCCATGCTGACGGAGATGAAACTGGTTCCTCATCGGCATTTCGGGATGCCCGGCAGCATTCAGAAACACACACTGGTGTATACCGTTGTCCTGGGTCTGATTCTGACCGCCTTCTTTGACCTGTCACGCATTGCTGCGTTGGGTATCGTGTTTTATCTGATTATGGACATTGCCATTCACTGGGGTGTGCTCCGTTATCTACGCAAAGACATTAAGGCCAACACCTGGGTGCCAGCAACAGCCATCTTGTTGGATCTTTTGGCGCTGGGCGGCTTCGTCTGGGTAAAGCTTAATACGGACCCGTTCGTTATCAGCGTGGCAGTCGTGACCATGATCGTGATTGCAGTATTCGAGCAGATTTTCCTTAAAAGATCACCGGAATCGGCGCAAGCGAAACAGGAAGAGAGTCATGCGCATCATCATTAATCTGAATCAGGA
>ERZ724569.179-NODE-179-length-11630-cov-2.609406_pt1 | contig 11630 bp, 11 predicted proteins | sample MGYA00375863_ERZ724569 | MGnify/ENA primary metagenome ERZ724569 (study PRJEB28725, sample SAMN03264850) | marine sediment metagenome | biome: marine pelagic biome; feature: marine oligotrophic desert; material: marine snow | place: Pacific Ocean:North Pacific...
CCTTTAGGGCATATCTCCAAAGAACTCTCCTTGAATGAACAAGAGGGTTTTAGCATAAGCTGTTAAGGACACTGCTGACAGGGTAATTTCCCACCCTGATGGACAAAGGGTGGGTTGATCCTGAGATGTTAATGTGACTCCTTCGTATGACAGCCGCACTGGATTTAATTTGGTCCCTCGAGCCGCAAAAAAACTGTGGAAGTGGGGGTTACTCCAGCCCCAGAGAATACGATTACAACTGTCTACCATCACAATAGCACATGGTTTAAATGATACCTCCACAAGTCTGCAAGCAGTTGCTGTCAAACTAGTGTGATATCGGGCAGCGAGACTAGCGGCCAGCTCAAGGTTGAAAATTTTCGCGTTAACCACCTGTAACCGAATATCCGAAGTTGGCATTAACAAGTTTGAGGCAAAAACATTCGCCTCTCGCTCAATATCTATCCCGTGGGGCGGACCGCCCAGATTCTCTATATCTTCTGCGGAACAGCGTATTTCTTTACGGTCTTTGTGTAGGCAATAATGGCCAAGCTCGTGGCCAATGGTGAAGTTTTTTGCCCACGCTTAAGGCCACACCTTGAATTGCTGCCCGTTTCCAGATCCACCCCACCATAGTCAGCACCTGGAAGCGCGACCTATTGGAGAGCGCGTCCGACCTCCTCGAAGGCAAGAGTATAGTCGGTAAGCAATTCGATGAACTCAGCACGGACGAACTGTACCGTGAGATTCGCCGACTGACGGTGGAACGCAATTTTTGTTGCTTAAGCTCCTGGGTGGCTCGTTCCACTTTGGCTGAGCTCCATGTATTTCACAGAGCCCTTCGGAAAATCCTTGCGAACCAAAAGCACTTCATCAACCTGTCACGTCAGTGACACGACAGTGTCATCCCTCAGCTTTACCGTTCAATTGTAACTCGCAATACGGCGAGCTTATTTATTGCAAAAGGTGATCCTGTGGCCCCAACTCAATCAACCAATGTGATGCTTCGAGTCGAGAGTATGGGCGTAACCTACCCGGGAAACGTCCTCGCGCTCAAACCCACCAACGTTCACTTTCACAAGGGCGAATTCACCGTGCTACTGGGACTTTCAGGCGCGGGTAAATCCACTCTGCTTCGTTCACTGAATCACCTGGTTAAGCCCACAACCGGGAAGGTTGTGTCTGGCGAGTTTGGTGAACTGACCAACCGTAGAATCCTGCGACAGCACCGCAGCCGCACCGCCATGGTGTTCCAGCATCACCAGCTGATCGAACGATACACCGCGTTACAGAATGTGCTGACAGGCAGACTTGCGTATCACGGTACTTGGCGAAGCCTGCTTCCCCTGCCCCGGCAGGACCTGGAGTTGGCTCTGCAATGCCTCGACCGCGTAGGTCTGGCTGACAAAGCGCTTTCCCGAGTAGATCAGTTGTCCGGCGGCCAGCAGCAGCGGGTTGGAATCGCCAGAGCATTGGTGCAGCAACCATCCATGATTCTTGCCGATGAGCCCGTTGCCAGCCTGGATCCGGCCACTTCTGAAAAGGTACTCGGCCTACTGCGCGATATTTGTCAGGAAGATGGAATCACCGCGGTTATTTCCTTGCACCAATTGGAATACGCCCAGCGTTTTGCAGACCGGATCATCGGCCTTTCGAACGCTCATATCGTTTTTGACGATGCTCCTGAAAACCTGAAATCGAAACACCTGGACGAGATTTACCACCGTTCACCCAGCGTGGTAGCTGCGGAAGGCAAACCAGCCATCCATAAACCTAAGACCACCCTGATAACGACAGACGTACTGGAGATAGCACAATGAAGACAATGATTCACTCTTTGCTGGCTCTGATAATGATGCTCGGCATCCATTGGTCAGCCCATGCCGCAGATACAGACCCTGATCTTTTGAAAGTTGCCTTGCTGCCGGATGAGAACGCGTCAGAACTGATCAAGCGAAACCAACCTTTGAAGGATTACCTGGAAACCACTCTTGGTAAGGAAGTAGAACTGATTGTTACCACCGATTACTCCTCCATGATCGAAGCCATGCGTTTTGGCCGAATTGACCTGGCTTACTTTGGTCCGTTGTCCTATGTGATGGCCAAGAGTAAGAGTGACATTGAACCCTTTGCCGCCATGGTGGTAGACGGGAAGCCGACTTATCGCTCCATCATTATTGCCAATGCAGACTCTGGCGTTGGCTCCTTCGCGGATATCAAAGGCAAGAAAATGGCCTACGGTGACCGCGCATCCACTTCCAGCCACCTGATCCCCAAGACCGTACTCCTTGAGAAGGCAGAGCTCGAAGCCGGAAAGGACTATGAGGCTCATTTCGTCGGTAGCCATGACGCTGTTGCGGTTAACGTCGCCAATGGCAATGCCGACGCCGGAGGGTTGTCCGAAGTTATCTTCGAGCATGTGATGGACCGCGGCTTGATTGATCGGAGCAAGGTCAAGGTGCTGGGCTACAGCGGTGACTTTCCTCAATACCCCTGGGCCCTGCGTTCGAACCTGGCCCCTGAGCTGAAGAGCAACATTCAGAAAGCCTTTCTGCAGATCGATGACCCGGAGATTCTCGACAACCTGAAGGCTGAGGGATTCGCGGCAATTACCGACGAAGATTACGATGTCATCCGCGCTATGGGTGGCCTGCTCAATCTTGATTTCGCAAAAATGTGAGGAGTGCCCCATGAGCTATACAACGACGGAACCGGCGACTCTGTCGCCGGCCCCGTCGGCCTCCGTGCTGGATGAGCACGCGAAAGGCTGGCGGAAAAAACTCGGACAGTCGCTGTTAGTGCTGCTCATCATTTTTGTCGCAAGTTGGTACGTAGGGCTGCTCAATTTCAATACACTTGCCAATGGCGTGCCAGCCATAGGCACACTCATTGGCGAATCTCTTCCACCTGACTTCACCAATGTGGCCAGCTGGGTGTCGCCGTTAATCGACACGCTTGCGATGAGCATTGCCGGTACTGCCATTGCAGTAACCTTGTCTGTGCCACTGGCATTCCTGGCTGCGCGCAACACCTCTCCACATCCGGTGGTGTTCCAAGTAACTCGAACCCTTTTAAACGGTTTGCGTTCAGTCCCGGAACTAATCATGGGCATCATCTTCGTGGCTGCTGTTGGTTTTGGGGCGTTGCCTGGCGTACTGGCGCTCGGTCTTCACTCCATTGGCATGGTTGGAAAGTTTTTTGCCGAAGCGATTGAGCATGTAGATGAGGCGCCAGTGGAAGCGGCCGATGCTGCCGGCGCTACTCGCTTGCAGGTGCTCTATCACGCCGTGCTGCCACAAGTACTTCCTCAGTTCGCGGACGTGTCCATTTATCGCTGGGAATACAATTTCCGTGCCTCGACCGTAATGGGCATGGTGGGTGGGTGCCGGTGGTATTGGCTTCGAATTGATGGGCTCGCTGAGAATCATGCAGTATCAGGAAGTCAGCGCCATTCTCATTGTCATCTTGTTGATGGTCACCGTCGTGGACAGTCTCAGTGGCCGCCTTCGTAAGAAATTCAAATAAGGAGCGTCGATGAAACCCAAGGTTGTGATAACCCATAAGGTCCATGACAGTGTTCTGGATGAACTTGCCCAAGATTGCGAGCTGGTCACCAACCAATCCGGCGCCACGTTGCCCCAGGAGGAAGTGGCTGCGCGCGTTGCAGACGCTGATGCGATGATGGCGTTCATGCCAGACCGAGTTGGAGTGGACTTCCTACAGGGGTGTCCGCGCTTGAAGGTGATTGGTGCAGCCCTGAAAGGCTATGACAACTTTGATGTGGATGCCTGCACGCGTCATGGGGTTTGGCTGACATTTGTACCGGATTTGCTAACCGTGCCTACTGCAGAGCTAACGGTCGGGCTGACGATCAGTCTCACCCGACAAGTCAAGGCGGCGGACCACTTCGTTCGATCCGGTGAATTTACTGGCTGGACACCACGCTTCTATGGGCAGGGGATCGAAGGCTCACGGATTGGTATTGTGGGTATGGGGGCCATCGGCCAAGCGGTGGCGCAGCGCCTGAACGGATGGGGAGCGGATTTAATCTATTCCCAGCCGGAACGTTTACCCGTGCAGCATGAGCAGGCACTGGGTTTGTCCCATACTCCCCTCAAGATGCTGCTGGCCCAGTCAGATATTGTGATCCTGGCACTGGCGCTCAATGAGCAAACCCTCCACACCATTAATCGCGAAACGCTAACAGGAATGAAACCGGGCGCATTCCTTATCAATCCCTGCCGTGGATCTGTGGTGGATGAGGGTAGTGTTCTGCAAGCGCTTCAATCCGGTCAGTTGGGGGGGTACGCCGCTGATGTGTTTGAGATGGAAGATTGGGCGAGAGAAGATCGTCCGAGGGAGATCGCCCAGGGGCTCAGGGCCCACCCCAACACGCTGTTTACTGCTCACATCGGATCGGCAGTCAGCCAGGTGCGTCTGGCTATCGAGCAACGCGCTGCTCGGAACATTCTGCAAGTGCTTCGGGGTGAGCGGCCGGGTGATGCGATCAATGATCCCAGTGGCCGCGAGAGCGGCCCATGCTGAATCTTGTCTGGCTGAAGAGTTTCGTGGCGGTGCTGGACCACAACGGGTTTCAGGCCGCAGCCCGCCAGTTGGACATCGCACAACCCACACTGTCCCAGCACCTTCAAAAACTCGAAAACCAACTTGGCGTTTTATTGGTCCACAGGGGGCGCTCTGGCTGTGAGCCAACCCGGGCTGCCTTAACCTTGTTGCCTTTTGCCCGAAGTCTGCTCCGGCTGGAGGAGCAGGCGAGATCTTCCATTATGGAGGCTCGACTTCGCGTTGGGGCGAGCTCCAATATTGGGATTTATATGCTCCAGCCCTACATCCGTCGTTACAAGGAGCTGGGCGTAGGGCCCGAGGTGGATGTGGTAATAGATTCCAATCCGACTATTGCACGGCATTTATCGGACGGTGAGCTGGACGTGGCGATTATGGAGTGGTGGCATGATCTACCCGGATTCCATGCTCAGGCGTGGCGTAACGAGCCCGTTGTTCTAATCGTTCCGCCTGGTCACCCGTTAGCCCGTCGAACCGATATCGACCGCGATACGCTGTCTAACATGGCTCTGATCGGCGGCGAACCCGGCACCGGCACTGGCCGGCTTTTGGCGACCTACTTCGGTGAGCATGGGCCATTTCCGACGGTATCTATGCAGCTGGGTAGCACCGAAGCCGTCAAGCAAGCGGTTAAGGTCGGACTTGGCGCATCGTTGGTGCTTGAAAGTTCTGTACGGGAGGAGGTCCAAAATGGAAGTCTGGTGGCTATTCCCGTGAGTGAGCCTGGCCTTAGCAAGGAGCTGATGGTGATTTATCCGAGCAGCCTGGACAAACACAGGCCAGTATACTCGTTTGTTGGGCATCTCTGTGAATAGCTATTGGGTCCACCTCACGCATATCTAGCTGGGAATGCAGATACTGAGCCTCACGCTCACTTCGACAACGCAGTATTCCGTCATCTGCATATCGGCAGAATGGGATATCCGGATGACGAACGGTCAGCCAACGATCCAATGCATAATGCAGAAACAGGTTTGCCAGAACTGGCGATAACGGGCCACCTTGTGGTGTGCCAACGTTCCGTCGTTCCTGCTTACCATCTTTCGTCTGCATCGGTGCCGTTAGCCAGCGCCTCACATACAGCAGCACCCAGGATTCAGAGCAATGGTGGTCAAGAGCCTTGAGCAATAGCTCATGATCAATATGATCAAACAAGCCACGGATGTCATACTCCAGCACCCAGTCCCTTTCCCAGCACCGCTTTCGCGTGTTTGCGCCCATTTCCGGGGTTGGCCAAACCGCTAAATGAGGACGATGCCGAGGGCATCCCTCGGCATCGCTAGAATCTTTTCATTGATGTGAGGTGACGCATGTCCAAAAAATACCGAAGCGCTGTAACGGGCCGTTATGTAACCGAGACCTTTGCCAAGAAACACCCACGGGAAACCGTCGGTGAAAAGAGTAAATCGCCTCGGAAGAAAAAATAACGAAACCGGCACAAGGACGTGCCCTGGAACCCGCTTCAGGCTCTGGTGGTCTTCCAATTACACTGCGCATAATCTGAGGTTATGGTGAAACGGCTCTGGGGCAAGGAGCCAGGCCTCTCCCTGGCGCGTCACACCACTGGGCAGGTGTCGCGTTTGCCTGGCATCCATGCCGGCGCTGAGCCCCGATCCTTCTGATCAAATGACTCGTTGTCAGAATCTACGAGATCGACGTCCGTCGGAAGCCGAGATCGCCTATACGATCAAAAAGTGGCCGAACAGGCCAACTTATGGTTCCACGAACAGCTTCCTTGCTGTTACTGGGCAAAGTTATTCGCCATTTTCGTGGATAAATCGGTGGAAATGGGACCTAAAGAGCTGTTTTTATTGCTGATAAAACGGCAGTCAAAAATTGATCAAGTCTAAGGATGGAATTGAATGAAGAACTTCAAACCTATCATTATTGCCCTTGTGGCTTTGGCAGTCTTCGGATGTACTAGTGAATCTGAGCCAGATCAGGTTTCTCAGGCTGCGTCTGACCGAGCCCCCGACGAAAAGAAAACCCAGGCAACCATGCGCACTGAGGATCCCGTATCTGGGAAAATTCGGGATGTTCAATTCTCCGTGGAACAGGCCATTCTGAAATCAGGTACGTTGGAGTTGCGGCAGGGCTCAGACTTTTTTGCTGATCTTTCTGCAGAAATCGTATTGTTTGACGATAATCCGGCGGGCAACGGGTTCAAAGTCCCATCGGACGGGCCAGGCCTAGTGCCGCACCTGCGCTTGAAGCAAAAGCTTGAAGATCAAGGCGTGCCTGACACCCAATCGCTTATGGGAAACTATCAGCTGGACCTCGTGTTCGGAGATTCTCAGCTACTCGGAGTACCCTTCTCCATCGTGTTGACCGCTGAACAACATGGGACAGAGCTGCGAGGAAGTGGTTTCGCCACATATGGCGATATCAAGGTCATCCAGGGGAAGTTAGATACTACCTACCAAAGTCTGGACACGTTGAAGCTGCTGGCAAAACGATACACCCGGCGGAATTATGAACGTCTCACAGTATTGAATGACTTCGGTACGACACTCTATACCAACGGTTCCGCTAACCCGGCGACCGCATTTGTTGGTTTAGAGGCCCTGGACGGTAATGACGAGCGAAGGTTGGTCAAGCTTCAGTTCATCATGGGCCAGAATGGCTGGGAAGTGGCGAACGAGCTGGAAATCGACCAGATCCATGAGGCTCATCCTGTGTTGTCGGAGCTGAAAGGCAACCTCAGGACGGTTGAGCGTGCAAAGGTGCAGGGTGTTGCTGGGGATAGATTCGAGAAAGAGCTACAGGCGAAGGCTTTGGTGGGCAGAATTCGGGGTACTTCAGTAAATTGTTACTTATCTGAGGCTGCGAATAAAGCCAGTTGCAGGGCTGCCGGGAGCCTGGTGAACGAGGGTGGATATGACTGTTTCAGGAGCTTTTATCTAATGACGAACGACGGTCCCGGGTGGCGTTACGAAACCGACTTGGAAGAGACGCAGAAGGTGGATTACAAGACGGGACAAGTCGTGGAAGGTCGAGCCCCTTCTCAGTATTCTTGCTCCGCCTGATCCAGTTCCCGCATGCCAGGACAGCGAGTTAAGTAATAGTAAGCACTTACTACGATTCTTGGCTCCTCGTTTCGTCCTGCTTTTCCATCTCGAAAGCCCTCCTGATAAGCTGTATATTTATACAGTTTATCAGCGAGTGACATTGTGGAATTCCGCCGACGACATAACACCTATTTTGCCAACCTCAATGCTTACGCCTCTCACCAGCCAATTGGTGTGGTCACAGCCCACGAGATTGAAGTGAGATCATGGCTCGGCATTGCCGATCGGGATGTCATCCGCAGACTCCCATCGTTTTCAGCTGTGCTCCTGGATATAACATCGTGGCGGCGGATGATTCTGGAGCCTTATCAAAGGCTGGGACCAGGAATATATATGGTGGGTGCGGCGATCGATACAGGCGTGATTGGCGTAATGGACAAGGGGCGGCCAATGGTTCGGATGGTTCGGAACAAAAATGACCGGCTGGACAGATCAGGGTAGCCGCCCTGCCCTGCCCCTCCCAAAAAAAGGAGGTTGGTGCCGGGTGCCCCCGGCCAGGCTCACCACTGAGCAGGTGACGCACCCGAGAGACCATACTGCGGTGAACGGGCATCCTTGCCTCATCTCGACCCAACGAGATAGCCAGAGTGTACCTGGAGTCGAGTTTATTGCCAGTAGCACGTTTTGATCATGCCAAACGGTTCATGTTTCCGGGCGGAAACGGATCCCCCGGAAACTAGAAAGGGTTCGGGTTGCGTCTTTTTCTCTGCAAGAGCGATTGTTTGTTTTCTTCAAAAAACCGATTGATCGCCTGCTGGACATATTGGATCTGGGAGCTCAATCGATGATCAAGCGCCGAATACCGGTCATCGATCTGCACTTTTGGGTTATCGTACGTAAACCAGAGCTTCGTTCGACAGGGCCCTACCCCTGCCGGCATGCTATAGAGGTTTATGTAGTAGCGAGGTTCTGAATTTAAAGAAGCAGACCATGCGTTGATCTTCACCCTGTAAGGCCTACAACTCCGCTCAATCTGCCCCATCTCTTCCCTGGAAATCATATCGCCGCTCTCTATGCGTTCACCCTTCTGACTCAGGATAGCAGCGGACGTTATGGGCGATACTAAAGATATACCCAAAGATTGACAAAATGCGGTAGAAATGTGAGTATTTGAGGGAGCCAGTAGTTAGCTGGCAGCGCGTTCGCCGGCGTCGAGGCGAGTTAGGAGAATCCCATCATGAGTACACTTGCGCTTGTTTCCGCACTGAAAGACCATTCCGAAGATTTCGAGTTTTATCCCACTACCAATGAGATGTTGAGTGCTGTCCGAAAGGACATACAGGCAATTCTTTCGGATCCGCTCAGCGACAAATACCCTATCTTTTCGGCGCTTGATGTCGGTGCTGGGGACGGGCGCGCCCTAATGCGTCTGACTGACGGCGATCGATATGCCATTGAAAAGAGTCTGATGTTGGTTGAGCGCCAGGACCGAAGCATTGTCACTGTTGGAACTGACCTATTCGCCCAGGTGCTTTTAGATCTGCGATGCGATGTGATCTTTTCGAACCCGCCCTACTCTCACTTTGGAGCCTGGTCAGAAAAGATCGTTCGCGAAGCTAACGCAAAGCTTATCTACCTGATCATTCCGGTACGTTGGCAGAACGATAAATCTCTGCAGTCTGCCATTGAAAGTCGAAAGGCCGAAACCGAAGTTTTGGCTCAGTTTTCTTTTGATACCCCCGATGCCGACCGTCGCGCGCGCACTGTCGTTGATGTGGTCCGAATCCGCTTAGATAAACACAGCCACAATCGTGGCCGGAGCTATCGGTCTAACGAGTTGCGGGTGGATCCGTTTGATCTTTGGTTTGAGCAACACTTTGCTCCTCAATCTACGGTCGCGGATTGTTCCAATCTTGATCCAAAGGCAACCATTGAGGCCAGAGCCAAGAAGCGTATCAGTACCGGCCGGGAGTTAATCACTAGTCGCGGTCTGGTGCAGGCGTTGTCTGATTTTTACCAAAACGATCTATCGGATTTGGTCGGGGATTATGAGCGGATCTGCGGCCTCGATCCGGTGTTGCTTGGGGAGCTCGGGGTAAGCACCGAAGCCTTGGCCAAAGGGCTGAAGCTCAAGATTGAGGGCCTGAAGCACGTTTATTGGCGTGAGCTGTTCGAGAATTTCCGGCCGGTTACCTCCCGGCTGGCTACGAAGACAAGGCAAAGGGTTATGGACAAATTACAGGCCTCGATGAGCATCGATTTCACGCCGGATAATGTGCATGCGCTCTGTGCCTGGCTCATTAAAAACTGCAATCAATACTTTGATGACCAGCTGATTGAGCTCGTGGAGCGAATGACCAAGAAAGCCAATGTCATAAATTACAAATCCAACGTCAAGACGTTTGCCGAGGAAGGCTGGCGTTACGGGCGCACGCCCGAGATCGAAAGGTACAAACTCGATCATCGGATTATCCTGGAGTGTTGGAAAGCGCTGGATTATGGGTATTTTGGAGATCAGTCCCCTACCCTCGATTCTACCGTGGCAGACCTTTTGAACGATCTAATGACCGTTGCTAATAATCTGGGATTTGAGACCAGGCATGAGGCGCCAGCGGGCCGGCGGGCATGGGAGGCCGGCCAGAAAGTGCTTTTTCATTTTACCGACCGAAAGACCGGGCAAAGAGCTGTCGCTTTCGAGGCAAAGGCTCACAAGAAGGGAACGCTACATCTGAAGGTAAATCAGCGTTTGATGTGCCGGTTGAACGTGGAATTCGGGCGCTTGAAAGGATGGGTGCGAAATGCCCAGGAGGCCGCTGACGAAATGGATATTTCTGTGACGCAAGCGCAAGCAGCCTTTCATTCGAACTTGCGGTTGGGTAATGATGCATTGCTGGCTTTGGCAGCACCGCTTCCGTAAAAGTTTCCGCCCGGAAACAAATTGGATGCAGCAGGGATTGGTCCTGCTAGGCTAAAGGTGACTAAAGACGAAGGCTCGCGCGATCGCGGGCCTTTTAGTTTCCGGCCGGAAACTCACCTTAAAATACACGCCACTTGGACAAGGACAGTAAATGGAAAGTATCAGCGGCGAAAGGCTTCAAACCCTCCTGCAGACGATTTTGCAATGTCGAACCCCTGATGAAGCAAGCCAATCTCTTAAGCGTGAAGCGAAAGATGGCGCTGAGATTTGCTTCGATGCGGTGGATTGGGAGCAGTTGCGGAGCGACATTGGCCAAAGAGATTTGAAATTTCCTTTTATTGGCTGGGGCGCCAGGACTCTGCATTTCGGTGAGTGTGACTTTGGCGATGGCGATATTACGTTTGCAGGGACGTTCCAAGGCGCTGTCGTGTTCCAGGACGCTCATTTTGGAAGCGGAACCTTATCCTTTGCTGGATCCTCGTTTGATGTATTTAAGTTCAAGGGGGGCTCCTTTAGTGGCCAAGGCAAGGTTCTGTTTAACGGTGCGAGGTTTTACAACAATGCCGAGATTCAGATTCAAGACTTAGGCGAGAAGCGTTTGAGCTTTGGGCCATTTAAGAAACCTGGGCAAGCTGACTGCTGCTGTGTGATGCAGGGTCCAAAATTCCACTTCCAAATCAAAGCGTCGACGGGCACAAGTATTTCATTCCGTGAAGCCATTCTGAATGTAGGCGACCTGCTGCTGGACTTCGCGGGCGCTTCAAATCTGTCTCAGGTCGACTTCACAAAGACGGAATGGCGAAGCGGGAACGTATGCGTGAATGGCCTGCGACTCGGATTCCCGGATCATGAAGGGACGAAGAACTATTTGCGCTTCACCGATGCCAATTTCGAAGAAGTCAGGCGGCTGCGCTTCGATGGGCTCGGCATGGTAAGCGGGCATATGATCTTTGCGTTTACCAGATTTCCTGAGCGCGCAATAACAGAACTAAACTTCAGTGATCTTGGCCCTGGTGAGGTGGTATTCAAACAGGCCCACTTTCCTGGAATACTGGAATTTAGTCAAAAAGACGGAGAGGTGTTTACAAGCGAGCTCTCTTTTCGAGGATCCACCTTTAAGGGCCCATTATTTATTAATGGAC
>ERZ724569.180-NODE-180-length-11627-cov-3.112783_pt1 | contig 11627 bp, 15 predicted proteins | sample MGYA00375863_ERZ724569 | MGnify/ENA primary metagenome ERZ724569 (study PRJEB28725, sample SAMN03264850) | marine sediment metagenome | biome: marine pelagic biome; feature: marine oligotrophic desert; material: marine snow | place: Pacific Ocean:North Pacific...
CCACCCCCTCGTCCCACCCGTCTCTCTTTGTCGGCAGCGTCAGATGTGTATAATCGCCAGAACCATGCCTCCCTGACATGGCTTAGCCAATTGGATAAGACTATGAATATGACAAAAACGATCATCACCTCCCTTTTCACTATGACGTTAGCATTCCCAGCTATGGCTGCCGATACGCCATATAAAGGAGATGGTCATATTATGATCATCCCTAGTGATCTTAAGTGGGGCCCCATTGGTTCCATGAAAGGTGAAGCGAAAATTGCCGTGATCGAGGGGGAGCTTTCTGAAAATATACCTTTCACTTTTAGGCTCAAACTGCCAGCGAACTATACTATAGACCCTCACATTCACCCTGAGTATGAACGAGTCACCGTAATTACCGGCACTTTGAATTTTGGTCATGGTGAAACATTTAATAAGGAAGATACACAGACACTTCCAGCAGGTGGCGTGGCAATAATGGCGCCGGGTGAACCTATGTACGGTTACACTGGAAATGAAGAGACTATCATTCAATTGCATGGAACCGGACCCTGGGGCATTAAATACATCAATCCGGAACATGATCCCCGTTTGTAGAGCTTACGTTCGGCGAGGGTGTTCTAGAACATCCTTGCCGAGAGAAGTAAAGTTCACCACTATCTAAAAATAGATGGGTACCAAAGCATTCATGACATCACAACAGGATTTGTTCGATACTTTGGCTCAAGTTGGCAAGGCTCTGGGCAGTGGGCACCGCTTGGCTTTGCTTGAGCGCATCGCTCAGGGTGATGCTTCCGTAGAAACACTTGCTAATACTGCCGATCTAACGTTGGGAAATGCTTCAGCGCATCTGCAACATTTGCGCAGGGCTGGGCTGGTGACGGCCACGCGCTCAGGTAAGCAGATGATTTACCGGTTAACCGATCAGCGTATTGTCATGTTACTGGGCCTGTTACGAGAGGTGGCAGAAACCAATCTGGCAGAAATGGAGCGTCTGGTCAGCCGGGTGTTTGCCGACGATAACCCGGATGGTGCGCTAGAGGCTATATCGCGAGATGAACTGCTTTCAGGGCTGAAAAGCGGAACAATGGAATTGTTGGATGTACGCCCCAAAGACGAGTTTGAAGCCGGACACCTGCCAGAGGCTATCAACATTCCATTGGATCAGTTGGAAACTATGCTCGACGCGCTTCCGAGGGACCGCGAAATCATAGCCTACTGCCGGGGGCCACACTGCGTCTTATCACACCAAGCTGTTCAGCGTCTGAGAAAGCTGGGCTATCACGTCAGGCGTTTCGACGAGGGTTTTCCCGAGTGGAAAGCAGCCGGATTACCAATCCAATAAGCTGATGGACTTCTGTGGTGGATACCATACTTATGCATCAAACATTGGCATGAACCGACATTCCCTTCCGGTCCAAGCCATCACAGCTATATAGGAAGTTTCTGCGAGATGAAGGTCATTACAGCTCGGTCGAACACTAAAGGTTTTCCAATCATCGGACCAGATGCGCAACATGAGACAAGTTAGCAAAGCCTATCTTCAGACTCTGAGTTTTCGGATCTGCCACAGATTGAAGAAACCGCTGGTTATAACACTGAGTAAGATTTTTCTTCTGTGCCTGACAAAAGGAGTAAAAAATAATGCGATGTTTAATCATCATTAACGACCCGCCTTATGGTACTGAGCGACTATATAACGGACTTCGGCTTGCGCATGCGTTATCTAATCAGGAACATGATGTTGTTGTTTTTTTGATGTCTGATGCAGTAGTTGCTGCCAAAAAAGGCCAACAAACACCGGCAGGCTATTACAACAGCGAGTATATGCTTGATAAAGCAGTCAGACATGGCACAGTTTTGTTGTGCTCTACCTGCCTCAAGGCACGAGCTCTAAATGAGTCGGAATTAGTGAAAGGTGTTCAGCCGAGTTCTATGGCTGCTTTGGCTGAAGAAACCATCAAAGCTGATCGCATCATTACCTTTTGATTAATGTTATCAAGGGATATTACCTAAATGGCTATGGCAGATCATTGGGAACAGGTCTACTCAACCAGAAATACTAATGAGGTGAGTTGGTTTCAATCACACGCAAATCGTTCTCTCAAGCTGATACAAGATTGTATCAGCCCGACGGCAGCAGTAATCGATGTGGGAGGTGGCGCCTCAACGCTGGTCGATGATTTGATGGCATCGGGCTTCCGCGACCTGTCGGTATTGGATATTTCCAGTACTGCGTTAAATTTGGCCAAACAACGCCTGGGTAATAACGCTTCAAGTGTGATTTGGTATGAATCAAGCGTGACGACAGCTGAGTTACCTAATGAAGCATATGATGTTTGGCATGATCGGGCGGTTTTTCATTTTTTAGTGTCATCCTTAGATCGTCAGCGTTATATTCAAAAAATGCATCATAGCCTTCGTAATGATGGCTGGGTGGTAATCGCGACTTTTGCCGATGATGGACCGGAAAAATGCAGCGGTTTGCCAGTCATGCGATACACAGCCTCATCCCTCGTTGAAACACTGGGTGATGGATTCAAGCTGGTGAAACACGAAAAGGAACAACATCATACGCCCAGCGGTTCAATACAAAGCTTTCAGTATTGTTTGTTTCAGAAAAAAATATGAAAACCTATTTCACAAGTTTCAATACGCTCGACCTGATAATTTACCTGCGCTGTACCTACATGGATGCCCAGGGGATTTCTGATGCTCATGTTGCTATAGACGCACATCGCAATACGCTGAGGGAACCGGCAGGATGGGTGGCGGCTGACAAGCTAGGGGTTTTTTGAGGTTCGCTGTGATGATTCAACGAATATTTGCCAGAGATCTGTCATGAAAGCTCGTGAAAGCGGTATGCCCGAAGAGTCACGTTGGGCATCTTTTTTTGAGGCCGCAGGCGCACTGGAGGCTTTTTTGGGAAAAAGCCGGATCGAAGGTAATGTGGTGGAATTTGGGTGTGGCTATGGCACCTTCACAATACCAATGGCACAGCGAACCAACGGTATTATTACGGCGCTGGATCTTGAACCGGATATGGTCGCGCTCGTACATCGAAAAGCTAGTGAAAGGCAACTTAACAACATCCAGTCAGTTAAGCGTGATTTCGTGGATGATGGTACGGGGCTGGATACCGGCTCACAGTCTCATGCCATGATCTATAACTTGCTGCATTTAGCAATGCCAGTTGAATTGCTTATTGAGGCACATAGAGTGCTTAGGCCTGGAGGAACATTGTCGGTCATGCACTGGCGTAGTGATATTCCTTCGCCTCGTGGACCATATCTAGACATACGGCCTCGCCCAGAACAATGCCAGAAATGGCTATTGGAAGCCGGTTTCTCTGAGGTGACCCGGGTGAATCTGGAAAAGTCCTGCCCGTATCACTATGGCCTGATAGCTTCTCATTAGCTCAATATGACTCCTGCCGAATACGACGCTTGGTACAATACAGATCGTGGTCGCTGGATAGGGAAAACCGAATACCGACTTTTGATAGATTTATTGAAACCACAACCAGGAGACTACCTGCTTGATGTAGGCTGTGGGACTGGCTGGTTTACAAGACGCTTTGCGCTAATAACCGGCGTAGAAGTCATCGGTACCGACATAGATCCCGAGGCGCTGATTTTCGCGCAAGAGCATGACGGCCATTCACGCTATATGCAGGCTTGATCCTGACCTCTAATTAGGTCCAGCCAGAATTGGAAAATCCGGCTCCAGTTGTTTCTGTTTTCTTTGGGACACTGCGTGTTTTCTGCTCGTCTTCAACAATAAGTATACGCATCCGTCATCTCCCGAAAGTCAATGAAGAAAACTACTCCTTCGGAAATGTGATGACCTAGCATACCCGCTGTACAGTTCAAGGTGATTACATTTTTGTCACCAAGCGGTCATGTCAGCGTAATCCGTGATGCACTATCCTTTCCTTAGCTACTAGAAAACCAAATCATTATGGGTAGTTCAAAATTAAAAAGGAAAACTGCAATGAAAAGAAAAATCACACACATACTCCTGGCGCTGTTTGCCCTTCAAGTACCTGTGATTGGGTATACCCATGAGAAAGGAAATCATGCGTCTGCGGATAACCAAAAGCCGAATTGCGAGACCATGCAAAACATGGATCGCAGCAAAATGGATATGAATGATCCTGACATGCAAGCAATGATGCAGAAATGCATGAACCATGACATGAAAGGGAATCATATGGACAGTGAAAATGAAGCAGATAAAAGCTCTATGTCACACAAACACAAAAAATAGAACTGATAAAATTGGAGCCCCCGATTGATGAGGATGGGGTCTCCACGTTACAGGTCGACACAAATTTATCGCATCTGCAATCAAGAGAAACTCTGCATTTTTACTCGGTAGATGAGCGCCGGTTGGTGTCAATCCCAGAGATCGCAATTATGTTAAAGTCTTTGACTCGAAGGTGTCAGCCGATCTCTTGATAGAACAAAAACCATTACTACAGCCGGTCACGTAGCCAGACCGAACACTTTAAAGCGTTCTCCGCCTTAAACTCCATGAATATGGTTGAGCGTTACGAATCAGTTGGATGAAGATACAGGGAGTAAATAATGTCAGCTCATAATGATCATAGCACTCATTACCAAAAAAATAGTTTATCCCTAACTGGTACTGTTGCCCTCGGCACCGGTGTCATGATTGGTGCCGGGATTTTTTCCTTAACAGGTCAAATGGCGCAGTTAGCTGGTTCTGCGTTTCCTTTTGCATTTCTTGCTGCTGCTATCGTCGTCAGTTTCAGTGCGTATTCCTATATCAAAATCTCTGATAAATATCCGTCTGCTGGCGGTATCGGTATGTATCTGCATAAGATGTATGGCCACTCGCTTACTACAGCTTTTCATGCTCTGCTGATGTATGTATCGATGGTCATTGCTCAGAGCTTTCTGGCAAGAACCTTCGGCAGTTATACACTGCAGCTATTTGATGTTGAGCAAACTGCATTCTGGGTGCCAACTTTGGGAGCCTTCCTGATAGCTGGCATATTTGCGGTCAACCTGACCAGCAACCGTTATATACAAGGTACAGCCTATTTTCTAGGCTTAGTCAAGATAGTTGGCATCCTTGTGTTTGGTGTATTAGGTATTTATTTGATGGTGCGCTCAGGTCAGACACTGGAATCTGAGATCAGTCTTCTTGCAGCAGAAAATGACTGGACCGCTTTTATTGCTGCAACCGCTCTAGGGGTATTGGCATTCAAGGGGTTTACTACTATTACCAATAGTGGCTCAGAGGTGATCAACCCTCTATTGAATATAAGCCGAGCCATCATTATTTCAATTGCGTCCTGTATCGTCATCTATGCACTCGTTGGCTGGTCTGTGGCCGGAAACCTCTCTATTAGTGAAATTATCGAGGCAAGAGACTATTCTCTCGCTGCGGCAGCCAGACCGGCAGCCGGCAATGTTGGTGTCTGGTTTACAGTAATAATCGCTATTGTCGCCACAGCAGGTGGTTTAATGGCGAGTGTGTTTGCAGTGTCTCGTATGCTGGCAATGTTGACTGAAATGAGATTAGTGCCTCATAGCCATTTTGGTATGCCAGGCAGTATCCAAAAACATACGCTTGTCTATACCGTTTTACTGGGGCTAGTCTTGACAGTGTTCTTTGACCTGAGCCGTATTGCTTCGCTTGGCATTATCTTTTATCTCGTTATGGATACGGCCATTCATTGGGGCGTTTTAAAACATTTACGCAATGATATTCAGGCGAATCCGGTTATCCCTTCTCTCGCTATCTGTCTGAATATGCTGTTGCTTGCTGGGTTTGGAGCAAGTAAATGGCAGAGCGACCCGTTAGTAATATGGGTTGCTCTTGCAGTGATGGCAGTGATCTGGCTTGTGGAGTATTTTTTCCTAAAAAAAGTTGAGCAGACAGAAGCTACTCATAGTCATCACTAACTACTTTAACTTACAGGTAATGGTAATATGAAATCGTATATAAAAAATCTGACATTGTTGCTCATAGCAGTAGGTATCGCTTTTATGGTGTTTATCTATTCTGGCTGGTACGACATAGGCGCCGATACACGACATAACAAACTGACCTATTGGGCATTAGAAACATTAAGAGATAACTCTGTCGCTCGTGCTGCTTCTGAAATACAGATACCAGCAGATTTAGACTCATCAGCACGCTTACTACGTGGCGGCCCCGATTACAACGAGATGTGTGTGTCCTGTCATTTGGCACCAGGTAAATCTAGCACGGATTTCACTAAAGGTCTGTATCCTTCACCGCCCAATCTAACCGAAATACCTGAAGGAACATTGACCGAAGCACAACATGACCAGCGTCGTTTCTGGATAATCAAACATGGTATCAAAGCTTCAGGCATGCCCTCATGGGCTCCCGGTCATGATGATCAAAGGATTTGGGATATGGTTGCTTTTTTAAAACAACTCCCCGAGCTTTCACCTGAGCAGTACCAAATCTTAACCTCAAGGGGTGAGGGGAAAAGAGGTCATGCGCATTAATTTCAGTTCGGAAAATATTAATGATACTCACTTAATGGATGAGCTAGCTTGACATTGTGATTTCCCTTAACGGATAAAGATGCCCGTCCTTGAAACAAAGTGATAATTATTCACAACCGTCGAAAATAGAACGGCTCAATCAACACGGTGTTTGTGTGACACTCGATTGGCCGACAGTCGAGCTTCAACTTCTTCAGTTGTTAGGTGATGATGCTGACAATGCCTTGTCCAACTCTATCATGCGACAATTCTTCTCAAATGTCGCTGTGTTTGTTCCCGACTCTGACCTGAACCAGATGCTGGCAATTGTTCAAGCCATTGAGTCCACAGCAGCACTGCCTGACTATCAGCGACAAGTCCTATCATGGGCGCCAGCGAGTGCGAAATACAATCCAGGACAAGCTGGTGCTTTCATGGGCTTTGATTTTCACCTCAGCAAGGACGGTCCGCGTCTTATAGAAATTAATACTAATGCAGGTGGCGCTTTCCTAAATTCAATCTTGGCACGTGCTCAGTCAAAATGCTGTGGTGGCCAAGTACACGGGGCTTGGACTGAAAATTTCGATGAAGCAGTAATAGCCCAGTTTATAAGCGAATGGCGTGTCCAACGTGGGAGCGGACAACCGGAAATAATAGCCATCATCGACGATGTCCCCACAGAACAACACCTGTATCCCGAGTTCATACTGGCGCAACAGCTCTTAAGTACGTATGGCATTAATACCGTTATCCTTTCCCCATCTGATCTCAGATATGAAGCGGGGGGCTTGTATACTGGTAATCAACGAATTGACATGGTTTATAACCGTTTGGTCGACTTCGGGCTAGAGACTCCTGAACATGATGCTCTGCGCTCAGCCTGGTTAGAGGGAGGGGTGGTGATCACCCCAAACCCGCATACGCACGCTATGTTCGCAGATAAGCGTAATCTGGCGGTGATGTCAGATCAGCAGCTTCTGATGGATTGGGGCTTAAGCCCTGGACATGCTGAATTACTTCAAAATGGTATTCCACACACAGTGAGGGTGACAGCATGTGATGAGGAGTCGCTCTGGCAGCATCGTCGACAGTGGTTTTTTAAACCGGTAGCAGGCCATGGCAGCAAAGGCGTCTACCGAGGAAGCAAACTCACCAAAAGCACATTTGCCCGAATTCTTGAAGGTGATTATGTTGCTCAAGCTTTTGTACCGCCTTCAGAGCGCATGGTTATGGTTGACGGTGAGCGAAAAATGCTAAAAGTCGACGTACGTTTATATACCTATGGAGGATCTCAAATCTTGGCGGCGGCAAGACTCTATCAAGGTCAAACCACTAACTTACGAACCCCAGGTGGTGGGTTCGCGCCCATACTCACACAAAACAATTAACCTTAAAATGATTGTCACCAAATTTGGACGAAGCCTAAATTTTCTTGATGCTATACGAGCCTTAATGCTAAATAACGCTGTCCATGCTTCATGCCTCATTTTCTGATATAAACAATCCGCACCCCATAGTTTACGAGGATATTAGCAGCCTTTCAGACTAGCCCCTCTGGTTTATCGGTTAGCACACACTGAAAATCATACATCATGGGGGGGAATGGATCATCGTCACATCAATGCATTATCTGCATACTATCTGTAATCAAACGGTTAACGTCATGTCACTGAATACTCATTTAAAGCTCGTCAGCCCTGCTGCAATCATCGTGATGATGATGTGGGCATTGTGCTACCCACTTATCAAGCTCAGCCTGCCTTTTGCTCCCGTTATGTTGACAGCTTTTTTACGTGCCATACTTGCTGGCTGTGTGATCGTACTCATTGCTCACCTTACGAACCGCCCTTTTCCTAAGGGTTGTCGACTCTGGGCCTATATAACAACAATAGGCCTCACCGCGACAAGTCTGGGTTTATGGGGCATGTTTTATGCCGGCAGTTTGATTGATCCCGGGCTTGCAACTGTCATCACTAATACGCAACCATTGATTGCCGGTATTTTAGGCTGGTATTTCCTGAAGGAACGAATGACCACCGTACCATTCATTGGTACTGTTATCGGATTTATAGGAATAGTCATCATTTCTTTGAACAGCCCGGCCCATAGTGAGAAGCAAATTTTATTGGGAATAGGCTTCGTGCTAATGGCATCGGCTGGCGTTGCTGTTAGCAATGTTTTACTTAAGAAAATTGCAGGTCAAGTCGACGTACTTTTTGCAATGGGATTCCAGTTACTCATCGGTGCCATACCGCTTGGTGTTTTGGCTTATTACACTACTAGCCCAGACAGCATAAACTGGAAAATGGATTACACCTTAATTCTCCTTGCATTGGCATTATTCGGAACCGCCCTGCCATTTATTTTGTGGTTCTGGTTAATGCAACAGGCACCACTTTTCAAGCTAAACGTATATAACTTCCTAACCCCTCTATTTGGTATATACCTAGGTCATACTTACTTTTCAGAGTCATTAACCACTATTCAGTGGCTTGGAGCAACATTAATTATTATCGCTATTTTCTTAGTCACAGTGATCAATGGAAAGACAAAACCTCAGCATTAACATAGCTTCAAGCTTTACCGTTAAGCCTCACTACTGAATCAAACTCAACATTTCAATTAAGCATAGTTAACTTCGAGTGTAGATCAAACTTGTATTCAGTTCATTATCAGAAATGAAAAGCATGCTGGCTTCTCATTCAAGACTTTTATTTCATAAGTCCTCTAGTCGGTTTGCTGACTGCACCATCTGCATCATTTCATGTTCTTCAAATGATTTGAGTGTTTCCATTAACTCTTCCGCCGAGGGTATATCTGCACGTTCATGTAGATAACGGTACAGGTCAATAACCTGCTTATGCTGATGAATAATTACCTGCATGATTTCTTTAGTCGATAGCTGAGAAAATGGTGCATCACAATCATGATGTTGAACAATTGGATGTTTATTCAAATACTCATAGCACCAGGTATTTAACGCGTGTTCGTTACCTGTGACTTCAAACTCGTGAATAACGTGTCTAAGCTTTTCTTCATGTTCTGATAAATACTTGAGAAGCATTTGAGCACGAGTACCCTCATTATTGTCGGCACAATGCTTCAAACACTCGCTGAGGTGTTGATGAAACTCGCTTGTCCAGTGAAGGACATCTCTTAAAGTTTCAACTTGCATAATTGGATCTCCTGATTTTGGTTCGACAGCCTAATTAGTCGTACTTGTAAATTGGCTCCCTATTTAGCCATATTAACTACAAATGGCATGTTTCTTTTAAGATATATACGAAAAGCGCCAAGTTTATTTCTGTAGCTGAGCAGCGAAAATTTTGAAGCTGAATTTCTGACTACCTATGTTTGTTACCTGAAGGTACCTTATTGCAGCAATGGGGCTCATGTTTGGCGTTATTTTTTATGTTTTCGTCAGTTTGTCGTTGCCAGCCCAGCTTAGTTTGACTCCACCAACTGTCCTTAATTGATGCGCCATGTTTTTCAACAATTGCAATCAATTCATCAATACTATGGTGAGATGCCTCGTATGCAATTTTTATTGTTTGTTTCTCGGCTTTTAGCCAGACACGATCAACCCACGGTAGTGCGTCAATCTCAGTGAGCAACTTCTTACTATTGGACTGCTCAAGCCCGACAAGTCCTAACTGATGTTTTGTCAAAAATCCGGGATTAATGCCTAACCTATGCTCAGTCATTTCATCATCTCCACTACCACACCAGGCTATGTTGTTGACGTTTCCTTACCAATTTAGAGTTTAGGAATCCATGCTGGTGTCGTTTGCATATAACGTCTGTACTCATCTCCAAACTCATCAAGCGCCATGCGCTCTTCTCGTTTGGCTAACCGGATATAGACAAAGACCAGAATTGGAAACATTACCAAGGTGGGGATAGTTGGCCATTGCAACAGAAAACCAAACATAATCATGATAAATGCGATGTATTGTGGGTGACGAAGCCGTGCATACCACCCTGTTGTTGCTAACTGCCTGTTTTGTTGGGCACGGTGCAATACGCTCCAGGCCGAAGCCAGTAAAAAGAAACCAAGAATAATGACAACATTGCTTGCAATATGCAGCGGGTCAAAATGCGGATTACCTTCAAAACCCAGTATCGTATGCAATAAATGTCCATTTTCATGCGCCATAAAATTGATATTGGGATATTGCTCCGCCAACCAACCAGATAAAAAATAGATGGTTAGAGGAAAACCATACATTTCTGTAAACAACGCAATAATGAATGCAGAAAAGGCACCTAGACTACGCCAGTCTGTTTTTGTCTGAGGCTTGGTAAAGCTGAAAGCAAAAAAGATAAATATCGCTGAATTAATCAATACCAGCGTCCAAAGACCATAAGCTGATTCACCATGCATGCTATTTCTCCTGTAATGTTGTCTTATCCTGAGCCTTAATGATGATGGTGCTCATGTTCCCGATGGTCATCCTCGACTTCTCGTTGATTCGCATTCTGTTCGCTTCCGTGTTGGCCTTGGCCAGCATGTCCTCCATGACTACCATGCATAAACAGATGCAACAAAGGGCAAGCCAATAGGATCAAGTAAGGCAACAACTGCCAGACATGCTGGCGATGTTCCATCAAAAGAAAGTAACTAACGACCCCAATCAACACCAGTGCAGCGAAACCAGCAGGGGTTTTCCAAAATGATGGTCTTTGTCTATCCATAAAGCACCTCACGTGTAAGTGAAAATCAGCGATTGTTACACTCCGCTTATCGTAGCGCTAGGAGTGTTCACCCATTCTTAAAAAATATCCAACCTGAATCCATTGAGACAAACTGATTCAGATCCGTGCCCGGCGCAGCCTGAGCGAATTGAGAACAACAGAGAGCGACGAAGCACTCATGGCAAAAGCAGCAAAAATGGGCCCAATCAATATCCCAACGAACGGATAGAGAATGCCTGCTGCGATAGGTACGCCTGAAGCGTTGTAGAACAGCGCAAAAAAGAGGTTCTGACGGATATTATGCATGGTTGTATGGGCAAGGCGGCGTGCGCGAACTATTCCGTCCAAGTCACCTTTTACTAGAGTGAATCCTGCACTTTCAATCGCCACATCAGCGCCTGTTCCCATCGCGATCCCAACATCCGCCTGAGCCAGCGCTGGTGCATCGTTAACACC
>ERZ724569.181-NODE-181-length-11609-cov-3.848981_pt1 | contig 11609 bp, 10 predicted proteins | sample MGYA00375863_ERZ724569 | MGnify/ENA primary metagenome ERZ724569 (study PRJEB28725, sample SAMN03264850) | marine sediment metagenome | biome: marine pelagic biome; feature: marine oligotrophic desert; material: marine snow | place: Pacific Ocean:North Pacific...
ATGAGGTATGCTCGTTTCCCCTGCCCGTGTGCCCTTTTCCGCCACCTGACTTGCCGTCGTATTACTAAAACCCAAATCAGCTAATTGCCACTTTGCGGTGGCTGACAATACTCCCAGCAGGTTTCCATCAAGACGTGCTTGAACAGATATCTGACCTTGAGGCTGCCAGTTGTTGACCACATCAATGTATTGTTTATCCAAAAATTGAGGTAGCCATTTCTGTAGTGCTGATAAGGGAATATTCTGAGCATCAATATTCGCGTCCCAATGCTGTTCATCAAGACTAATATCAAGGCTTACCGTACCGCCATCCAGTCTCAGATTTTTTAGCTGGATATCATATTGTTCACCTTCGGTACTGACATCGAGACTAAATTGGATTTGTTGCTGCCCCAGCTCAGGATGAGAAAACTGTAAACTACCTGACTGACAACGAAAGGCATCCGTTAACCAAGCTGCTTTTGTACACTCAAATGTCACATTGCGTAATTGATTAAGTGGTTCAGCTAAGGTGATTTGAGCAGCGGTCCCTGATAGCTTCAGACCACCGGAAGTGAGTTGAACATAGGTTTTCAGTTCTTTCGCATCAAATTTTTCTGCCCAGCTATGTTCACTACTAATTTGAATCGTATTAATAGCGAATACCGGGAATGACCATAAACATAGCCATAAGAAAACTGACTTTGGCGTCAGATAGCTCATTATCAGGCAGGGAAAACGCCTGTTGAGATGTAACGATCGCCACGGTCACAGACGATACTGACAATCACCGCATTTTCTACCTGCTCAGAGATCTTCATAGCTGCTGCTAATGCACCACCCGATGACACTCCGGCAAAAATACCTTCTTCAGCTGCCAGTCGTCGCATCATGGTTTCAGCTTCATCTTGAGTGACATCTATTGTCATATCAATACGCTCTGGCTCGAAGATCTCAGGTAAATACGCCTGCGGCCAACGGCGAATACCCGGAATACTGGCGCCCTCTGCCGGCTGCACACCCACCACTTGAATCGCTGGGTTTTGTTCTTTTAAATAACGCGATGTGCCCATAATTGTGCCAGTCGTGCCCATTGAACTCACGAAGTGGGTAACTTCACCTTCGGTATCAGCCCAGATTTCAGGCCCCGTAGATTCATAATGGGCCAGAGGATTATCAAAGTTTCCAAACTGATTTAGCACCTTGCCTTTGCCCTCTTTCTGCATTTGTAAGGCCAGATCCCTTGCGGACTCCATACCATCTGTCAGAACAAGTTCGGCACCATACGCTTTCATCGAAGCACGACGTTCAGCACTACTGTTTTCCGGCATAATCAGAATCATTCGATACCCTAATATCGCCGTCACCATCGCCAAAGCAATACCCGTATTACCACTGGTCGCTTCGATCAAGGTGTCGCCAGGCGTGATATCACCCCGTAACTGCGCTTGCTGAATCATACTCACCACAGGTCGGTCTTTAACCGAGCCAGCAGGATTATTGCCTTCCAGCTTCACCAGAATGGTATTACTCGACTCGCCGGGAATACGCTGTAATCTGACAAGCGGCGTGCGGCCAATAAAGGCTTCAATCGTCGGGTAAGATTTCATCAATTTGCTTCCATTAACACAACATAAGCAATCGCATATTCATGATCGTCACTCAGGCTTAACATCGCCTTATCAATATGCATTTTTTCTTTCAGTTCCAGTCCCACTTTTTCGAACTGTAACTCAGGTTTACCTAGTGAATTATTTCTGACGCTGATGTGACGCAAACTTAAACCATCCCGAAATCCTGTCCCCATGGCTTTAGCGGCGGCTTCTTTTGCTGCAAATCGTTTCGCTAAAAAATTAGCCGGTTTAAGTTGCAATTTAAACTCACTGAACTCATGGGCACTGAGTATTCTTTCAGCAAACTTATCACCATGTTTATCGAGTAAGTCTTGCATTCGCGGAATATGAACCAGGTCTGTGCCAATGCCAATGATCATCCCCGGCGCGCGTCCTGCATCAATTGTTTCATCTCGCGAACCGCTGCCTGAAAGCCAGTAAACACCGAACGCGCCACAATCGCGTGGCCAATATTTAACTCCACCAGTTCTGGTATCGCCGCAATTTTCTGAGTATTGTGGTAATGCAGACCATGGCCAGCATTCACCTGTAATCCCCTTTCATGAGCCTGTTTTGCTGCATCAGCAATCACGGCAAGCTCTCTTTCGGCCTCTGCATCGGTTTCGGCATCAGCATAACGGCCAGTATGAAGTTCTACCACTGGTACACCGCAAGCCACTGCCGCTTCTATTTGAGCCAAATCAGGATCGATAAATAAAGAGACACGTACATTGGCCGCTGCAAGGCGCTGACACGCTTGCTGCATTCGAGACAACTGCCCCGCCACATCCAGACCACCTTCTGTTGTCAATTCCTCACGTTTCTCAGGTACTAAACAACAGTCTGCAGGACGATATTTTTCGGCCATCGCCAACATTTCTTCAGTGACCGCCATCTCAAGATTCATTTTTGTCTGCAAGATATCGCTCAACATCGCTACATCACGTTCCTGAATATGTCGACGATCTTCGCGTAAATGTAATGTGATACTGTCCGCTCCTGCTTGCTCTGCTTCAATCGCTGCCTGAATGGGGTCAGGATAACGTGTTCCACGAGCTTGACGCAGTGTGGCGATGTGATCGATGTTGACACCTAGATAAATAGACATGAATCTCCAAACTCAGTTTGTTTTTGTTGTAAATTGATTAAGCCCAGCAAATAACTGACGACTATGTAAAGGACGGCCGCCCAAGTAATAATTTATCACTGACCGCATCATATGTTTGATTTCTTTCAGGCTCACATCATCAAATTCCGCTTCCTGATCAAGATGACGTAAGCTGCGTCCAGATACCGTATTCTCAAGCTGTTGACCAAATACACGGCGTGGACCACTATCTGGATGGTAAATATACATGCCTTCATCTTCAATATTCTGACCAGAATCGACATCCACCGTTAATGCCAGACCATAGCCCAGATGGCTGAGCAGCGCTTTTTCAAATAATCGCAGGGTAATCTGTTCATTGCTTTTTTGTTGGAGTGAAGACAGCGCCTGACGGTAAGCCAGATAAATCTCTGGTTCCGCTTCATGAAGAGGCAATAATTTCACGAGCAACTCATTCATATAAAGGCCACAGAGGCTGGCATTACCAACAAGGCGATAACTGGGTTCATCCACTTCGATATGACTCAATGTCACTAAATCACCTTGGCCATACCAGCTGAGCCAGAGCGGTTGAAATATTTGTATTGATGAGCTGCGTTTCTTTTTTTGCCGTAAACCTCGGGCGACCAGGCTCACTCGCCCATAATCCTGCGTTAACACATCGACCAGTGAACTGGTTTCACGATAGGGTCTATGGTGCAGAACAAAAGCAGACGTCAGCTCCACAAGCTACCTATAAGTCGTCGTTATAGCCCAGGTTCTTTAACATGCGCTCATTATCTGACCAGCCTTCACGCACTTTGACCCATATCTGTAAAAACACTTTACAACCGAATAGCTGTTCCATTTCCAGCCGTGCGTCCTGACCGATAAGCTTGAGCTGTTCGCCTTTTTTACCAATCACAATCGACTTCTGACCGCTTCGCTCAACATAAACAACAGCACCAATTCGATACATGCCTTCTTCTTCCTCGAACTGTTCAATTTCTACAGTGAGTGAATAAGGTAATTCCTGACCGAGATAACGGAATAATTTTTCACGTACGATTTCACCCGCCAAAAAGCGTGAACTGCGATCGGTTAATTGATCTTCATCAAAGATCATCTCGCCTTCAGGCATTAACTTGGCAATTTCCTGCTCCAGTACATCTGTATTCATACCTGTCCGTGCAGAAATAGGCACAACAGCCGCAAAATCATATTGTGGTGCAAGTGATTGTATCTGCGGTAATAAATCTGATTTGTCTGAGAGTTTATCGGCTTTATTTAACACTAAAATGACTGGAGAGCGTGCATCTTGTTGAATACGTTTCAAGACGCGCTGATCATCTTCCGTCCATTTCAGTCCTTCCACAACAAACAGCACCACATCCACATCGTCAATTGAAGCGGCAGCAGCGCGGTTCATATAACGATTCATCGCTTTTTTACCGTCGCTGTGCATACCCGGTGTATCAACGTAGATAAACTGGCCCTGGTCTGTGGTTTTAATACCTAGAATACGGTGGCGAGTCGTTTGTGGGCGACGTGAAGTAATACATAATTTCTGACCAAGAATACGGTTGATTAATGTGGACTTACCCACATTTGGACGCCCAATAATGGCAACGTAACCGGAACGAAATGGTGTGGTATTCATTATTTACCCTCTATTAGAGTTAAGGCACGTTCAGCGGCTTTTTTTTCAGCTTTTCGGTGACTACTGCCTTGAGCAACGACCACTTTGTCCAGCAAGGTAACCTGGCAGGAGGCTTCAAAGACAGGCTGTTTCTTGTCTGTTTTTAATTCTTTAACACTATATAGCGGTAAAGGCTGTTTACGACTTTGTAATAATTCCTGCAAACGCGTTTTAGGATCCTTGACCGTTTCTGTCACATCAATAGACGCTATTCGCTCGGCAAATAGTCTTAAGATGAGCTCTTTGACAGGTGTCAGACCGCTGTCAAGATAAAGTGCACCTAAAATAGCTTCTACCGCATCAGCCAGAATTGATTCCCGACGAAAACCACCACTTTTTAGTTCACCTGGCCCGAGGATTAATACATCCCCTAACTTTAACTCGCGCCCCAGCTCAGCTAGGGTCTCGCCTTTCACCAGAGAAGCCCGTAGACGACTTAATTTTCCTTCCTTAACTTGAGGGAAACGGTTGAATAACTCTTCCGCAATCACAAAACTCAAAATAGCATCACCGAGATATTCAAGACGCTCATTATTTTTGGGATCCGCACTGCGGTGCGTTAAGGCTTGTTGTAAAAATGCGGTATCTTTAAATTCTACTTTTAACTGTTTGCACAGGGCTTTTTGCCGCTGGGATATCATTATAGCTGTGGCTCTACATCAATTTCTTTATGAAAATGCCCGACCAGATCGATCTGAGCAAAAAACGGTTTTCGCACTTCATAGTCGATAACGATTTTCGTTACGTAGGCGGTGTTTTTACCGCGGAAAACTTCGACGTCATCGCGTTCAACACTACTGATATAGCCGATATTAAAGCGCTTAGAAAGCAGTGTCTGTACTTCATTTTTCGAGAGATTGTTATTACGTAGTTCTGTCTTCATGTCTTCCATGATCTGAACGACACCATAATACTCCTGATACATCGGCACCAAACGAATCGCTAATGTCACAAAAAAAGCAATCAAGGCCAACACAATGACCCAGCCAATTAATGTCATACCTCGCTGGTGTTTCATCACAATCTCCTTATTCAATAGACTGACCTAAACGATTCCAGACAATGCCGCCCTCATTCCAGTCCCAACTCATCCAAACTAAAAAGGCCTTACCGACCAGATTTTCTTCAGGGACGGTTCCCCAGTAACGACTATCATTACTGTTATCACGGTTATCCCCCATGACAAAATAGTGTCCTTCAGGCACCACGGTTTCACCTTCCACACGTTTAACACCCGGTTCAACCACGATTAAATGATTATGTTCACCAAGCTGTTCAGAACGTAATTCAGAGCCGGGAGCTGAAATATTAATCATGCTTTCAGGTTTTTCTTGTGGCTCTTGTGCAACCGGTTCGCCGTTAATATAAATCGTTTTATTGAAATAACCGACTTTATCTCCGGGAAGGCCTACCACACGTTTGATATAGTCAATATCAGGGTCACTTTTATTCTTCTTCACCGGGTAACGAAAAACCACCACATCACCTCGTTCAGGCTCGCCTGTCTCTAGTATTTTTGTGTTGAGGACCGGTAAACGGATGCCATATGAGAATTTATTCACCAGAATAAAATCACCAATGTGCAGCGTAGGTACCATTGATGACGATGGGATACGGAAAGGCTCAGCGATAAAGGAGCGGATCACTAACACCAAAAGAATGATAGGAAAAAATGAGCGTGCATATTCAACCACGACAGGTTCTTTTGCATCGTTATCACGACCTGGTGCCCAAAACAGCTTGTCGATTAACCAAATCAAGCCGGTGACGGCTACCAGTAACACCATGATTGCGGGAAAACTCACTGTATAACGCTCCTTCCTACCTTTTATGAATTCTTTGACAGTTGTAATACGGCGAGGAAGGCTTCTTGTGGCACATCCACCTTACCAACAGACTTCATCCGTTTTTTACCTGCTTTTTGTTTTTCCAGCAATTTACGTTTACGAGAAACGTCACCGCCGTAACATTTAGCTAATACATTTTTACGCATCGCTTTGACGGTAGAACGAGCAATAATATGTCCGCCAATAGCCGCTTGAATAGCAATATCAAACATTTGACGCGGTATCAGCTCTTTCATTTTTTCGACTAGCAGTCTCCCGCGACTCACACTGCTGTCCTTGTGCACGATGAGCGATAAGGCATCGACTCGTTCACCATTAATCATAATATCTAATTTCACCAGATTGGCTGGCTCGAACCGAACAAAGTGATAGTCAAGCGAGGCATAGCCACGGCTGACAGACTTCACACGGTCGAAGAAATCAATGACCACTTCATTCATAGGAAGTTCATAGGTTAACGCAACCTGTTTTCCCATATACTGCATATTCTTCTGCACACCACGTTTTTCAACGCATAAGGTAATCACAGCGCCTAAATGGTCTTGTGGCACCAGAATATCCGCTCTGACGATAGGTTCACGTATTTCTTCAATGGTGCCAACATCAGGTAGCGATGATGGATTTTCAACCCGTTCGACTTCGCCATTTTTCTTGAGAACTTCAAACACAACGGTCGGCGCTGTTGTGATCAGATCAAGATCGTATTCACGTTCCAATCGTTCCTGAATGATTTCCATATGCAACAGCCCCAGGAAACCACAACGGAAACCAAATCCTAAGGCTTGTGAGCTTTCAGGTTCATAAAATAATGAAGCATCATTTAGGCGTAATTTCGACAAGGCTTCACGGAAGTTTTCGTAATCATCACTGCTGACAGGGAAAATACCGGCATAAACTTGTGGGGTTACTTCTTTGAAACCGGGCAGCATTTTATCTGCACCATGGTGTGCGTGCGTTAAGGTGTCACCTACCGGTGCCCCATCAATTTCCTTGACCCCTGAAATGACGTAACCCACGTCACCACAATCCAGCACATTACATGGTGTGCGTTTAGGTGTGAAAGTACCTACTTGATCGACTTGATATTCCTGCCCTGTCGACATGACTTTTATTTTATCTTTGTGCTTAAGTGAGCCATCGACAATACGTACCAATGAAATAACACCCACGTAGCTGTCAAACCAGGAATCAATAATGAGGGCTTTAAGAGGTGCGTCTGGATTACCTTTTGGCGCAGGGACTTTTGCCACCAGCTCTTCCAGTACGTCTTCAATACCAATACCGGTTTTGGCACTACAACGTACAGCATCCATAGCATCGACGCCGATAATGTCTTCAATTTCTTGGGCAACACGTTCCGGTTCTGCCGAAGGTAAATCAATTTTATTCAGAACGGGTAATACTTCTAAGCCTAAATCAATGGCGGTGTAGCAGTTCGCCACACTTTGTGCTTCCACACCCTGCGCCGCATCAACGACTAATAATGCCCCTTCACAGGCAGCAAGAGAGCGGGATACTTCATAAGAAAAGTCGACGTGCCCAGGTGTATCGATGAAATTCAGCTGATAAGTTTCCCCATCGCGTGCTTTGTATTCCAGTGATACGCTCTGCGCTTTGATGGTAATGCCACGTTCGCGCTCAATATCCATAGAATCTAGCACTTGCTGGGACATTTCCCGGTCAGTCAGACCACCACAAATTTGAATAAACCGATCAGCAATGGTGGATTTACCATGATCGATATGTGCGATGATAGAAAAGTTACGTATATTGTTCATTTAGTTACATTTTCATTAGTGACGTCGGTGGCCATTCCGAACAGTTAACATAGATTTTGCATGACATGCATTGTTCCCGCTGGCAGATGATATAGGCCTTTGAGTCACGCGCTCAGCAAATGATCCCACATTATACGCATTTCACTATGACAAAACGATAATCTCGACACGCCTTAGATAAAAACGTGACTTCTGAATACCAGTCTGACACTCTGTCTTCGCTCATGGCTGAGAAGACTTCTGAGTCAGATCATCTCAATAGCAATACAGTACTTTTGTGGTCAATAATTACTATGGATAAAGCGGTCCTGACGGGTCCCATCATTAAAACCTTCTTAAGCTATGCCATCCCCTCCATTTTGGGCTTATTAGCCATCACTACGGCCAGTATCGTAGATGGTATTTTTGTCGGCCAATTTGTCAGTGCTCAGGGGCTCGCAGCCATCAATTTACTGATTCCCTATCTGTCTTTGATATTTGGACTGGCTTTAATGTTTTCCATTGGAGGAGCCGTTCGAGCGGGCTATTATATTGGTCAGAAACGTTTTCAATCAGCATCCGATGTCTTTAGCCAGTGCCTGCTTATTATTGTCGTTATTGGACTTGGTTTTCTGCTTTTTTCCTGGTTATTCACTGACGCTATATTGCTTTTTCTCGGCACGCCCACCTCCATACTAACGTTAATCAGGCCTTATTTTCTGATCATCAGTGCCGTATTGCTTATTCAGATTTCTACGATGGTGATGTATTACTTTATTCGTCAGGATAATGCTCAAACACTCGCTTCAGTGGCATTAATCAGCGGCGCCATCATTAATATTATTCTGGATGCTGTGTTTATTATCGTATTCGAATGGGGACTAAAAGGCGCTGCCGCTGCAACAGCCATTGCACAAACCATACAACTGATTATGTTAAGTCGTTATTTTTTACGATCTCAGAAAAAGTTAACTTTTTCATTCATCCAACATAATAAATCAGAAATAAAACCCGTAATGTTTAATGGCGGATCAGAGTTTATCAATGAAATCTCTGGGGGATTGGTCATCCTGATATTGAACTGGATTTTAGTCAGTCGGCTTGATGTTGAGGGTATCGCGGCTTTTGCCGTCATTAATTACCTGATCTTTATCAGTCTGATGCTGTATTACGGCATATCTGATGCGTTACATTTGGTGGCCAGTCAGAATTATGGGGCCCGAAATACCCTGCGAATCAGTCAGTTTATGCTAACAGCCATCATCGGTATTCTTTGCATCAGTATCAGTGTGACACTGTGTTTGCTCTATTTCCCAGAACACATCAGCAGCCTGTTTCTAGATAAAACAGCCGAACACACGATGCAATTATCTAAACACTTCATTTCTCTGTTGTGGCCGTTATTTTTGATTAATGGTGTTAATGTGATTCTTTCTATTTATTTAACGGCCATCCAGAAACCAATTCCCTCTATGGCCATCGCGTTATCGAGAGGATTATTCTTGCCTATCGTATTGTTACTCGTTTTGTCTTGGTTACTTCCAGAGCCTGAATTTCTTATTGCTTTACCACTCTCAGAATGGCTGACATTTTTACTCGCTATCCTCTTATTTATCCGATATCGCCCAATAAAACTGGATTAAACGCCGCTAAAGTATCTTTTTTAACAGCAGAAGAATGGCAACAAAATTCATATGTCATGAATCATCAGGCAAAAAAAAGCCAGATAACATACATTATCTGGCTCATAGCAAAGTCTGAGAGAGTATTCAGACGGTTGGGGAAATTAGAACTGCCAAGCCACGCTCAGGCGAACATCACGACCAGGTTCTGCGAAACCACTGACGCCATCATTCACATCTGCAATATCAGCTACGCTGGCATGATCTAGATAATATTTATCAAAGACATTTCGAACAGTCAGTGTGATTGCGACATCTTCTGTACTAGAAGGACGCCACTGTGCATAAAAATCGTGTATGGCATAGCCTGGCTTATCTATTTTAGTGCCCTCTGGTAACCAGACAGGTGCATACAAATCAACATTGTCTTCTCCTTTCACAAACTGTGCATTCCAGCCGAATGTCCAGGTAGAATTCATCTGATAATCTAGGGTAGCAACCAAACTGTCACCAATGGTGTTAGCTTGTCCATTTGTTGAGTAGCCTCCCGCATCCTTGCCAGCAATTTCGATATCATTATGGTGATAACTCAAGCGACCCATCAATTTTTCCCAACGACGACCAATCTCCAGTACATAACCATCTGATTCCAGATCGCCCACATTTTCGAAGATTGTTCCAGCCGCCGCTCCTCCACCAACGCGATCAGCGATGATGTCATCAATGTTTGAACGATAAACTTTGGCAGATCCAAACCAAGTTCTTGATTCATAGGCGACACCAAATTCAGTATTATCGGCATCTTCTGGTTTTAGGTCTGCATCGTAGCTACCGAATAGCTTATAAGCATCCTGAGATGTAGGTCCTTTGAAAGCTTCCGAATAAGAGGCGAAAGCACTCCAGTTATCAGTAAAGTGATAGTTAATACCAATGTTATGACTGACTTCATCTTCCTCAAACTTTTGATTATCAGCATCATTCAGTTCATAGTCATCGTATCTCAGACCCGCACTTAAAAGTAGCGCATCGGTGATTTGAATATCATCCTGAATATAAACACCCTTAACTTTTACATTTTCCTTCAGTGCACGCTCGTCACTCGGAGGCCCTGCGTAAGTTTCATCCTCACGGTAGTCAACACCGTAAGTCACTTTGTGCATCCCAAAGATCGAAGTATTTCTCAAATCAAGACCTTTGCTTTCACCTGTCCCCATGTAAGGATCTCGTTCACCAGTTCGCTTCAGTTCTGACTCGATGTTATACACAGTAATGCCCAAATCAAGATATGGGTTATCAATAGGGTTCAATTCATAATTGAACGTGACGGTTTCGCGTTCCAGCTCTAGAGGAGCTAATGGATTCCAGGAAAGAACAGGCCATTGCGGTCTGAATGGTCTTTCACCATCATCGGTACGTTTCTGATAACTCAGACGAACTGTCTGACTATCAGTCAGGTGACCAACAACTTTGGCAAAAAGAAAGTCCTGGTCGAATTTGCTGCCTTCAACTTCATCGCCATTACCATCCTCATAGGCATCAGCGTTGTAGTTGGTCGCAGAAACCATAGCACTCCAGTCATCTGTCAGACGGCCAAACAGTGTGGTATTTGTTTTAAACGAATCTGTATTACTGGAGAACATGCCTTTGACCAAGCCACCAAATTGTTCGCCCGGCTTCAGCATATCTTCAGGGTCTTTAGTAACGAATTTGACCGAACCACCAAGTGCCCCAGCACCTGATAGCGCATTACCTGAACCAGCATTTACTTCAACGCGTTTAAGAAGTTCTGGCTCAATACTGATGCGCCCAGCATGGTGAAATAAACGTGTAGCCTGTACAGCGCCATCAATACTGATGCTCAGCAATTGGTCTTCAATACCTCGCACATAGAGTTTCTGAGCGATATCGACACCACCACCGACAGATATTTCTGGTGATTGACTGAATAAAACATCCAAAACATTCACAGCAAGTATCTACAATTGTTAAGCAGTCTCAGCCATAT
>ERZ724569.184-NODE-184-length-11395-cov-3.041445_pt1 | contig 11395 bp, 8 predicted proteins | sample MGYA00375863_ERZ724569 | MGnify/ENA primary metagenome ERZ724569 (study PRJEB28725, sample SAMN03264850) | marine sediment metagenome | biome: marine pelagic biome; feature: marine oligotrophic desert; material: marine snow | place: Pacific Ocean:North Pacific...
ATGGCAGCGGGGGTGGAGCAGGAGCCCATGTCTCATGCCTTTGCTGATGCCATCAATGCCGGTCGTTTGGCTTATGAAGCCGGTGTTATGCCTAAACGCGACAATGCCAAACCTAGCACACCCACCTTAGATCAGCCCATTTGGCAACAACATGCCTAAGTATCGGCCGGCAAATAAGGTGATGCCAGCAATACAGAGTGCTTATTTCAAAGCGCGCTCTAAAGAATTATTCACATGAGGTAATACGTGGACGCCACACAGAATCAAAAACCGGCTGTTTTACTGATTGGAGGATTGGATCCCCAAGGTTGTGCTGGCATGTCGGCAGATATCATGACGGTTCTGAATCATGGTTGCCATCCACTCTCATTAATTACTGGCTTAACAGAACAAAGTGCAGAAGGATTAACAGAGTTTGGCCTAGTCAGTCCTGCTAAAGTGAAAGCACAGTTTGAAAATTGTCAGGCAGACTTTGATATTAAAGCGATAAAGATAGGTCTAATTCCACATCTTGAGATAGCTAAATGTATCAAAGATATTCTGAATAAATTTAACGGTCCGGTTATTTTTGATCCCGTACTTGGGAGTACCAGTGGTGGCATGACTGTACCGGAGGATGTCAAAAATTACATCTATAAAGAGATTTTGCCTCTGGTGACGGTGGTGACCCCCAACTTGCCTGAGCTCTATGCGCTCACAAAGCCTGATATCAGTGTAGAGATGGGTGCACAACTACTGCGTCAAGAAGGTGTTGATGTCTGTTTAGTTAAAGGTGGGCATAGCGACAATGCTTTGGCCATAGATTTCGTTTCTTCTACATTAGCTGATTTTTATCTCTATAACGAAAAAACAGCTGTCCAGGTAAGAGGAACAGGATGCGTTATGGCTTCATCTCTGGCTTCACATTTAGCATCAGGACAAGATATACGAGATGCTATGGTATTAGCCAAAGCCTATGTCGCACGTGGCATAAGGCTTTCACACAAAGTGGGGCCATACCAGCTTATCCATCATAGCCAGCAAGATATCGCGTTAGTTGATTTTCCCAAATTGTGTTATCAGCCTGAGTTGATTGGTCAAACATTGGAATTTCCAACTTGTCCTGAGCTTGGTATTTATCCGGTCGTGGAGAGTGCTGATTGGGTTAAAAAGCTGGTTGATGAAGGTATCAAAACGATACAGTTAAGAGTGAAAGAGGCTGATCAAGACTTAATACAGCAGCATCTGCAGTCAGCCATGAGTACGGTAGCAAACAAACCTGTTCATTTTTTCGTCAACGATCACTGGGAAATGGCGATTGAAGCTGGCGCTTATGGTGTTCACCTTGGTCAGGAAGACCTGCATGATGCGAATATAAAGCAGATTTCAGAGGCTGGTTTGAGATTAGGTGTCTCTACTCATTCATATTGGGAGCTTGCCAGAGCGCTGGCGGTGAATCCAAGTTATATTGCTTTAGGTCCCATCTATGAAACGACCAGCAAACAAATGCCTTTCTCGCCACAGGGTATTGAGCGTCTGCAGCAGTGGGTTGATTTATTGAACGGGCATTATCCCATCGTGGCTATTGGTGGCATTAATGTTGAAAGAGCTGAGCAGCTCAGAAAAACTGGGGTAGGCTCAGTGGCCATGATTACAGCCATCACAAAAGCAAATGACTATCAACACGTAACCCAGCAATTGTTAGCAATGTGGCAATAATCATCACTTGTCTAGATTGGGGTTAACCTCACCCCATTGTGGCCCTATATTGAGTTTGTGTTGCTGGCTATAACGATAGTCCTGGTACTGAATGGGTTTATCGTTATCTGACTGAGCTTCATTATTATCTGTGAATGAAGGTGCCGCCGGTGCCACATAATTGCTTGCTGTTAGATCTTCATTTTTCAGCGATTTATTTTCATTTGATAACTCTTGTATCTGCCTGATCAGTTCTTGATTAGTCGACTGCTGCTTATTGAGCTGTTGTTGTAATGCCATCACTTCTTTCAGCAATTTGTCTGGTGAACTACCGTCAATATTGGGGGCTGTGGAATCCGTTGTGATGGATGGTAATGTGTCCGCTTCATTATTTTGCTGGTTGGCCATTTCGCTTGAAGCAGTATTCTCGTTCAAAGCGGTCTCGTCACCTGGCATGGGGTCAATAAGGTTTTCTGTTGGGATGACGTTGCCATTTTCATCCGTTTGTTTTTTTACCACTGTCGGTAAGACCACACCTTCTTCTTCATCATCTTCTAGATTGATATCCACTTCAGGTAAGACAGCGCTTTGTTCATCTGCTGATGAGAGGTTATCCGTATCTTCATTGTCTGAATCCGTGGGAGCATCCAGCAAAATAGGTTCTGCTTCTTCCTCTGTATCTGAAGAATCCATCAGAAAAAATAGGGCTAAGCCTGTGATAAGCAAGAGGGCAGCCACACCGATCCCTATTTTTATTAACAGTGATTTTGATAAGCCAAATAACAATGGCTTATCTTTGCTGTTGGCTTTGGCTGTATCGTTATCTTCAGGAGCCACCTCTCGCTCAGGTGTGTCGTCTGATGCGGGAGGTGTCTCTGTTTCTTCTTCAAGAATGTCGTTATTGTCTTCAGCCATGGTATAACTTTACCCTTACTTCAACTCAGTGTTCCTAGTTGATATATCGGCCTGAAAGCTGAATTCTTTTGTTATGTTGGTAAACGATTTTCATCAAGACTACCATCAACTTCTGGTGCACTCATTTCTGCTGGCGTCAGATCAGTTTCATCCTGCACTAAGGCCACAATAGTCCAACCCATTTCAGGCTGTAATGATTCTGCTGCGGTGAAAAAGCGCAGACGTTTCCGAGGATTGAAGGCAAATAACGGTGTCACACGACGACCATGCTCACGCAAGTAATCAGCGAAACTGAAGTTTTCAGTTAATTTAGTTTGTTTGATTTTGGCACCTTGGGAAATCAGGCTGGCCATTTTGGCATAGGTGATTTCACTGCCAAACAAGACATGAGAGTCATGACTTATTGCTTTTCGTGATTTAACAACACTGCGTTCCTTATCTTTTTCTTTATCTGTTGATAGAAAGTAAACGCGGTTGCTGCCGAATTCTGACTTATAACGCATACAGGCTAAAGCGTTGAGTTCACTTTGTGGTGTCAGTGCGAGTATCTGGCCAAGACCTATCAGATCCAAGTGACGATCGGCATGCTCAGAAACGGCATTACCGTAGTAAGTATCCATGCCTTTCATTCGAGCCTCTTTGACATTACTCCAGCTACCATCAGTAAGACGAGTTCTGAAGCCGTTATCATTGAGTGCCTGTGCCACCACACGCGCGACAGAGTTGGCACCCACAATCAGGAAACCACTATCTTCTGGCTCTGCCACACCGAGACGTTTTGCAATAAATTTAGCTGTGGCACCTTGCACCAGAACTGTACCGATAATGATGGCAAACGATAAGGGTACTAACAAGTCGGCTTTTTCGTAACCGATATCTTGTAAACGCAGAGCAAATAATGCCGTAACGGCTGCAGCTACAATACCACGAGGTCCAATCCAGCTAATCATCGCTTTCTCTTGCCAAGTTAAGTCTGAGCCGATGGAACAGACAAACACTTTGACGGGACGCACAACAAACTGAATAAATAAAAAGAAAATAACCGCGCCCAGACCCAATTGAGTGAATGAGTCCAGATTAAGGCGTGCAGCCAGCAGAATAAATAAGCCAGAAATCAGGAAAATACTCAGATCTTCTTTGAAGTCTAAGATATTTTCTACCTGAACATTTTTCATATTGGCTAACCAGATACCCAGCACGGTAACCGTCAGCAAGCCTGATTCTTCAGAGATTTCGTTGGACACAGCAAAGGTACCAAATACCAGTGCCAGTGCTGCCACATTATGCAGATACTCAGGTAATAGATGACGGCGTAGTAACAGGCCAAAACTGTAACCAGCGATAGCACCAATGCTGAGGCCCACTACAATCGTTTTAGCAAACATGTAAAGGGTATGTCCGACTTCGGCATGCCCCTGAAGCTGGATAGATAAGAGTACTTCAAATACTAAAACGGCCAGAATCGCACCTAATGGATCGATAACAATACCTTCCCAACGTAAAATATTAGAGATTTTGGCATTGGGACGCACAGTCCTGAGCATAGGGACGATAACAGTGGGACCTGTTACGACCATAATGGCACCGAATAAAATAGCCAGAGCCCAAGGGAAATCTAGTAAAAGATGGGTCGCGATGGCGATGGCAGACCAGGTGATCACCACACCCAGCGTCAAAATATTGCGGACGACTTTTTGAAGTCCTCGAATTTCTTCAAATTTGAGGGTCAGGCTTCCTTCAAACAGGATGACAGCAACAGCAAGTGAGACAGTAGGGAAGAGCAGGTCACCGAATAATGCCTCGGGATCCAACCAACCTGTCACAGGTCCCAGAACAATACCCGCGATCAGTAACAGGACGATGGCAGGCAGTTTTATCCACCAAGCTAGCCATTGACATACAATGGCGATAATTCCAATGACTGACAGTGCCATGACTGCTTCGTGATTCATTCTCTTCCTTTAGCTCACTGGAGCACGATTAAACGGAATGTAATGGTGACACTAATTGGCTTCGCCGAAAAGCCTTTTACCGGATTAATTCGATTTCAGCGCGACGATTATAAGCACGCCCTTTAGCGGTTTTATTCGTAGCTGCGGGATCATGATCGACAAACGACCGCATGATAATTTTTTCTGCCGGTATCTCATATTGGCCGACAAAAAAGTCTCGTATGGTTTTTGCTCTTGCCTCTGAAAGTGGGACATTTAGACGTTTGCGACCAAAACTGTCAGTGTGACTGGTGATAGTGATTTGACTGACACTGTCATCCACTTTTACGTACTCTGCTACACGAGTGAGTGCTTGAAGAGAAGCTTTGTCTAAATTGGCTTTTTCCGACTCAAAATAAACAGTCAGTTTTCTTACCTCAGAAAAACTATCTGGGTAGAGGTTGTTTAAGCACTGCTGAAACGCTGGCAATGAGTCACTGAACTTAATGGTGGATAACTTTACAGTGATGTCATCAGCGTATGCTTGAGAACGGTAACGAATGATAGGGAAGCGGCCATCCTGCATTTTTACGAGTGCTTGTTGTGCCAGGGGGCCTTCAATTTGGAATTGTCTTTGTCCTGAAGAGGTGGGTATACGCTTTAAAGTGTCAAACTCCTCAGTGTTCTGCCACGGCGCTGCAGACATTTCAAATAACACATGACTGTTTTCAGCAGGTTGATTATCGGTATCAAACGTCAGTTGTAAAGGTTGTCCATTTCGTCGATAAAAACCGGCTTTGCCAAAACTGGGAATGGTTTGCATTAATGAACACTCAAGCGGTGATTCAATGACTTGCCAATTTGTATCGGTAACGGGGGCCTGAAATTCTTCAGCAAATAAAGGTGACGAGACTAAGAGTGCGGCGATAAAGAGTTTCAACATAATCTTAATAGCTTATTAGAGTGTGGATAGGGTATGGGGCTAGAACATCACGACCATGCAAAAAACCAAGCTCCATGACAAAGGCACAGGCAACCACCTCGCCCCCTAAGTTTTGTATAAGTTCACAGCTGGCTCGTGCCGTACCCCCTGTGGCCAGGACATCATCTATGACTAGTATTTTATCGCCAGCTTTAATTGCGTCGATATGTGCTTCCAGAGCAGCTGAACCATATTCAAGATCATAGTCGATACGTTGAACATCGTAAGGTAATTTACCTGGCTTACGCAGTGGAATAAATCCAACACCCAATTCCCATGCTGCTAATGAACCAAAAATAAAGCCTCTTGCTTCCATTCCTGCGACAGCGGTTATCGCCTTTCCCTTGTATGGTTGAATTAATGCTGCTACACATTCTCTCAACAAGATGGGGTCCTGTACCAGAGGGGTGATGTCTTTGAACACGATGCCTGGTGAAGGAAAGTCATTAACATCTCTGATTTTAGCTTTTAGCTTTTCCATAATAATCTCATTGAGCGAAAAGGTGATTAGCGTCTATTATATCGGCAGTCATTGCCCGGTTTTTAATGACACAACAAAATAACCCAAAAGGAAGTATGTTGACTTTACACTCACGATTGATTTTTTCTGTTTTTATTATTTTGTCATCACTGTTTTTAAGCTCGTGCTTTAGCTGGGGTGGTGAAGAAAAAGATGTCGACATGACACCGCGATATTATGCACTGGACGTAGACCGCACAGATATAGCCTCTGACTTCCCAGCAGAGCGTGTATTACTGCTGAAGCCAGTCCGTGTTGTACCTCATTTCAGAAGTAAAACCTTAATCTTTCGAATCGGTGAAAATGAATATAAAGCTATCGAGCCTCATCAGTTTCTGGTTGACCCTGAGGTGATGTTCACCAATATCGTTAAACGCTGGTTACAAAAAAGTGGTCAATTCAGTCATGTGGTTACAGATGATTCAATATCCGCGGATTTTGTGATGGATGCAGCGGTCACAGCTTTTTACGGCGAAAAACGTCCTGCCTATTCCCCACAATCAGTCATTGAAATGCAGTTCTTTATGTCACCTGCCGACAACCCGGAAAAATTGTTATTTCAGACAGGGTTACGTGTGGATGTCGACATTGAACAAGCCACCCCGAGTCATGTGGTTACTGGCTGGAAACAAGGAACCGAAGAACTTCTAACGACTTTAGAGCAGGATTTAAGCGCATATTTTTCAAAAGTAGATGCTAGGTAGCATCTTGACTTTAGCGTGCAGGATATAGGCTTTAGTGGTAGGATAAGAGGTTTGGTGGTTTAGACACGTTTACCCGGATTCTGGCGTGAGTGTGTTTTCCAGAGCACGACGAAGAAGTTGGTGTTTTTCTCAACGTTGTGGCTGGAATTCTTTCGACTGGTTTCCTCTTCTGAAGCTGGTTGGTAAACCATACTATGTAGAACTGGCTACGCTACAAATGTGTTCAGAATAATCATACTGAGCAACAGCATTTGTAGCCTTATGCTTTATTTGGACGGTCAATAAATGAGTGAAATTGCCTTAGAACTGGATTCGATAGGTATCGAAACCGAGATGAAGCAGTCGTACCTTGACTACGCGATGAGCGTTATCGTGGGACGTGCGCTACCGGATGTTCGTGATGGATTAAAACCTGTTCATCGTCGTGTTCTCTACGCGATGAGAGAACTGGGTAATAGCTGGAACAGCCCATATAAAAAGTCTGCCCGTATTGTCGGTGATGTTATCGGTAAATATCATCCTCATGGTGATACGGCTGTTTATGACACTATGGTGCGTATGGCTCAGCCATTTTCCATGCGATACATGCTGGTTGATGGGCAAGATAACTTTGGTTCAGTGGATGGAGACCCTCCGGCAGCGATGCGTTATACCGAAGTGCGCATGGCAAAAATTGCTCATGAAATGCTGGCCGATCTTGAAAAAGAAACCGTTGACTTTGTTCCCAACTATGACGAGTCAGAGTCAGAGCCTGCGGTACTACCAACAAAAATTCCAGCACTTCTGGTCAACGGTTCTTCTGGTATTGCGGTGGGTATGGCAACCAATATTCCGCCTCACAATCTCACAGAAATTCTGAATGCCTGTATTGCTATTATCGATAATCCAGATGTCACAACACATGAGTTAATGGAATATGTGCCGGGGCCTGATTTCCCGACTTCGGGCATCATTAATGGGGCTCGTGGTATTGCTGAAGCCTATCAAACTGGTCGTGGCCGAGTACACATTCGTGCGCGTGCTGACATTGAGACCAATGAGGCTTCAGGTCAACAAAGTATTGTTGTTAAAGAACTGCCTTACCAGGTCAACAAAGCCCGATTATTAGAAAAAATCGCCGAGCTTGTTAAAGATAAAAAAATTGAAGGGATCTCAGCATTGCGCGATGAGTCTGACAAAGACGGTATGCGCATGGTGATTGTCCTTAAGCGTGGTGAAGTCCCTGAGGTCATCCTCAACAATTTGTATCAGCAGACACAGATGCAAACTGTATTCGGCATCAACATGGTTGCGATTGTCGATGGACAGCCTCGTACGCTTAACCTGAAAGAAATTCTGGATGCCTTCATTCGCCACCGTCGTGAAGTCGTGACACGTCGCTCGATTTATGATCTCAGAAAAGCGCGTGAGCGTGCACACGTATTAGAAGGTCTGGCAACCGCATTAGCCAATATTGATGAAGTTATCGAGCTTATTAAAGCTTCTCCCAACCCTGCTGAAGCAAAAGAAGCGCTGTTAGCTAAAGGCTGGGCTTCAGGCATGATTCTGGAGATGTTAGGTGCTGCTGGCGCAGAAGCTTCTCGTCCAGAGGATCTGGCTGAACAATACGGCCTGGTGAACAATCTCTATCACCTATCGCCAGTCCAGGCACAAGCTATTTTGGATATGCGCTTGCACCGCCTAACAGGTCTGGAACAAGATAAGATTCTGCAAGAGTACCGAGAAGTTCTGGAGGTCATTGCAGAGTTGTTAGCTATTTTGAGTGATCCGGATAATTTGATGGCGGTGATTCGTGAAGAGTTAGTTGCTATTAATGCCGAATACGGTGATGAGCGTCGTACAGAAATTCTGGCCAATCATCTTGATCTAACGCTTGAAGATTTAATCACTGAAGAAGAAATGGTGGTCACACTGTCGCACGCTGGTTATGCCAAAACCCAGCAGCTTGATACGTATCAGGCACAAAAGCGTGGTGGTAAAGGTAAAGCGGCGACTGCCATGAAAGATGAAGATTTCATTGAGCATCTGTTTATTGCCAATACACATGACACGCTTTTATGTTTCTCCAGCGCCGGTAAAGTGTATTGGAAAAAAGTCTATGAACTGCCACAAGGAAGCCGCGCTTCACGGGGTAAACCCATCATTAACTTATTACCGTTAGAAGAAGGTGAAAAGATTAATGCTGTTCTACCTATTCGTGAGTTTGAAGCGGATAAGTTTATTTTCATGGCGACAGCATCAGGTACGGTTAAGAAAACACCTCTGGTAGATTATTCACGCCCGCGTGCAAACGGCATTATCGCCGTAGATTTGAAAGAAGACGACCAGTTGATCGATGTGGCTGTCACTAATGGACATTCTGACGTGATGTTATTTAGTAATACCGGTAAGGTTATCCGATTTGCTGAAACAGATGTCCGCTCAATGGGACGTGTTTCTCGTGGTGTACGTGGTATGCGTATCGGCGATGATGAGAAAATTATTTCTCTGATTATTGCTGAAGAAGACGGTGCCATTCTAACGGCGACCGAATTTGGTTACGGTAAACGCACTAATCTGGCTGAATATCGTGTACAAGGCCGTGGTGGACAAGGCATCATTTCAATTCAGACATCTGAACGAAATGGCTGTGTGGTCGGGGCTGTACAGGTCTGTGATGAACATCAAATCATGTTAATCACTAATGGTGGCACTTTGGTTAGAACACCGGTGAAAGATGTGTCTTTGGTCGGACGAAACACGCAAGGTGTTCGATTAATTAATCTCAGCAATGGTGAAAAACTCGTCGGTTTGGAACGCGTTATTGAAGATGAAGACCCTGATGTCGATTTAGCTATCGATGATGTGGATGATACTGACGAAACAACAGAAGAATAAATTTGAGAGCTTATAATTTTAGTGCTGGTCCTGCGATGTTGCCTGATGCCGTCATGGAACGGGCTCAGCAGGAAATACTGGATTGGAATGGAACAGGTATGTCTGTGATGGAGATGAGCCATCGCGGACCAGAATACACTCGCATTGCTGAGCAAGCTGAAACTGATCTTCGTGAATTAATGGGTATTTCTGATGACTACGCTGTGTTGTTTTTACAGGGCGGAGCATCGCTACAGTTCCCCATGATTCCAATGAACCTGTTGCGTGGAAAAAAAACAGCGGACTATTTCAATACTGGGGCGTGGTCTACCAAAGCTATCGCTGAAGCTAGACAGTTTTGTGATGTGAATATTGTTACAGATTCATCAGCTAACCATTTCACCACAATTGCCAACCCAAGCGAGTGGTCTCTGTCAGATCAGGCTGCGTATGTTCATTACACACCTAATGAAACCATACATGGACTTGAGTTTGCGGAGATTCCTGATGTTGGAGATGTGCCGTTAGTCGCTGACTTGTCATCGACCATTTTGTCGCGTCCGATTGATGTGTCGCAATTCGGTATGATCTACGCAGGCGCACAGAAAAACATTGGTCCCGCTGGTTTGTGCATTGTCATTATTCGCAAGGATTTACTGGGTGATGTATTGCCTGGTACACCGACCATGCTCAACTACAAAACCCATGCCGATAACGGATCAATGTTTAACACACCAGCCACATATAGCTGGTATTTAGCCGGTTTAGTTTTTGACTGGTTGAAGCAGCAGGGTGGATTAGAGGCAATGGCTGCACTAAATAAACGTAAAGCAGCTAAGCTATATGCCACCATTGATGGAAGTGACTTTTATAGTAATCCTGTCGATATCCGATATCGTTCGTGGATGAATGTCCCCTTTACATTGGCAGATGATAAGCTTGATAAACTGTTTTTGCAGCAAGCTGCAGAACACAAGTTACTGACACTCAAAGGTCATCGAGACTTGGGTGGTATGCGTGCAAGCATATACAACGCTATGCCAGAGGCGGGTGTCGATGCACTGATCAGTTTCATGAATGAATTTGAGCGTAAGCACGGGTAATTATTGCCAATGAATGAAAAAGAAGCCTTAGCCAATATTCGCCAAAAAATTGATGATATCGATTTAAAAATCCAGCAATTGCTGAATGACCGAGCGGCGATGGCACAGGAAGTTGCCCGGATAAAAATAGATAGTGGTGAACAGGCCGACTTTTATCGTCCTGAACGCGAAGCGATGGTGCTAAGAACGGTGATGGAACGGAATGAGGGCCCATTAGCTTCTGCTGAGGTGGCCAGATTATTTCGTGAAATCATGTCTGCATGTCTGGCAGCTGAAAAACCTTTACAAGTGGCTTATCTCGGTCCTGAAGGCTCTTTTACTCAAGCGGCGGCTCAAAAACAGTTTGGTGGCAGCGTTGAGCTTCATCCGATGAGTACCATTGCCGATGTTTTTCATGCTGTTGAAACCTCGCATGCCTGTTACGGCGTAGTGCCAGTAGAAAATTCAACCGAAGGTATGGTCTCGCATACCTTAGACCGGTTTATTTCCTCACCGTTAAAAATTAATGGCGAAGTCACATTACGCATACACCATTATTTACTCAGTAAAGAGAAGCGGCTCGAAGATATAAGCAAAGTCTATGCTCACCCTCAAGCCATCGCGCAGTGTCGCCAATGGCTGATGGAGCAACTACCTGAGGCTGAGTTGATACCGCTCAACAGTAATTCCGAAGCTGCCAAGCGTGTTGCAGCAGAACCTCAAAATAC
>ERZ724569.186-NODE-186-length-11260-cov-5.100512_pt1 | contig 11260 bp, 7 predicted proteins | sample MGYA00375863_ERZ724569 | MGnify/ENA primary metagenome ERZ724569 (study PRJEB28725, sample SAMN03264850) | marine sediment metagenome | biome: marine pelagic biome; feature: marine oligotrophic desert; material: marine snow | place: Pacific Ocean:North Pacific...
TGGTTTTGCCTCGCGTTTTTGTGTTGGTGCGTTGCGTGTTTCCCCTAGATCTATACTTCTCTATTCGTCGGCAGCGTCAGAGGTGTATAAGTAACAGGCGGTATGTCTGGTGGTGGATTTGGTCGCCCGGTGCAATTCGTGTTGCAAGGAGATACCTATGAAAACCTGGTGGCATGGCGAGATACCGTTTTGACAAAAGCGGCAGACAACCCCAACTTGGTGAGAATTGATTCCGACTATAAAGAGACATCGCCGCAACTGCTGATTAACATCGACAGAGATAGAGCCGCCGATCTTGGGGTGAGTATCAGTGATATTGGTCGAACCCTGGAAGTGATGCTAGGCCAACGGACGGTGTCGACCTTTTTAGACAGAGGCGAAGAGTACGATGTCATTATTGAAGGAATAGAAGCAGACTATAGAAGCCCCAGTAGTATTGATAATCTCTATGTGCGCTCTGCGCGAACTGGCGAACTTATTCCTATGGACAATTTGCTGACGTTTACAGAGCAAGCCACTTCTGCGCAGCTGAATCGCTACAATCGTATGCGAGCAGTAACAGTTTCGGCCAACCTCGCTGATGGCTACACGTTAGGCGAAGCCTTGTCTTACTTAGAAAACATTGTGGCCACAGAGTTACCTGATAATGTCTCTATCGATTATAAAGGAGAGTCGCAACTTTATCATGAAGCGGGTAGCTCGTTTGTGTATGTTTTCATCCTTGCGCTTGCTGTGACTTTTTTAATTCTTGCTGCACAATTTGAGAGCTGGATTCACCCTTTGGTTATTATGCTTACCGTGCCGTTAGCATTAGTGGGCGCTTTCATTGGGCTTTACTTCGCAGGTATGACATTGAATATTTACAGTCAAATAGGTTTAGTGATGCTGATTGGCCTTGCTGCTAAAAATGGCATTTTGATTGTAGAATTTGCGAATCAGTTAAGAGATGCAGGGCTCGCGTTTGAGGAGGCATTAAAACGTGCGGCCATGCAGCGACTACGTCCGATTGTAATGACGGGGTTTACCACTGTATTTAGTGCGCTGCCCTTGGTAATGGCCTCAGGCCCAGGGGCTGAAAGTCGAATGGTGATAGGCATGGTCATCTTCGCTGGGGTACTTGTGTCGGCATTTATGACCCTTTATGTGGTGCCTACCGCTTACAGCTGGTTGGCACGTAATACAGGGTCACCACTGCAGCGAACTCATGAAATAGCGCGATTAGACGCCAAGCTCCCTTACATAAAAGGTGAATAACAGTGTTTGCAACATGCTTGCTCTGCATTGAGTACGCTTGAACTTAAACGATTTGGAAAGAATGTGTCCATATTTAGGTATATTTAAATATACTTAAATATGGATGCGAATTACTTTGTAAGCGCCATGTTAATGCTGCAAGTATCTGAATTGAATCAGTAAATTAATCAGAAAGCGCACTATCATTGTTTTTTATGAAGCGCGATAGGTATTTAAACTCCTCATTAGACAATCGTATACTTGCGTTAGTTTTTTCTTCCTTTACACTCCGCGGCAAAATCAACAGCTTGTATAAGCTATTCATTTTTAGACATAATTTTTTTTCATTCAAATTGGCGAAAACAACGTTTGTAACCAATACTTACCCCGTTGTAAGCGTTTGTACGCACAAATACATGTTTGCCAGCATGCGTTTAAAGTCTCAAATGTCGTTTAAAACGACGGGCAGGCAAGTAAAAAGCGACGAGCAAGCATATCAACATACTCTAAAGGACAGATGATGAAGAAGTGGATACTCGCAGCAGGTTTATGCTGCAACGTCGCTCTTGCCGACGTAGCCGTTATCGTAAACCCCAATAATAGTGACGCGCTTGATAAAGACAGTATTAGTCGAATTTTCTTGAACAAAGCGAAAGCATTCCCTAGCGGTATAAAGGCTGAGCCAGTTGCATTGGACGAAGGCCAATCGGCCACTGATGAGTTCAACAGCAAAGTGCTAAACAAAACAGCTGCCCAACTTACCGCGTTTTGGTCAAAGCTCGTATTTACGGGTAAAGGTCAGCCTCCTAAAGCATTAGCCAGTGATGCAGAAGTGATATCTGCGGTAGCGGCAAACCCGGGCGCAATAGGTTACGTTGACGCTGCCGCTGTCAATGACAGCGTACGCGTTGTTGCTACGTTTTAATCTCCCGATTTTACAAAGAATTTAAGGAACACCCATGAAAACCAAACTCGCTATCTTATCAATGGCTGGTCTACTGACTACACCTGCTTTGGCCGATATTCAAATTAACGGCTTCGCCAACCTAATTGGTGGCATGACACTCGATGATGATGAGTCGGTTTACGACTACGACAGTGATTTTAACTTTAATCCAGCCAGTGTATTTGGCCTTCAAGTGCGCGGCGATGTGAGTGATAAATTATCCGCAACAGCCCAGTTAGTGGGTCGCGGCAGTGACGACTACGACGCCGATTTTGAGTGGGCTTACATGACTTACGTGTTGAACAATAACGTCAACATCAGCGCGGGTCGCTTACGTATGCCGCTTTTCAAATATTCAGCCTCTCTCGATATTGGTTATTCTTACCACTGGTTAACGCCACCGGATGCAATCTATGGTATTGACTTCAACAATATCGACGGTGTTCGCCTTGACTACTCGACTTATTCGGGAGATTGGGAGTACGGTGGGCAGCTTACTGTGGGTCGTGTTGAAACCGATACGACGATTTCGGGCACACCTGCGGCGCTAGAACTTGAAAATGTAATGGCATTATCGCTAGAGGCCACCCGAGACTGGTTCAGTGCGCGTACCTTATTTGCTCGTGCCAAGGTAAGTGCATTCAATGATGATTTTGAAACCTTTGTTGACGGTTTAAATGCATTCGGCTCTTCTATTCCTTCAGCGTCTTTGGCTGCAGCTGGGTTCAGTGTAGATGAAGACACAGGCACATTTTTTGAAGTCGCTGTTGATATCGATAAATACGATTGGTTTGTAGGCGCAGAGTTTACGCAAACAGAAGTTGATGGTGCTGTCATCGCTGATAATAAAGCCTGGTATGTTACGGCTGGTATGCGCTTTGGTAAATTCACACCGCATATTACGTACGAAGTAGAAGAAGCGGATAATGGTACCCAGCTTGGCCTAGTTGCAGCTCTACCTTCAACTATTTCTACTGGTGAAGCAGTAACAGATGCCACTTGGGCGTCAATTTACCAGACCTCTGCAGGTATTGCCGCTCAACAGGAATTAGATGTTTCTGCGTTAACGGTCGGCATTCGCTACGATGTTGAGCCCGGTTTTGCATTGAAAACTGATGTAACCTGGTATTCGGACGATTTAAACGATCTGAATGACGCAACGTTACTTAAAGTCGGTGTTAATTACACCTTCTAATATGTTAGCTGGCCTCACACAGTCGGGTGAGGCCAGTGTTATGTTTTACCTTGACCTCAAGCTTTCCAAAAGTAGCACTTAACCGTCCTTACCTTTTTCCTGCGAGCAATCTTTGTCTCGCGAACACGATGAAGTCGCTTCGAAAATACACACCCGTTTCCAACGAGATGATGGCGTTCACTTTAAGGGGACGACGAAAACTAGCGACCCAAATGCTAAACCAGTTACGTTTTAGCGCGCTCGCTATATTTCATTTAAAGTGTGATTTCTATTGGCATAAGGTATGTTAATTAATACCTTTATATGGTTATTTATGCTTTAAGTAAAGCAGTCATTGTTTTTATCTATTTGATTTTGATGGTTTTTTATTTATCGTATGAATTGGCATGGTACGAAAGGGGGCTTTCGATGAGTATGAAAACCTGTACCTAGATAATAAGTATAATTGTCTATCTGTCAATCTCCCTTACACTTCTAACCACATTCAGCCCAGTAAGCGTTCACAAAGAAATAACACCAATTAGGTAGTTGTTAATTGGAAATTTTTTAAACCCTAGACAATACTTTATTACGTTACCTCGTGTGAAGTGTGAGTTGGGACTTCTCGTGATTCTTTCTGTTGCACTGACAGAAAGAGTTCAAAATGAACAGTAAAACAAACAATAGTTCGTTGAATAAAACGTTTGAGGAAACACAATGAAAAAATGGTTACTAGCCGCAAGTTTGTGCAGCGGGATGGCGTTTGCAGATGTTGCCGTTATTGTTAATCCAAGCAATGGCGATGCTTTAGATAAAGACACCATTAGCCGTCTTTTTCTAAATAAAGCAAAAGCATTCTCCAATGGAACAAAGGTCGCTCCCTTTGCCTTGGCAGAAGGAAATGCTACTACCGAAGAATTCAACGGAAAAGTGTTAAACAAAACTGCTGCCCAGCTCACAGCATTTTGGTCGAAGCTGGTATTTACTGGAAAAGGACAACCACCGAAAGCGTTATCTAGTGACGCTGAGGTTATTTCTGCTGTTGCAGGTAACCCCGGCGGAATCGGTTACGTAGACGCAGGCTCGGTAAACGATAGCGTTCGAGTAGTTGCAACCTTTTAATTCCACAGTATTAGATCATATTTAAGGAACACACATGAAAAACAAACTTGCTCTATTGTCATTAGCTGGACTGTTTGCAGCCCCAACTTTTGCTGAAATTCAAATCAATGGCTTTGCTAATCTGATAGGTGGAATGACGCTAGATGATGACGAAGCGGTATACGGTTACGACAGTGACTTTACCTTTAATCCAGCGAGTGTATTTGGCCTTCAAGTACGCGGCGATGTAAGTGATAAGCTATCTGCGACTGCGCAACTCGTTGGCCGTGGTAGTGAAGACTACGACGCAAGCTTTGAATGGGCTTACATGACGTACGCACTTTCAAGTAACTCTAGCATTAGCGCGGGTCGCGTGCGGTTACCTTTATTTAAGTATTCTGCATCACTAGATGTGGGTTACTCATACCACTGGCTTACACCACCAGATTCAGTGTACGGTGTTCTCATTAATAACATGGATGGTGTGCGTTACGATTACACCAATTATTACGGTGATTGGGAATACGGTTTTCAGGTATTTGGTGGCCGTGGTGAAAATGGCGACATAGATGCAGAGAAGCTTGTAGGGGTATCATTTGAAGCAACAAGAGATTGGTTCAGTGTGCGTTCAATTTATGCACACACTGAATTTACTAGTCCAAATGAAGATTTAACCACCTTAACAGATGCAATTAGTAATTTTTCTGCAGTTGTACCGACGGTGACCTCATTATCAAATAACTTTCTACTTGAAGAAGATTCAACAGGTTTCTTCGAGTTAGCGCTCGCCATTGATAAATACGACTGGTTTGTTGGCGCTGAATATACCCATATTAATCTTAAGGATGCACCTATTGCAGCTGATGACGCTTGGTTTATTACGGCGGGTATGCGTTTTGGTAAATTCACTCCGCATATCACCTACGAACACAAAGAGTCAGACGCGAATGATGTGCTAGAGTATTTGGACGATGTGCCCTCTACCATTAGCACAGGTGATGCAGTGACTGATGCAACGTGGGCTACGTTGTATCAAACGTTTACTGCCATTGCTGCCGCTCAAGATGAAGACAGATCAGCGGTGACTGCAGGCCTTCGTTATGATGTTGAGCCAGGTTTCGCTGTGAAAGGTGAAGTGACTTGGTATACTGATGAAGTCAATGATGCGAACGACGCGACATTGCTGCGTGTTGGTGTAAACTATACATTCTAAGCAATGTTAATTTACTTAGAAGACGCCCTTCGGCATTGTCGAAGGGCGGAATTTTTTCTAAAGTTTTTACGTAATTAGAAGATAAATAACATAACAAGGCTTTTCAGGTAGACTGAAAAGATCATAAACGTAGTTACGAGTGAGAATACAATGAATTTTTTGAAGAAAATGCCAATCGCCACCAAGATATTTCTTATTCCCGGCATCGCAGCATTGAGTTTCGTTTTGTATCTCCTTATTACGATTTACACCGCCCTAAACAATGGCGATGTGCTTGAAGAAGTACAACAGGTTCAATTTCCAGCACTTCAACTGTCTGCGTCAACGTTAGTTGAGATGCAAAAGGTCAGGGATACACTAAGCAGTGCAGCGACTACCGGCGATCAAGACACGCTAGATGCGGCGACATCCATCGCCTCTGAAGCGAAGGCCGGTTTAGATCGCATTGCCAATATTAGTCCTGAATTTCGTAGTGATATTTCTCGCATTTCCGATGGCTTTGATGACTACTTCGAAGTGGCGTTCGGCGTGTCTCAATCTATGGTGAACGGCACCGCCGACTTTAGCCGATTAGGTGAGCTGTCTGCTCAGATGAATGGGTCTTATGATTCCGTTATTGCGTCAATGACGCGATTTAAAGACCAGCAGCAAGCTGACTTTGAAAACGCATTTGCAACAATTGATTCGGCAAACACGTCACTGATTAGCACCGGCGTTGTGATGACCATAGTGGTTAGCTTATTGTTGTTCGCCACCGCCATCCCCATTGTACGTGGTATAAAATCAAGTATTGATGATGTTGTTCGCTCACTGAAAGATATCGCGCAAGAAAATGGTGATTTAACGGTTCGCATTAATACTCAGAGCGAAGATGAAATTGGCGAGTTAGTGTACTGGTTCAATCAATTCATGGATAAGCTTCAAGGTGTGGTGAAGGATGTGGTTGAAGCCAGCTTACCGTTGTCAAATTTAGCGCAGAATCTGCGTGGACTCACCGAAGAAACACAACGCACCATTGATGTTCAGCAGCGCTCTGCTCAAGATGCGAAGCATGCTGTGGATACCATGAGTGGCTCAGTGGAAGGCGTGGCACATAGTGCAGCTCAAGCGGCAAGTGATGCTAATGAAGCAACGGAAGCGGCAGGAGAAGGACGTCAAATTGTACAGCAAACGGTATCGAGCATTCAGCAGCTAGCGGACAACGTGAGAGAAACCGCGGATGTGATAGGAAGGTTGGAGTCTGACTCTAATAAAGTTGGCTCGGTGCTAGACGTTATTAAAGGTATTGCCGAGCAAACAAACTTGTTGGCACTTAACGCTGCTATTGAAGCGGCTCGTGCGGGTGAACAAGGGCGTGGATTCGCTGTTGTGGCTGATGAGGTGCGTACCCTAGCATCACGTACACAGCAATCGACTGAAGAAATTCAAAGCACGATAGAGCAGTTACAAAGTGCGGCACACTCTGCCGTTGAAGTGATGTCTCGCGGTACTGAACAAGCCACAACGAGTGTGGATACTGCCAATAAAGCGGGCAGTAGCCTTGAAACCATCACAAGTACTATTGGCCGTATTAATAACATGAATGAGCAAATTGCTCACAATACCGAAGACCAGCGTATGGTGGCGGTAGATATTGTGAAGCACGTAGATGAAATTCATGAGCGTACAGAAAAAACAGCGCAAAGCTCTGGCCAGTTAGGCACTATGTGTAATGAGCTGGCTGACCTAGCTCAGCACTTAGAATCTATTGCTAAGCAATTTAGGGTGTAGCCTGCTTTACGTTTCCCATGGGGAACGTGCTGCGCAAATCGAAAAAGCCTTGTCGCCCGACAAGGCTTTTTTCGTTGTATAGCCATTCGCTGATAGCAGCTCAGGCATTATGAATGCAATGAGAAGTAACCTGACTGTAAGGCTTTTTAGATAAAAAAAATCCCCAGTTAAACCGGGGATTTTTTAATAGCCTTTACAATGAAATTGCCAGTGGCTATTGCTGCAACGTACAGCTCTCAGGAAAGGCTGAAAGCTGTGTATTGCGCTCAATGTTTGCTATTCATCCAAGAAGCTACGAAGCTGCTCAGAGCGGCTAGGGTGACGAAGTTTGCGAAGCGCTTTAGCTTCAATCTGACGAATACGCTCACGGGTAACGTCAAACTGCTTGCCAACTTCCTCTAGCGTATGGTCAGTATTCATATCAATACCAAAACGCATGCGAAGTACTTTCGCTTCACGAGCGGTAAGGCCTGCTAATACTTCTTGCGTGGCGTCTTTCAAGCTGCCGCCTGTGGCTGAATCGAGGGGCTGTATAATAGTGCTGTCCTCAATAAAGTCCCCAAGATGCGAATCTTCATCGTCGCCAATAGGCGTTTCCATGGAGATAGGCTCTTTAGCAATCTTCAACACTTTGCGGATTTTATCTTCAGGCATAAGCATGCGTTCCGACAATTCCTCTGGTGTTGGCTCGCGACCCATTTCTTGCAGCATTTGACGAGAAATACGATTAAGTTTGTTAATCGTTTCTATCATGTGCACAGGAATACGTATGGTACGTGCTTGGTCGGCAATAGAGCGGGTTATCGCTTGACGAATCCACCATGTCGCATACGTTGAAAACTTATAACCACGACGATATTCAAACTTATCTACCGCCTTCATCAGGCCGATGTTACCTTCCTGAATAAGGTCAAGGAACTGCAAACCACGGTTAGTGTATTTCTTAGCAATTGAAATAACCAAACGTAGGTTGGCTTCAACCATCTCTTTTTTCGCTCGGCGAGCTTTCGCTTCACCAATCGACATGCGACGGTTAATGTCTTTGATATCAGCAATCACTAAACCCGTTTCTTGTTCAACCTGGTTCATTTTGCTAATACAGCGTTCAATCTCTTCTTGGTTGTAGGCAAGTGCGTCAGCATAAGGCGCACCAGACTTCACGGCTTCGTGTAACCACGCTGATGATGTTTCGTTTCCAGCAAACGCTTTAATAAAGTCCTTTTTAGGCATTTTTGCGTTAACAACGCAAAATTTCATTACCAAACGTTCTTGAATTCTAACCTTGTCCATCATGGCACGCATGTTTTTAACCATGCGGTCAAATTGCTTAGGTACTAATCGGAATTCTTTAAAAATATCGCTTAGTGCTGCAATTTGTTCACGTGCGGCAGGATGAGAACGGCCTTTCTTTTCAATAACATCACGGGCTTTAATATACTGTTCACGCAATTCGTCAAACCTAGCGCGAGCAAGTTCAGGATCTACACCTGTGTCTTCTTCTTCATCGTCATCATCATCGTCGTCGTCTTCATCTTCCAATTCTTCTTCAGATAATTCTGACCCGATGTGGGTGGCCGTGGGCGCTAGATCTTGATCATCGTCAGGATCAACAAAACCAGAAATAATATCGCTTAGACGAATTTCCTCTGCTTCATAAAGATCCCATTGATCAAGTAGGTAGGTAATAGCCTCGGGATATTCCGCCACTGAACACTGAACTTGGTTGATACCATCTTCAATACGCTTGGCAATTTCAATTTCGCCTTCACGGGTCAACAGTTCAACGGTTCCCATTTCACGCATGTACATGCGCACAGGGTCGGTAGTTCGGCCTATTTCACTTTCAACGGTAGCTAGCGCTTGGGCTGCTGCTTCTGCAGCATCTTCATCGGCGGTAGCTTCTTGCATGAGTAACTCGTCAGAATCTGGAGCAGATTCTGATACCTGAATACCCATGTCATTGATCATACGGATAATATCTTCGATTTGATCAGAATCGACGATATCTTGCGGCAGGTGGTCGTTAACTTCTGCAAAGGTTAAGTAACCTTGCTCTTTACCTTTTGCAATCAGGAGCTTAATCTGAGACTGCTTGCTTTGCGCCATATAACCTACACTTCTCACATTCAATTAGTTTGCAATAGAAAAGACAACACACATGATTGTATGTTCCCTTTATGCTGTCGTACTGCTAGTTGTTTACTGCCGCTTCCGCTCGATGTCACGTTAAGCTTAACGGTGCACATCTGCTCGGGTTTGGTTCTGCCCGTTATATTCGGCGATATATTTGCTACTTACGTTGCTGCATTTTTGTTCACATTTGTGATTGTAAGTATGCCTGCAGCGAATTAGCCAGTATAGCAGAATAACAGGTGGTTTTACCAGATTGGCGGCTGGTTTTTTAGCCAGTTTTTCAAGCTAACCATTAAGTCAGCTTTTCTGACGTTCCTTCATTAACAGGTTTAATTCCTCTTTCTCCGCCTTTGACAGCGGTTGAACCCGTGAACGGGAGATTAAAGTTTCAATGCGGCTATCGAAATGCCAATCAAGAAGACGAGCAAAGCTGTCGGTGTATACACGTTCAGCATCTTCGTCTTTTACGAGATGTTCTTGTAACAATAATTTCGCGATAGTAGGAGAATGGGGATGGTCACGGAAGTTTTCAACCAGTTGCGCTGTTGTAGCATGTGGATGCTGCGTACAATACTGATGAACCGCAAGTAACAAATCCATGCCTGCAGCTTGGCTACCGGCAAATACCCCAGGCTGCACTTCCTGGCATCTCGTGGCCAAAGAAGGCATGTCTAGCAATAATCGAATAAGCATGCGTAAAGGTGATAAACGGGTTTTGCCCACTTGGTTAAGGTTGGGAGAGTAGCCAGGTTTACGGCCAGCATTATTCGCTTTTGAGATATCTTGCTGTAATTTAAATCTGTCGTATTCACCGGTGTGTTTCGCCAGTTCTTCTAGCAGCATTTGTTTTTGATCATCCCCTAATACGCCCTCAATAAGCGGCAGGGCCGCATTTTTTAATGCACGTTTTCCCTCGGGGGTACCCACATTGTGGGTTTTTAATAGGTTTTCGAAGAAGAACCGAGACAAGGGCATAGCGGAATCAAGCATGGTCATAAATGCCTCTTTACCGACTTGTCGCACCATGGTGTCTGGATCTTCTCCGTCAGGAAGAAACAAAAAGGATAGCCTTACGCCATCTTTTAACGCTGGAAGCGCATTTTCAAGTGCGCGCCATGCGGCTTCTCGCCCGGCTCTATCACCGTCGTAGCAGCACACAATATGTGATGTCGCGCGCACCAACATTTGGATATGCTCTGGTGTGGTGGCAGTCCCTAAGGCGGCAGTGGCAATATTAATATCAAATTGACTTAAGGCGACGACGTCCATGTATCCTTCAACAATCACCACGGTGTCGAGCTGACGATTTTGCTGACGAGCGTGGTAAAAACCAAACAGCTCGCTGCCTTTGTGGAAAATACGGGTTTCTGGCGAGTTTAAGTATTTAGGGCCGCCGTCATCTAAAACTCGACCACCAAAGCCCACCACGCGACCACGTTTATCGCGAATAGGAAACATGATTCTGTCGCGGAAAAAGTCGTATCGGCGTCCCTGAACGTCTGTCCCGTTAACCAATCCGAAGCCGCCGACGAACAGGGAGGTGTAAGAACAGGAGGAGGCGGTGGATGGGCGGCGAGGGGTGGGATATGAGGCGGGGGAGGTGTAGAGGAAGATGGGCGAGGGGCGGGGGGGGAAGGGGAAGGAGGAGGTGATCAATGTGAGGAGAAGGAGGCTGGAGAAAGGTGGGTAG
>ERZ724569.197-NODE-197-length-10162-cov-2.575685_pt1 | contig 10162 bp, 10 predicted proteins | sample MGYA00375863_ERZ724569 | MGnify/ENA primary metagenome ERZ724569 (study PRJEB28725, sample SAMN03264850) | marine sediment metagenome | biome: marine pelagic biome; feature: marine oligotrophic desert; material: marine snow | place: Pacific Ocean:North Pacific...
CCGAAAACCTTGATGTACATTTTCCCTCTGCCTTTGTGCATGTTCAGCCAGCTTGAAATGAAAATTTAGAAGTAAGGAACTGTGATGAACAAAACCCTGCTTTCTCTCATGCTCACCGCCAGCTTTGTCACTATCGCTGACGCCAAAGCTGAAACAGCCCCCTCAACTGAGAAGTGGCAGCCACGCATCGACTTTGAAGGCAAACTGGGTAACGAGCGTAGCCTGGGTGAAGCAGATTTATTGATACCGCTTTGGCAAAACAACGACAGTCTGCTGTTTGCCAACCTACGCGGCCGTATGGATAACGATGACAGTTACGAAGGCAATATCGGTGTGGGTCTTCGCCACATGCTGGACAATGGCTGGAACCTCGGTGGCTATGGTTATTTTGACCGTCGTAAAAGCCCCTATGACAATTTCTTCAACCAAGTGACCTTAGGTGTCGAAGCCTTGTCGATGGACTGGGATTTACGAGCCAATGCCTATATCCCCGTAGGAGAAACTAGCCACTTTGAAGAAAGTTTAGACACGGTCGATTTTTCCGGCACAGCTATCACCTATCGTGCCGGTGAAGAACGTTCCATGAGCGGTTACGACGCTGAAATCGGTTGGCGTATACCCGTATTTTCTCCCGAGGACGATAAGCAATTACGTATCTATGCCGGTGGTTACCGGTTTACCGACAGCCGGGCAGAAACCATCCAGGGACCACGCGCAAGATTAGAGATGAAATTCAACGCATTACCTTTCTTGTCGAGAGGTTCGCGTTTATCGCTGGGGCTGGAATACCAGCATGACGATCCGCGTGGCAGCCAGCGTTTTGCCATGTTGCGACTCAGCATTCCATTGGGGGGCACAAAGGCTAGATCAAGTCGAGCGCTGACAGCAATGGAGCAACGGATGACAGATCCTGTTGTCCGCGATGTCGATGTGGTCAGCCAGGGAGGCAGTTATGGCTCGCCAGAAGTGATTCGCGAAACCGCCGATGGGAAACGCATTGTGCTGTTTGATGACAGCGTTAATGGCAATAATGTCAGTACCGCCATTGCTAACGCAGGTGAAAACACGACCGTCATCCTGAACGGTGATTACAACGGGGTAAATACCCTCACGACAGTACAGCAAGGCCAAGACATTCTGGGGGCTGCAAACCTTAAGGTCAAAACTCCTTCAGGAAGAACCGTCAGCATTACCACACCATCAGCCAGCCTCTCAGGGGAAGGCGATAATAATGGCAGTGGCTTATTCCGGTTTTTTGAGATGGCAGATAACAGCAGTCTTATCGGTGTGAAAGCCAAAATAACAAATTCATCTTCAGCAATGATCGCCAAAATAGAGGGCAAAGAGAATGTCAAGATTCTGAACAACACGCTCACCTCAGAGGTGAGTAGTGGCTCATCAGCAGTTATTCTAACGATAAGAAATAGCCGTAATGTCACCGTACGTGATAACAAAATGAACCTTATCGCCAATGGTTATAATGGTGCGGTCTTACAAATTCTCAATAATAACGCCAATATCGACTTTTCTAATAATAACCTGAACATGGCAGGCACATCCCCAGTGAGTAAATGGGTTACATACTTTCTCGGGACGGGGGTGACGATTAATAACCTTTCGGGAACAGGCAATACATCAAACCTCGTCACCTGTAATATCTCTGGCGGCTATACCATTACAGGCTCAATTGAGACCAATGGCATTAATCTCTGCCCACCCTAAGCTAAATCGTGTTGGGCAGTAAAAAAGTTCGTCTCTTTGCCAACCTAACACGAGCAACTGCTGTTTTATGCGTAGGTGGTGTATTCAAAAAAATATCTGGCTCAAAGTCCTGATGCATTTAAACTCAGGACTTTGATTCTTATTGCTCGCTCATCTAAAAATAATGAAATCTATATTGTTTAGACGATACTCAGCTTGCAGGCAATTCTGGCTGAGGCTTCAGAAACGGCTCAGGATCAACTGGGCCACCAGCGTAGATCCCAAAGTGAAGATGAGGTGGCGTGGTTCTGGCATTACCCGTGTTGCCCACATAGCCGATAACCTCACCTTTTTTAACCTTATCACCCGATTCAACGGCAAAGTCATCCAGATGAGCGTAGTAATATCGGGCGCTGCCTAAACCAAACATTCAACCTGACAACCAAACGTATTTGCCCCCCAATCCACCGGTCCCAGTACGGACGTAACCATCAATCACAGCCGTAACAGGCGTGCCCTTTTTAGCAAAAATATCGACACCATGATGCTTTCTGGCACCGCCATCACGTGGGTCACCAAAAACGCTACCGATATCCCGTTGCTTAGCGCCCTCTACAGGAAAAGGTAATGAACCACCACTCGCCATGGCTAAGGAATAATCGACTTTAGCAAATAACTCGGGCTGTAACACAACGCGATAATCGCCAGCTGCTGATGCGATTCGCGTCTGGGTGTCGCCTTCCGCATCTAGATGACTTATTGTCGTCCAGTGTTCATCATTTCTTTTGCGTCGTTCCAGGCTGGCGTATAAGCGACTATCAGCCGTATCCTGTCGTGTGAGTTGCCATACCAGCTTTTCACCTCGTTCTAATGAGACCTGATAAATATGGGCTTCCACTTCATCATCTTCAAAAGTCTCAGTAGTACGATATTGAGCACCAGCTTGTATTGGTTTTTTGCTGGCTCGATCAACTGCATGTGTCCAGCGTTGGCCTAATGGACTTTCTAATAATCCTGCCATCCGTAAACGCCAGATAAACAGCTCTCGCGGTGACCAACCCAGCTTATCGAAGGCAATGTAGTGAACAGCCTGCTCACTACTCTCAATAGCATTTTGCCGTAGATCATTATGAACAGAAAGCAGTACCACCAAACCGGATAACACAATAAACAGTAACCAGAAACGCATCACGCGTTTGGCAGGCTTGGATGACTCAGTGGCAGCCGGTTTATCCAACACCTGATTCATCTCACCCTGTTCAGGTACAGGTGTTTCTTCGTTGTCAGATGCTTTTGTCGGATCATTCATACCGATATTCAACCTACTGTCCTGTGAACTCGCTGTTAAGACAAACTGTAAGGTGAAATGCTCGGAGAGGTATTAATTGAAGTTAAAGTGTTGAGAGAGTGACTGTGAAAAACAACCAGTTTACAAGGTCTTAGTTTAATTGATTACTGCTATTAATCATCCATCAGGTTATCGAGCATTAAATAAGCCAAATATATAACACTTAAACATGCGGAATTTTGGTGATGAATGTAATCCAAACTTGCCAACATTGAATGTATTATCGTTACACTATCACATTTCTGATTAAACAGGCTTTGCCACAAATGACAGCCATACCGTCATCCAACAACATTCATTTTATTACCGTACTGCTTCTAGCCTGTTTGTTATTAGTGCTGTCCCATACCGCTACAGCAGGAGTCGTGGATCTATTATCATCTGGCACGGAGCAAACCACAAAAGGCACTGCAAATTCGGGTGATCAGCAAGCCACTGAGAGCAACGAGTCCGGTGAAGAGAAAAAAGCGGAAGAACCACTACCAAAACCTTCTGCTATTCCAGTCCAGCCAACACTTGATCCCGAGCCAGAGCTTCCACTGGAAAGTAAATTATCGTCGCCTCAACACGATGATATTCGTCAGCAGATACAAAACCTTCGCCAGTCATTGGAGCAGCGCCAGTCAGCGTTGGAGAGCAGCAAAAGTCGGCTAGCTCATGCCCAGTCATTACTGAAACGGCTGGATAATGAGTACCGCAGTTTTGAGTTACGACTTGAGAAGGCTGGCCTTAACCTAACGTATGACTATGCGCGATTGCTTCGTCAACGATTGGAACGCCTTAGAAGCCAGACAATTGCCAGCGGCTTAACCCAAGGCATTAGTGAGCAGCTATCTGCAGCACGGGAAGAACAACTTCGACTCGAAGAGTACGAGGCGATTAAAGACCCTGACGCGACGGCTCAAGTTCGACTTCGACAAGCCCGTCAGGAAGTCGTCATTGAGCTCCATGCTGTCGTGACAAAACATATCGATGTTCTCGATGAATACTACAATACTGTCGTCGAACTCCAAGAACGTTTTGAAGCCTATCAAGAACTATTACAGCAACGACTTTTTTGGCTTCCCAGTGCTGTACGTGTCGATATACACACAATCAAAGAGCTTTATCAGGGAACAGTCTGGTTTGTCTCTGCTTTTCAGATTAAGCCATTCTTTGACGCCATGCAGAACTCCTTAGCCGAGCGAAGCATCGGTATCGTAATGCTGCTGATGACATTAGTTATCTTATTAGTACGACGTCGTACTATGTTAACCAAGCTGACAGAGTCAGCAGAGGATGTGGGTAACGTCAGTCATGACAGGTTTTCAAATACACTCAAAGCATTACTGTTGAGTTTCTTATTGGCATTACCAGGAGTAATCGCATTATCTACCGCAGCTCTGATGCTCAAAGAGGGCAATAATTTCATCGCTGCATTGTCATCAGGGTTTTCGGATGCCGCCTTTATGACGCTTCTACTAGGTGTATTAAATTCCGTCGCACGTCGAAATGGATTGGGTGAAAGACATTTCAACTGGAACGGCACCACTTTGGCAGCTATTCGAAAGCAGATCCCTATGTTACTGGCGGTATTGCTCCCGGTAGTGATTATATTGCCAACAATGGAAACACCAGAAGGCACGATTTACAGTGACAGTATAGGCCGCTTGCTATTTACCGTAGCGTCACTGGCTCTCGCTTGGTTCGCTTACCGAGTGATGACCGCTGTACGGCAATTAGCGCATGACAAGGCTTTTCTGAAAGTAACACAGCAGCTATTGGTGGCCACACCCTTGTTGCTCGCCATAGCCTCACTATGGGGCTATCACTACACCGCCGTCGAGCTGGAAGGACTGATGTTTATAAGCACCTGCTGGCTCGCTTTTATGATGCTCTTATATTACCTGGCACTGCGCAGCATGTCTGTGCGAGAAAGACGAATGACTCTTAAACGTTTGCTTGAGCAACGTGCTGCCGAACGCAAACTGGCCGAAGCCCGGGAGGCCGCAGAAAACTCGGGAGAAGGTGTACCAGTTACGCTTAACATGCCCGAAATGGATCTGGCAGATATCAGTCAGCAAAGTAAGTCACTTGTCCGCATATTGGCCGTTGTACTCTCGACTTATGTACTGTGGATTTTCTGGGCTGACGTGATACCTGCCCTACAGGTTTTTGACAATATTACGCTTTGGACCATCAGCACTGATATCGAGGGTGAAAGCTCCCTACCCGTTACCCTTGGTGATCTCATGCTGGCGTTACTGATTGGCGTAGGCACGTTTTTGGCAATCCGTAACCTGCCAGGCACACTTGAGGTAACCATATTGAGTCATATCAATCTTGAGCCAGGTGCGGGTTATGCTATTACCACGCTAGTCACCTATTTCATTGTATTAATCGGTTTAGGCGCAGCACTTGCCGTCATCGGCCTGCAATGGGCCAAACTACAGTGGCTAGTTGCCGCCTTGGGGGTCGGACTTGGTTTTGGTTTGCAGGAAATTGTAGCTAATTTTGTCTCCGGTATTATCTTATTGTTTGAACGTCCAATTCGCGTAGGTGACACGGTGACAATAGGAGAAACAACTGGCACCGTATCCCGTATTCGCATTAGGGCAACCACACTGGTCGACTGGGACCGAAAAGAACAAATTATCCCCAATAAAACCTTCGTTACCCAAGATCTAACCAACTGGACGCTCTCAGATCCAATTACCCGAGTCATTATTAGAGTTGGTGTTGCCTATGGTTCAGATGTCGATCAAGTACGTGACATTCTGCATGAGGTGGTGGTAAACAATGAAAGAGTGGTGGAAGAACCTGCACCCGCCGTATTTTGTGTGGGCTTGGGAGACAGTTCACTAAACTTTGAGGTGAGAGCTTTTGTACGAGACATAATGGACTTTATGCCGTTATCACATGAAATGCACTCCGCCATTACCAATGCACTTAAAGATGCTGAAGTAGAAATTCCCTTTCCGCAACGTGACATTCATATCCGCACGGCACCAGTATCTGAGGGTGAACCAGTTCTATCAAAGGAGTCATCGTAATCGATTTTTCAATCGTATCTGAATCGTTTTATTTCAGTTAGTCAGACACCATTAATTTTGAAGCCAATCAGCCTGTATCAAAAACCTGCTATTGCGCTGTACGGCTTTGCTTATGAGCTAATGTAGATTCTTATTTATCATTTTTCATAACAAAGTCAGTGATGACATGAGTTAGGACAGGATTAATGGGTAGATCGGGCTGATTATAGCTAGCAAGATTATCTGCCCGACTTGTCCCGGACTGTTTAAAAATATGATTCATGCCATCCACCAGCTTCAACTGTGCGTTTGGGTTGGCTTTGGCTAGCATTTTTGCTTGAGCTTCACTCACTTGAATGTCATTCAAACCCTGGATAATCAATACTGGCATCTTAAGTTTGGCTATTTCTTCGGCGGGGTCATACTTAAACCAAGATATCATGTAAGGCTGCACACTCGGCCTAAACAAAGCATACAGTTGTGGATTAACGTCATTGACCATTTTGCCCTGTCTGAGACTCTCAATGATGGGTAAAACACGAGTTAAAACTTGCGGCGATTGTGACTCTATTTGTTCCAATATGACCTTATCTGCCGAAAGACCTGGACCAGCAATAGAGATGACGTTTTTCACGCAGCTTTCCTGAGCCGCCACCATGCCAATCAATGAACCTTCACTGTGTCCTATGATTGTGACGCCACTAAACCGCTCATCCTTGTTTAATAACGCCACCCAGTCTTTCACATCTGAAATGTAATGCTTAAACTTATATGTTCAATATCTGTTTCTTGTGATATTTCATATCTTGTACATTCAATGCGGCCGACACAGAATTGCATTCTGTTTTTGGAAATAACTTCTTCTTTGTGGCTAGTTATTACAGAGATTATCTCTTGTAAGTTATACACACCGGCTGGCTTTTTTGATTTAAATTCAGCGGTCCCTGTAAAAACTACTAATGATTTGAAGACATGAGGATCAAGAAAATCCAACAGTGATGTTAATGCTTTAACGTGACTATAGTTTTAATGCAAAGGATTCTGAAATTGATTCTTTGATTTGTATATTACTTGAGTCCATTTTTTTGAATTGGCATTGCCAAAAATCCAACCACTATAGTGCTTAGTTTCAATCACAAAAATTCCTTTTGTTGAAACCAAGATATGGTCTATTTGAGTACTTCCATTATCAATGGGAATCGTGACATTGTTCAATAATTGATAATCATCATATGGCAAGTTTGTCGTTAATAGCTTTCTTACGGCTCTTTCGCCAATATTATCTTCGTAGCTACTTCTATACTTTCCAATCAAGAAGCCACTTGAAAATACCAAAACTAAAATTATGAATTCCATTTACTTAGCTCCATTTCAACCTAACGCGCTTCAACACAGTTACGAACGCAAAAAGCGACTGATAGCTTTAAATTGTTAGGCTACCGGAGACATCTGAGCAAGTAATTCACCATGAATCAAGCAAAACCAAGCGTCAGGCTCAGCCCCCCATTGCCTCCAAGCACTGACAATGCCTGCAATGTCCGTATCATTGAGTCCTTGCTCTTTTGCTTGTTTGGAGAAAATGTCACCAGAACACCTACTGGCTTGTCCGTCGCCCCACCAGCGGCAAATTTCCGTCTCTGCGTAATTCCACACTGAAGCAGATACAATTGGGTTATGAATACCAGCCGCGTGCGCCCATGCCCGAAGCTTCCTTCCTGCATCTGGCTCAGCGCAATTAGCTCGAGCTGCAGCACGATAGGTATTTCGCCAAAGCTCAAGTCCAGGAAGCTCAGGATACCAGCTCATGGCTGCGTAATCTGCGTCACGCGCTGCAATCCAACCACCAGGCTTACATACTCGCTTCATTTCTCTTAAGGCAATCACGGGCTCAGTCAGGTGTTGCAGGACCTGATGGGCGTGTACAACGTCAAATGACTCATTGTCGAAAGGCAGTGCCAATGCATCACCAAGTCTAAATACAGTTGATGTATCTGCCCGAGCAGCAGCCTCTGCACGTGCTACATTAAGTGGCGCTTCTACATTTTCTATACCCGTGACCTTACCAGGCGCAACGAGTCCCGCTAGATCCAGAGTAATCGTTCCTGGACCACAGCCAATATCGAGGATTTGCATCCCTGGTTTCAGATGAGGGATTAGATAGGCAGCAGAATTCGCCGCCGTGCGTACGCTATGTGAAGCAAGAGTGCTCTGCTCATGTCCGTGTGTATAACGACTGGATAATTTTTGGCTCATAAGATAAATCTTCTTAAGTAGGTATATCTATTATGGCGATGTTATACAGAAGTTTTCGACAATTTTTGAATTAAATAATGGCAATGTAAAATTGCCTACTTACCACATAAGTACACGTTGTAGAAAGACTACTCTTATAGTTTTTAAGCTGATTACAAATATCCCTACTTGATTAAATTGTTAATGCTTCAGTTGCATGGATAATTTCTAAGTATTTTTTGTACACAAGCATCATCTTTTTCATCCCATACCAAAAACTCAGTGTTGTAATATGGCACGAGTTTGTACTTAATTCCTTCCGTTTTTAACTGTTCTAAAACTCTTCCAGTTTCATCTAGCTCAAATCTTTCACCATCTACCTCACCCCATGCTTCAATAGGCCAGCTTCTACTATACTTTTCAGGAACTGTTACGCCTTTGTTATCCAACGGAAGATAGCCCGGGGGCACATCAGTATCTGCATCACAAGATACAAATAGAAAAATAAGAAGAAGAGTAGGAATTTTCATATGTGTCTAACGCCCTCATTTGCGGGTGGTTTGGAGCGGAAAGTTTGTCCCTGCGTGCTTGCGCTTGTTATGTGTTTTTAATTTGCAACTGTGCATTTACTTTACCAGACAATGCTTTTTGAAGAGCTTCATTCCAGTCACTCTTTGCCGAAGGATCTGCACTACCACCATCGGCAAGCAAGGAAAGCTCTCCAAGCAAGCCAGCAATATCATCTGATTTGGTTAGCGAGTAATAGTTATCCAAAAATGCGTACATTGCTAAGTAAGCTTCTTTCTTGGATATCTTTACATCGTCCATTGTTATTGCTCACTCCTGATCTGATTGGACACATAACGCCGCGCAGCACGCGCGCCTTTGTAGTGGAGGCGAAGCCGCAAAGAAAAAGGCGTCGCCGTGACTGGCCTGGTTAGGCATCTTTCTCGGGCTTGAATACCTTTTGAAGGCGATTGATCATTGCCTCGAAGCTTTGGACTTCCCCAAGAAAGGTATGCAAAAACCCAAGGCACCCTGAAATGGCCAGCATACAAACAGCTGAATCCTCATCCATTTCAGAAACTGCGTCGAGAGACTCTCGTCCAAACAACTGTTCATAATGGGATTTCAGGCTCCGAACCTTACGCACTCTTTCTTCGTCGCCAAGAGAATGAGAAAGGTGGTTCCTGATATTGTTTATCTTCGCTATCAGTTCCCACATTTCGTTGTCTTGCTCTGACACCGAAATGGCTCTGCAAAGATTAAGCTTCTGGTGGAACTGCAACCGAGCAGAAGCAATGTAGTCGCTGTGATGCACAAACCGTTGAAGGGCTTCCGTCAGAAGCTCCTCAATTACCAAATGTCCTTTCAGAACGATTTGAGCGAGATCATCGACAACATTGATCTCTTCCATGAATCGGCTCTGAATCTCTCGCAAGGTAGTCATATTGATTGCCTAACGCCGCCAGCAGGGGCCGAATAACCAGAGCGAAGCGGCGGTTTTTTGGTCCCTCTGGCTGGCCTTGTTATGCCGCCCGAGTTCATATAAAACCGGTGTATATACGTTTATATAAGCCCCTTATCTGCCAATCTACGATAATGCTCTCCAATCACTGTAAGACGGACAGTCTTACTTTCCATAGCGGCATGCCACATATGCGGAGCACCTTCTGGCACAATTAGCCCGACGCGGTTGCATTTCTGCAATAGTTCGAAGATCCCATTATGCCCTGGGATGAGCGCAGGCATGTCTTGAAGAACGTTTTCCAATGACCCGAGACGACCTGTCACATATCTTGTGTCCAGCTGAACATTAAACCCCAGAACAGGGGAAAACAAAAGCAACAGGAGAACAAAGCACAAAAGC
>ERZ724569.199-NODE-199-length-10141-cov-2.687937_pt1 | contig 10141 bp, 9 predicted proteins | sample MGYA00375863_ERZ724569 | MGnify/ENA primary metagenome ERZ724569 (study PRJEB28725, sample SAMN03264850) | marine sediment metagenome | biome: marine pelagic biome; feature: marine oligotrophic desert; material: marine snow | place: Pacific Ocean:North Pacific...
ATTAATTACAATGGCTATGGTGCGAGTCTAGATGATTTGTTTTTTACGCCTTATGAACTCTATAGACAGTGTCTAAGCTATTCATCACCTTTGGATTTTATTAATGAAAATATAGAGATAATGGAGACACTGGATTCAGGCTACAATTCAGACTTATCAAAAGCTAAACAGCAAAAACTAAGTTATGAGAGTGATATGGTAGGGGTTATTACCTTACCTGATGATAAATGGGCGAGACGTATAAGTGGCACCTTCAGCAACTACTTGAGTAACCAGTTTCCTTCTCGAGCACATTTAATTCTTACTGAAATACCTGATTCAGGGGCTTATGTCGTTAGTATCAGAGCCCCTAAAATACGTCAGGAAGGAGCAGATTTTATTGCAGGTCAGTTCGACACAGGTGGCGGCAGAAAAGCAGCAGCAGGCATAAACTTATTACAAGAAGCCGAGCTTGCAAGACTAATTTCTACTGTTGAGGACTATTACAGTAGCAATATCAACTAATACAAAGTCATTTATACTTATAATCAAAAGACTAAAAAACGATAGGATAAATTAGCACAGATGGCTCAGGGCAGGATCAGACAATACGACGCAAAAATTAATGCCATATCAAGACTGATTGATAGCGGTATTATCCTGCTAACGTTTTTAGCTTTATTCGATATTTTCCATGCGACTTGGGATGTGCTCTATATCTGGAGTCTTCTGTTCGCTATCGTACTGTTTAACTTCTTTGCTGAGTCACAGGATGCCTACCGCTCGTGGCGAGGTACGGCGCTAAGGGAAGAAGTTTCTGCCGTCATGTTTTCATGGTTTACCAGCGTTTTCATCCTGGTCATGATTGATATCTTCTTCATTCATTCCGGCACCTATCTCGATAGCTTTGTCTTTTTGTGGTTTTTGTTGACACCTATTGAGTTAATTTCCTGGCATGCCATTGTAAGAACGTCATTGGCTATTCTTCGAGCTCGAGGTGTAAATACCAGAAATGTGGCTATTGTCGGTGAGACAACATTAGGTAAGCGCTTGGAACGTGCCTTCAACGAAATGGATTGGTCTGGGTTCAGGCTGGTTGGATACTATGATGATCGTTCACAAAAACGGGTGGAAACAGAACCTAATCTCGTCGTAACAAATAATAAAGCAGGTGATTTCAATCAACTCATTGAAGATTGTAAGGCAGGGAAAGTTGATACTGTTTACATCACCTTGGCTATGTCTGCTGAGCATAGAATCAGACACATTACTGAGCTATTAGCCGATAGTACGGCTTCTGTATATCTTGTTCCGGACTTATTCACATTTAACTTGCTTAATTCCAGGTGGGTTGATTACCAGGGAATCACCGCTATTTCAGTCTATGAAACCCCTTTTGCTGGTATCGACAGTATCCTTAAACGGCTGGAAGATATTATTCTAAGCAGCCTTATTCTGACGATGATCGCTATTCCTATGATGGTGATTGCCACTGGGGTTAAATTGACATCGAAAGGGCCTGTGTTTTTCAAGCAAACACGCTACGGCATGGACGGTGAGAAAATTAAGGTATGGAAATTCCGCACGATGACCGTAACAGAAGATGGAGATACTGTCACACAGGCACAAAAGAATGATAGCCGTATAACACCATTTGGCGGTTTTTTGAGAAGAACATCATTGGATGAGTTACCTCAATTCTTTAATTCATTGGGCGGAAGCATGTCGATTGTAGGCCCACGGCCTCATGCTGTAGCCCATAACGAACAATACCGTGCTCAGATTCAAGGGTATATGTTGAGACATAAAGTCAAACCAGGTATTACGGGCTTAGCCCAGATAAATGGCTTTAGGGGTGAAACAGATACACTGGATAAGATGCAAGGTCGTGTGCATTACGATTTAAAATATATCCAGAACTGGTCATTGTTATTAGATATTGAGATTATTTTCTTAACGATATTCAAAGGGTTTGTGGGTAAAAATGCCTATTGAATTCCCGACTGAGTATCAGTAGTTTTACTTAGAAAAATAAACTTGTTGCCTGCTATGAGACACGGTATCATATAACTACTATTGAAATAGATGCATCAATCATCGATGCCAGATAACACTTGTTATCGTCATTATTTTCAATAGCAATCAGAACAATAGACATCAACGGTGATGGCTTTGTAGCAAGATCCTAATCATATGATCTTACACAACGTCAGCGGGTTAGATGTTGTGTAATTAAAGCCAAACTCGCTGTGAGGCGGGGTCGGAAAGCCACAGATCTTTAAACTTTTAAAGATGGCTGGGTTGCATTGCTTGTTTTTTCAACTTATGCATAAGGAAGTTTATTATGAAAAAAGCGATGCTATTTGTCGTAGCTTTATTGTTTTCAGTAAGTGTTAACGCCGCGACGTTATCTCTGTCTGAAGTAAGTTCATCTGTCGCAAGTCAAAGTGCTGATGTCACATCTGGTTCAGTTGTATTAGGTAGTGGTACAGTTTCTACTGCTGGTACTTGGAGTTCTGAGTTTGCATTATCAACTGACGAAGCTACACCAGTTGTGATTGCATGGTCATTTAATCCAGCGATTACTGGTGCCACATTAGTATTCGGTACATTGGGTGACACAGTGTCATATGCAATTACCGATGACTTCAGTTTCACTGCTATGCTGACTGCTGGCACAAACTACATCTTAAAAATCATTGATGCGACTTCAGGTGTAGTTAAATATGACGTATCAGTATCTGCAGTACCTGTTCCAGCTGCATTATTCTTGTTTGCCCCTGCCTTATTAGGCTTTTTGGGTATGCGTAGAAAAACAGCTGTTGCAGCGTAAGTAAGAGCTACACAGAAATAAAAAAGGGAGCCTAGGCTCCCTTTTTTATTGAGACTCTATTATCTTTGAGCATAGTATTTCATTACGCATGAAAATTAATCATAGACATTGTACCAAGGTACAATAGACACGAACTCGATTGGACTCGTAAGATGGAATCATCTGAAAAGTCAGATAGGTAATTATCAAACTAACAATTTGATAATTGATTTAAAGCCAAACTCGTCGTGAGGCGGGGTCGGAAAGCCACAGGTCTTCAATGGAGAAGATGGCTGGGTTGCATTGCTTGTTTTAACTTATGCATAAGGAAGTTTATTATGAAAAAAGCGATGCTATTTGTAGTAGCTCTCATGTTCTCTGTTGGTGTGAATGCAGCAACATTAACCCTAACAGGTATCGGTTCAAACGGTGCAACTCAGTCAGTTGATGTAAACAACAACAGCACTGTTTTAGGTGGTGGTACTGTTAGTGAAGTAGGTAACTGGTCTGCATTGTTCGACCTTACATCTGATACATCAACCGATGTGAAAGTTGAGTGGTCATTCAATCCATTTACTGCATTAACAGGTGCAACATTAGTATTTGGTGAAATCACTGGTCCAAATGGAGTATTTCTACCAGGTGCACAGACTTTTGACATCACGGGTGATTTTAGTTTCACTGCATTTTTAACAGCAGGTGTTTACTATGGTCTTGATATTGTGGATGCGGCTTCTAACATCTTAAAATATGATGTATCAGTATCTGCAGTACCAGTACCAGCAGCACTATTCTTGTTTGCCCCTGCTTTATTAGGCTTCTTAGGGCTTAGAAGAAAATCAGCCGTTGCTGCATAAGAATTAAGATTCATATTAACAGTAACTTACTGTAACAAATTGAAAGGGAGCAAAAGCTCCCTTTTTTTTTGAAAAATAGAGTGTTAATATCAAATTTGAATGTCATTTATAGATAAGGATTTTCCCTCATGCCAAAGCGCTTTCTTTTGTTATGTATTGTTCTCATTTCATTGTTTTCTTCATCCGTATTTGCTACAGAACGCTATTTATTAAACTCAGGAGACGTTTTAGATATTTCAGTATGGAATGAAGAGTCTCTACAAAAACAAGTAACCGTTCTGCCTGATGGGGTTATTACCTTTCCTTTAGCAGGGGAAGTTGTCGCCAAAGACAAAACGGTGGCAGAGGTCGAAGACGAATTAACAAAAAAGCTGAGTGAATACCTAGCAGATCCAGTTGTTACGGTCTCTGTCACAAATGTTGAAGGTAATAGAGTTCATATTTTAGGGAAAGTGCTCAACCCCGGCTCTTTTGTAATGAATCAACCATTGGATGCTATGCAAGCTTTAAGTCTGGCTGGCGGTTTATCGCCTTATGCGGAAGAAAACAATATTATTGTGCTCAGAAGAGATGGAACCACTCAACAAGTCTTACCCGTTAAGTATGCGGAAATAAAAAAAGGTAAACAGTTGAAGACTAATATCACTTTAGAGAGTGGTGATGTGATGATTGTTCCTTAGCTTGTAATTGTGGCAGATATTTGATGAAAAGAACGTTATCTTTAGCAATATTATTATCAATAGGTGGGCAAGGATATGCTGCGGAGTGGGGGATTGGCTTTAATGCTGATCCTGGATTTAAGTATGATGATAATGAGTTATTAAGGGAAGATAAAGAAGGTGATTTCAGTCTGAATATTACCCCAACTTTATCTCTTTCTAGAAAATTAGAGAATTCTCTATCACAGATACAGTTAGGCTATCGGATTAGTCGTTATGATAGATTGAGTGAACTTGACAAAGAGAATCCATTCTTTAGTTTTTCTACGTCCAAAAGTACTGAGAGAAGCACATATGGACTTAATTTTAACTATTCAGAAAGAGAATCACGTTCAATTGCTGAAGAAGATACGGCAGACTTTAGCAATACATCAACAACGACCACCAAATCTATTTCACCAAGTTTTAGTTATAGACTGACCGAGCTGGATACTGTCAGCACAACTCTTTCATATCAAAAAAGGTTACAGTCAACCGCGTCGAATAACTCGTTATTAGCAAATAGTTCAAACTTGACTAACAATGAAACGAAGAGCTTAAACTTAGCTTGGCAACACCAATATTCTGAGCGTTTAAGTGGAGGCGTATCCGTTGGCTATGTAAATTATCAAGCAGAATCAAATAATTTAGATAATGAATATGACTCATACACAGCAGGTTTTACTTCTACATATCAGCTAACTGAGTTATGGGCCGTAAGTGGCCTCTTAGGAGCTCGTTACTTAAATAGTGAAAACAATCTTTCTAATGGAATAACTTCTACAGATACCAGTAGTGGTCTCAATTACTCTTTCAGTGCCACGAAAAAAGATGAGTTAGATTCTATTACCTTGTCAGCAAGTCGTTCACTGGTTCCCTCTAGTGAAGGGGATGTGAATGAACAGGATGCGTATACTTTATCGTATAGTCGAGCATTAACAGAAAAGCTCAATGTAAACTTATCATCAAGTTATCGTGAGTATACAAGTGCTGATGATATTAATAGTAATACGACTAAGTACATAGACTTTTCACCTAATTTAAGATGGAAGTTATATGAAGAATGGTCATTTGTGTTTGGCTATCGTTACAGAAGTATAGATGAGTCTGACGGTAAAAATGTTAATAGTAATGCAGTGACATTTAATATTGACTATAACTGGGATGGCATCCATTTTTCACGTTAAATCATAACAACAAGTTAAGAGCAAATAATCAATGGAAGAAGAAGTAAAAGGCTTGGGAGATTATCTCAATATCCTATGGCGCAGAAAATACTGGGTTATTATCCCAGCTGTGGTTCTAAGTATTGCAGCTGTTCTTGTGGTTTATTCACTACCTGCTACATACAAGTCTGAAGGGACAATATTAATTGAGTCTCAAGAAATTCCAAATGATTTAGTACGCTCCACTGTCACAAGTTATGCCGATCAACGTATCAGAGTTATCCAACAGCGTTTGATGACTTCAGCTCGTGTGATGGATATCGTAAGAAAGTATGATCTGTATAGAGAGGAAAGACAGAAAGCAACTGCAACATCAGCACTTGTAGGACTGTTTAAATCGAATGTTAGTGTGGATCTCGTTCAAGCTAATGTGACGGATCCTGTTAGTGGTCGAGCTAAACGAGCCAGTATTGCTTTCACGGTCTCATTTATGGATAAATCACCACAAAAAGCACAGCAGGTCGCCAATGAGCTTGTCACTGAGTTTTTGAATGAAAATGTCAAAGCTCGCACAGATCGTGCTGCAGAAACGAAAGACTTCCTGAAAGAGGAAGGAGATAAATTTCAAGCAAGAGTGCGTGAGCTTGAAAAACAAATAGCAGAGTTCAAAGATAGGTACAGTCAGAGTTTACCTGAGTTATTACAATATAATTTGTCAATGATCGAAAGGTTGACAGATGAGCAAAACTCAAATCAAAATGAAATTTTAGTGCTGAAAGATCAAGTCACCACGCTCAGTTTACAACTTTCCACCATTCCATCTGCTTTACCAACAAACATATCGAATCCAAATAAAGCCACTACCTCTCAACAACGTCTGGAACAGCTGAGAATACAATATAGCGATCTACTGTCAAAATATGAACCTAATCACCCCGATGTACTCAGATTAGGAAGGCAAATAGATGTGCTGGAGAATGAGCTTGGTGTAAGCGGCAATAGTAGAGAAGTGATTCAGGCAGAAATAGATCAAGTTACCGACGAATTAACTACGCTAAAAGAGAAGTATGCTGAAAATCATCCAGATATAAAAGCGCTTAATAATAAAATTGCTAATCTTCAAGATCGCCTCAAAACGGCAAGTAGAGAATCGACAACGACGAATCAGCCAAATAAAAATGTTAATCCTGCCTATGTTCAGATTCAGGCTAAGATTGCCTCGACAGAAGGGGAAATAGCTCGTTTAAAAAATAGACAAGAAGATATAAAAGCTAAAATTACTGACTTTGAAAGACGAGTTGCTGAAACATATCAAGTACAGAGAGCATATAGTGAATTAACTCGTGATCACGAAAATACCTTGGCTAAATATAGAGAATTACGCTCAAAACAACTTCAAGCGGAACTCGCACAAAACCTCGAGTCTGAAAACAAAGGCGAAAGCTTTTCGCTCATTGAACCACCTGCCGTACCTTCAAAGGCTGAAAAACCAAATAGGCCAAAACTTCTCATCTTGGGGCTGGGTGCGTCAGTTGGTGCAGGTTTGGGGCTGGCCTTATTGATAGAGTTGCTTTTTGGTGGTGTAAGAGGTTACACCCAAGTGACACATCTAGTTGGTAAGACGCCACTTGTGGTCATACCTGTAATCACAACATCTCGTGAGTTAGCTCGCAAAAAAACAATCAGAAATCGTTGGATTGTGCTTGCTATTGTTGCTGCTATAGCTTCAGTCATTGCAGTTCACTTTTATGTCGTTAATTTAGAAGTTTTATGGTTTAAGTTAATGCGTAAAGTAAGTTTACTGTGATTTAGCATATATTCTGATAGGAATTAGTAATGGATAGAATTCAGAAAGCCTTAGACAAAGCAAGACAGAAACATACTGGTAACGTCATAAATGATGATGTAAATATAGCTAATAGTGATGTGCAGGAAGAAAATGGCTTTCCTGAAGATCCTTTAGCACCAGCCATTGAGAATATTCAATACACACAAACTAAAGTAGTTAAAACTCCATCAAGCGTGTTGGAAAACAACCGTGTCATAGCCGGACACTATAATAACCCGCAGTCAGCCGTGTTTAGAATGTTAAGAACGCAAGTGCTGCAAAAGATGAGACAAAATGATTGGCAGAGTATTGCTATTACCTCACCTACGGCAGGTGAAGGGAAATCGCTCGTGTCTGCAAATCTAGCTGTTGCTGTCGCTATGGAACTCAATCAAACTGTATTACTGGTGGATATGGATTTGAGGAATCCATCAATTGCAAAATACTTCGGTTTAAATGTAGATGCAGGTCTTAAAGAATATCTGCAAGAAGACTTATATCTTCACCACGTTCTTGTTAACCCAGGTATTGAAAGATTAGTTGTGTTACCTGGTGTCGGTAGGGCAGAAGACTCTGCTGAGTTACTGTCAAGCCCGAAAATGGCATCCTTAGTAAAAGATATTAAGTCTCAATACAACTCACGTGTCATTATCTTTGATGTGCCCCCGTTACTGCAAACAGATGATGTGTTGCTATCAACAAATTATTTCGACTGTACTTTACTTGTGCTTGAAGATGGTAAGAATAATGAAGCCAATATCAAGAAGTCATTACAGCTGTTAGAGGGTACACATTTAATTGGTACAGTGATGAATAAAGCTGATACCCCGCCATCCCATCAGAACTACTAATCTATGTATATAGAACATTTTGGTCTTAAATTTAAACCGTTTAATCTTGTACCAGATCCACGATTTGTTTATTTGAGTCCATATCACAAGAAAGCATTAACTATGCTGGAATATGGCTTGATGAGTCAGGCCGGTTTTACCGTCGTTACTGGTGAAATCGGTGCAGGAAAAACAACGCTAATCCGTACACTGTTACAAAGTCTAGACGATGAATATGTTATTGGTCTAATCAACAATACTAGCGAGTCATTTGGTGAGTTAATGGAGTGGGTCTTAGATGCGCTTGAAATAGAGTCCTCAGCAACAGAAAACTCAGGGCGTTATCGGGATTACGTTAATTATGTTGTAGAACAGCATGCCAAAGGAAGAAAAATTGTTCTAATTGTGGATGAAGCTCAAAACTTATCCGTGAAAGCATTAGAAGAGTTGAGACTTTTATCCAATGTCAACATTGATGCTGACATTTTTATGCAGCTGGTTTTAACTGGTCAGCCGGAATTAATTGATAAGCTTAATCTACCCGAATTAGAGCAATTTGCTCAACGTATAGGCGTCGAATATCACCTGAAAGCATTGAGCTATCCAGAAACACAAAAGTACATAGAACACAGAATGGAAGTTGCAGGGGCTGATCATAAAATTTTTAGTAATGAAGCCTGTGCAGCCATCTTTTGTTACAGCGAGGGTGTCCCCAGACGAATAAATAACCTATGTGATTTTGCTCTAGTATACGCCTTTGCGGATGACTCGAAAGAAGTCAATGTAAATACGGTCATAGATATGATAAAAGATAAACGTTCTTCTACAATAATAAAAATGAAGGAGAGTCAAAATCCAGATGTTAAGCGAGTAAGAAGCTGGTTGCTAGAGCTTTATAATATTCATTTGGTTTAATAATTAAGTTGGGGCTGATCCAGAAAATACTTAAAAAGGTATTATCTGAGCATGAGAAAAAGCCGATTGAGCTGGTACAAGCAACAGCGATTAATTGAGTTATTTGTAGCGGGAGTAACAACCCGCACGGCAGCATCTTTAGTTAGTGTGAATGTGAAAACAGCCATTGGCTATTTTCAAAGTTTAAGGACATTGATTTATGAGCATAGTGAACACCTTGAATTATTAGAAGGTGAGATCGAAGCTGATGAAAGTTATTTCGGTGGCAGTCGCAAAGGTAAGAGAGGCCGAGGGGGGGGGGGTAAAGTACCGGTGTTTGGCCTGCTACAGCGCAATGGCATGATATTTACGGTATTTATACATGATGCAAAAGAGACAACCTTGATACCCATTATTAGACAGCCGGTGAAACCTGACAGTATTGTCTATAGCGATACTTGGCGCAGTTATAATGCTTAGATGTAAGCGAATTTAAACACTATCGTATCAACCATAGTAAGCTTTTGCCGATAAGCAAAATCATATCAATGGTATTCAGAATTTTTGGACTCAAGCTAAGCGCCACTTACAGCGATTTAACGGTATTCCAAAGGAACATTTTCACTTGTTTTTGAAAGAGTGTGAGTGGCGATTTAATAACAGTGACCCAAAGAGTCAATTAAAACAATTAACTCAATGGGTTAAGGCGAATATGGGCTAGTTATCAGGATCAGCCCCATTAAGTTTTTTTAAACTTCTAACTTTGTGACTTCTTTCACTACTGTGCAATTGATTAAACGGTAAATTAATAGAGTAGTTAAAAACTTTCTGCCCCCCAGAGAGTTTTAAGCCCAGTGATGATACTGGGCTTTTTTTTGAACCATATCTAGGTAATTCTGACTAATTTATTATTGGCTCAGGTCGTTATACTGTTTATATGTTCACATAAAAATAAAAAAAGATTTTTTCCGTTAAAATTGTGTGAAAGAAATCACTAATACAACCATGAATTGAGCATATTATTTATCAATGTCATCTGATTATCACGGGGGGAGATAGACATGAACTTCTAAACCA